>Ga0302320_10004792_pt1 | contig 30562 bp, 28 predicted proteins | sample Bog_T0_3_FD_202130 | JGI IMG/M metagenome (GOLD analysis project Ga0302320, IMG submission 202130) | Peat permafrost microbial communities from Stordalen Mire near Abisko, Sweden - Bog_T0_3 | ecosystem: Environmental > Terrestrial > Soil > Wetlands > Peat | place: Sweden: Abisko, Stordalen Mire... | reverse complement strand
ATAAATTTGCCTATGGTTTTAAAGTTCCCTTTTCTGACTTGCTCACGGACCATCCTATCTATTTTATCAAGAGAGAGCCTCCCAAACGTGGAGATATTGTCGTGTTTAAGTACCCAAAGGACGAGAGTTTTTACTATATTAAGAGAGTGGTGGGGATCCCTGGCGATGTCGTAGAAGTGAGAAATAAGGTTTTGTATATCAATCAAAAAATGATTTCTCGAGACCTCGTACCGGTCTCAGATTCTGAAAAGGTATTTAAGGCATTGGATGATCCAAGGTATGCCTCTAGTAATTTAGATCTCTATCAAGAGCACTTAGATGCAGCCAATCATCTGATGATGATTGATAAGAGCAATTTCATGGGCGATGCTTACGGACCTATCGCAGTTCCTCCGGAAAGCCTGTTTGTGATGGGGGATAATCGCGATTTTTCAAATGATAGCCGTTTTTGGGGGTTTGTTCCTTTTAAAAATGTGAAAGGCAAAGCAATCGTCATTTGGCTTTCTTTATGGGCCAGTTTTACGGATAGCCAATTTACTTTCAGGCCTGACAGGATTGGGACTCTGTTGCGCTAAGGAAGGCGTCCATTTAGCTGCTAGTTTTGCTAGGAGGTCCAGCAGGCCACCTAAAATTTTCCTGATTCCATTTGGAAGTTGGTTCAGGCGTTTAGCTAGTTTTGGGCTTTTTTGATAGTAAAGGTAAACCAAGGTACGTCCGGTGGGAGATTTCCTCAGGACTGAGTCTCGAAAAAGTCTCAGGGATGGCAAGGTTTCAGGTGCAGTCACATCTACCAATGAAGATGCAATAAAACACCGGGTTTTTTTCAATGTTTCGTAGGCGTTCTTGAATTCCGCTCTATGGGTGGGTCTGCTCATTTGCAGATGTTTTCGGAGAGTTTCAGAACAAAGTGCTTGATAGGGCATTCCTTTAGAGAAGATTATGTATTTTTCAAGGTAGTGGTGAAACTCCTGTTGCTTTTCAGGAGTCTTGGTATGGTCATACGTTTTTGCCAAATCCCAATACACTCCGCTGATCATCAGCAATTCAGGAAGATCGCGTTTCAAATCAAAGCAAGAAGGGAAGAGTTCTCCTTCACCGACATTTTTGACTTCTTCCAGGATTCGTATATAGGAGTGAAATGATCGGATCGCGTCGGTCACTTTCCCCTCTCGATAGAATTGAATGCCGCTTCGCGCTAAGTCAAGACGCTGAGATAGAAGTTTCTTGCGTCTTTCTTCTTCTGCAACTTCATGCGCATTTTCAATCCTACTGCGCCTGCTCATGACAAGTTTTTTGTTTTCAAATTTAGACATTTTCAATGAAATCCTTTAGATCAATAGGATAGCTTTTTCCCGAGAATTTTGCTACGAATAGTGCCCATTGAGTAACCCATATTGAATGAACCATGGCCAAATTACGAATTTATAAATTTCCTGATTTAGTATTAGCTAAAAAAGCTTCTCCTATCGTTCGAGTAGAAAAACCTCTCCAGAAATTGGCCGATGACATGTTAGAGACCATGTATGCTGCGCCTGGAGTGGGGTTAGCTGCTAATCAGGTTGGAATTCTTCAGAGGATACTGGTAATCGATGTGGATTACGATCTAGAGGATTTACCTGAGGATCCGTCTGCATCATTAGGGGTTGAGGTGATTGGAAAAAGTATCATTAAGAACAAGAAGCCCCAAATTGTGATTAATCCTGAGATTGTCTATCGTGAAGGAAATATTTTATATTCAGAAGGGTGCCTTTCTGTTCCGGAATATTCAGCAGAGGTAAAGAGATCTGAGAAAATCAAGGTGCAGTTTTTGGATATGGATGGATTAACTCGCACTCTGAGTGCTGAAGGCTTGCTTTCGGTTGCCATTCAGCATGAAATGGACCATCTGGATGGAAAGCTTTTTATTGATCGACTCAGTCCACTAAAAAAAGAGATGGTGAAGAAAAAGTTACGTCAAGAGCGTACTTTACGCGACGCAGAAGACGTTGAAGGTCATGGGACAGATCCGAGTCCGGTTTTGAAAAAAAAGAAGCATAAAAAGGCCTACCAATGAATTTTTTTCCTTCGGTGTATTCCAAGGAGTTCCCGGTGTGTTTTTGCGAAAGATTCACAACAGCCAGGATGGCGAAAGTTGTGAAAGACACGATGTCTGTTCTTTCGCAAAAACACACCGGGAATTGCTTATGACATTACGTGTTGTTTTTATGGGGACACCTGAGTTTGCGGTGCCCGCATTAGAAGCAGTACACAACACATTTGAAGTAGTGGGAGTTTATACCCAGCCTGATAAGCCAGTGGGTCGAGGGCTTGATGTTCAATGTTCTGCTGTCAAAAGTAAGGCGATCGAGTTGGGCCTTCCCGTTTTGCAGCCGGTTCGGCTTTCTGTGCCAGAGGAATTGAGAGAACTAGAGAAATTGCGCCCGGATGTGATTGTTGTGGTCGCTTTCGGACAAATTCTGAAAACAAACGTGCTGGAGTTACCACGACTGGGTTGTGTCAATATCCATTCCTCTTTGTTGCCTCGGTGGCGTGGTGCAGCTCCGATTCAGTGGGCCCTATTAGGGGGTGATTCGGAGACTGGAATTACCACGATGCGGTTAGTTGAGAAACTGGATGCAGGAGATATCCTTCTTCAAAAAAGAACTTCTATTTCAGAGGAAGATACGGCCCAGACCCTGCACGACCGACTGGCGCAGATGGGGGCTGAGTTGATCATTCCCACGTTGCAAGGATTGGAATCGGGAACTCTTCCGGGCCAAGCCCAAAACGAAGCGCAGGTGACCTATGCATCGAAGCTGACCAAGGAAATGGAATGCTTAGATCCTCAGGAAAACGCTGATGGGTTGGACAGACGAATTCGAGCATTAAACCCTTGGCCGGGGACTAGCGTTTGGATGGAAGATCCGCAAGGCCAAATCCAAAGACTGAAGATTAAAAAGGCTCGGGTTCGAAGCGATATTCGAGGATCCCAGGGACAGATTTTTGAAAAAGTAGGGATGGTTTTACTCGGAACCAGGGAAGGGGCTTTGGAGTTGCTGATAGTCCAATGGGATGGAAAAAAGCCAGTCGATGCAGCGGGGTTTCTCAACGGACTGAGAGGGCGCGGGCAGTCACTGCCTTTACGGCTGGTAACAAAATAAAGTCGACCTGTGCGCAGAGAAGCGATATTCCTCTTCTGATGGGAAAAATACCAAGTTGTTTGATTGCACCCTCTCTATTATCAGCTGATTTTTCACGCTTGGGAGAAGAAGTAAAAGAAGTCACGGATGCGGGAGCTGACTGGCTTCATGTCGATGTGATGGATGGTCATTTTGTTCCAAACCTCACTTTTGGCCCTTGGGTGGTAGAAACGCTGAAACCCTTGACCCAGCTCCCGTTGGATTGCCACCTCATGGTTTCCCAACCTGCCCAATGGATTCCGCTATTTGCAAAGGCGGGTGCTCAATGGATTACGGTTCATGCGGAGGCAACACTGCATCTGAATCGTACTTTACATCAAATTCGGGAAGCAGGGTGTAAAGTGGGGGTTTCGCTAAATCCAGGTTCTTCTTTGGCAATGATCGAGGAGGTCCTAGATATGGTGGATCTTGTTTTAGTAATGAGTGTGAACCCTGGGTACGGGGGACAAAAATTTATTGAGAGTTCGGTATCTAAAATAGAAAAACTTCATCAAATGCGCGGCAAACGTGATTATCTGATTCAAGTCGATGGGGGAGTGAATGCGGCGAACATCGCAAGATTGAGAAAAGCGGGAGCGAATGTCTTTGTTGTGGGCTCTGCGTTGTTCTCTATCAAAGATCGAAAAGAAGCGATCGGGAAATTGAGGGCGGCATTTAGAGGAGATTGATTGAGAGCAGAAACGCTGAAGGTGGGGGAGCATCCTCTTTCTCTGAAAGAGGTGGCTGAGGTTGCGGTCTGGGAGCGGAAAGTGGAGTTGTCAGGGGAGGCAATTCATCGCATTCAAAAAGCTCACAGCTTTCTTGTAGATAAGATTAAGACAGAGGAGACCCTTTACGGGATTAATACGGGTTTCGGTCTGCTATCCCATGTTAAAATTTCGTCTGATGAACTGGAAACATTGCAGTACCACTTGCTTCGTTCTCATGCTTGTGGAATAGGCCCAGCTCTTGAGGACCGTTATGTTCGAGCGATGCTCCTTTTGCGAGCCAGCAATCTTGCCATTGGGAATTCCGGGGTAAGTTTAGGGCTGGTTGAACAAATTCTTGCCCTGCTCAATCGGGGAGTGATTCCCGTGGTTCCAGAGCAAGGTTCTGTGGGGGCTAGTGGAGATTTGGCTCCGCTATCTCATTTGGCCCTGGTTTTGATTGGGGAAGGAAGAGCTCGAGTCAAAGGTCAGGAAATGAGCGGAGCTCAAGCTTTAGAGCAAGTGGATCTTAGGCCCATTCGCTTGGGCCCCAAAGAGGGACTGGCTCTCATTAATGGGACGCAGTTCATGACAGCACTGGGGGCCTTGAATCTTCTGGATGCCGAGTACTTATGTGATGTTGCTGACCTGACAGGTGCTATGACGATTGAGGCACTTCGAGGCACCATGAGTGCGTTTCAACCCGAGATTCATGCAGTCAGGCCACATCCAGGACAGATTCGGGTAGCGGAAAATCTCACTAAGCTTCTTTTCTATGGAGGCGAAAAGAGCGAAATTGCTCAGGATCATGAAAATTGTGGCAAAGTTCAAGATCCTTACAGTCTCAGATGCATGCCCCAGGTCCATGGTGCAACTCGAGATGCTTTGCAGTTTGTCAGACAAGTGCTAGAGCGAGAAATAAATTCTGTTACTGATAATCCACTCGTATTTCCAGATCAAAAAAAAATAATGAGTGGTGGAAATTTTCATGGGCAAATTGTGGCTATGGCTATGGACATGTTTGCGATCGCAATGGCTGAGGTGGCTAATATTTCAGAGCAAAGAATTGAAAAATTAGTCAATCCTGCACTTTCAGATTTGCCCGCATTCCTCACAACTAAAGGAGGTCTCAATAGCGGATTTATGATTGTTCAAGTCGTGGCAGCGAGTATTGTTTCTGAAAATAAAGTTTTATGCCATCCAGCCAGTGTGGATTCTATTCCCACTTCAGCAGATAAAGAAGACCATGTGAGCATGGGGGCATGGGCGGCAAGAAAAGCGGCCAAGGTCGTGACAAACGTTAAAAGAGTACTGATGTTGGAGCTTCTTGCGGCAGCTCAAGGAATTGATCTTTTACGGCCTCTCAGAAGTACTGAACCCATTGAAAAAATTCATCAACTGATTCGTAAAAGAGTGCCACGACTCGATGCGGATCGTCCTATCTACGAAGATTATGGTCCTCTAGTCGAGGTGATCGACTCGGATGGGTTTAAACAGATTCTGAGGAGTGTCTTTCAATGAAGTCAGGACCAAGGAAAGTAGTAGCGTCCCGCGGGACAAATCTGGAGTGCAAAGGTTGGCAGCAAGAAGCCGCGCTACGAATGCTCATGAACAATTTGGATCCCGCCGTGGCCGAAAGGCCTGAGGATTTAGTAGTGTATGGAGGGAATGGCCGAGCAGCAAGAAATTGGGAATGTTTTGATGCTATTGTGAATAGTCTCCGCGAGCTGACGGATCAGCAGACCCTGCTTATTCAAAGTGGTAAACCCGTTGCTGTGATGCCGACCCATTCTCTAGCTCCCAGAGTCATTATTTCAAATAGTATGCTCGTGCCTAAGTGGGCAACCTGGGAAAACTTTAGAGCTCTCGAGGACTTGGGTTTGATGATGTATGGGCAGATGACTGCTGGATCGTGGATCTACATTGGAACCCAAGGAATAGTTCAAGGAACCTATGAGACTTTTGCTGAGGCGGGTAGGCAACACTTTCAAGGGGATCTGGCAGGGTGCGTCGTTCTGACAGCGGGACTGGGGGGGATGGGGGGGCTCAGCCTCTAGCGGCGTCCATGGCAGGAGCTGTTTCCTTGAATATCGAGATAGACCCTGAGCGAGTGAAACGACGCCTAGCTACTCGATATCTGGATGAGGTTGCCGTCTCGGTGGATGAGGCTCTTCAAAAAGTTGAATTAGCTAAAAAGTCTCGCAAAGGAACGAGCATTGGTCTTATCGGGAATGCTGCTGAAATTCACTGGGAGCTATTGAGACGAGGATTTGTCCCCGATATCATGACCGATCAAACCAGTGCCCATGACGAACTGAACGGATATATTCCAGCAAAACTGACCCTAGCAAAAGCATTGAAATTGAGAAAAACACAACCAAAGTCGTATATCAAACGTTCGATGGAAAGCATGGGGCGGCATGTGGAGGCAATGCTTGAGTTTCAAAAAAAAGGGTCTCATGTATTTGACTATGGAAATAATATTCGAGCTCAAGCGGTCAAGGCAGGTGTGGAACGAGCCTTTGATTTTCCTGGATTTGTCCCTGCCTACATTCGACCTCAGTTTTGTGAAGGGCGAGGTCCCTTTCGTTGGGTTGCCTTATCAGGGGATCCTCATGACATTCGAGTGACGGATCGGGCACTTCTTGAGCTGTTTCCAGAAGACCAGGGGCTTACTAGGTGGCTGAGTTTGGCGCAAGAGCGCATTGAGTTCCAGGGACTTCCGGCGAGAATATGTTGGTTAGGGTACGGACAACGCGAAAGAGCAGGGCTGCTTTTTAATGAGTTAGTAAAAAATGGAAAAGTGAAAGCTCCTATTGTCATTGGCCGGGATCATTTAGATTGTGGATCGGTTGCCTCTCCCCATCGTGAGACCGAAGCCATGAAAGATGGGTCGGATGCAGTGGCGGATTGGCCGATTCTCAATGCTCTGATTAATGCCGTGAATGGGGCGTCGTGGGTGAGTGTACATCATGGTGGTGGTGTAGGAATGGGTTATTCAATTCATGCTGGAATGGTAGTTGTTGCAGATGGGAGCGAACAAGCTCAGGGGAGATTGACACGAGTGTTGAATTCTGATCCTGCAATGGGGATCGTCCGGCACGCAGATGCTGGCTATGAGGATGCTATAAAGATTGCCAGGGGTTCTTTTAAAAATAGAGGTGGAATCATGCCATCTCTCGTTTAAATCAGGCTTACTAGAATTCAGTCATGTCTCCAAAGCGAACCGAGCAGATGTCCAGACCAGCTTCTTTCATCCCTTTGAGGAGAAAGTTCTGGTATCGCCTTATTTTGTCGATTGGTTCGGCACATTGCATGGTTAAGGAAAGATGGTGCTTGAGGTTCCAGGTATTTTTTCCATGAAAAATATAAGTATATAAAAACGGAGGAGCATTCAGAACCTCAACCTGAGTCCAGGATGCTAGCCTTGAGAGAAAACATAGGTCTTCTCGACGGGTGAGTTTTCGATATCCAATGCACTGATTCTTGTGCATCATGATGGTGCAGGGCAGTGCTTGACAGGAGAAAGAACTCCAGTTGGTCCAGTAACATACCTGAGTTTGCACGTAATAGTGCAAGACGTTACTGAGAAGAACTGCTCCGGCTTTTTTCTTTAAAAGGAATTCTAATTGTCTTTCAACTCGAGTGGGGTGAGAAAGATCATCATCATCCCATTGACATAAAATTTCACCTCTCGCTTGAATGATGGAGATGTTTCTGAGACTTCCTAGGCAATGCTTTTTTCCAGGATCAAAAATTCGAATTTGCTGCTGCTTGCCGAGAGGGCTGAGGTAACGAATGAGACGCTGATAGTCCGTCTTGCTGGGAGAGTCTAAAATGATGACAAGTTCTTTGTTTGGGTAGGTTTGCCTGCAAAAGGAGCCAATGCTTTTTTTAATCGATTCAAATCGTTCCATTTTGGCAGAAGTGACCATCAAGCAGCTAATGAGTTTCCTTTTCATAAGGGCCTCGCGGATAAAAATTGACAGAGGTGAGTTTTCTCTCAGATAACCTGGAATATGTATCAAGCTTTGATTCATGCTAGTGAAATTTTGACGGGAGATGGAATTCGACTCAAAGACGGTCGTAGGGTGACAGAAGATGATCTTGGGAGGATCTTAGATGGGGCCCTGGTTTATCGAGTGAAAAAGCAGGGAAGATTAGAAATTCCTCAAAAAATTGAATGGATGGGAGCCACCTCTGACTTGCCTAAAAAATGGAGCAAAATTAAAAAAAAGAATTTGAGGAATAAGAAGGCAATCATTCCAGGATTAGTGGACTGTCATAATCACTTGATCTTTGCTGGAGATCGATCCGATGAATTTGCTGCTCGCTGTGAGGGAGCAACCTATCAAGAAATTGCGCACAGAGGAGGAGGAATTCAAAAAACAGTCCGTGCTACGCGAGCGGCTTCTTTGAAAGAATTAGAGTCTCTGGCTCTGCCTCGCTTAAGGGAGCTGTACTCGTTTGGTGTGAGGACGGTTGAGATCAAAAGCGGATACGGTCTGTCTCGGGAGTCGGAGTTGAAGATTTTGGAGCTAATTCCAAAGTTGAGAAAGAAATTCCCACAAATGACGTTAATCTCAACTTTTTTGGGAGCTCACGGGTTTCCTCCGGATGACACTCGAGAGGATTATCTTCGGAAACTCTTGGAAGAGATGATTCCTGAGGTTGCTAAAAGAAATCTTGCACAGAGTTGTGATGTATTCATTGACGAAGGCTATTATTCTTTGCAAGAGGGCCAAAAAATTCTGGAATGTGCGAAAAAATTTGGGCTTAAGATCAAAATCCATGCAGATGAATTTACCCATACAGGTTCTGCAGAACTAGCTGCGGAAATGGGAGCCCTTTCAGCAGACCATTTGCTGAAAATTTCTGATCAAGGTATTCAAAGGCTTGCAAATTCTGAAACAGTGGCGGTGTTGCTTCCCGGCACGTCATTTTACTTAAAAGTGGGATTTGCACATGCCAGAAGATTGCTAGACTCAGGGGTTTCAGTGGCGATATCGACTGATTTTAATCCAGGCTCCTGCATGTGCTTATCCTTACCTGCTATTATGACCCTAGCTGCCCTTTATCTTGGAATGACTCGAGCAGAAATATTTGCGGCAGTGACCTATAATGCCGCTAAAGCTCTCGGGTTGCAGGATAGAAAAGGCAGTTTAGCTGTTGGAATGGATGCAGATATTGCAGTGATTCCTTTTCTCCGATTTGAAGAAATGTACTATCGATTTGCATGGTCTTCAATGCATTCCTTATTTTGATTTCCGTCGCTTGCTCGAGTAAGCCGGTCGATAAGAGATGTATTTATGAAAAATCCAATAAGTAGTCACTGCCATCATGAAGCCAGTCACAACATCAATGAGATAATGCTGTTTTGTTGTTAATGTGGAAATGGCGATGGCAGTACCCCATATGAAGAAGAATGGAAATTTATTTTTCTGATCATCTAGGAAGATAAAAGCTGAAAGGTACACGCTGCTGACATGTAAACTGGGACAGCAGTTTGCAGGCGTATCCGTATTTCTTAAGGCATTGAAAGTGAAATAGGTTACGGAGTCTAAATCATGGGTTAAGGGAAATAATTCACGTGGGTAGGTGGTTGGCCAAACCCAAAAAATAAGGACACTTAAGCTTTGCAGGACTAAGAAAGAATAAAAGTATTTATTGAGATTGACCATGTCCTTGCAGGTGATGTAGACGACCGCAAAAAACACATATTCGCTAATATAAATCCATACCGTGTAAGGCAGGAAGGGTACCAAGGTATCCACCCAAGAAAGAGGAAGAAGTTGAGGGGTAAAAAAATGAAAATGATTTGAGGTCAGATAGAGTGTGGTTGCGAGAATTCCCAGCATCAGGCCGACGGGGTACTTATTTTCCCGAGTCATAAAGACAGGGAGGTACCAATTTGCAAGAAAAGTTTTTATTTGTGCAGGCGAATGAGTATTCATTGAGACAACCACCGTTCCATCTGAGACTGTACTTCCTTGCTATTCCAATCCCGCCCGCCATCATGGACAAGTAGGACCTTCCGCTGCTGATCCATTACCACTGTCAATGGAATGGCATGGACATCAAATAGGTCACTGAGTTCTCCACTGAGGTCCTGAAAGATTGGAAAGCGTAGTTTAAATTCTTTCATGGTCTTAGGTACGATATTTACTGGGTTGTCGTCTACATTAATACCAATCACTTCAAATCCTCGGTTTTGAAAAGTTTCTCGTAATTTCACCAAAGATGGCATTTCTGACATACAGGCTTCACACCAAGTGGCCCAAAAATTAACCAATAGCACTTTGGCATGAATCTCAGAAACAGGAATGACGTTCCCCTGGATGGGAGTCAATTTAAAATCAGGGAGAACACTCCCTAGTTTCAGTTGTCCTGAAAGCGGCGATTTTGTTGGACGAGCGATTTCAGCTTTGATCCAAAAAAGTCCGCCCAAAACTGCCAAGATAATGACTGCGATGGGAACTGCAAAGTTCAATACATTTGCCTTAGGATGAGCTCTGGATGTTGTCATTTGGATCTATCATACCCTACAATGGGAATGATGAGGAGGCATTTAAAGAGGCTTCATGCGATGAATTCCATGTCAAGCGGCCAAGCAGCTGTCGAATATATTCTGATGACCTTGGTAGCACTTTCGCTGGTTGCTATCATGGCTACTGGGTTTAGAAGGGCTCTTACCTCAGTCTGGGCTTTTTATATTAAGCAAATTGCAGCAGCTTGCCCGGGGTGCCCGCCTGATCCTAGGTACAAGCTAAAGTAGTTGCGATTTAGGTTGAAATTGAAGAGCTACAAAAAAAATCTCTTTACTCTCCTTTCGAGTGCTTTTGGGGCGAATGACCTCCACTCGTCCAAAAAGACTTCTGAGTTGATTTCGAAAATCTCCGAATTCCTCACTATGAAAGAGCTTGCAAACGAAAGTGCCTCGAGGTCGGAGAAATTTTTGAGCGTTCCGGAGTGCCAATTCGCAGAGTTCTAATGAGCGAGTTTGATCTGTCACTCGAATTCCTGTTGTCTTAGGTGCCATATCGGAAAGGACCACGTCAAATGGAGGCTCAATCCCTTGGGCGGTCATGATCGTAACAAGATCCAGCTGCCGAAGGTCAGCCGTTAAAAAAACAGCGTTGGGCAAGGTGAGTTTAATGGGCTGCAAGTCAATGCCAAGAATTCGACCTTGCCGACCCACCCTTTCCGAGGAGTACTGAGACCAGGAGCCTGGAGCAGCCCCCAAATCCAAGATTTTGTAACTGGGTTTAAAAATCTTAAATCGCTCATCGATTTCCTGAATTTTAAAGACCGAACGAGCGGCGTAATTCTCCGTCTTTGCTTTTTGAAAATAGTAGTCTTTGGGTTGATAGGCCACGAGGTTTAGGTCTCCAGTACATTCATAAATTTCTCTAGTTCTCTATTGTATTTCTCTAACGCGTTTAGAGGAAACGGGCAAAATACTTTCGGCTCTCATTTGCAATGTATTGAGTTAAGACCATGGCATGTTCGGGTAGAAGATTGGTAAATGCGATACCGACTCGAATGTTTTTTTCTTGAAAGGTCTCTACTAGTTTAACGTGACTTACTTTGCCAGTGAAAACTATTTCTTTGGAATGAATCACGAGCTGAATGTCCTTGATGACTAACCCGATTTTGTAAACGGCTACATCATCTAAAGGGGCCAAAAAAGATAAGCCTCCAGCGCTAATGTCAGCTACTTTCCAGTTGTTTTGAGTATGGGGATGACGAGGGTCAGCAAACGCGATTCGCATCAAATGCCCCTTGGGGATTTGAAAACGAACATCCTTTCTTCGTTGAACCCGAAATAGTTTATCAGGGTTTGCAAATTGGAGGCCTATACTGTTCTGAGTGATAAATCGGGTTTTGAAAAATAGGTTAGCAGTCGAATGAATCACGTTAAAAAAGACTTCCTTTGTGTTTTTTTCTATCAAGCTTGCTTGGAACTTTTTTGGATCAAAATTATCAGGTATCCAAGTATATAGTACCTCTTCTCTCTGGTTGAACATGGTAAGTTTTGTTTGAATGGTGTTTTCTTGATTTTCAGTCCAAATCAAGGTTTGCGCATGAGATTTAGCCGCTTCCGAAAGGTATTTAATCCTTTCGTGTGGACTGTCTACGGGTTTGAAATCACTGGGTCTCTTATTTTCTGGGTCAGTCATAGTTAGACGATTGTTACTTTCCTCAGGAGATCCATATCTTGAAGTGCCTTTCCAGAGCCTCTGACCACGCAGGTAAGGGGGTCTTCCGCTAAAGCGACTGGCAATCCTGTCTTTTCCTTGATGAGGATGTCCAGATTAGCTAGGAGGGCACCTCCACCGGCCAAAATAATGCCATTATCGACAATGTCAGCAGCCAGTTCCGGAGGAGTTCGTTCGAGCGCTGTTTTAATAGTATCCACAACAGCAGATACAGGTTCAGCCAAGGCATCTCGTATTTCTTCCGAATTGACTTCGATCGTTTTGGGTGCACCGCTGATCAGATCTCTCCCTTTGACTTCATAGGTCTTTTCTTCTTCAAACGGATAGGCGCATCCAATGGACAGCTTAATTTGCTCAGCAGTTCTTTCGCCAATTAAAAGGGAGTACTTTCGTTTGATGTAATTCACAATGGCGTCATCAAATTTATCGCCAGCAACGCGCACTGATTTTGAATAAACAATACCGCCCAATGAGATAACAGCAACTTCGGTAGTGCCTCCTCCGATGTCCACAATCATGTTACCGCTGGGTTCTCGAATAGGGAGACCTGCGCCTAGGGCAGCTGCCATTGGTTCCTCGATTAAGTAGACTTCTCTGGCTCCCGCTGACTGGGCAGACTCTTTAACGGCGCGCTTTTCGACTTGAGTAATGCCAAATGGAATACAAATGATAATTCTTGGCCGAATAAACGTGCGTCTTTCACTCGATTTATGAATAAAATACTTCAGCATCGATTGAGTGACTTCAAAATCGGCAATGACTCCGTCTTTGAGTGGTCTGATCGCCTGAATAGAGCCTGGCGTTCTTCCCAGCATATCTTTGGCTTCTTTTCCAACAGCCAGGACACGAGTTTGGCCGCGTGAATTTCGGTGAATTGCTACCACCGACGGTTCATTGATAATGATTCCGCGATCTCTCGCAAACACCAAGGTGTTTGCAGTCCCCAAATCAATCGCCAAATCGTTTGCAAAAAAATCCAGCATTTTTTTTAACATGTATTGCTCACCACTTGTTCACCATTTGTAATGTCGAATGTGTTCGCCCCTCTCGGCAATTTCACTCATCGCTTTAATACCCACTTCCAAATGCAGATCCGTAAATTGCCGGAACACCGCTTTAGCCGATTTTTTGGTTTTAATCCCTCCACGTCTTAAAGGAAGATCGGAAACCAGCAACAAAGCTCCAATGGGAACCTTGCTTGCAAAACCTGCAATAAATAGAGTGGCAGATTCCATTTCAATAGCCAAGGCACGTTCTTCATAAAGTTGAGCTTTAAACCGGTCATCGAACTCCCAAAACCGATAGTCCGTTGTATGAATCACTCCGGTTCGATAATCGAGCTCTTTTTCAATGATAATCTGGGATACAAATTTTTGAATCTTAAATGTGGGGAGAGCAGGTACTTGAGGTGGCATAAAGTGCCGAGAAGTTCCTTCGTCTCGAATTGCTGCAGTCGGTAAAATAAAATCGCCAACCTTGAGGGATCGATGCAGGCCTCCACACATTCCGAGGAGTAGTACTGCCTTAGGATCGAGAGTAGCCAAACATTCAATAATCAGGGCTGCCGTGGGAGATCCGATCGAAAAATCAACAATGGAAACGCCAGTTTTTTGACTGTGAACCACACCCATTGCAGATCCTTGAGTTCGAGAATCTCCACAGAGGGTATGGAATCTTTCTAGATAATAATCGAAATTGGTGAGAATAATTTGTCTTCCAAAAGCAGAGGGAGGGCTTCCTGTGTACCTTTCCAGGAGGTCCCGTGCGATACTGGCCTTTTTAGTGTTCGCATAAATCCGATTACTGTTGGGGATGATAAACGGATTCTCGGGGAATCCGGACATGTCTTTATTTGGGTCGCTTTTTTTTCGTTGCACACGCTCAGCTTACATTTGGCTTGACTCAGGCACAAGAGCTTATTTATCAAGTTCTGGGCATGAGTGGATGGTGGGGGATCTCCCAGTGAAAAAAATAAATTTAAATTGACCCGTGGTGAGGGATTAAGGAAAATCAGGACTTATGAAGAAAAAGCGAGCCCATTGGGCCAGGGCTCTTCCCATGGTTACAGTCAGTTTGGTTGTTTTAGGGGTAGCGTATCCAACAATAAAATTCCTATTAAGTTCATCCATCATAACAAAACGAGGCAAAAATAGCTCACTCTTGACAAAAGACAAAGTCGCTGAGGTTCTTGGAAATTCAGCCTCATTTTATCATTTTCCGAATGACCTTGAACTAGTCATAGGTGGCAAAGATAAAGTTCACGGCCGAGTTCGTTACTCGTTTGATACAAAGCTTCAAAAAGATATGGAAGGTCTATTCGAACAATATACTCCAGACTATGGAGCATTTGTTGCCTTGGATGCCAAAACAGGGCGAGTTCTTTCCATGGTGAGCTATTCAAGATCAAAGAAAATTCAAGAAAACTTAGCTCTTCGTGCTTCTTTCCCTTCTGCTTCAGTTTTTAAAGTGGTGACGGCAGCTGCGGCGATTGAAGAACACAATATTTCTAAAGACACGGTCATCCCAGTGAACGGACGATATCACACGCTCTATCGTAGACAGATATTGAAATCGGATATTACGCGTTGGACTAAGTTCATGACTCTCAAAGAGGCTTTTGCCCGTTCAGTAAATACGGTTTTTGGAAGGATTGGAGCCTATACGGTTGGCTCGCAAGGATTACGGACTTATGCGGGGCGTTTTGGCTTCAATCGCAGAATAGCAGCAGATTTGCCCATTCAAGAAGGGAAAGCTTGGATTCCTGAAGATCTCTGGGGTTTAGCGGAGAGCGCATCAGGTTTTACTCGAGATAATACGATGAGTCCGCTGCAAGGGGCTTTAATAGCGGCCTCTGTCGCCAATGATGGCGTGATGATGGAACCCTTTGTTGTTGAGTCCATTTCTCAAACTGATAATTCCGTGCTTTATACTGCCGAGCCTAAGGTTGCCTCAGTGACTATGGATCCGGCCACAGCCGTTGAAATCCGAGCACTGATGAAGGAAACGGTTCTTCATGGGACCTCTCGAGGTTCCTTCAAAGGGTTCTTTAAAAGCGGTTTTGCCATGATTGATGTGGGTGGAAAAACAGGGTCTCTGACAGGTTTTGATCCTCGGGGTAAGTACGACTGGTTTGTGGGGTATGCCGATGCAGGCAGTCGTCAAATTGCAATAGCAGCGCTGACGATTCATGAAAAACAGTGGCGAGTGAAATCCTCCTATTTAGCCAGAAGAGCGATCGAGAGCTATTTCAGCTATTTTAAAGACCCTCTGCATCATGGTAAGACAGTCGCAAATCATGATGTTGAAATCTGTGCATGTGCCCATCTTAGTGCGTCCGATTGTGGATGCTCTGATTGAACCCTTCCGTAAGCTCCCTCAAGAGGCTGAGACTCACTGGTTGGTGGACTGTACTTTGGGAGGTGGTGGCCATAGTGCAGCACTTTTGGAAGCCTTCAGGAGTCAACCCGAGCTAGAGAAACATAAAATTCTTGCCTTAGACCAAGATGCGCAAGCCGTTGCTAGGGGCAAAGAGCGTTTTAAAAGCCAAATACAAGAAGGCCGTATTGAAATTCTCCAATGCCGATTTGGTAGTGGTGAGAATTGGATCCAGGATCGCCCTGTTTTAGGCTTAATGGCGGATCTAGGATTTTCCAGTGATCAGTTGGAGGATTCCGTTCGTGGTTTCAGTTTTCAGAGGAATGGTCCATTAGATATGAGACTTGACTCAACGCAAGGTCAAAGTTGTTATGAGCTCTTGTGTCAAATATCTGAAAAAGAGTTAGAAAGAACGATCAGAGAATATGGGGAGGAGCGATTTTCTCGCCGGATTGCAGGTGCGATTGTCTCTCAAAGGGCTCAAGGTTTGTTGCCAAAGACCACTCAGCAACTGTCTGATCTTGTGGTGCGGTCCCTTCCTGCTTTCGCCCGTCATAAATCCGGGGGGCGAATTCATCCTGCCACGCGAACTTTTCAAGCCTTACGGATTGCAGTCAACGACGAACTCAATGAGCTGCAATGTCTTTTGAAAAATGGTATTCTTTCTATCAAGCCTGGCGGTAGGATCGCCATCCTGAGTTTTCATTCTCTTGAAGATCGCAGGGTCAAGCTTCGTTTCAGGGAAAAGGATTTGTTTGTCCCTTTGACGAAAAGACCTATGGAAGCTGACGAAGATGAAATTCGAAGGAATCCTCGAGCTCGGAGTGCAAAATTGAGGATTGCGGAGAGAGTGAGTTTGTAAACCATGTTAAAAAAATGGATTCCGTTTTGGGCGGTTTTTGTCGTTGTGATTTTTGCAGCAGGAACAGTCTGGCTGCGTTTGGCTATTGTCAGGATTACTTATGCCATTAATCAGGCAGATCATGAGATCGATCGCGCAAGGCAAAGTCGTGAACTTCTTCATTTGAAAGTTGCGGCCCTACGGTCCCCCAGGCGGCTAGAAGTGCTTGCACGCAAAAAGTTCGGATTGTCTCCCCCCAGTGTTAGCCAAACGATTCAGATGAAGAAAGCTGAGCTCATGGGATCCACTCACTATGGGCAATGATTTTGGAATGAAGACCAGACTTACCTGGGTAATGCTATTTTGCATGGTCTTTGCGACTTCTGTGCTTGTTAGGGCTGCCTACATCCAATTATTAAAGAATCCTCGATTAGAAATGATGGCAAGAAGGCAGTACCAGTCTCGATCTTTGATTCGTCCTAGGAGAGGAATGATTTTGGATAGAAGCGGGGAACCCCTTTCTGTGAATTTGGAGGCAAATAGCCTCGCAGCTAATCCAGCCAAGATTAAAAATAAACGGCAACTGGCGCACCTTTTAGCTAAATCAACCTCCATTCCTTTTGGAAAGATTCTTCAAAAACTCAATGAAAAAAGGGAGTTTACCTGGATTAAGAGGCACCTTTCCGAATCTGAACTCAGGCGCTTTAAGAAGTGGAGAGTTATCGATTCCGATGGGGACATGGTTGAAGGACTGTGGCTTGTGAAAGAAAGTGAAAGAGTTTATCCCCATGGTTCCCTTGCAGCTCATGTGATTGGGTCCGTTAATGTAGATTCGGAAGGTTTGGAGGGTGTGGAGCTCTGGGTAAATGATCAGTTACGAGGAAAGGTAGCTTCTGTTTCTGCTATTAAAGATGCATTAGGCCGTCCCACCTTTATTGATGCGGAAGCTGCGAAGAGTGTTCAAGATGGCGAACCTGTTACTCTCACTTTGGACGCTCCTTTACAGTTTGAAGTAGAACAGCATTTGAAAAATTCCGTCCAAAAAGCGAATGCTAAAGGCGGAACTGTGATTGTCATGGATGCGACAAGCGGAGAGATTTTAGCTCTAGCAAATGAGCCTTCTTTTAATCCTAATGATAAAAATAGTGTTACGGATCGTCGGAGAAATAGAGCTCTGACCGACGGATATGAACCCGGATCGACTTTTAAGGCGATTTTGCTAGCTAGTGTTTTATCCAACGGAGGGAAGTTAGAAGATGAGGTCTGGGCGGAAAAAGGTTCGTTTAAAATTCAAGGGCACATCATTTCTGAAGCTAAGGCTAGTGAAAAATTTGAATGGGTTTCTGCAAAGGAAATGATTCGAGTTTCTAGTAATATAGCAGCATCTAAGTTTGCATTAAAATTAGGAGTAGATCGATTCCTGAAATCGATTCGAGCCTTTGGTATTGGGACTAAATCGGGTCTAGGGTTTCCTGGAGAAATTTCAGGAAGAATTCCTGCCAGGAAGGAATGGGGACTACTGACTCTAGCTAATATTGGCTTTGGGCAGGGTGTTCTTGTGACTCCTCTGCAGATGCTGCGAGCCTATGCCGCTATTCTCAATGGAGGGTGGCTTGTTCAGCCTGTTTTATTAAAAAATGATAAATTAGATCATAATAATCAATTTAGAATTATTACTCAAAGAGTCAGTCAAGATGTGACTGAAGCGCTTTTGTCTGCGACTGGAGAAGGGGGGACCGGGAAAAAAGCTGTTTTGCCGGGCTTTAGGGTTGCAGGAAAGACGGGGACTTCCCAAATGGTAGATCCTGCTACAGGAAAGTACTCGCGGGAAAAATATGTCGCCTCATTTATCGGTTTTCCTGTGGGGGTGGATCCCAAGATTGTGATCTTTACCTCTATTGTTGAGCCTCGTGGAAATTATTACGCTGCTGAAACGGCGGCTCCCCTGTTTAAAGAAGTTCTAGGTTCTGTAGTCAATCGATGTAGTTTGCCCGTTCAGCTTTCAGCCAATGATCAGATTAAGACAACTCAAGCAGCCGCTAGTGTACGCGAAGTGCTAGGAGCAAACGCGAGTGCAGATACCATGCCTCGGGTGCCAGACTCATTGATTCCTTCCGGATTAGGATGGGTAATGCCTGAATTGAAAGGGTTCACTCCTCGAGAGACTCTGAAACTTCTGCAAGGGCATCGATTTCATTGGGTCGTGGTTGGCAATGGAGTGGTTTTCAATCAAACTCCTGAGCCAGGGAAGGTTCTGATTGAAGGAGATACGATTAGACTGGTTCTTTCAGAACCCTAGTTGAGGAAACGGTATCAAGGCAAGGGAGGTTGGATGTCTCAAACGGTAAAAGAATTATTTCAAGGGAATCTTAGAGACACTCTGTCGCATTTTCCTGCTAACCATGCCTCACTGCTTGAGGCAAAGGTGACCGGGGTGACTTCAGATTCTAGAAAAGTTCGCCCAGGGTCGATTTTTGTGGCGATTTGTGGGGAGGCTCACGATGGGCATCAATTTTTACAGGCTGCTGAACAAGCGGGTGCAATCCTAGTCATTGCTGAAAAAAATCGTGTTAAAGAAGATCAAATCCAGTCACTACGAGTTCCCTTGCTTTCAGTGGAGGATGGGCGTTGGGTTCTAGCACAGCTAGCAGCGGAATTTTTTGGCCATCCTTCAAAAAAGATGCTCATGATAGGGGTTACGGGCACTAGCGGAAAAACGACGACCTCCTACCTTCTTGAGTCTATTTTGAGAGCAGCTTCCTATCAAGTGGGAGTCATTGGAACCGTGAATTTTAGATTTGGATCCAAAGTACTGCCTTCATCTCATACGACTCCTGGAGTTGTCGAAATTCAAGAGCTTCTTTACCAAATGTGGGTTGAGGGTTGTTCTGCTGTGGTACTAGAAGTTTCTTCTCATGCTTTGAAACAACGGAGAGTTGCTTCGGTAGCTTTTGATGGGATGGTATTTACCAATCTCTCTGCAGAACACTTAGATTATCATCTAGATATGGAAGATTATTTTTTATCCAAGTCTTTGCTGTTCACGGAGGTGGCAACTTATTCTCAGTTGTGTGGCAAAAAGCCTGTGGGTGTGGTGTGTGATGATGCCTATGGTCATAAATTGTTAGATCGAATCCGAGATTGCAACTCGCCCTGTCAGGCCCACTTTTCTCCTCAGGCTTTGGCGGTTCAGATTACAGCTGAGGGAATTGGGGGTGAGTTTTCTGGAATTCAGGTGACTTCTGCTTTGACTGGGCAATTCAACGTTTCCAATATTGCTTGTGCTGTTTCGCTTGCTTTGGCTCTGAAAATTCGCCCGTCTTTCATTCAACAAGGGATTGCAGCTTTAAAAGGGGTGCCCGGGCGCCTCGAAAAAGTAGAAAATAGAAAAAATATTCATGTTTGGGTTGATTACGCTCATAAGCCAGATGCGCTTGAAAAAGTGATTCAAACCCTTCGAGATTTTCGAAGCCACAACCGGTTGATTACAGTTTTTGGTTGTGGGGGGGACCGAGATGCACAGAAGCGTCCAGTCATGGGGCGAATTGCAGTCCAAGGGTCTGACTTAGTTTGGATTACTTCAGACAATCCTCGAACGGAAAACCCCATGGAAATTATTAGGGAAATTTTGGTTGGAACGGATGGTTTTCAAAACTGGAGAGTAGAAGAAGATAGAAAAAAAGCCATTTTTCAGGCGATCGAGTGTGCCAAGCCGGGTGATTTGGTTCTCATTGCGGGTAAGGGGCATGAAAATTATCAGATTCTTGGGATGACCCGGATATCTTTTGATGATCGAGAAATTGCACGCGAAGCCTTAGGGATGTGAGCCATTCCCGGTCTCAAATTCATTTTTTGCAATAGAAATGTCTTGAGTAAGAATAGGAGTTGACATGAGCTTTTAAAAATCTGTAGCATCTCGACATGCTCTATCAGTTTCTTTTCCCGCTACACGTGAAGTACACATTTTTTAATGTGTTTAAGTATATTACGTTCCGGACTTTTGGTGCGAGCATTAGCAGTGTTTTACTTTGTATGTTGATTGGGCCAGCTTATATTCGGTTTCTTCAAAGGAAGCAAATGGGGCAGGCCATTCGAGATGATGGTCCAAAGACCCATCTTCAGAAGAAGGGAACTCCTACCATGGGAGGGGGGCTCATCATTCTCGCGATTGTCCTGTCTACTTTGTTTTGGGCAGATCTTACAAATAAGAATATTTGGATTGCCATCTCAGTGACAGTTCTTTTTGGAATTATTGGCTATGTAGATGATTATCGGAAGGTGATCCGAAAAAACCCTCAAGGGTTATCTGGAAAAGAAAAATTAATTGCTCAGACATTGGTGGCTTTGGTTGGGGCCTATTGTATTTATTGGCTGCGCGATACACCTCCTGTTTTAAAATTTCCATTTTTTAAAGAATGGTCATTCGATTTAGGTGCGTTTTTTGTGCCATTTGCGGCATTTGTTATTGTTGGAGCTTCTAATGCTGTCAATTTAACTGACGGGCTTGATGGACTTGCAGTAGGCCCTACGATGACGACTGCTGGTACATTTTTGATTCTGGCTTATTGCGCTGGGCATATAAAAATCGCTGAATATTTGCAGATTCCCTATATTTCTGGTGCTGGGGAGCTTGCTGTTTTTTGCGGGACGGTTGTGGGGGCAGGTCTTGGATTTCTTTGGTTTAACACCTATCCAGCCCAAGTTTTTATGGGTGACGTAGGTGCGTTAGCCTTAGGTGCTGCATTAGGAGTGGTGGCAGTGATCACAAAAAATGAAATCCTTCTTGCACTTTGTGGGGGAATTTTCGTAATTGAAGCACTCTCAGTTATGGCACAGGTTGCTTCTTTTAAAATGACTGGGAAGAGAGTGTTGAAAATGGCGCCAATTCATCACCATTTCGAACTTAAAGGCTGGGCTGAGCCAAAAGTGATTGTGAGATTTTGGATCATTTCAATTTTGTTGGCTTTAATTACGCTTTCGACTCTGAAACTCAGGTAGGGGAATCGTGATTTTGTTATGAGCAAGTATAAAGGTAAAAAAATATTGGTGGTTGGATTTGGTCTATCGGGTGTGGCGGTAGCTAAATATATGTCAAAACAGGGGGCTCGTGTCACAGTGACTGACATGAAGCAAAAGACAGATCTTGCAAGTTCTGTGGATGCCTGTGCTGATCTTAAGATAGAATACGAGCTAGGCAAGCATAACCCGAAAACCTTTCACTCTGTGGACTTAATTGTGGTCAGTCCAGGTGTGACTCTGAACATTAAGCCACTGGAGGAAGCTCGGGAAAAAAATATACCTATTATCAGTGAAGTAGAGCTGGCTGTGGCGGCAATTAAAGAACCCATCATTACTGTGACGGGGACCAACGGTAAGACCACAACAACCTCATTGATCGGTGAAATGTTTAAGGCGGATGGAAAAACGGCTTTTGTAGGCGGAAATATTGGGAAGCCTCTGTTGGACTATGTGACCGAAGGGCAAAAGGCCGATGTGGTTGTGGCAGAACTTTCAAGTTTTCAGCTGGAACTGACTGAGAAGCTCACTCCTGCTGTGGCGGTGTTTACCAATCTTGAAGAAGACCATCTCGATCGTTATCCGGATATGGTGGCCTATACGGCTGCTAAGAAGAAGTTACTGCAAGCATGTGATCGTAATAGCTTTGTGGTTCTAAATTATGACAATCAAAATATCTCAAAATTTAAGGATGAAAATATTGGGAAACTCCTTTGGTTTACAAAAAAAAATCCCATGTCCATTGGGGGAGGTTTTGCTGAGGATTTTTGTGGGGCTTACTGTGATGGGCAGCCGCGTCGACTTGTAGCTAAGTTCAACGGAAAAGAAGAGATTTATGATTTATCTCAATTTCGGCTTTTTGGTGAACATAATCGAGAAAATCTTATGGGAGCCGTATGTGCTGCCCGTGCAATGGGTGTATCTGCAAAAGCAATTCAGTCTGTAATTGGCTCTTTCAAAGGGGTTGTGCATCGCCTTGAGTTCATTCGAAAGAAAGATGGTGTCTTTTTCTTCAATGATTCAAAAGGTACAAACGTCATGAGTGTTCAAAGGAGCCTCTCTGCATTTAGCGCCAATCCCATTATCCTCATTGCTGGAGGGAAAGACAAAGGAGGAGATTTTACTCCTCTGATAGAACTGGTAAAAAAGAAATGCAAAATTCTCATTCTCTTGGGTGAGGCAAAAGAAAAAATTAATCGAGCAATCGGAGACTTTGCCGAGACTTACTTAGTTGGAACCTTTGAAGAAGCTGTCTTGCTTGCTTATCAGAAGTCTCGAAGTGGTGACATTATCTTGTTGTCACCTGGCTGTGCCAGCTACGATATGTTCAAGAATTATGAAGAGCGCGGTGATTACTTTAAAAAACTGGTTTCACAGCTCTAATCATCTCCGATCTGAATCTCAGGCTGAGTCTCCCTGGCCCCTGCCGGCTCGGGGGATTGATTACATGCTCTTATTGGTTGTGGTGGCTCTCGTTTTGTTCGGCTTGATCATGGTTTACAGCTCTTCTTTTATCTACGCTCAAGAAAAGACGGGCGATGGATTTTTTTTTATTAGAAAACAGCTCATCTATGCTGTTCTAGGCTTTGTTATCCTTCTTGGGGTTTGCCGAATTGAATATAGAAAATGGGAAAAATGGGCTTATCCTGTTCTAGGGGCAGCGATTGTCATGCTGGCGCTGATCTTGGTGCCTGGGATCGGTACTCGTGTCGGAGGAGCTAGGCGATGGATTCATTTTGGTTCCTTCCGTTTTCAGCCAGGCGAGTTTGCAAAGTTTGCGGTTATTTTCTTCGTTGCTAGACAACTGACTCGCAAGCAAGATCGGATTAGTACTTTAGCAGCCGGAGTGCTTTCGCCTTTTGTTGCTCCTTTACCGGTGATGTTTCTCCTGCTCTTTCAGCCTGATTTTGGTACGATAGTGATGCTGACCATTGTAACCTTTTTTCTTATGTTTGTGGGTGGAGTTCCTCTCCGCTATTTGATGGGGACCTTTGGTCTAGCTTCTGTGGTAGGTGGCTTTTTAGCATTTGGCACAGCCTATCGTCGAGCACGTCTGATTACTTTTATGAATCCTTGGAATGACCCAGGAGGGAAAGGTTTTCAGATTCTTCAGTCCTTGATTGGTCTACACAATGGGCGCATTTGGGGGGTGGGGCTTGGCAATGGCAAGGAAAAGCTACTTTATCTGCCGGAAGCCCACAATGACTTCATTTTTTCTGTGATTGGAGAGGAGCTGGGATTTGTTGGAATCGCAGCTATTATTTTTGCCTATCTCTACTTCGTGTATCGCGGACTCCGGATTGCCTGGAATTGCCAAAAACTTTATCAAGATCGCTTTGGGTTGTTGCTAGCTACAGGAATTACGTTGGCGCTTGGGTTGCAAGGATTTGTGAATATTGCAGTCGTTTTAGGTCTTGTTCCGACGAAAGGTTTGACCTTGCCATTTATCAGTTATGGGGGGTCGGCTCTTTTAGTGGATTTATTTGCAGTGGGTGTATTGCTCAGTGTTGCCCGAGGAAGGAGATATGCGGAATGAGCGATACCTCGGGTATAACTCTATTGCCAAAATTGATGATTGCAGGCGGAGGCACAGGAGGGCATGTTCTTGCTGGAATCTCTGTGGCTGAAGAATGGCAAAAGCAATTTAAGCTCAATCGCGAAATGAATCGGATTTGTTTTATAGGAGCTCAAGGGAGAATGGAGGAGCAGTTGGTTCCTCAGGCAGGGTATCCTCTTAAGCTGCTGAGAGTGGGATCGTTAAATCGAGTGAGCTTTCAGCGAAAGCTCACGACGCTTTTTCAACTCCCGCTTGCTTTTTTGCATTCTGCCTATTTTCTTTTCAGAGAAAAACCCTCCGTTTTGCTGGGTGTGGGGGGATATTCTTCAGGCCCCGTTCTGCTTATGGCAAGAGTCATGAATGCTTTGGGTCTTTTGAAAACTAAAATTGCCATGTTGGAACAGAACTCAGTTCCAGGATTTACGAACCGACTGGTAAGTCGTTTTGCAGATATTATTTTTGCTGCTTTTCCTGGAACCGAAAAGCAGTTTGCTGGGAAGAAAGTGATTGTGACGGGAAATCCCATTCGAATGGTGATGCAGCCGATGCCATCGGCAAAACGAATACCGTTTACGATATTTATTTTTGGTGGAAGTCAAGGGGCTGTGGGTATCAACACATTAGTCATTGAGGCGCTCGCCCATTTAAAACCGTTAAAAGATCAATTAAAATGGATTCACCAGACTGGGGTCAAAGATTTTGAACGAGTTCAAAAAGCATACTTTGAGGCTGGGATTGTAGGTCGGATTGAAAAGTTTATTGACGATATGGCTTCGGTCTACCAGGAGTCATCCTTAATTATTTGCCGGGCAGGCTCCTCTACTTTATCAGAAATAGCAGCGGTAGGTCGCGCCTCTATTCTCATCCCACTGCCTACGGCAGCTGATAACCATCAGGAACATAATGCAAGAGTTTTGAGTGAGGCTGGAGCAGCACATTTGTTTATTCAAACGGGTGCTCAAGGAGAAGATTTAGCAAAAATAATTCGGTATTTTTTTGAAAATCACCTTGAAATCGAATCCATGGAAAAAAAGGTCAAACAGGTTTATCAGCCTCAAGCTGCAGCTCGAATCGTTCAAGAACTCAAGGGCATAAATTCTCCCCAACAGGTTGTAGTATGAGTTCATTTTTCTCAATAATTCCAGTTGGCTTCCACAAGGCAGGGATTGGTTCGGTTTTTTGGATAGAAAGTAGGATTTTTTCTTGTGGGTTAGGCAGTTGCGGAGGGATTTGATTTGTGTCAATGACCTGGGTGTCCCACGGGGTGTGCCATAGGCCTAAAGCAAGTCCCCACCAAAGTCCCGTATTGCGATTGGAGATGTAGATGCGTGAAATCTGTGAGGCATTGCATTCAGCAGATGCTCTTTTGAGGATGATTTGCTGCGGATCAGCAAAGTCAAATCCCTGTACGTGAATGGGTAAGGTGGCCAAAATAAGTGAGTAGCAAAGGCTGAGAATGAACAGTCCAGCGACTATTTTACTTTCAAAGTGTTTCAGTGGTTTTTCTAAGAAAAAAGCGACCACTATTGCGGAGAACGAAAAAAAGGGAACAAGGTAATGTTCAAGAAAATGACCGCTCAAGGAAAAACCCCCAAGAATTCCAATGGAGAAAAGTAGTGGAATTCCCTCATTTTTTAGGAGGCGTATCTTTTGCGGAAGCTCTTTGATAAATAAAGTATAAAAAAAGCACAAAATTCCAGAAAAATAAAATGGCACCCAGGGCCAATATCCCTTAAATAAACTTTGGGTGGGACGGAGCAGACTCATGAGATCGTGATCTCCCAGTCGATCCTTTACTGATTCAATCCAATATCTGTTGAGAAAATGAAGTCCATCTGCAAAAAAGCACCACAAAGCAATCAGGGTTCCAGCAACTGCGAAGCTTATTAAAATCGAAACGAATTGCCGTCGAAAAAGTGTAGTGAATGAAGAAAATGAGAGAAAACATCCTAGCAGAAATAAAACGGGTAAGAGTAAAGATGGCATTCCTTTCGTCATAAATGAAAGAGCAAAGTCGATACCTAATAATGTACTGAGTGTTAGTAGTCTTTTCGTACTAGCTTTTTTTGCATCCAAATTTCCAAGGCGCCAAATCAGCAGTGCACCGCAGATCATAAAAAATCCAAGAGGTCCATCTAAAAGAAGATTCGCACCATACTTAATAAACCGTGTGGATGTTAAAAGGATCAGACCTGACAAAAATCCGCAAAAAGGAGATCGGATTACCGATCCAAAGATAACGGCACCCATGGTAGTGCCCAGGCAAAACAGCGAAGGTAAAAGTTTCGCGGACCACTCGCTCACACCAAAAAGCTTAAAAACTAGGGCTGTAAGCCAAATCATTAGTGGAGGGTGCTGGTAATAATTCGAGTAAGCCTGGCTAGAGTAATGGAGAGTTTTCCAGTCCCCTGTACTCAATATATGCTTGGCTAAAGCTCCATAAGTCATGCCATCCATATTGAGTCTTGCTTCCCAGCTGGCTCCCCAAAACAAAAGCCACCATAAAACGAGAAGTGAAATCCATCTCAGCGAACCTAAAGGGAGGTACACGGCAAGATCAGGGTGAGAAGAAAACGGCTTCCTTCGTGTCATGCGACCCAGCCCCCTTTGGTGAAATTGCAGATCATGATTATCTGGAGAAAGATAGCAATAATAGAGATCCATGTCACAATGACATGAATCCGTCTCTCTGAAAGCGAAGTCCAGTGGTGAAGCAGGGGCTGAAAAGATGTTTTTTGATCTGCTAGGGTGCGGGTAAAGGAAAGAACTAATAAGGCAAAAATAGGGAGATTGTATCTGGACATGCTTACCATATTTGAGTTGGCCATTCCCGAAATACAGATATAGAACATAATAAACGCGGAGAAAATAAGTGCGAGATTGTTTCGATTAAGGCTTCTTTGTGTTTTCCATTCTTTCCAATAATGAAGTCCAAATAAAATAAACAGTGAAAGAATTACTAAATTAAGCAATTTACATACAGAATAATGAGTGTCCTCAAAAAATAGTTTTGGCAAGTAAGAGCTTGGAAAAAATGGCGCGAAGTAATTAGCGTAAATTTGCCACCCTATTTTTTGAAGACGGAAATAAATATTCCACTCGTGAAATCTGAAGTAGCAATAAAGAAAAAATCCACACCCTCCTAGGCTGGATATGCTGGATAAGAGAAATGAGTAGAGAATTTGTTTTTTGAGAGGTTTATGGGATAGCGCCCACAGGCGGATAAAAGGATAACTGGCCAAAAGGAGGCCGACAAGGCGGGTTGCCGAAAGGACGGTGCCACAAACTCCTGCGAGCAGCCATGCTACTGATAGGCGTTTTGCCTGCGTGGCAAGAAGCCATAATTCAGTCCATAGAATCAGTCCTAAAAGACTGGCCATATACAGCGATTCAGAATATCCCATGACGAGAAAGAAAGAGGTTGGAAAGAGGGCCACGGTAACTGCACTTTGATAAATCAACTTGGGTGGAATTTGCCACAGGCTGAGGAGCAAAAACCATTGGACCCAAAAGCAAAGACAAAAAAACTGAGAAGCCACCAACGTCGCATAGGAGATGGGGATTGAGGTGAGTGACTGAAGGGTTTTTACGATGAAAGGATAGGCTGGGAAAAAACAGGGATTAGCTCGCATGGAATGGATATCATCACTGGTGACCTGGCCCAAAGGCATCTGATAACCTCTTGAGATATCCATGTAGTGATAGCTGTCCCACTGATTGAAACCCTGATAGGCGTCCAGTGGTCCCCGATAAGGGTGAGAGCCGAATGGAATGGCCGATAAAGCCAAGCAGATAAGAATCTGACTGAGTGTGATTGCAAAGCCAAAAGCGAAGGCCTTAAAAAGATTTGTCTTATTCCAACAGAGAATCATTTCAACTTTGGATTATAGCTGATGCAGGGTGAAAAGACTTAAAATATTGATTCGTCTCTAGCTGAAAACTATCAAAAAGGTGTATAGAGCCTTCATTATGGTTAAAAAAGAAGAGACACTGCTCCATTTTATCGGCATTGGTGGAATCGGAATGAGTGGGATTGCCGAAGTGTTTTTAAATCAGGGCTATCAGATCAGTGGTTCTGATCTTAGCGAGAGTGATATCACCAGGCGATTAGCCCAATTGGGAGCAAAGATCCATCTTGGACACCGTTCGGAGCATATTACCCATCCTCATGTTGTGGTTGTATCCTCTGCAGTGAGGCAAACAAATCCTGAAGTTCAGGAAGCAAAACGGCGGAGAATTCCAGTGATTCCCAGAGCAGAAATGCTCGGGGAACTTATGAGGGGGAAGTTCGGAATTGCAGTAGCGGGAACCCATGGGAAAACAACGACAACATCCATGCTGGCCACTGTGCTCACCATTGCAGGATTAGATCCTACCCTGGTCATCGGTGGGAAGGTAGATTCTTTTGGTGGGAATGCAAAATTGGGGCGAGGTCAATATGTGGTTGCAGAAGCCGACGAGAGTGATGGCTCTTTTTTACACTTGCCTGCGACCCATGGTATTATCACTAACATTGATAACGATCACCTCGATCATTTTGGGAATTTGATGGCTATTGAAGATGCCTTTATTAATTTTGTAGGCAAGTTACCGTTTTATGGACTAGCGGCCGTTTGCGGTGAAGATCCTGGAGTGAAGCGCTGTTTGAGTCGCCTGACCAAACCTTTTCAGACTTATGGTCTGTCAGAGGAATGGGACCTCTATGCTAAAGACGTGGTACATCAAGGACTTGGTAGTAGCTTTGATGTATTTTATCGGAAACCAGGGCATTCATTGAAAAATTCATTGGGAACAGTACGCCTTTCTGTTCCAGGGAATCACAATGTTTTGAATGCACTTGCAAGTATTCTAATTGGAATAAATATTGATATTCCTTTTGAGCTTATTTCAAGAGGTTTGTTAGAGTTCAAAGGAGTGAAGAGACGATTTGACATTAGATGGCAGGATGCTGCGAAGAAAAAGGCAATAGTTGACGATTATGGGCATCACCCTACTGAAATATCTGCTACCTTGGAAGCTGCCAGGAGCTTTTGGCCTGGCAGGATTATTGTAGTATTTCAGCCTCACCGTTATACTCGAACGCTTCATTGTAGAGATGGTTTTCTATCCTGCTTTGGAAACGGTGATCTACTATTTGTTACTGACATTTATTCTGCTGGGGAAGATGCTATACCGGGAGTGGATTCTGCCTCGTTGGTTGCAGATATTCGAAGGGTTGCTCATTCATGGCAACAGGTGGAGCACACTGGAGACCTGAAAAAAACTCAAGAACGAGTGAATGAGGTCTTCCGTGATGGTGACTTGATTTTGTGTTTAGGTGCGGGTTCTATTACTAAGCTTCCGGATCAAATTGTAACCCATCTTTAGTTGTGTTGAATGGTTATGAAGCTAGACTTTGTTTCATGGTTTAAGAAAAGTTCACAGGAGTGGGGTGGTCAGCTTCTCTTAGACGAACCATTGTCTAGACATACCTACTATCGGATTGGAGGACCTGCGTCCATTTTTGCCGTTCCAAAAAGTCTAGCAGATTTGCAATGGCTAGCTCAAGGAATTGCAGCCACAGGGTGTTCCTTTTTTATCCTGGGTCAGGGTTCAAATCTTTTAGTTTCAGATGAAGGCTTTTGCGGTTTAGTCATTCGAATTCACCGCCTCAATTTAGAAATCTCAAGTAGACAGATCTACGGTGGGCTTATGATTCGGACAGGGGCAAGTGTTGTCTGTTCATCCTTACTGAGGAGGGCGTCTCATGAAGGTTGGTCAGGGCTTGAGTTTCTGACAGGAATTCCAGGTTCTATGGGTGGGGTAGTGACCATGAATGCTGGAACGCATTTGGGTGAAGCTCAAGGTCGACTAAGAAAAGTAGAAGTTTTTCACTTGCAAAAAGGCAGTCCAGAAAAAGCAGTAAGACTTCAGTCCTTTGAAGGAGAACAGCTCAAGTTTCAATACCGAAAGAATTTATTCGTTCCTCGAGGCTCGGTAATTTGGGCCGCAGAATGGCAGGTTGAGCAAAAAGATCCCATTCAGGTAAAATCAGTCATAGATGAAACACTTTTGCGTCGTAAGGCCACACAGCCTATTGATTTTCCTTCTTGCGGGAGTGTTTTTAAAAATCCCAAAGGTTCCGGTAAGTCTGCCTGGCAGGTCATCGATTTGTTAGGGTTGCGAGGCTTTAGAATTGGGGATGCTCAATTTTCAGAAAAACATAGTAATTTTATTATTAATTTAGGATCTGCTCAATCGACTGATGTTCGAAAATTAATTGAGCTTGCAAAAACCCGTGCCCAACAGGAATTGGGAATATTTTTGGAAGAGGAAGTTATTTATTTAGACAAGTTGACTCAATAAATTATAGAAATTATGATTATTGTGCTAACGTCAACTAAGCAGATCGAGTCTACCAATGGACCCATTTTATCGAGTCAAAATTGATCCGGAATTAAAAGAACTAGTGCCTTCCTACTTAGAGAGGATCTGTTCTCAGAACCTAGTGCTTGAAGAAGCATCAAAGTGCGGTAATTTCAGTTTTATCGAGTCCTATGCCCATAAATTGAAGGGAATAGCGAGTTCCTATGGTTTTCCCTATTTGAGTGAATTGGGTCAAGAGCTAGAAGTAAAAAGTCAGATGAAAATGGAGCAGGAAGTTCGCGACATTGTTCTAAAGCTGATTGATTACGTGACAAAAGTTGAAG
>Ga0302320_10004789_pt1 | contig 30568 bp, 28 predicted proteins | sample Bog_T0_3_FD_202130 | JGI IMG/M metagenome (GOLD analysis project Ga0302320, IMG submission 202130) | Peat permafrost microbial communities from Stordalen Mire near Abisko, Sweden - Bog_T0_3 | ecosystem: Environmental > Terrestrial > Soil > Wetlands > Peat | place: Sweden: Abisko, Stordalen Mire... | reverse complement strand
GACCGCCTACACGCTGACAGCAACCGATGCCGCCGGCTCAGTCACCTCTTCGCAGACAATTACTGTAGCGGGAAGCGTACCAGCGATCAGTTCCTTCGCAGCCAGTCCCGCAACTATCCATTCCGGCTCCAGCAGCACGCTGAGTTGGGCGACGAGCGGAGCGACGAGTATTGCCATCACGCCGGGGACATTCACGTCCACATCGGCGAGCGGCTCGACAGTTGTAAGTCCAACGGCGACGACTGCCTATACCCTGACAGCAACCGATGCCGCCGGCTCAGTCACCTCTTCGCAGACAATTACTGTAGCGGGAAGCGTACCAGCGATCAGTTCCTTCGCAGCCAGTCCCGCAACTATCCATTCCGGCGCTAGCAGCACGCTGAGTTGGGCGACGAGCGGAGCGACGAGTATTGCCATCACGCCGGGGACATTCACGTCCACATCGGCGAGTGGTTCGACAGTTGTAAGTCCAACGGCGACGACTGCCTATACCCTGACAGCAACCGATGCCGCCGGCTCAGTCACTTCTTCGCAAACCATTACCGTAGCGGGAAGCGTACCAACGATCAGCTCCTTCACACCCAGCCCCGCAACTATCACTTCCGGTTCCAGCAGCACGCTGAGCTGGACGACGAGCGGAGCGACGAGCATTGCCATCACGCCGGGGACATTCACGTCCACTTCGGCGAGCGGCTCAATGAGTGTAAGTCCAACGGCGACGACAGCCTACACGCTGACAGCAACCGATGCCGCCGGCTCAGTCACCTCTACGCAAACCGTTACGGTAAATACTCCACCAACGATCAGCTCCTTCACACCCAGCCCCGCAACTATCACTTCCGGTTCCAGCAGCACGCTGAGCTGGACGACGAGCGGAGCGACGAGCATTGCCATCACGCCGGGGACATTCAAGTCCACATCGGCGAGCGGTTCCACGAGCGTAAGTCCAACGGCGACGACCGCCTACACGCTGACAGCAACCGATGCCGCCGGCTCAGTCACCTCTACGCAAACCGTTACGGTTAATACTCCACCAACGATCAGCTCCTTCACACCCAGCCCCGCAACTATCACTTCCGGTTCCAGCAGCACGCTGAGCTGGACGACGAGCGGAGCGACGAGTATTGCCATCACGCCGGGGACATTCAAGTCCACATCGGCGAGCGGTTCCACGAGCGTAAGTCCAATGGCGACGACAGCCTACACGCTGACAGCAACCGATGCCGCCGGCTCAGTCACCTCTACGCAAACCGTTACGGTTAATACTCTACCAACGATCAGCTCCTTCACACCCAGCCCCGCAACTATCACTTCCGGTTCGAGCAGCACCTTGAGCTGGACAACGAGCGGAGCGGCGAGCATTGCCATCACGCCGGGGACATTCACGTCCACATCGGCGAGCGGCTCAATGAGTGTAAGTCCAACGGCGACGACCGCCTATACGCTGACAGCAACCGATGCCGCCGGCTCAGTCACCTCTACGCAAACCGTTACGGTTAATACTCCACCAACGATCAGCTCCTTCACACCCAGCCCCGCAACTATCAATTCGGGCTCCAGCAGCACGCTGAGCTGGGCAACGAGCGGAGCGACGACTATTGCCATCACGCCGGGGACATTCACGTCCACATCGGCGAGCGGCTCAATGAGTGTAAGTCCAACGGCGACGACCGCCTATACGCTGACAGCAACCGATGCCGCCGGCTCAGTCACCTCTGCGCAGACCATTACGGTAAACGCGGCAAGCAAACCAACGATCAGTTCTTTCGCGGGGAGTCCAGCGACTATCACCTCCGGCGCCAGCAGCACCCTGAGTTGGTCAACGAGCGGAGCGACGTCTATTGCCATCACGCCAGGGACATTCACGTCCACTTCGGCGAGCGGCTCAACGAGTGTAAGTCCAACGGCGACGACCGCCTATACGCTGACAGCAACCGATGCCGCCGGCTCCGTCACCTCCTCGCAAACCATTACGGTAAGCGCGGCAAGTAAACCAACGATCAGCTCTTTCGCGGGGAGTCCAACGACTATCACCTCCGGCGCCAGCAGCACCCTGAGTTGGTCAACGAGCGGAGCGACGTCTATTGCCATCACGCCAGGGACATTCACGTCTACTTCGGCGAGCGGCTCAATGAGTGTAAGTCCAACGGTGACGACCGCGTATACGCTGACAGCAACCAACGCCGCTGGCTCAGTCACCTCTATGCAAACCGTCGCTCTAACGAGCAGTTCACCGACATCCAATACGACGTGGTACATCTCCACCAATGGATCGGACGCGAACTCCGGCACGTCTTCGGCTACAGCTTTCGCCACATTCCATCATGCCCTTGCACAGATGTTAGGCTGCGATAAATTGATCGTGGAAAACGGGATTTACTACGACAGCGCGAACTTGAACACGTCGAATCTCGCAGGCAATGTGGGAGGTACCGGCTGCTACACAACCATAGAGGCCGCTACGACCTGGGGAGCTACGATAGACTCCAGCCAAGTCACTCCGACACCAAACTCGACGGTGTTTATCAGTGAACCCTACATCCAAGTCATCGGAATCAAGGCCGCATCGAATCCCAATGATACCGGCACCGGCGGCGGCGGCTCACCTTGGGCGGTGAACAGTACCAACCATGTCAAGCTTCAGCAGACTGCTGGGTATAACGCTCCGTGCGGATTCAACGGCGTTAATTGGAATGTAGATGTATATGCCGTAGGCCCGAGTTCAAGCTACGTTCTGATTGAGGACTCCCACGCTTGGGGGTGCGGGCGTTACAAGTTTCTGTCTTACCAATCAGACCACGTTATCTTTCGTCGCGATGTTGCGCGCCATGATTACGCAGGAGGTTCAACACCGACGAAGGTTAGCGCTCAGGCCGCTGACTTCACGACCTACGACAGCCAGTACACGCTCCTGCAGAATGATATTGGAATCGACTCCGGCCTGGTCAATGGCGAGACGGGGAATATGTACGGTAGTTTGTGGAGCGAACACAATAACGGATCCATCGACAACCCAATAGAGATGGAGGGCAGCATAATTCTTAACGTACAGGCTACCGGAGCAATTCAAGACCAAAAACAATCGGGCGCACATACGTTCATCAATGATGCAATATGGAACAGCGAGGGTGGCTTAGGGGTTGGAGCAGAAATCACTTCGTCGGGTCTAGCGGGTACTGCGGTTACAGCCGTGACGCTGGGCGCATCCTCCGCAACCATCACACTTAGTAACCCCACTTTTGTTCAGACGGGAAACACGATTGTCTTTTCCGGTTTGACAGGTGCCGCGGCAGTGTTGAATGGCCCTACTAAATACAAGGTATTGGCGGGCGCGAATGATGTAACCCCTGTGTCAACGTTCACGGTTAACTACTCTTCCGCATCTTCCGGTGGGCCTTATTCGACGGGAGGCACGTTCTTGTGGGCCTCTGGTATCACTCTTCCGACAACGAACGTATCGCACATGACCATCGGCAACATTACCGGAAAGGCTCAGGATTCAAGCAGGATGTGGGGCACCGATATTGAAGGAGATGAGGCTTTTGGCTGGTACACGAGCCAATCTGTCACGGACTCCATCTTCGAGTCGGCTAACAGTTTTGGCGCGGGCGACTGGGTGAATTCAAACAACAACTATTATTATGAGGATACGGCTAACTTTGGAACCAGCTTTTATCAAGGTTACATATCCACACTTGGGGCCGAGGATGTGCAGGGCACCAGCCCGCAGATTAAATACATTACCCGCGAGGAGCCGAGCACGCCGGTTTATGGCGCGGCCTCAGACGGAGGAAACATCGGGGCGACCATCCTTTATGAGATTGGCACCACCGGTACGCTCTTCGGCGACACGGGCTACGACACGCTAACTACTGCCTCTCTGTGGCCCTTCCCCAATGAGGATGTCATCAAGACGGATATGGCTTCGTTCACCATGGCGAATCCTCTTTACGGCGGCACAATCTCAGGCGCACGCGGATTCGCGGCACCCGGAACCGGGTTGTACGGCGGCCCCATCACGCTGACCAGCTATATTTGGGAGGCCGTGGGCTACCCCTGTCCTGCCGGGATTTGCCCCATCCCATAGTCTCGCTCACTGCCGCTCAAAGCTCCTCGGCCAAAATCGATCCAGGGTCAGGAGCGTAGAGCGGCGCCAAGTCAGTTCGGAAAGTTCGAGGACCTTCGGGGTACCGATAAGCCGCAACTTCAAAGTGTACCCCGAACGCGCCGCAATCGCTATAAATCGAGCGTATACCTTAGGCGGGTAATACGGTCCCCTATTCAGCCAACAAGCTTGCTTGGCAGATCCGTGTTTTTGTCTTGAGAATCTATGCGAGGGGTGGTTCCGGCGAGGGCAATTGTGTATATTGTTTAGCAGCCGGCAATGCAAACGGACATTCCGGCTGGAAGCTCAATTTCCCCAATTGAAGGCTAACCTTAATGGGCTCCACTAGATCTTCTTGCAGAAGAAGGCCCAGCTCCCCGGAACTCAAGTCTTTCGGTCTGGATCTTAGCGCTAACATCCTCATCCTGTTTGTCTTTGCCTTACTGGCGGGTTGCGGCTCGACAACTCCGTCGATGCCGTCCCCAGGAAACGGCTCCGCGCCAACCATCACTTCATTTACGACCGATCCCGGGAGCATAAACTCCGGTTCCAGCAGCACGCTGAGCTGGTCGACGAGCGGAGCAACCAGCATTGCCATCTCGCCGGGGACGCTCACGTCCACGTCGACGACCGGTTCAGCGAGCGTAAGTCCAACAGTGACGACCACCTACACGCTCACAGCAACCAATAGCGCCGGCTCAGTCACCGCTTTACAAACCGTTACGGTAAACGTGGCAGGCAAACCAACCATCAGCGCCTTCACTGCTAGCCCTGCAAGTATCACCTCCGGTTCCAGCAGCACGTTGAGTTGGGCGACGAGCGGAGCGACGAGCATTGCCATCACCCCGGGCACATTCACGTCGACATCGGCGAGCGGTTCGACGAGTGTGAGTCCAACCGCGACGACCACCTACACGCTCACAGCAACCAATAGCGCTGGTTCAGTCACCTCTACGCAAACAGTTACGATCAGCACGGGAAGCAAACCAACGATCAGCGCCTTCACGGCCAATCCCACAAGTATCAGTTCCGGTTCCAGCAGCGTGTTGAGTTGGGCAACGAGCGGGGCTACGAGCATTGTCATCACGCCGGGGACATTCACGTCGACATCGGCGAGCGGTTCGACGAGTGTGAGTCCAACGGCGACAACCACCTACACGCTTACGGCAACCAATAGCGCTGGCTCAGTCACTTCTACGGCAACCGTCACGATCATCGCGTCTGGCGGTGCGCTGGTAATCACAACCACTACGTGCCCAGGCGGAACACAAGGCACGGCGTATGCGGGCTGCACAATAACCGCCAGTGGAGGAACTCCGCCCTACACTTATTCGCTGAGCGCGGATGTAATCAACTTCCCGCCATTGCCTGAGGGGATGTCTCTCGATGCCGCCACAGGGAACATCAGCAGCCCGCTGATCGGCGGTCAAGGCACTTACATTCCCGAACTTGTAACCACGGACTCGACAGGCACGCGGGCGACTGCGGAGATCAGCTTCGCCATCAATGGAAGCAACGCGTTTCTCGCCGGCATCTTCCCGCCAACTTCTATCTTTCACCATCGGGTGGACGGCTTGCCCGTAGATACTTCTCCAGCAGCGCCTATCTACAGTGGATACTTATCGGCGACGATCAAGCCGTTCTTCGGTGATGAGTATGCTAACTTCCCCAATGGAATACCGGCCATCGAAGTTCCTTACAACCAGCCGGAAATATCGGTGACAAGCAACCCTTCTACAAATAACGCCTTCAACTCCGGCCCGATTCCGCCGTATGCTCCGGTGGAGGGCACCGTTAACTCGACAGGAGACAGACATGTTCTGGTCTACCTGGAAGCGGGCGGCGGAAACAACCCAGCCCTTTACGAGATGTACCAGGGAATCTACGATGGCGGTCCCTGGATCGATACCGGCAACGGGTATTTCGCCAACACGGCATCGAATGGCATGGAAGCAGGAATAAGCGATGCCGCGGGACTTCCTGTGGGCCCGCTGCTCGTGAACGCCGACGAAGTTATCGGGACCGGCACACCCAGCGAACCCAATGGCACGATTCAACATCCCATCCGATTCACGCTCAATCACATGGTGAGGTACTGGGTCTGGCCTGCCACTGCTACAGCGGGTGTCGGCAGTTGCACGGCTGTGGGAGGGGCTGCAATTCCCACGTTCACGCTGCTCTCGCAGTCGTCTCCTCCCGCGAGCTGCACCATGTCCGCACCCGCCGGTGAGATCTATCGATTAAAGGCTTCCGTGGCAACTCCCACGTGTGCCTCGTCAAGTCCGCAAGCGGCCATTATCATCACCGCGTTACGAAACTACGGAATCATCCTGGCCGACAATGGGCAAACCGGAGGACTGATCGGCACACCCGACGCCCGCTGGAACAATAGCGATCTTGGGTGCCTTGGGAGTCTTATCTTGTCGGACTTCGAGCCTGTGAATGTCTCGAGCATCATGGTCAATAGCGGCAGCGGAGCCACCAGCCACTAACTATCCGTTGGCAGCGCAGGGGATTGCGCGGGGAAGTGGGGATTTTGAAGAGAAGGCCGTGAGAGGCTCCATCTGCACGAGCGGAGCGTCTCTCTATCCGAGAAACGCCATCGTCAGATGATTGACGGCAAAAGCCGCGATCCAGGCCAGCGCCAGCATATAGAGAAACTGCACGGCGGGCCACTTCCAACTGTTGGTTTCGCGGTGGACCACCGCCATCGTCGAAGTGCATTGCAGGGCAAATGCGAAGAAGATCATCAGCGCCAGCGCGCCGCCCAGAGTCATGTCGTGGTGCAGTGCGGTTTGCAGACTGAGAGCGTGTGTGTCGGCTTCAGCGCCATACAAAGTTCCCATGGTGCTGACCATGACCTCGCGAGCCAGCACGCTCGATAGCAAGCCAATACCTATCTTCCAGTTGAAGCCGAGGGGCGCGATGGCCGGCTCGATGAAGTGGCCCAAGCGTCCGATCACGCTGTCAGCCAGTTCGGGAGCGTGGATGGCGCCGCCCGGAGTCTGAATGACCGGCAGATGAGCCAGCACCCACAGCGCCAGCGTGACGCAGAGAATGATGGTGCCAGCCTGGCGCAGGAAGACGCGCGCGCGATCCACGACGCGCAGGCCGAGCGAACGCAGAGTGGGCATGCGGTACTGCGGCAACTCCAGAATGAACGGCGTCTCGCTGGACTTGAGAATCGAACTCTTGAGCAGCCATGCCGTGGTCATTGCGCCCACAAAGCCGGCCAGATAAAGGCCCAGCATCGTCAGCGTTCGCAGGCCGAGAAAGCCGTGCAGGTAGACAATGTTAGGAATGAAGGCGGCGATTAAGAGCATATAAACCGGCAGACGGGCCGAGCAGGTCATGAAGGGCGTGACCAGAATGGTAGCCAATCGGTCGCGCTTGTTCTCGATAGTGCGCGTGGCCATGATGGCCGGGACGGCGCAGGCGTAAGCCGAGAGCAGAGGGATGAAGGCCTTGCCGTTTAGCCCGGTGGAGCGCATGACGCGGTCGGCGATCAGGGCTGCGCGGGAAAGATAGCCGGAGTCTTCCAGAATCCCGATGAAGAGAAATAGCAGCAGGATTTGCGGAAGAAAAACGAGTACGGACGAAATGCCTTTCCACGCGCCGTCGAGGATCAGCGACTGAATCCAGCCGGCAGGCAAAAGGGGCCGGACCAGGTTGCCAATATCGGCCAGTATGGCGCCAAATCCGTCAGAGAGCGGCTGGCCGACGGAGAAGACCACCTCAAATACGCCCACAACCACGACCAGGAACAAAAGCGGTCCCCAGATGCGGTGCAAGAGCACATCGTCGATCTTACGCGTGCCCTCTACCGAAAGCGGCGCGCTGTAGCCGGTGCGGCGGCTGAGCTGCGCGGCCCAGGTGTGCGCGCTTGCGGCATTGCCCATGACGGGCAGAGTCAGTGGTCTGGCTCCGGCGCGGTTGGTCTGCTGGTGGAGGAAGAGCGGCACGGCGTCGAGGCCGGTACCGCTTACGGCGCTGATCTGGGCGACGGGAGCGCCCAATTCGCGGGCCAGCTTGAGGGAGTCGATGTGTCCGCCGCGAGCCTCCATCAGGTCGCTCATGTTGAGCAGTACCAGGGTCGGCAATCCAAGAGCAAGCACCGGCGCGGCCAGCATCAACTGACGGGTCAGGTGCAGGGAATCCAGCACCAGCAGCACCGCATCCGGCTTGGGCGTGCCGGGCATTTTGCCGCGCAGCACGTTGATGGAGACACGGGCGTCTTCAGAATATGGATCAAGCGAGTAGATGCCCGGCAGGTCAATGAGGGTCAGATCAGCACGGCCCACGCCCGCCATCAGGCCCATGCGCTGCTCAACGGTGACTCCCGGGAAGTTGGCCACCTTCTGGCGCAGACCGGTCAAGCGGTTGAAAAGGGTGGACTTGCCGGAGTTTGGCGGCCCGATGAGCACTACGGTTTTTAGCTCCCCTGAGTGAGGCGCAGATTTGGGAGTTACGAAAGCTGGGGTTTCGCAGCAAGCGTTCATTTCGCGGCCTCGAGCGGTTGGGGAACGTCCTTGTTCACGATCAACTTCGGGACATCAGCTTGCCGGGTTTCGGGACTGATGGGACGCATCCGGAGGGCCGCGGCCGTTTCGCGCCTGAGGGCAATTTCCATGCCGTCCACACTGTAAACAGTGGGGTCGCCGGCTGGGGCGCGGCGCAGCACAGTCACCAGCGCATCGGGAACAAAGCCCATATGCATCAGATGATTCTGCACGGATTCAGGCAGGTCGAGGGCTACCAGAACCCCGCTATCGCCCACATTCAGTTCGCTCAGCGCACTCAACTGACTGCCTCCGATGGGTCGCCGGAAAGGTAGGACCCTGGAATTACGACCAGAATAGTCTGATTTCAGTATACGACCGCTTTACGCGGAGAAGCAACCTTGTTTTGCAGAGGATCAAAGACGGTTTTAGCCTCGGGAGCGGGCACGGCTGCCGGACGAGTCACCCAACCCCCTTCTTGGATCCCATTGGCTAAATTCATCTCGACGTTGCCCTATTTTTAGCGAAAAAAGGGGATTTTTTATGTGACCTAAATCACGTCGATTTCCGCGCCCGTGACTCCAAGCTGGAGGCCCCGGATCATGGTTGCACTCCATTGAAGACGAATCGGACAGGAGTCGCGCGTTCCGAGTAAAATTCATTGTGCTAACCAGTGGAAGCGGGAGAGGCGATGCAATTTCGCAGTTTTGGCAGGCTCGATTGGAAGGTTTCGGCGTTAGGCTTTGGCTGTATGCGTTTTCCCACCTCGGATGGCGACCGGCTGAGTCCCAACATCAATGAGGCAGAGGCGATACGCATGGTTCGCCATGCTATCGACCGCGGCGTAAATTATTTGGATACCGCGTATCCCTACCATAGCGGCCAAAGTGAAGTCGTGGTGGGAAAAGCTTTGCAGGATGGCTACAGGGACAAGGTCAAGCTGGCCACCAAGCTGCCGGTCTGGATGGTCGAGAGTCCGGCAGACTTTGACCGATTGCTCGATGAGCAGCTAAAAAAACTGCAAACAAGTTACATTGATTTTTACCTGCTGCACGCGCTGAGCAGCAGCCGCTGGCGGGATATTGTCTTGAAGCACGATCTTCTCGGCCGCGCTAAAGCTGCGTTGGATGATGGCCGTATCCGGCATCTCGGCTTCTCCTTTCACGACGAGTACGAGAGCTTTGAGGAGATTGTCAACGGCAGCGACCTGTGGAGCTTTTGCCAGATTCAATACAACTACATGGACACGGAGAATCAGGCCGGAACGCGCGGCCTGAAGCTGGCGGCCAGCAAGGGTCTGGCTGTTGTTGTGATGGAGCCGCTGATGGGCGGCAGGCTTGCGGAGCCGCCCAAGGATGTAATGCAGGAATTGGAGAGTTGTGCCGTGCGGCGATCTGCCGCCGAGTGGGCGTTGCAGTGGATCTGGGATCAACCGGAGGTCTCGGTGGTTCTGAGCGGAATGAGCGACATGAGCCAGGTGGAAGAGAACCTGCTCTTTGCGGATCGCTCGCGCATCGGGAGTTTTAGCGCAGCGGAGCAGGCGGCGATTGCCGAGGCGAATGAGCGGTATAGCGCACGCATCGCGATTCCTTGCAGCAAGTGCAGCTATTGCATGCCTTGCCCCAATGGATTGAATATTCCAGCCAACTTCGAGTTCTTCAATTACGCCCGCTTGTACGACAATGTTGCGGACGCGCGCTTCAAGTACCAGATATTTCTCACTGAGGCGCAACGCGCCACCGCCTGCACGGGCTGCGGCATTTGCGAGGAATTGTGTCCGCAGAAGATTGCGATCAGCGATTGGATGCCCAAGGTCTCCGCGCTGCTAGCGTGAGCGGAATTTCCGGGATGTTTTTTGGACGGCCGGGCAAGAAAGAGCAGGCATTTCTTTTGAGGCCCAAGTCTGATTCATATTGTGAGAGCTGCATCGCAATGTGGGATTTGCGGCCCACCTTGTGTCTTGCATCACAGCGGGGCTACCTTCCGGAGATGAGACTTGGAATAGCGGTTCATTTTCCTCCGGCCGCGTCATGAGGGACTGAATAATGAGCGAAAAGGAAATGGTAATTCTGGATGGGAATGAGGCTGCCGCCTCGGTTGCCTATCGACTCACTGAAGTTGTCGCTATCTACCCCATCACTCCCTCGTCGCCGATGGCTGAGTGGGCCGACCAGTGGCGCTCGGAAGGAAAGAAAAACATTTGGGGCGCATTGCCCATCGTGGAAGAGCTTCAGAGCGAAGGCGGAGCGTCGGGCGCATTGCACGGCGCGCTCCAGGCGGGCGCCTTCGGGACCACGTTCACGGCCTCGCAGGGCTTGCTGCTGATGATCCCCAACATGTTCAAGATTGCCGGTGAGCTGACTCCGGCGACGATGCATGTGACGGCCCGCACGCTGGCCACTCATGCGCTGTCGATCTTCGGCGACCACTCCGACGTGATGACCTGCCGCGCGACGGGCTGGGCGATGCTGGCTTCCAATTCAGTCCAGGAAGTTGCTGACATGGCTCTGGTGGCGCAGATCGCCACACTGGAATCTCGCATTCCTTTCATGCATTTCTTTGACGGCTTCCGCACCTCGCATGAAGTGGGCAAGATCCTGCCCATCACTGACGAGACCATCCGCGCGCTGCTCGACGACAAGTACGTCATTCAGTACCGGCAGAACGCGCTCAGTCCGGATCGTCCGATAATTCGCGGCACAGCGCAAAATCCTGATGTCTTTTTCCAAGCCCGCGAGGCCTGTACGCCCTTCCACGCAGCGGTTCCGGGCATTGTGCAATCGGTGATGGACCGCTTTGCCAAGGAGACGGGCCGCGCTTACCATTTGTTCGATTATTACGGCGCGCCTGACGCAGAACGGGTCATCATCATCATGGGTTCCGGCGCTGAAGCTGCTGAAGAAGCCGTGGACCTGATGGTGAAGCAGGGCGAAAAGATCGGCATGGTCAAGGTTCGCCTTTACCGGCCCTTTGACTCGAAGGCATTCCTGGCCGCGCTGCCCTCGACCGTCAAGTCGATTGCCGTTCTGGACCGATGCAAGGAGCCGGGCGCCACTGGCGAGCCGCTCTACATGGACGTTGTGACGGTGCTGGCAGAGAATGAAGCTGAACTGCCCTTCGCAAAGAAGCCTGCGGTCATCGGTGGCCGTTACGGCCTGTCTTCCAAGGAATTTACGCCTGCCATGGTCAAGGGGATCTTCGACGAGCTGACCAAGCCTGCCCCGAAGAACCACTTTACGATTGGAATTGATGACGATGTCTCGCACTCAAGCTTGACTTACGATCCGTCGTTCTCGACCGAGGACCCGAAGACGGTGCGCGCGTTGTTCTATGGGCTGGGTTCCGACGGCACCGTGGGCGCCAACAAGAACTCGATCAAGATCATCGGCAGCGAGACTCCGAACTACGCGCAGGGCTACTTCGTCTACGACTCGAAGAAATCCGGCTCGATGACCACCTCGCACCTCAGGTTTGGCCCCAATCCTATCAAATCAACTTATCTGATTACCCGCGCCAGCTTTGTCGCCTGCCACAACTTCAGCTTCCTGGAGAAAATGGATGTGGTGGAAGCGGCCATGCCGGGCGCGGTTTTCCTGCTTAATTCGCCGTATTCGGCAGCCGAGGTCTGGGATCATCTGCCCAAGACCACACAGCAGGAGATGTTGCGCAAGAAGATCGAGTTTTATGTGATCGACGGCTACAAGGTGGCGCGCGAGGCCGGCATGGGCACGCGCATTAACACCATCATGCAGACCTGCTTCTTCGCCATCAGCGGCGTGTTGCCGCGCGATGAGGCAATCGAGCAGATCAAGAAGTCAATCAAGAAGACCTATGGCAAACGCGGCGAAGCGGTGGTGGCCAAGAATTTTGCAGCCGTCGATCATGCGCTGGCGCATCTGGAAAAGGTAACGTTGCCGACAGCCGCATCGTCGGAGTTCGATCTGATTCCGTCCATCTCGCCCAAGGCGCCGGAGTTTGTGCGCAGCGTGCTGGGCCAGATTGCGGCGGGTCATGGCGACTCGCTTCCGGTGAGTGCGATTCCGGCTGGCGGGGCATTTCCCACGGGCACTGCTCAATGGGAGAAGCGCAACATCGCACAGTTTATCCCGGCGTGGGACAAGGATTTGTGCATCCAGTGCGGCAAGTGCGTCATGGTTTGCCCGCATGCGGTGATTCGCGCCAAGGTATACAGCCAGGAACTTGGAGACAAGTCTCCGGCGACCTTCCAGTGGGCCAAGCCCAAGTGGAAAGGGATGGAACAGGATCGCTACACGCTGCAAGTTGCGCCGGAAGATTGCACCGGCTGCGCGGTTTGCGTCGACGTTTGCCCGGTGAAGAGCAAGAGCGACGCCAGCCACAAAGCCATCAACATGACGCCGCAGGAGCCTCTGCGCGAGAGCGAGCGCGAGAACTGGGATTTCTTCCTTGGGCTTCCCGAGGTGGATCGCTCGAAACTTTCGCACGGTCAGGTGAAGGACCTGCAACTGTTACAGCCGCTCTTTGAATTTTCAGGCGCCTGCGCCGGTTGCGGGGAGACGGCTTACATCAAGCTGTTGACGCAACTGTTCGGCGACCGGCTGTATATCGCCAACGCCACGGGATGCTCGTCAATCTACGGCGGCAACCTGCCCACGACGCCTTACAGCTCGAACGCTCAAGGACGTGGACCGACGTGGGCCAACTCGCTGTTTGAAGACAACGCCGAGTTTGGCTTTGGAATGAGAATAGCGCTCGACCAGCAGAAGGAGTTTGCCGAGTTACTGGTAACGCGGCAGGCTGGCGAGATTGGCGACGAACTGGCAAAGGCTCTGCTGGGAGCTAAGCAGAATACCGAGACAGAGGTGAACGAGCAGCGCGAACGGGTGCGTGCGCTGCGCGATCGGCTGGCCGGAAGCAAGAGCTCCGATGCGCTCAATTTGCTCGCTATTGCGGACACGCTGGTGCGCAGGAGCGTGTGGATTCTGGGCGGCGACGGCTGGGCGTTCGACATTGGCTTCGGCGGGCTGGACCACGTGCTCGGCTCAGGCAAGAACGTGAACGTGCTGGTGCTGGATACCGAGGTTTACTCAAATACCGGTGGGCAGATGTCCAAGGCGACGCCGCGCGGCGCGGTGGCCAAGTTTGCCGCCAGCGGCAAGCCCAACAGCAGGAAAGACCTGGCCATGGAAGCGGTAAGTTACGGCTCGGTGTACGTGGCGCAGGTGGCTCTGGGCGGCAACGACAGCCACGTGGTGAAGGCCTTCCAGGAGGCCGAGGCGCACAATGGACCGTCGCTGATCATCGCGTACTCCAGTTGCATTGCTCACGGCTACGATCTGGTCCATGGGTTGGAGCAGCAAAAGCTGGCCGTGCAGTCGGGTTACTGGCCGCTGATGCGTTACAATCCCGGACTGCGCGAAGAGGGCAAGAATCCCTTCCAGCTTGACTCCAAGGCGCCGTCGATCCGGCTGAAGGAGTACAGTTATCGCGAGGCTCGTTACACGATGCTGGCGCGCAGCAATCCGGAGTTGGCAGCGGTGCTGCTCAAAGAAGCGCAGGACGATGTCGAGCGCCAGTGGCGCGTTTACTCCGCGCGGGCCGCGATGCCGGGCAGAAGCGAAACGCCGCACATCGCTCCCGAGGAGAAACCCGAAGAAACGCCTGAACAGAAACTGGCGGCCAGGGCTGCCGGAGGTACCAAATGATCGATTTTTCCACGAAGTATCTCGGCTTGAAATTGAGCGGCCCAATCGTGGTTTCATCCACGCCGCTCTCTGAGCCGATCGACAATGTTCGCCGCATGGAAGACGCCGGCGCCTCCGCGATAGTGCTTCACTCGCTCTTCGAGGAGCAGTTGGCTCTGGAATCGCGAACCCTCGACGATGACCTGTCGAGGGGCACCGAGTCCTTCGCCGAATCGCTCGGCTACTTGCCGGATTTGAAGGATTACCGCATGACGCAGGATGGCTATCTCGAGCACCTGAGGAAATGCAAAGAAGCGGTAAGAATTCCTATCGTGGCGAGCCTGAATGGCGCCACCACCGGCGGCTGGGTGCGGTTTGCCAAGGATATGGAGCAGGCCGGCGCGGACGCCATCGAGTTGAACACCTACGCGCTTGCCACGGACAAGAGCCAGACCTCCGCGGAGATGGAGAGGCAACTGCTGGAGCTGGTGACAGCGGTTACCTCGGCTGTCAAAGTGCCGGTAGCGGTGAAGCTGTCGCAGTGGTTTACAAGCCTGCCGCACCTGGTTTCGCAGTTGGAGGAAGCGGGAGCGCGGGGGGTTGTGCTGTTCAACCGCTTCTATCAGCCCGATTTCGATATTGAGACGCTGGAAGTGCGGCCCACGCTGCACTTCTCCAAGCCATCGGAGTTACTGCCGCGGCTGCATTGGGCGGCGATTCTCTACGGCCACGTAAATCTCGATATCGCCATCACGGGCGGCGTTCACTCCGCCGAAGACGTGCTCAAGAGCATTATGGCCGGAGGCGGCGTGGTGGAGATGGCGTCAGCGCTGCACATTCACGGCATCGACCATATCAGAAAAGTGCTGGACGACATGCACTACTGGCTGGAGAAGCGCGAGTATACCTCACTATGGGAGACGCGCGGCTGCCTCAGCCGCCGCTCCGTTCCCGATAGCTCTGCATTTGACCGCGGCAACTACATCAAGACGCTCAGCTCGTATAGCCTGCGCCAGACAGTGGCCGCGTTCTAGGAACTGAATGTTCGGCAAATCGCCCAGGTCTCGGAATCGAGACCTGGGTGTTCGGCCTTTTAGATATCTCATCAAGGAGATAGTCCATGAGAAGAACCATGGCTCTCGTGCTCCTTCTATGCGCGCCGGCATTGGCGGCAATAGCTTCTGTGTCAGCTCCTGCTATTTCAACTGCGATTACTCAGCAAGAGATGAACAAAGCCGTCGCCCGACGGGTCTTTGAAGAAATATTCAATCAGGGAAAATTTGAGGTTGCAGACGAGATTTACGCCAAGGATTTCGTCAATCATGGGCTGCATAGAGATGCCAGTCTGCAAGAGGACCAGGCTGCAGCGCGCTGGGAAAAAGAGGCTCTTCCCAACCTGACGATGACCACTGGTCCGATGGTGGCTGAGGGCGATCTGGTTTCCGTGGTGTGGATTTTACACGGGACCAACACCGTCTCAACGGGGTGGCTACCAGCGACCGGCGTCAAGATCGAACTGCGTGGCATCACAATTTGGCGCGTCGCCGATGGCAAGCTTCATGAGGAATGGACCGCCTTTGACACTTTTCGAGTGATCCGCCAAATTGTTGATCAGTTGAAATGGCAACTCCTCGGCCTTCTATGCATGGTATTGATACTTCTCTGGGCGGCGGTCAGAGGCATTCGAAAGCTGAGGCACGTCTTTTCAACAGCGAAGGGATGAGTTCCCATATGATTTGTAACAAATTGTTTTTTGGGATGACATTAACGGTATCCGCGTTGCTGTGCGCGGTGTGCGCCGCGCAAGACATGGTGAAGTACGAGCCGACGATCGCGTCGCTCAATCGGCATCAGGTGCCCCTCTGGTATACCCGTGCCAAGCTGGGCATCTTCATCCACTGGGGACTGTATTCAGTGCCGGGCTGGGCGCCGCTTACACACCCCGACCACGATTTTTCCTCAGTAGACTATATCCGGAACAACCCATACGCGGAGTGGTATTACAACACCATGCGCATTGACGGTTCGCCTACCCAGGCCTACCACCGCGAACACTTCGGGGCGAACTTCGACTATTACGATTTTGTACCTATCTTCAACCGCGAAACGAAGAAGTGGAAGCCGGATGAGTGGGCCAAAATCTTTCGGCAGTCCGGCGCAAAGTATGTGGTGCTCACCACGAAGCATCATGAAGGCTTCACGTTATGGCCCAGTTCGGTTCTTAATCCGACACTTCCCGCGGACCGGCAACACGCCCAACGCGACATCGTCGGCGAGCTGACGGACGCAGTGAGAAAACAAGGGCTGCGTATGGGAGTCTATTACTCCGGCGGGTACGACTGGACCTTCGTTCCGGGGCCAATCCGGACGAGCGCCGAGTATGAGACTGTCAAGCCGCAGAGCGAAGAATATGGCAAGTATGCCAATGCGCAGATTCACGAGTTGATCGAACGCTACCATCCATCGATTCTGTGGAACGATATCGACTGGCCGAAGACAGGCAGGGCACTGGAAGTCGAAGCCGATTACTACAACGCGGTTCCGGACGGCGCCATCGACGACCGCTTCGGCATCGCTCACGCGGACTTCAGGTCGCCGGAGTTCGAAACGCCGGGCCAGATCAGCAAGAAGAAGTGGGAAGAGTGCCGGGGACTGGGCCGGTCGTTTGGCTACAATCGCGCCGAGGGCGAAGCGGAGACCATCGCTCCCGGCGCACTGATCGCGCTGCTGGTTGACATTGTCAGCAAGAATGGAAACCTCCTGCTCGATGTGGGTCCGGAAGCCGATGGGACCATTCCGCCGGTGCAGATGGAGCGGCTCAATGCGCTGGGCGCATGGCTCAAGCAGAACGGCTCGGCGATTTACGATACGATTCCGTGGGAGCGCGCGGAGGGAAAGAGTGCAGAGGGCGACGAACTGCGCTTTACGCGCAATGGGAATGATTTGTTCGTGACGGTTCTGGGGAAGCCAAAGGCGCAAACAATCACGATTGAGAACCTGCCGGTAAAGCAGGGTGTGGAGATTACAGAGCTCGGCGACAACAACGAGCTTTCTGCAAAAGTGCAGCTCGAGAATATGCGAATCGTATTGCGCGCTCCGCTGAAGGGAAAATACGCTTATTCGTTCAAGCTGGCTGGCTATTTACGCTGAACCAATCAACTCAACATCTGCAGGACCGTCTCTTCGATCAGCGTGCAAGCGTCAGGAAGCGCGGCAGTCACGGGGTCGCTGAAGACTTCGCCTAACTCGGTTGAGCTGGCGCCAATGGTTAGCTGCAGAGCATTCGAGGGCAGGGAATGATAAAGCTCGTGGCCGAGCGCGAGCAGTTCTGACGCGCCCAGGTGATGGGCGGCCATTCCTTTTGTGTCCGCGGCTGGGTGAACGTGCGTGAGAGTGATCGAGCCGGGAAGGGAATTGACGGAGCAATCAATGAACAGGACGGACTCGGCATGGGCTACGTCTTCGGCTAGTTCTGGAGTCCATTGATGGTCGGCGATGATGCGCACAGCGGCTTCGGATGAGAAGCGTCTCTCCGCCCACTCAGCAAGCCAAAGCCCGACGCCGTCATCCCCGCGTAGCGTATTGCCGCAGGCGAGAATGAGGCATCGGGCCGGAGTCGAACTCATGAATTCACCTATTGAAAAACCCCACCCTAGCCGCAAAAACAAGGACGCGGCGAGGGTGGGGCACCCATTTCTGTTATATAGCTAGCGAACGACCCGGTCCACAACTTCGCCGTCAGCATTGACGAGAGTGAGGGCCAAGGGCATCTGCCCGAATGCGTGCGTGGAGCAGCTAAGGCATGGATCAAAGGTGCGGATCACAGCCTCGATGCGGTTGAGGGCGCCGGGGGTGAACTTGCCGTCCTTCACATAGGCCTTGGCCGATTGAAGAACGCCTCTGTTCATGGCGTTGTTGTTATGGCCTGTGGCGACGACCAGGCTGGCCCACGTAATCTTGCCGTTTTCGTCCACCTTGTAGTGGTGATTGAGCGTTCCGCGCGGAGCCTCAATCTGGCCCGCGCCTTCAAGGCGGTTGACGCCTGCCGTCGCGCGCACATGTGTGTCGAGAATCCGCGGATCCGAGAGGATCTCTTCGATTTTCTCGATGCCGTAGAGAGCCTCGACCAGCCGCGCATGATGATAGTGGAAGGAGCTTTCGATTGGTCCGCGGGACAACTGTTTGAACTCGGCCAGTTCCTTGTCCGCCTGCGGAGTTCCCATTGATTTGACGATGTTGAGTCGAGGCAATGGACCGACGCGATAACTGCCTTGAGGATAGCCGAGCGGCTTGTAATAGACGAACTTGGTGTAACTGTAGTTCTCGACGGCCTCGCCAATAACTTCAGTGAAGCGGCTGGCGGTGATCCCGTCCTCGATGACCGCACCCTTGGGATCGATCAGGCGCAACGCGCCGTCAGTGATCTCGAAGGACTCGTCCTCGTTGATGAGGCCGAGGTAATTCGACGGGAAGTTGGCAAAAACCTCGATCTCCGGCTTGAAGCTGTCGGCGATCTGCTTGTAAGCGGTCAGCGCCAGCTTGAGGTTGGCATAGGCCTCGGGCAGCATGGCCAGAATCTCGTCGCGGTGTGCAGAGGCGAGCGGCTCTGTGACGCCGCCGGGAACAACCCATCCGGTATGGATGCGCTTGGTGCCGAGCAACTCGATAATGTGCTGGCCGAAGCGGCGCAATCCGATGCCGGCGAGACCCAGGTCAGGACGGGCTGCCGCTACTCCGAAGATGTTGCGCGCTTTGGGATCGGATTCCATGCCCAGCAGCAGGTCGGGCGAGGAGAGATGAAAGAAGCTCAGGGCGTGCGACTGGACCAACTGGGCCAGATTCAGCATCCGCCTGAGTTGCGCAGCGGTATGAGGAATGCGGACCGACATGATGGCTTCGCAGGCTTTGGCTGAGGCCAGCATATGCGAAACCGGGCAGATGCCGCAGATACGCGCCGTGAGGCTGGGCATCTCATAAAACGGCCGGCCTTCAGAGAACTTTTCAAAGCCACGCACCTGCGTGACATGAAAATGCGCGTCCTCCACCTCGCCCTGGCTGTTGAGCTGGATGGTGATCTTGCCGTGGCCTTCGAGGCGCGTTACGGGATCGATGGTAATCGTCTGGGTCATGACTCATGCTCCAAAACGGGTGAGGGCTGAAATATCCAGCGGCGCACCGGTGACCAGCGCCGTGAGCGCTGTGTGAAAGGTATCGGCCGAGGGTGGGCAGCCGGGCAAAAAGACATCGACTGTCACAAACTCGTGGATGGGGCGCACAACCTTGAGCAGCTTGGGCACCATGACGCAGGGGATCTGCTGCTGTGCGCTGGCGTTTTCGATATACGCCCGGTTCAGAATCGCTTCCGGCCCGAATGGGTTGCGCATCGACGGTACGTTGCCGGCCACGGCGCAGTCGCCCATGGCGATCAGCATTTTGGAGTGGGCGCGAACCTTCTTGATCTTCTTCTCGTCGTCTTCCGAGGCTACTGCTCCCTCGACAAGGGCAATATCCACCTCGTCGGGAAAGTCCTTGGCGTCCACGAGTGGGCTGTAGACAACATCAATCAGCTTCGCCAACTCAAGGAGCCGCTCGTCCATGTCGAGGAACGACATATGGCAGCCGGAGCATCCATCGAGCCACACTGTTGCCACCTTCAATTTGCTCATTGCGCTTCCCTCATAAGGTTCAGGTAAGGCAGAAAATCGGGATACTTGGGGTGATCGGAGCCGATCTTGCTCTTGTCGAAGAGCGCTCCAGTGGGGCAAACCTGCACGCACTTGCCGCAGCGGGTGCAATTGGAGGCTCCCCACTCGTCGTGCAGATCGGTGATGACGATGGAGTCGATGCCGCGGCCCATCACATCCCAGATATGCGCGCCTTCAATCTCGGCACAGACCCTCACGCAGCGGGTGCAAAGGATGCAGCGGTTGTGATCCGCAGTGAAGCGCTCATGGGAGGCATCCACGGCGAGCGCGGGGTTGCGATAGGGAAGAGTGATATGAGTTACGCCCTGGTCCTGGGCCAGCGCCTGCAACTCGCAGTGGCCGTTGGAGACGCACACCGAGCAAATGTGGTTGCGCTCGGCGAAGAGCAGTTCAAGGATGATGCGGCGGTGCTTGCGGAGCCGCTCCGTGTCGGTCAAAACTTCCATGCCTTCATGGATATTGGCCACGCACGCGGGCAACAGCTTATTGCTGCCCTTGATCTCCACCAAACAGAGACGGCATGCGCCCACCGCGCCCAGGCCTTCAATATGGCAGAGGGTGGGAATCTTGATGTCATTCTCCCGCGCCACATCCAGAATGGTCTGGCCCGAACGGGCGCTCACTTCCTGGCCGTCGATAATCAGAGTTTTGACGCCCATGCTTTCGCTCATGCCAATACCTCCTTCGAAGCTTCTGGCACGTGCGCTTCCATATTGCAAACGCCAGCCGGACAGCGTTTATGCACAATGTGTTCGATGTACTCGTTTTTGAAGTATTTGAGCGTGCTCAGCACGGGATTGGGCGCCGTCTGCCCCAGGCCGCAGAGGCTGGCTTCCTTGATGGTGTTGCACAGGCTCACCAGCAGGTCCAGGTCTTCCATGGTTCCCGAGCCATCGCAGATGCGGCTCAGCAGGGTGTACATCTGCGCCGTGCCCGCGCGGCAGGGAATGCATTTTCCGCAAGACTCCGTCATGCAGAACTCGACGAAGAAGCGCGCCACATTCACCATGCAGGAGGTGTCGTCCATGACGATCATGCCGCCCGAGCCCATGATGGAGCCGACCGCCATAAGAGCGTCATAGCTGACGCCGAGGTCCAGCATCTCGGCTGGGATGCAGCCGCCGGAAGGACCGCCGGTCTGCACCGCCTTGAATTTATGCCCTCCGGGTACGCCGCCGCCGATGACATCGATGATCTCGCGCAGCTTGATGCCCATGGGCACTTCTACCAGGCCGGTGTTCGTGATCTTGCCGGTCAGGGCAAAGACCTTGGTTCCCTTGCTTCTCTCCGAGCCCATGCTGGCAAACCACTTGCCGCCATTGCGAATAATGGGCGCAATATTGGCATAGGTCTCCACGTTATTGAGCAGCGTGGGCTTGCCCCACAGGCCACTCACCGCCGGATAGGGAGGCCGAGTTTTGGGCGTGCCGCGCCGGCCTTCGATGGAGGCCAGCAATGCCGTCTCTTCGCCGCAGACAAAAGCTCCGGCGCCGAGGCGGATTTCCACGTCGAAGTTAAACGGGGTGTTGCAGATGCCGTTGCCCAAAAGGCCGCGTCGCCGCGCGTCACGCAGCGCGGTCGTCAGCCGGGCGACGGCCACCGGGTACTCGGCCCGGACATAGATGAATCCTTTGCTCGCGCCTACCGCGTAGGCAGCGATCGCCATGCCTTCGATGACGCGGTGCGGATCGCCTTCCATCACGCTGCGATCCATGAACGCACCTGGATCGCCCTCGTCGCCATTGCAGACCACGTACTTCTGCTCGCCGCTGGCTTTGGCCACCGTTCCCCACTTCAATCCAGTGGGATAGCCGCCGCCGCCGCGTCCTCTGAGGCCGCTTTCCGTGATGCGGTGAACCACGCCGCCGGGCGTCATTTCAGTAAGCGCGGTCAGCAGCGCCTTGTACCCGTCGCGGGAGATGTAATCGTCAATTTTTTCCGGGTCGATGTAGCCGGCATTCTCCAGCACCACACGCACCTGCCGGTCGAAGTGTTCGTTCAAATCGCATTGCAGATCGGGAACGGGCGCGCCGCCCAGGCTGGAAACAATGGCCTCCGCATGGCCGGCATTCACATGGTGATAAAGGGTATCCTCGGGGTCAACGCGGACCAGCGGTCCGGAAGAGCATGGCCCCATGCACCCCGTGCGGCGAACGAGCACGTGCTTGCCCGATGCCTCGGCGGCCTTCTCCAGGGCATCCCGCAAGCGGTCCGCACCCTGGCTCATGCAGGCCAAATCCATGCAGACGTTCACTTCAAAATCGTATTTCTCGTTTTCCTGGCTGACGCTCTTCGCCACCTGTTCGAGCTCTTCGATTGTCATTCCACGGCCCACCTTTCGAGTTGCTCAAGCACCTGTTCAGCGGTCATCTCACCTACCACTTCGCCGTCGCACAGAGCCACAGGCGCTCGGCTGCACGCGCCCACGCAGCGGGCCGTCATCAAACTGATCTGGCCTTCCTTGGTTGTCTGGCCACGAGTAATGCCCAGGCGTTTTTCAGCTGCGGCCACCAGCTTGTCAGAGCCCTTGATGTAGCAGGCCGTTCCCGCGCAGATTGTCACTGTGTGCTTTCCCGGAGGCTTGAGGCTGAAGTAGTGGTAAAAGGTCACCACGCCGTAAGCCTGGCTCAGGGGCACGCGCAGAGAGCGGGCCACAAAGCGAATCGAGTCGTCGTCCAGATAGCCGAACGCGGATTGCACGGTGTGGAGTGTTTCAATAAGCGCGTGGCGGGCAAAGCCATTCTTGCGCATGGTGCCATTGACGATCTTCCATCGATTGTCGCTGCTGGGCAGCGGCGGGGGTGTGAATGAAGCCACGAAACCTCCTGTACACGGAGCCAAAACGTGACAGACCTGCTGCCACGGCAGCACCGACGTCAAACTACTTCTACACCAAGGGGTAGTTCTTATCCGTGACCACGGTCACCTGGCGCGATGTAACCTATCCCACTCTGTGGCAAGGGGATAGGACGCTGGGGATTGGCAAAGGAGGTCTGACCTTTTCCGGGCGATAGCAGTTGAGAGCCGCCGTCTAGGTTAGCGGTGAGAGAAGCCAGCGCCAGCGGACCGGCCGATGACGAATATCGGCTTTCGCGCAGTCCATCCATTGAAAACGCTGGAGTTACTGGACCTGTCAGCCGCTCGGTCCAGTGGTCCAGGAACTCGTAAAAGCCAGAGTGCAATCCCAGCACTGTGATGCCAGCGAAGCCCCACTGGAGGCGTGGCCCAATGCGCAGGTCATGCCCAAACGCAATCCGCTGGTCAGTTGTGCCGTATAGCGGCGAATTTGTTCGATTGACGTGGACGATGGTTCAGTTGGCCGGCCGGAGCTGAATCTGGTAATCGCGATAGTCTATCGTGACGGTCGTCCGGCCAAGCAGGAAGCTATCTGACATGGCCCGTGCCTGGGTGGCCATGCCAAAGCCGTTCACGTTAACGTATTGGCGCATCACATGAGCGGGACCCGTGAATATAGAGGGGTTTTGCGAAGTGGTTCCTTCGAGGCGAACAATCGAGCCGTCCTTTGCGTCCACCCACAAGGTGCCTTCGATCATGTTGGGAGCCTTGCGCTTTGGGGAAATAGCCAGCGCAAAGCAGTCTCTTCCACCCAGCCGTTCGGTTGCGCCCTTCTTCAGCTTCATCTCATAGTTAGCGGAAGTGAGCCACGAGCCCTCCCGGTTGCCAGGCAGGTTTATGCGCTTTTCAGTGTCCAGGATCGCGCCCAATACCAAGCTCCGAATGATCGCCGAACCGCTCTGGGAGAGGATGGTATAGCTCTTGCCGGTCTCCTCGCGGTAGTCTGTTTTGACGGTCATTTCAGCCGCGGAATGGGTTTCGTCGTTGTTCTTGTAGACGGCATAGTGCTCGGTGACGGTGTATCCCGCAATGCCTTTATTCCTTGCCATGACCGCCGCGTCAACGGCTCGAATTACTGTTGAACTGTCGGGTTGCTGGGCCGCTGCTGCTGCGGTTCCCAGCAGGGCCAGAAAAGAAGCAGCCGCGACCGCCAATGCCACGCCACAGTTTTCGATACGCATCATCCTGATCCCTCTCTTACAGATTAAGCCTCTTCCGCTCAAAGCCTGTGCTGTATGAGACAGGGACTCAAGTGTGGTTCAGGGTACTGATGCGACCAGGTGGCGATGCGGTATGCTGGTTTGCGGTGAGAGGCTTTCCTTTGACTGACAAGATTGATCCGGGACTAGAACCGCACAAGGCTCAGCGCGCAGCGCTCGTGGTATGCGGTGTGGTGCAAGGGGTCGGCTTCCGTCCGTTTATCTACCGGCTGGCCATGGAAGAGGGTCTGGCGGGGTTTGTGGGCAACGATACCGGTGGGGTGACCATCGAGATTGAAGGGCCGCCGGAGCGAGTGGCCGCATTCGTCGCCCGTTTGCGCAGGGAGCAGCCGCCTTTGGCGCGGATCGACTCGGTCGCGGTGCGGGAGCTGCCGCTTGTGGGCGACGCGGGTTTCCGGATTGCGGCCAGCGAGGTGCTCGGCCCGGTGAGCACCGGTATTCCGGCGGATGCGGCCACCTGCCCGGATTGTCTGCGTGAGCTGCTGGACCCCAACGACCGGCGCTATCTCTATCCGTTCCTGAACTGCACCAACTGCGGGCCGCGCTTCACCATCACGCGGCGCATTCCCTACGACCGGCCGCAGACCTCAATGGCCAGGTTTCCCATGTGCCCGGAGTGCCAGCAGGAGTACAACGATCCCTTGAACCGGCGCTTCCATGCGCAGCCAAATGCGTGCAGGGTGTGCGGACCGCAGGTTTGGCTGGTGGCAGCAGACGGCGCGGAGATTGCCTCGGACGACGCCGTAGAAGACTGCATCGATCGATTGATTGCAGGCCAGATCGTCGCCATCAAAGGGATAGGCGGCTTTCACCTGAGCGTGGATGCAACCAACGAGGCAGCCGTAATGCGCCTTCGCGAGCGCAAACACCGCTATGGAAAGCCGTTGGCGGTGATGGTGCGCGATCTGGAGGCGGCGCGGGCAGTGTGTACTCTCAACGCGGCGGAAGAAGCGCTGCTCTCGACCCCTGCGCGGCCCATCGTGCTCGCCGCGCGGCGCGAGGGTTGCGGCATTGCGGAGGGAGTAGCGCCGGGGATTCCGTGGCTGGGCGTCTATTTGCCTTATGCGCCGCTGCAACATCTGCTCTTTGCCGATCGCCGCGTTCATGCGCTGGTGATGACCTCGGCCAACCTCAGCGAAGAGCCTATCGCCATCGACAATGAAGAGGCTCTAGCGCGCCTGGGTGGAATCGCCGATGCCTTCCTGATGCACGACCGTGAAATTCTGCAGCGTTGCGACGATTCCGTGGCCGAGATCGTCGATGGGGTGCCGCAACTGGTGAGGAGAGCGCGAGGTTTTGTCCCGCTGGGCGTGCCGCTGCCATTCGATGCGCCGCCGCTGCTGGCCGTCGGCGGGCACCTGAAAAACGTCTTCGCACTGGCGCGTGGGCGCTTTGTCTACCAGAGCCAGCATCTGGGCGATTTGGAAAATCTGACCGGTCTCGAATTCTTCCGCGAATCGCTGGACCATCTGATGCGCACGTTTGAGATTGAACCGCAAACCGTGGTCCATGACCTGCATCCGGGCTACCTGTCGACCACGTGGGCTAAGGAACGGGCGCTAGAGCGCGGACTGCCGTTGATCGCCGTGCAGCATCATCATGCGCACGTGGCCGGGTGCATGGCCGAGCACGGTCTCGAAGGACCCGTGATTGGCCTCGCGCTTGACGGCACCGGCTACGGAACAGATGGGAAGATTTGGGGCGGGGAAGTGCTGATCGCCCGGCTGGAAGGTTGCAAGCGATTCGCGCATCTCGATTATGTCCCAATGCCCGGTGGCGAGGCGGCAATCAAAGAGCCGTCGCGCATGGCGTTTGCATCGTTGCGGACCGCGGGTTTCGATTTGGAGTCCGCGGCGTCGCTGGCAGGCCTTACGGCCGAGGAAGTGCGCGTGCTGGACCGGATGATGGAGCGTGACGTAAATGCTCCGCTCACTTCGAGCCTGGGCAGGCTCTTCGATGCGGTAGCGGCCGTAGTGCTGAATCGTCGCGTGGTGGATTATGAGGCGCAGGCGGCCATTGAACTCGAAGGCGTCGCAATGGATGAAGCCGATGAGGAGCCAGGCTATGCGATGAAGTTCATGGGCGGGGACTGGACTGCGCGAGAGCCGGTGCGAATCAGTTGTGTACCGTTGTGGCACGGACTCGTCGAAGACCTGCGTGCTTGCGTGAGTAAAGCGACGATTGCGGCGCGGTTTCATTCCGGCGTGGCTGCGGGCTTTGTACAAGCGGCAGTGATGGCGCGAGCGGCGACAGGAATTAGTCAAGTCGCACTGAGCGGTGGTTGCATGCACAACCGGAGGCTGGCGCGGCTGCTTCGGGTGAAGTTAGAAGCTGTAGAGTTCGAAGTTTTTCAGCACCTCCAGGTCAGCCCAGGAGACGGAGGGCTGAGTTATGGCCAGGTTGCCGTGGCGGCGGCGATGCTGAATCGGTCGAAGTCAGCCGGAAAACTTGACTAACTGCTGCGCTTCTTCGCGGGGCCCAAGAATCGAGATGCGTGGGATGCGGCCACGGACCATGGCGACCTCGTCGCAGCGGTGCAGACGCGGGCAGTTCTGGCAATCCTTGAAGATCTTGTCCGGCAGTTCGGATTTATCTTCGACGGTGCGAAAACCGTATTTGAAAAAGAAGTCCGGGATGCGCGTGAAAAGGCAGACGGACTGAATGCCGTGCTCTTCAGCCTCGTCGATCAGGGCCGTGAGGATGCGTCCGCCCGCGCCCTGGCTCTTGGCTCCGGGCTTGACCACGATGGAGCGCACTTCGCAGAGGTGGGGCCCGTAAAAGTGCAGCGCGCCACAGCCGAGGAAGACCCCGCCATCGGAGAGAGCGACGGTGAAGTCGCGAATGTTTTCGCAGACTTCGGCGAAAGAGCGCTTGAGCAGCGTGCCGTCGCCCGAATGTGAATTGACCAGATCGCTGACGTTGGTGGCGTCTGTGATCAGAGCTTTACGAACCAGCATGAGCGGCCTCCTGGGTGCTGGTATGCGCGCCGAGAACAGCGATGCGTTCAGACGCGGCAGCCAGCGCCTCGCGTACGCGCTCGCGCGCTGTTCCTCCGGTCACATTGTGGCAATCGAGTGTGGCTGTGAGCGTGATAGCGGGGAAGAAATCTTCCTCAAACTCTGTCCCAAACTGGTGGAGTTCGTCGAGGGTAAGCGCACCGAGTTCGACACCTTTTTCAATAGCGAAGCGCACGGCATGGCCGATCTTCTCGTGTGCCGTCCGGAAGGGAACTCCCTTGTGGACGAGATAGGTGGCCGCGGCCATGGCATTCAGGTAGCCTGACTGCGCAGCTTCGTTCATGCGCTCGCGATTGAATTGGAGAGCGGCGGTAAAGCGCGCGACTAGTCTGATCATTCGCGGCACAAAGTCCGCAGAAAATGCCGGCTCCTGTGTCTCCTGCAAGTCTTTGTTGTAGGCCAGAGGAAGGCCCTTAAGTTGCAGCGTTACCGCTTCCGCGGCACCGTGAATGCGGCCAACTTTACTGCGGATGAGCTCAGTAAAGTCAGGGTTTTTCTTCTGCGGCATGGCGCTGGAGCCTGTCGAAAAGGCTTCCGGAAGCGTGATAAAGCCGAACTCCGCTGTAGCGAAAAGTGTAATTTCTTCCGCAAAACGGCTCAGATGCAGGCCGACAAAGGTGAGCGCTTGCAAATATTCCAAAATAAAATCGCGATCACTGGTGGCGTCGATGGAATTGGCGGTTGGCGCGGTGAAACCCAGCTCGCGGGCGGCAAGGTTACGGTCCAGTGCGAGCGTAGCGCCGGCCACCGCGCCTGAGCCTAGCGGACAATAGTTGAGCCGTGCGGCGCAATCGCGCAATCGCCCAGTATCACGCAAAATCATCTCGACGTATGCGAGTAGCCAATGCGCCGCAAGCACCGGCTCGGCCCGCTGCATATGCGTATAGCTGGGCATCACGGAATCCCCGGCTGCACGGGCCTGTTCGACCAGTGCGCCAGCCCACTTGGCCAGCGCTTCGACCACTAGGTCAATTTGGGCGCGAACATAAAGCCGCAGATCGGTAGCAATCTGTTCATTGCGGCTGCGGCCGGTATGGAGCTTGAGTCCCAGAGGGCCGATACGTTCCGCGAGCTTGAGTTCCACAAAGTGATGAATGTCTTCGGCTGTCGCGTGGTCGCGCACCAGCGCCTTGCCCTCGTCAGACGCGTGCTCGGCGGCAATCGCGTCGAGCGCCGCGCGCAACTCCGTTGTCTCACCCTTTGTGAGAATCTTCGCGGCTAAGAGAGCGGATGCGTGTGCTTTGCTGGCGGCTATCTCCTCGTCGAGCAGCCGCCAATCGAAGACAATGGACCGCTGCCAGCTTTCGAATTCCGCATCCAGCGGCTCGCGAAAACGGCCGGACCACATCTTTCCGGATTGTTCTTCATTGAGCACTGTGTTAAGCGTACCTCATGCTATTCTTTTCCGCTGTTGAGCTGGGGCATTTCGCTGCCTTTGCTGAGCGTGAGAAGACCCGTATTTGCGTAGGTAAGGAGCTTCTCCCGGGTGTCTGTAATGTCGAGGTTGCGCATGGTTAGCTGCCCGATGCGGTCGCGCGGGGAGAAGGTGGATTCAGTCTTCTCCATACTGAGGCGCTCTGGATGGAAGGTGAGGTTAGGCGACTCGGTCGAGAGGATCGAGTAGTCGTTGCCGCGGCGCAACTCGAGTGTGACCTCGCCTGTGATGGGTTTGGCGACCCAGCGTTGGGCGGATTCGCGGAGCATAATCGCCTGGGAGTCGAACCAGCGGCCCTGATAGAGCAGACGACCGAGCTTGCGGCCATTGTCGCGATACTGCTCGATCGTGTCCTCGTTATGGATGCCGGTGACGAGGCGCTCGTATGCGATGAAGAGCAGGGCGAGGCCCGGAGCTTCGTAGATGCCGCGGCTCTTGGCTTCGATAATCCTATTCTCAATCTGATCGGACATGCCGAGGCCGTGGCGGCCGCCGATGCGGTTTGCTTCGAGAAGGAGGGCTACGGGCGAGTCGAATTGCTGGCCGTTGAGAGCGACGGGGGAGCCCTCTTCGAAACGAACGACGACCTCTTCGCGCTTGATCTCGACATCATCGCGCCAGAATGCCGCACCCATGATGGGAACGACGATTTTGATCGATGAAGAAAGTTGCTCCAGGTCCTTGGCTTCATGGGTTGCGCCAAGCAGGTTGGAGTCAGTGGAGTATGCCTTTTCCGTTGACATCTTGTAGGCGAAACCTGTCTGCTTCATGAAGGCAGACATCTCGGCGCGGCCGCCTAGTTCGTCGATGAACGCCGAATCGAGCCAGGGTTTGTAGATCTTGAGATCAGGATTGACGAGCAAGCCGTAGCGGTAGAAACGCTCGATGTCGTTACCCTTAAAAGTCGAGCCGTCGCCCCAGATGTGGACGTCGTCTTCCTTCATCGCGGTTACCAGCATGGTGCCCGTGACCGCGCGACCGATGGGGGTGGTGTTGAAGTAAGGAACTCCAGCCGTTGTGATGTGGAAGGCGCCAGCCTGCAGCGCGGCAATGCCTTCGCGAACCAGCGGACCGCGGCAGTCGATGAGGCGGGCCTTTGCGGCGCCATACTCGAGGGCCGCGCGCGGAATGGCGTCGTAGTCTGTTTCGTCGGGCTGTCCGAGGTTGGCTGTATAGGCATAGGGGATGGCGCCCTTCTGCTTCATCCAGAGCAGGGCGGCGGAGGTGTCCAGCCCGCCAGAAAAGGCGATACCGACCTTCTGGCCGATGGGTAGGGATTCGAGAATCACGGTCATGCTTGAAAACCTCGGAAGGAATTGCTCGCTATTGTTTTTCCAGCTTCTTTGTTTAGCCTTTTGTTGTCAGAAAGACCACTAAGGCGAATGCCGTTCCCAACGATAGACAGATGCACAAAATCATCATTCGATGGTCATGCTCACTCAGTGAACGGTACTCCCTCAAGTTGTTTGTTGTTGGATCGTTGGGGTCGTAATAAACTGTGACTTCTCGACCTATCATGTACTCTCGGCCTCGCATTTGTCCCACTCGCGCTGTGTAGACTATGCCATCAATCGAGAATTGATATGCCAACATACTTCCATGAGAAATCGAGGTAATAGTTGCGGAGATCATGCGCTCTCTTGATGCAACAGATGCAAATTTTGTTGAAAAATACCATCCGAAACAACTAAAGAGAAAGAGAACGACTAAAGCAAGAGAGAGAAAACAAACAACAATATCTCTATTGCTTATCCGCGTATACCTTCTTTGTATCTCGATGTCGTCGAACATAGGTTCTCCCACAATAACGCAAAGACCTACTGAAAACTCTGCACGTTCGCCAGCCCGCCCAGCAGCAGCAGCAGCAATGCCTTCTGCGCATGTAACCGGTTTTCAGCCTGGTCGAAGACAATGGACTGAGGGCCGTCGATGACCGCGTCGGTGACTTCTTCGTTGCGACGCGCCGGTAAGCAATGCATGAAGACCGCGCGGGGCGCGGCTTTCTGCATGAGAGCTTCGTTCACCTGGAAGGGCCGGAAGATAGGCGCTCGCTTGGCCGACTCGTGCT
>Ga0302320_10004788_pt1 | contig 30571 bp, 19 predicted proteins | sample Bog_T0_3_FD_202130 | JGI IMG/M metagenome (GOLD analysis project Ga0302320, IMG submission 202130) | Peat permafrost microbial communities from Stordalen Mire near Abisko, Sweden - Bog_T0_3 | ecosystem: Environmental > Terrestrial > Soil > Wetlands > Peat | place: Sweden: Abisko, Stordalen Mire... | reverse complement strand
AGATATATGGGCTGATGGGGTGGCGATCGGCGAGGAGGTTGACGGTGACGGTGACCGGGGTGGCGGGGATCTGGGCGGGCGCGGCCGCCGGGAGGAGAAGCGGCTGGACCTGACCGGCAACCGGAAGACCGGCAATCAAGAGCAAAGTGGCAAGGGTCAGGCGCGGAGAGAGAGAGGGGTTCAAGCGCATCGGGGTTCCTCGACGGACTGATGGTATATCGGCAGAGAGTGACGGCGCAGCAAGAAATCTCAGATTTTTGAGCCGCGCGGCTGTGCCCGAGGGGAAAAAAGCGGCGCCGCCGTGGAAGGCCGCGCCGCTTTGTGCTGGTGGCGGAGACAGATGGTCTGGCCGCCGGGGGTGTTGTTCCGCCGGGTCTAGAACAGGTTCCAGAGGGACTGGTTGTAGACCTCATGGTGGAACTGGACCTCAGCGCCTTTGACGAAGGTGCCAAGATCGCGGGCGCAGCGGTTGGCCGAAGCCTGCTTCAGTTCGGCATAGCGGCCCTGCACGTCAGAGCCGAGGATGGAGGCGATCCACTTGGAGGACTCGAAGTCGTCGATGGCTTTCTGAATGTTGTCGGGCAGATAGCGGCCACCTTCGCGGAGGTCCTTGGCCTTGGAGATTTCGCCGTCGAGGCCGGTTTTGAAGATGCTGTAGAGGGCAAGGTAAGGATTGGCGTCGGGAGCGACGGCGCGGACCTCTGTTCTCATTGACCGGTGGTTGCCGATGGGCACACGGACCATGGCGCCGCGATCGACGGCGGAGGCGCGAATCTGGTTGGGGGCTTCGAAGTGAGGGTCGAGGCGGCGATAGGCGTTGACGCTGGAGTTGAAGACCAGGCAGAGGTCGAGCGCGCTGGTGAGGATGCGGTCAAGGAAGTCCCAGCCGAATTGGGAGAGCTGCTCCTCGCCCTTCTCTTCCCAGAAGAGGTTGGTCTTTCCCTTGGAGACGGAGACGTTGGTGTGCATGCCGCTGCCATTGACGCCGACGACGGGCTTGGGCAGGAAGCAGGCGGTGTAACCCATGTTGTTGGCGATCTGGCGGGTGAGGAGCTTGTAGAGCTGGACCTGATCGGCGGCGGCTACGGCCTCAGAGTATCCATAGTTGATTTCGAACTGCGAGGGCGCGACCTCGGGGTGGTCCTTCTCGTTCTGGAAGCCCATGGCGCGCTGCACTTCGGCGGAGGTGTCAATGAACTGGCGGAGGGGATCGAGGGGCAGGACGTGGTAGTAGCCGCCGGTATTGATGAAGTCGAACTTGTTGGTGAGGTGATAGGTGCGCTCGGCGTCTTTTCCGGCAAAGAGGAAGCCTTCGATTTCGCTGGCGGTATTGAGGGTGTAGCCGTTCTTTTTGTACTGCTCCTCGGCGTATGCCTTGAGGACGCCGCGCAGGTCGCCGGAGTAGGTGGTTCCGTCCTTGTCAATGACGTTGCCGAAGACCAGGACTTTGCCGTTGCCGAAGACGTCGGCAGGGACCCAGTAGAAGGCGCTCCAGTCGATACCGAGGCGCAGGTCGCTCTCTTTCTGCGCGGTGAATCCGCGGATGGAGGAGCCGTCGAAGGTGAGGTTTTCATAAGCTCCGAGCAGGAATTTCTTGTCGTAGTCGAGCAGGTGCAAGCGGCCTTCAAGGTCAGAGAAGAGGACGGTAACAGCCTTGATGCGCTTCTCGTCGGTCAGGTACTTCAGCCGCTTGTCGCGGATCTCATCGGCGGCAACGCGAGCAGAACGGTCTGCCTTGGCTGTCAGGTTGAGTTCTTCGAGCTCCTCGTAGGAGAGAGCCAGAAAGTTGCGGTAGTCGGTAGACATTTTTCTCCTCGCTTGGCGGAAAAGATACAGTCCCGGCGTTCGACGACGCGGGCGGCTGCTTTTTGGGCTTGTACTGATAGGGTAACGCCGCCGGGCGGGGCGCGCACGCGAAAATTCCGGTTTTCGGGGCTTGGGGGGTGAGGAAATCTGCGTGGAATTCGTGCAGGCGGGTCCGGCGACTGCCGGCGGGGGTTCCAGGTTCCATCGGTTTGGCTGTTTTAAATGCAAGTCGAGGGTGCGATACGCTAGATAAGCTGCACCGGGGAGGGCCGAGAGAATGGGAAGCGCTGACCCACAGAATGACCTACGGCCAGGCCGGCAGCCGGGGAGTGCACCCGGCAAGGTCGCGGTCGCCGCGGAGGGCGGCCGCGTTGCGGGAATTCTCCCTGCATCCCGATTCTGGTCCACATCCATCCTGGTGGCGTTTGCTCTGACTGCATTGGTTTCACTCGCCCATGGAGTCAAGGGAGCCCTGGTGGGTGACGGACCCCATGTGGCCGGCGTCGATTTTCAATGGAGCGGCGCCCACCTGCTGGCCCAGGGGCAAGATCCATGGATGGCGTATCTGAACGGGAATCTCAACCATCAGATCATTCTTGCGCAGCACCCGAATTATCTCGCCGAGTTCTATGTTCTTCTCTATCCGTTGGGAACGATGGATTTCTCCCGCGCCCTGGTTTGCTGGTGCATCGTCAACTTGATTCTTCTCTGCTGCACTCTTTTCATGGTCAGCCGGATCTTTGTTCTCGATCGCATCCACTCCGTTCTGCTGGCGCTGCTCACCTTCAGTTGCACGCCCTTCCGCGCCGCCCTGATGAACGGACAAGCTACCTTTTTCATCCTCTTCATGCTCACGCTCTTCTACTTTTGGCAAAGCCGGCTTGCGCGGGGCACAGCGCTGGGCCTGAGCTATGCGAAGTACAGCTTCTCGCCGGTCATGTTCCTGGTTCAGCTCTTCAAGGGCAGCTTCGCGACCGTGTTGGTATCGTTCGCGACCCCCATCCTGGGACTGGCGATCGTCAAGTTCGTGCTTGGAGGGAGTTGGACGACGCTGGCGCTGGAGCCGTTCCGGACGTCCCGCATCGCGATGGGGCCGGGAACGGGAGACGTGATGACCCTGCTTGAGAGCCTGCTCCGCAAGGCAGGCGCCAGTTCCGGAACGATCTATCTGATTCCGGTCATTGCCGGCCTCGCGGCGGGCATCGCCGCGGCATTTTTTATTGCCAGGATCAAGCATCTCAAACCGGGCGCGGAGTTTGCCCTGGTGATCGCCTTCACGCTGCTGTGCTTCAAGCACGTGATCTATGACTACACAGTTTTGTTGGCGCCGCTAGCCGCTCTTTTTGCGATGCCCTCCTCCAGGTGGCGCGCTGCCGCACTCTGGATCATGGCCTATCTCTGGTTCGGCTCCGGCATCCTCAACCAGTTGCACGTGGCGAAAAGCTTGTGGATGGACGGGTGGAGCTTTGCGGTCGTGCTGGCCTTCGCAGTTTGCCTGGCGAAGTCGATCGACCCTTCCCACGCGGAGCGAGCGGCGGCATGAGGCGGAGGCGGCGCCTGGCTTGAGACAGGCAGCCTGCATGGGCGCTCCTGCCGCCACGCCCTCCCGGACTGCCCCTTGCTGGAGTAATCTTGATGGTCAGGAGAACCTTCTGCCCCATGCTTAAACTGTGCCGTTTCCCGTTCGCCATCCTGGCGTTTTTTGCCCTTGTCTTAACCGTCGCGCGCGCGCAGCAGCCGGGGCCGGACGTGCCCAAGGACGACTACGTACGCGCGCACTATACGAAGTATGAGTTCCGGATTCCGATGCGGGACGGCAAGCGGCTGTTCACGGCGGTGTATGTGCCCAAAGATGCGGCGGGGGGGCCGTATCCGTTCCTGATGGACCGCACGCCGTATAGCGTGGGCCCTTACGGGGAGGACCAGTATCCGAAGCGGCTGGGGCCGTCGGATGAGTTTGAAAAGGGCGGGTACATTTTTGTTTACCAGGATGTGCGCGGGCGGTGGATGAGCGAGGGCGAGTTTGCCGAGATGCGGCCGCACATCGACGACAAGAAATCGAAAGCGGATGTGGACGACGCGTCGGACACCTACGACACGATCGAGTTTCTGCTGAAGAATGTGGCCAACAATAACGGGAAGGTGGGCATCTGGGGGATCTCGTACCCTGGGTTTTACACTTCGGCGTCGATGATCGACTCGCACCCGGCACTGGTAGCGGCGAGCCCGCAGGCGCCGATGACGGACCTGTTTCTGGGCGATGACGCGTACCACGGCGGTACGCTCATGTTGTCGGCGAACTTCGGGTTCTATGTGTTTTTCAGGCCAAACCAGAATCCGGAGCTGCCGAAGACGGGTCCGCGGTTCGATTTCGGCACGCCGGATCACTACAAGTTCTATCTGGACGCGGGCAACATTGCCAACCTGGATAAGCTCTACCTGAAGGGGTCGAACTGGCTGTTCAACGACCAGGCGAAGCACTGGAGCTACGACGCGTATTGGCAGGCGCGGGATCTCTCGCGGCACATGAAGAACGTGAAGTGCGCGGTGCTGGTGGTGGGCGGGTGGTATGACGCGGAGGATTTAAGCGGGCCGTACAAGACCTTCTACGCGACGAGCAAGCTGAATCCGGAGACGCCGACGACGCTGGTGGAGGGCCCGTGGGTGCATGGAGGATGGTCGCGCGGCGACGGCAACCACCTGGGCGATGTGCAGTTCAACGCGAAGACCGCGGAGTATTTCCGCGCCAACATTCAGTTCCCTTTCTTTGAGCATTATTTGAAGGGCAAAGGCGGGGTTCCGGCCAAGGCTATCGTGTTTGAGACGGGGACGAATGTGTGGCGGCGCTTCGATGCGTGGCCGCCGAAAGCGGCTGCGGCAAAGACGCTTTACTTTCACGCGGGGGGCAAGCTGAGCTTTGATGCGCCTGCGGAAGCAGCGAGCAAGGACGAGTATGTGAGCGACCCGAACCACCCGGTGCCGTTTGTGGGCTACACGACGGACACGGTGCCGCAGCGGTACATGGTGGACGACCAGCGGTTTGCCAGTTCGCGGCCGGACGTGCTGACGTACCAGACCGAGCCGCTGGAAGAGGATGTGACGATTGCGGGCCCGATCTCGCCGAAGCTGAAGATTGCCAGCTCGGGGACGGACTCGGATTTCGATGTGAAGCTGATCGATGTTTACCCGGACGATTATCCGAACCCGGACGATACGCTGGACGGGAACAAACGGATCTTGGATGCGCCGCCGCTGCACATGGGCGGGTATGAGCAACTGTTGCGCGGGGAACCGTTCCGGGCGAAGTTCAGGAATAGCTGGGAGAAGCCGGAGCCGCTTGTGCCGGGCAAGGAAGCGGATGTGAATTTCACGATGCCGGACCTGTTTCATACGTTCCGGCGCGGGCACCGGATCATGGTGCAGGTGGAGAGTTCGTGGTTCCCGCTGACGGACAGGAATCCGCAGGTGTTCACGGATATTCCGAATGCCAAGCCGGAGGATTTTCAGAAGGCGACGGAGCAGGTATTCCACCAGAAGGACGCGGCGAGCGGGGTTGAAGTGCTGGTGCTGCCGTAGAAACAGCTTTCAGGTTCTTGCCCGTGTGATTTCGTCTGTTGGGTTCGTGGCATCCCAGGTCCCAAAATCGGGACCTGGGGCACCCAGCTTCATACAAGAACAAGCGGTCAGGGACCGACTAGTTAGAGATTGCTCTCTGAAATTGTTTTGCATGTGAGGACTCTTATGTTGATTCGTAATTCTCGCTCGATTTTGCTGCTGTCGGCTGCGCTGATGCTGGCCGCGGCTGCTGTGATTCACGCCGAAGAAGGCATGTGGACCTTTGACAACCCGCCCTTGAAACTGCTGAAGGCGAAGTATAACTTTACGCCCACGCAGGCGTGGCTTGACCACCTGAGGCTATCGAGCGTGCGGCTGAACGACGGCGGTTCGGGCTCGTTTGTGAGCGCGAACGGGCTGCTGCTGACCAATCATCACGTGGCGCGGGGGCAACTGCAGAAGAACTCGACGGCCGCGCACGACTATTTGCGCGATGGGTTTTATGCGGCCACGCCGGACCAGGAGATGAAGTCGCCCGACCTGGAAGTGAATGTGCTGGTGGGGATGGAGGACGTGACGGCGCGGGTGCAGGGCGCGGCCAAGGGAATTGCGGATGAGGCCAAGGCGCTGAAGGCCCGGGACGCTGCGGTTGCCGCGATCGAGAAGGAAAGCAAGGACAAGACCGGGTTGCGGTCGGACGTGGTGAGCTTCTATAACGGTGGCGAGTACTGGCTTTGCCAGTACAAGATTTATACCGATGTGCGGCTGGTGTTTGCGCCGGAGCAGCAGGCGGCGTTTTATGGCGGCGACCCGGATAACTTTACCTATCCGCGGTACGACCTGGACATGGCGATCTTTCGCGTGTACGAGAACAGCAAGCCGCTGCACACGGATAATTTTTTGCAGTGGAGCGCGAAGGGCGCTGCGCCGGGCGAGTTGACGTTTATCTCGGGGCATCCGGGATCGACGGCGCGGCAGGACACGATGGCGCAGTTGCTGCTGGAGCGGGATGTGCGGGAGCCGGCGCTGATTGAATACCTGGAGCGGCGCATTGCGGCGGCGCAGGCGTTTGCGGCGCAGGGGCCGGAGCAGGCACGGCTGGTGGGGAGCACGATCTTCGGGTTGCAGAACAGCCTGAAGGCCTACAAGGGCCGCGCGGAGGCGCTTGCCGACCCGGTGATTGTGGCCAAGAAGCAGGCCGAAGAGAACGATTTCCGCAAGAAGGTGGCGGCGAATCCCGAGTGGGAGAAGGCTTACGGGGGCGCGTGGGAGACGATTGCGGCCGCGGAAGAGAAGATGAAGCCGGAGATCAAGATGCAGACCTTCCGGCGCGCCGATAGCCGGCTGTTTACGCTGGCGCTCGCGATTGTGCAGTATGTGGCGGAGACGAAGAAGCCGGACGGCGAGCGGCTGCCGCAGTTTCACGAGGCGGGGCTGGAGTCGCTGAAGTACCAGATGCTTTCGCCGGCGCCGATTTATCCCTCGACGGAGAAGGCGTTCATGGCCGCGACGCTGAAGCTGGCCGAGGAGAAGCTGGGGAAGAACGACGCCTTCGTGGAGGCCATCGTGCAGGGCGGCGATGTGGACCAGGCGGTGGGCGCGCTGGTGGATGGGACGAAGCTGGGGGACGTCGCGTTTCGCAAGTCGCTGCTGGATGGGGGCGAGGCGGCGGTGGCTGCATCGACCGATCCGATGATTGCGGCGGCGCGGCGGGTGGACCCGGTGGCGCGGGAGACGATGCGGCGCGTGCGGGATACGATCAACAGCGTGCTGACGCCCGCAGGGGAGAAGCTGGGCAAGGCGCGGTTCCTGGTGTATGGGAAGGACGCTTATCCGGACGCCACGTTTACGCTGCGGCTGACCTATGGGACGGTGGACGGCTACCCGTATAACGGGACGGTTGCACCGCCGTTCACGACGTTCTATGGGCTCTATGACCGGGCGGCGGGCTTCAGCAACCAGGCGCCGTTCAACCTGACACCACGGGAAGCGGCGGCGCGGGAGAAGCTTGACCTGACGACTCCGCTGGATTTTGTCACAACCGGCGACATTATCGGCGGGAACTCCGGTTCGCCGGTGGTGAACCAGGCGGGCGAGCTGGTGGGGCTGATCTTCGACGGGAACATCGAGTCGCTGGCCGGCGATTTTGAATACGACGGCACGCGGAATCGCGCGGTTGCTGTGCACTCGTCGGGGATGATCGAGGGGCTGCGCAAGCTGTATGGCGCGGATGCTCTGGCCGACGAGTTGGAGGGCAGGAAGTAAGGCATTTCACCTGATGAACCGAGGAAGAGGGGGAGCCGATGAGGCTCCCCCTTTTTCGCGGCTGGAGGGGCTCAGCAACACCTGCCAAAAGACCGCTTCCCGTCTTACAATGCCTGTACACAGATTCCCCCTGCCTGCGGAGGGGCTCTCGGCGGCCGATTGCGGCGGCGAGGGAGTGTCTGGATTGCGGGCGGAATGTGCCGGTAGGATTTTGAGACATCTCATAGGAGCGAGATTGGTTATGAGTGTGGATGCGAATGCGGTTTCGAACCCTGCTATCGAATTCGATTACAGCCTGACGGGCGTGAACTCTTCGCTGGCCGTAGAGAAGGGGCTGGCGGAGGCGGAATGGTACCAGTGCCCGGTGCCGCGCGAGACGATGCGGAAGTTGCTGGAGCGGCGGAATGGGCCGGCGATCCGCGACACGATTTTGTGGTTTGCGCTGATCTTCGGCAGCGGCTATGCGACGTATGCGTTGTGGCCTTCAGCGTGGTGCATATTGCCTTACGCAGTGTACGCAGTGCTGTACGCGACGACCTCAGACTCTCGCTGGCATGAGAGCAGCCATGGGACGGCATTCAAGACGGGGTGGATGAACGATTTTCTTTACGAGATTTCGTCGTTTATGATCATGCGCGAGTCGACGCTCTGGCGCTGGAGCCACAACCGGCATCACAGCGACACGATTATCGTGGGGCGCGATCCGGAGATTGCGGTGCCGCGTCCGCCGAATCTCAGGAAGATCGCGATGAGCTTTTTCGCGCTGACGGTGTATCTGAAGTATTTCAAGCAGATTGTGGTTCATTCCTGCGGGCGGATGCTTGAGGACGAGAAGACGTTTGTTCCGGAGACAGAGTTTCCCAGGGTATTTTTCAGGGCGCGGATTTATGTGGCAATCTACGCGGCCGTGATTCTGCTGGCGATTGAGAAGCGCAGCATTATGCCGCTGCTGTTTATCGGGCTGCCGGGGATACTTGGCTCGTGGCTGGGAGGGACCTATGGATACACGCAGCATGCGGGGCTGGCGGAGAACGTGCTGGATCACCGGCTGAACTGCCGGACGGTATACCTGAACCCGATCAACAAATATCTCTACTGGAACATGGGCTACCACGTGGAGCATCACATGTTTCCGCTGGTGCCGTATCACGCGCTGGACAAGCTGCACGAGGCGGTGAAGGACGATTGCCCGGCGCCTTATCCAGGACTTTACACAGCGTGGCGGGAGATTATTCCGGCGTTGCTCAGGCAGGTGAAGGACCCTGCCTATTGCGTGAAGCGGAAGCTGCCGGAGCCCAAGGCGCGGGTGAACGACCGGCCGATCGTGACCTGTGGCGATCCGGACGCGGAGGGATGGATGGAGATTTGCCCGGCCGCGCAACTGGGCCGCGCGGATGCACTGCGTTTCGACCACGGGCAGAAGACGTTTGCGCTGTATCGCAACGACGAGGACAAGCTGTTTGCGACCGATGGCGTGTGCACGCACGGGAATACGCATCTGTCCGATGGGCTGATTTTCGGAAATGTGATTGAGTGCGCCAAGCATAACGGGCGCTTCAACCTGGCCGACGGATCGCCGGCGCGCGCGCCGATTTGCCGGGGGCTGGCGACGTACCCGGTGGAGGTGCGGAGCGGGCGGATTCATGTGAACATTCTGCGGCCCGGAGGAGTGGGAGCGCGGACGCACACGAGCTGCCGTTTCCGCGTGGTGAGTAACCGGAGCGTGGCTACGTTTATCAAGGAACTGGTGCTGGAGCCGCTGGATGGCGCACAGATGGCATTCACGCCGGGGGATTATCTGCAACTGGATATTCCGGCGTACGAGGCGATCCGGTTCAGCGAGTTCGAGATTCCCGAGCCCTACGCGACGGTGTGGAGAAACCAGCACGTCTTCGACCTGGTGGCGAAAAATCCGACAGCGGGGCGGAGAAACAACTATTCGATGGCCAGCAACCAGGCGACGGAGCGGACGCTGCGCTTCAACGTGCGCATTGCGACGCCGCCGGCGGGGCAGGATTGCGGGCCGGGCGTGGGGTCGAGCTACGCGTTCAGCCTGAAGCCGGGCGACGTGGTTTCGGCAATTGGGCCGTTTGGGGATTTCCACGTGAAGCCGACCAAGCGGGAGATGGTGTATATCGGCGGGGGCGCGGGGATGGCTCCGCTGCGGGCGCACCTGGCGCAGTTGCTGGAGAACGAGAAGACGGCGCGGAAGATCAGCTTCTGGTATGGGGCGCGGTCGCGGCAGGAGATCTTCTACGAGGACTATTTTGAGGAGCTGGACAAGGCGCATCACAACTTCAGCTTCAACCTGGCGCTTTCTTCTCCGCTGCCGGAAGACAACTGGGCGGGCTACACGGGATTTATTCACGAGGTGGTGCTGGAGCAGTACCTGCGGCAGCATCCGCACCCGCAGGGCGTGGAGTATTACCTGTGCGGGCCGCCGGCGATGATCAAGGCGTGCACGCGGATGCTGTCGGCGCTCGAGGTGCCGCTGCACCAGATTGCGTACGACGAGTTCTAGCGTTCAGGCGGTGGGCGGCGACCCGGTCTGGAAGACAGTCGCCGGGGCGGCCTATAATGCGGAGGCGTGAGATTGCCTATGCCGAAGATTGAACTGAGTTATTGTCCGCCGACGCCCAAGAGGAAGGATTTCCGCATCGGAGTACTCGGTAGCGGATTTATTGTGAACGATTGCCACCTGGTGAGCTACCGGCGGCTGGGGCTGAACCCGGTGGCGATTGCATCGCGGAGCCGGGAGAATGCGGCCCAGGCCGCGGCGCGGCACTCGATTCCGCGGGTGTGCGCGAGCTACCAGGAGATTCTCGACGACCCGAGCATCGAGGTGCTGGACATCGCGGTGCCACCGCAGTACCAGCTTGAGCTGATTCGCGCGGCATGCGCGCGGGGGACGGTGAAGGGCATCCTGGCGCAGAAGCCGCTGGCGCTGAGCTACGGCGAAGCCGAGGAAGCGGTGCGCTGCTGCGAGCAGGCGGGGATTGTGCTCTCAGTCAACCAGAACATGCGCTACGATCCGTCCGTCTACGCGGCCAGCGCGCTGCTGAAGGAAGGCTTTTTTGGCAAGCCGGTTTTTGCCACCATCGATATGCGCGCGGTGCTGCACTGGCAGCCGTGGCAGGCGGATGTGGGCTCGGCGACGCTGCGGATCATGTCGATTCATCATTTGGATTGCATGCGGGGCTGGTTCGGCGATCCGGCGCGGGTGTTCACGAGCACGTGTCCCGATCCGCGGACGACGTTCGAGCATACGGACGGAATCTGCACGACAATTCTGGAGTGGGACAACGGGCTGCGCGCGGTGACGATCGACGACCCGTGGACGGGGCCGGTGAAAGAGGGATGCCCCGGCGACATTGGCATCGTGTGGCGGATTGAAGGGGTGGAGGGCCTGGCGATTGGGAATGTGGGCTGGTGCCAGGATCCGTTTACGACGCCCTCGACGATGCGGTATGCGCGCAAGGGCGACGCGGAGTTTCAGCAGTTCAATCCGGCGCAGAGCTGGTTTCCGGATGCGTTTGGCGGCACGATGTGCCAGTTGCTGGTTGCGCTGGAGACGGGCGAGGCGCCGGTGCTGACCGGCCGGGATAACTTGAAGAGCATCGCGCTGGTGGAGGCCGCGGCGTTGAGCGCGCAAGAACACAGGATGGCGACTCCGCAGGAGATTATCGATTCGAATTCGAGACGAGGTGAGAGATGAAACTTGGCATTATCAATAGCGCCTTTGCGCAGGTGGGCATGGATACGGAGACCGGGCTGAATCATATTGCCCGCATCGGCTTCGACAGCGTGGACATTTTTACCGAGGCGATGACGATCACGGCGGAGGAGAAACGGATCATCGGCACGACCTGCGAGAAGCGGGGATTGCCCATCATGTCGTTGCCGGTGGTGGCGACGGGGCTGATCGATTTCAACCAGCCGGTGAGGGACTTTCACGTTCAGCGGTGCAAGGCGTTCATCGACCTCGCCGCAGAGTTCGGGGCGAAGAATGTGCTGGTGGTGCTGGGCGAGTACCTTTGGCAGCGCGAGGTGATTGCGGCGGCGGACCAGTGGAACTGGGCGCTGGAGACCTGCCGCGTGCTGGGCGATTATGCCGGCAGCAAGAACCTGGATATCGCGCTGGAGCTGGAACCGTTCAGGATGAGCCTGCTGAACAACGTGAACGAGATGGTGCGGTTTGTGGACGATTGCGCGCATCCGCGGGTGCGCGCCAACATCGACGTGAGCCACTGCGCACTGAGCGACAGCGGGCCAGAGACTCTGGCGCGGCTGAAGGGCCGGGCGATCCATGTGCACATCAGCGATTGCGACGGGAAGGTGCACGGCGATCTGCCGCCGGGCCGGGGCGTGGTGAAGTTCTGCCCTTACTTGCAGGCGATCAAGGAGCTGGAGATCGACGGAGTGGTGTCGATCGAGCTGGAGTACTCGCCCGATCCGTCGCGGATTGTGGAGTGGGTGGAAGAGGCGTATCGGGAGACCGACCGGGTGATGCAACTGACCGGCTTGCGCGGATAAAATTGCGCAAGCCGGACGGGTTGCGGGAGATCACCAGCCGAAGGTTTTGACGACGTAGTCGTGGCTGCGCGTCCAGTCGTCGGCCAGCGTGTTCTTGGGCACGAAGCCTTTTTCATAGGCCAGCTCGACGGCGGCACGGCCGCGGAAGTTCGCGGCGCGGAGAGCGGCGGCGATGGCGGGAAAGTCGGTGACGCCCTGGCCGACGTATTCCGTCCATGTGCCGTCCTTGTACTGATCGCGGATGTGCATGTAGACCATCTGGTGGCCGTAGGTCTTGATGAACGAGACGGGGTCAACGCCGCCGCGGATGAGCCAGTTGAGGTCGGGGCCGAGCTTGAAGTCGGGAATGCGCGCCAGGGTTCCCTTGAGATCGTGCATGTCGTCGCGGACTTCATAGGTATGGTTGTGGAGATTGGCGACAATGCCGTGGTCGGCGCAGAGCTTGCGAATGCTGGTAAGGATTTTGGCCTGGGCGTCGAACTCGGCTTCGGTTTTTGAGTGACGCGCATCGCCGACCGAGATGCCGAAGGTTTTGCCTTCCAGTTGGCCAAGCCGCTTGATGACCTTGGTTGCGTCGGCGAGGATCGCGTCGTGCTTGGTTGCGTCCCACATGTCGCCCATGTAGGAGGATCCGCTGACGGGAAGCTCATATTGGTCGGCGAGGCGCTTGAGGTGCTGGACGGCATCGTCGTGGCCGAGGATCACATCCATGATTTCAACGGCGTCGAAGCTGGCGGCGTGCAGGTCGCTGAAGACTTTATCCAGGTCGGCCGTGGCATCCCAGTTGGGCGGATACTTGCTGGCGTAGACCCACATGTGGGCGCTGAGCTTGGCCTTGAACTGGAAGAGGCCGGCCGCAAAGGCTTGCCGGGCGGAGGGCGCGGCGAGCAGGCCCGCGGCCAGGGAGAGGGTTGAGTTGCGGAGAAAATCTCTGCGAGAGGGAGCGCTTGATGCTTTCATCGAGTCCTCACTTTGGGGCAATGTCGTTGCCGAGGGTGGTTAGAGCGGTTCTCCAGTTCACGTGAAGTCACTAACATTGTGCAAGGTGGCCTTTCCTTGAGGAAAAAGCCACTCAGCACCTTTGGCTCCCTCTACACCAACTGGAGAACCGCTATTGGTGCCCGTGTCCGGTAGGGGCATGGCTGCGCTGATCCGCAGCCGCAGCCTGCCCGAGAAGGTGGACGAGCAGAAGGTACACGAGCAAGAAATCTCAGGCGGGGATTTGCATTCAGCTTTCCCGCCCATCAAGAGTACACCTGAGGTTGCAGGGCTTGCGACCTTTTTGAACTTACCTGGCTTTCGCGGAAAGGCGATGCTGCCGGACGGCACCGGAGGCCGTTCAGCGCGCGGGCGGGGCGCCCTGGGGAAGTGGAGGGGCCTCTGGTTTGGTGGTATTTTGGAAAGAGCGGAAGAGTGGCCGAGTGGTTGATGGCATCGGTCTTGAAAACCGACGTACCTGAAAGGGTATCGGGGGTTCGAATCCCTCCTCTTCCGCCAGCACCTGCGGTGCGGCCAAATGCTCGCTTCTCGCTCGCACGGGGTTTGTGCTTGAGCTTGAAATGGACGAGGGTTCTCTGCAGGTCTGTGGCTTCCCCGATTCATGGGCAGGAATCAAGGATCAGCCGGTCCGGTTAGACGTAGTTGCAGTGGAGCATTTCGGCGACTGCGCCGTCGAGCTGCTCGCGCCGGCGGATGTCTTCGAAGCGGCTGAGAAGGTCTTGAGGCCGTACCCGCGCGCGCTCGCTGCCTTCCAGGTCATGGATGATTCTGCCCTTGTACATCATGACGATGCGATCGCCGAGATTGACCGCCTGCTGCATGGAATGGGTGACCATGAGGGTGGTGAGCTTGTCGCGCTCGATGATTTCGTGGGTGAGGTGAATGACCTGGTCGGCGGTTTTGGGATCGAGCGCGGCGGTATGCTCGTCGAGGAGCAGGAGATCGGGCTTGAGCCACGAGGCCATAAGCAGGGTGAGCGCCTGGCGCTGGCCGCCGGAGAGGCTGCCGATGGGGTTGTCGAGGCGGTCTTCGAGGCCCATGTTGAGGGGGCGGATGCGGGCGCGCAACTCTTCCATGGAGCGGCGGTTGACGGCCAGGCCAAGGCCGCGCGGCCTTCCGCGGCGCGAGGCGAGGACAAGGTTCTCGGCGATGGACATGGTGGGCGCGGTACCGCTGAAGGGGTCCTGGAAGACGCGGCCGATGAGACGGGCGCGGCGGTGCTCGGGCCATTTGGTGATGTTCTGGCCGGCGATGGAGATGGTTCCGGTGTCAACGTAAAACGTGCCGGCGACGGCGTTGAGCAGGGTGGATTTTCCCGATCCGTTGGTGCCGATGACGATGAGGAATGAGCCGGCGTGGAGGCTGAGGGAGATGCCGGTGAGGGCGTTGACCTGGTTGGGCGTGCCGGGCTTGAAGGTTTTGGAGATCCGATCGATTTCAAGTACGGGCATCAGGCGGCCTCCGCGGAAGCTTGGCGGCGAATCTTGAAGCGGCGCGCCAGGTTGGGCATGACGAGCGCCGCGAAGACAAAGACCGCGGTGATGAGCTTGAGGTCGTTGGGGCTGAGACCCCAGCGCAGGGCGATGGCCACGAGCAGGCGGAAGAGGACCGAACCCATGACCGTTCCGGCGATGAGCAGGCCGAGGGCGCGGGTGCCGACGAGGGCTTCGCCGATGATGACGCTGGCGATGCCGAGCACGACGATGCCGACGCCCATCTGCACATCGGCGAAGCCCTGATACTGGGCGATCAATGCGCCGCTGAGAGCGATCATGCCGTTGGAGACGGCGAGGCCGAAGATGGTGGCCAGGTCCACGCTGACGCCGAGGGCGCAGATCATCTGGGGATTGTCGCCGGTGGCGCGCATGGCGGTGCCCATGTCGGTGCGGAAGAAGAGGTAGAGAAGGACACAGACGGCGATGACGAAGAGCAGGATGCAGACCAGCATGGAGGCATCGCGCACGCTGACTGCCCATCCGGCGACATTGAGATTGGCTGTGCCGCCGAAGACCATGACGCCGAAGTGCTCCGCATAGGTGGCGAGGGTTTTTACGTCGAGGAGGGGGATATTGCTGCTGCCCATGATGTGGAGATTGACGCTGTAGAGGCCGGTCATGACGAGGATGCCGCTGAGCAGTGGATTGATTTTGCACTTGGTGGCGAGGATTCCTGTGACGGCGCCGGCGACCGTGCCGGCAGCGGCGGCGGCGGCGGTGGCGAGAACGGGGTTGTGGCCGCCGACGATCATGACCGCGGCCACGGAAGCGCCGAGGGTCACCGAGCCTTCGGCGGTCATGTCAGGCATGTTGAAGATGCGAAAGCTCACGTAGACGCCGAGGGCGAGCAACGCGAGAATCAGTCCGAGGGTCAAAGCCCCAATCAATAGACTCATGAATGCCTCATCCTCGTGCGAGCGAATGCAGGGGGCCCATCCAAACAGCGCCGCGCGCAAGTTCGGTTTCTCCCACGCCCTCAAAGCGGCGCGTGTCGGCCATGAGATGGAGGAAAGCGTTGGGCGTGGAGGCGGCGAGCGCGCCGGCCACCGTGCCGGCAAAGGGCAACTCTCCGCGCTGCACAGGCCGATAAGGAAACACGGCCGCGTGGATGTGAGCCGAGAGCGGAGAGCCAGCCTGGATGGGACGCAGGAACCGGGCAGCCTCGCCCTCGATTCCGCGGCCGGCGACGCCAACCAGCAGGCAGAGGCTCTTCTCGCTCTTGTGCTCGGTGGTAAACGAAAGCCAATCGCGCACACCGGGCAGGGCGAGGGCGAGCGGCTGGCGAGCCGGCGATTTGCGCAGGGTTGCGCCCACCAGGCATTCGGCTTCAGCGAGCACCACAAAGGCGATGGCGCTGGCGGCGGAGAGCTCAACGAGCGTGTTGACGAGCTCGGAGAGCGCGACTTTTCCGTGACCGTCGGCCAAAGCGTCAAAGCGCACCATGGAAGAGAAATCGCCTGTGCCCACGAGGCCGTAGAGGGTTTCGACTTTGGGAACGAGTTCGCCTTCTTCCGCGACATAATCTGGCAATGTGTTCAGTTCGCTGGTGGGCAGGGCGATGGCGCATCCACCTGCCGCGAGGAACTCTCCAAAGCGGGTCTCGCAATCGGCGAAGCCCTCTCCGAAAGCGCCCAGGCCGAGGCCAAAGGCGCCGCTGGAGAATGTGAGCGATCGGCAGTCGGATTCAGTGTAGCCCGTGGAAGCAAGCAAATCGGGTTGGCCAATCAGGGTGCAGGAAAGCGGCCGCGAGACCGGCTGGGGATAGACCTCGTAGGTTGCGGCTCCGCGGCGCTGGCGTTGAGCGTGCCCCGGCGCCGCGGCCGCGGCTGCCTGACCGTCGTCGGTGACCAGAATTTCCGCGAGGCCAACGGTGTTCAGGATGTGGCGGCATAGCTCGTTGGGGTGGCTGATGAGCAGGCTGCCGTTGACGGATTTGAGGGTTTTGTATTGGAGAAAGACGACGCGGATGCCGAGCGAGCTGATGTATTTGACACCGGCGAAGTTGAGCACGACGCGATGCGAGCCTTCGCGCACCGCGTTCTCGATGATGCTGCTGAGCTCTTCAGCCCAACTGGCATCGATGCGGCCGGTGAGGCGGAGTTCGAGCGATTCAGGTCCGGGATGTTGGGTGATTTCCATCAGCAGACCTCTTCGATGGCGTGAGAGGAAATTGTGATTTGCGGGCTCATTTTGGGTTTGTGGCCTCCGCGTTGGGAGGGGCCTTGGACGCGGCGTCCTGGGCGGCGAGCGGCGGGGTTTTCACGTGCTTTCCGGTTTCGTCGACAATGACGTCGGCGCGCTGAAGGATCGAGTCAGACAGCTCCCAGGGATCGCGCAGCCCCTTCAGGACCAAGCGATTGACGTGGAGGGTGATGGGCATGACGTGCTCGACGGGAATTTGGGCGGGATCGCGGCCATCGAGCACGTCGGCCACGAGGCCGCCGGCCACACGACCGATGGCGACGTAGTCTGCGCCGAGGTCAAAGAGGGATCCGGTGACGGCATCGCCGGGAGTGGAGACGAAGACAGGAATCTTTGCCACCTTCGCCTGATTGACAATGACGCTCAGCCCATGCGACGTGGTGAGGTCGGGGCTGACCCAGATGGCCTGAACGCCGCGGGCCAGCAGGGAGGCAGCGGCCACACCCACCATGGTGGAGTTCTCCGCATTGGCCTCGACGAGGGTGATTCCCATGGACGCGCAGACCTTGCGACCGAGCTTGGTGGTGATGACCGAATTGGCCTCAGAGGGATCCCAGACCAGGCCGACGCGCTTGAGCGCGGGGAACATTTGTTTGGCGAGGTGGAAGATCTCCTCAACCGGCGCCAGGTTGCCGAGACCCGTCATGTAGGGCGGATGGACGGCGTGGTTCTGGCTGCTGACACCGACGCCCACATCGTAGGGATCGGAGACGATGGCGAAAACGTGCCGCCGGGGCGGAGTGGCGAAGCGGTTGGCGTTGGCGACGGTCTGGAGGCTGATGGTGGAGGCGGTGAAGATGAGGTCGAAGTCTCCGCTGGTGACTTCGCGGGCGATGGCATTGGCGGTGGCGATGTCACCCTGGGCGTTGTAGCTGCGGATGGCGATGCGGCCGCCATCGACGTAGCCGCGCTCTTTCAAGGCGATGAGAGCTCCCCGGACGCCGTCGTCGAGCACCGGAATGGAGGTTTGCTGCACGATGGCGAGGCGCAACACGCGCCCGCTGCTTGCGCCCCTGCCGGAGTTGCCGGTGCGGGAACCGAGATCGGAGTAAAGCAGCACCGCGGCCGATGCGGCAATCAGCGCCGCGCCGAGGGCTATCTTCTTCAAGACCGCTTGCAAGGGAAGCATCGAGTGAAAGATAAATGGCGACTGGAGCGCATGGCAAGAAGTCTTTTTGGGCTCCGCGGATGAGGCTCAGGCGGGAGTCTTTGTCCCGCGGTTGACTTGTGCCGTGGAAGTTATGCGGGTGCGTCGAGGGAGGCGAGGGCCGGTTCGAAAGGCGATGGAAAGAGCGCTTATAATCTCTGGCAGCCGCAGCGGAGCGGGGACGATCGTGGGAGAAAACCTAACTCTGAAAGTTCGGAATGCGCGCGATGCGATTGCACCGGCGAGCGAGGCGGCGGAGATCTGGCTACAGAAGTACCGGCCCTCCGCCGAGGCCCTGTATTTTGTTCTTCTCGCCATCGAGGAGCTGGTTCTTAACTGCATCAAGTATGGATATGACGATGACGGCGAGCATACGATCGAGATTGTGTTATCGGTTGACGATGGAATGTTGACGATGGTGGTGATGGACGACGGGCACGCGTTTGACCCGCTTTCGGCGCCGCGACCGGATCTGTCGCTGGGTCTCGCGGACCGGCCGCTGGGCGGGCTGGGAATCTATCTGCTGCGCGGGCTGGCCGATCACGTGGCCTACGAGCGCCGCGATGGAACCAACCGGGTTACGCTCAGCAAGGGAATGCAGTAAGAAGCCCTGACAATATAGCTTCGGAGGACCGCGAGAGGCGAGGTTTTCCGGGTTCAGGGCGGGCTGGTTCTGGAGCTTTCCGTTGCTGGAGTTGGTTCTTCCCTGAAGGTGCGCTGAATGCTAGAATCACAGACTGACTCCGATGCTTGAACAATCAGTTGCGCATGAAACCGTCGTTGAGGTCGTCACACCCGGGCGGCCCCGGCAGAGTGTCCCCGTGACCCATTCTCCTTTTCTGATTGGGCGGGGGGGGGACGCGGGCAACCACTTAGGGCTCGACGATCATCGCATCTCAGGCCGATGCGCCGCGATTGTGACGGGTAGAGGCGGTTACCGGCTGGAAGACCGCGGCAACCGGAGCGGTGTTTTTGTGAACGGGCACCGGATCGCGAAGAAGGTCTTGCACGACGGGGACACGATCTCGTTTGGCCACGGGGACGCCACCAAGCTGATCTTCCGCACCACCGCGGGCGCGGCGACCGTGGCGAACATGCTGACGCGCATGGGAAGCCTGCACAACGGCGAGGGCGCCCATGCAGGAAGCGGGCTGAGCAAGCTGAACCTGCTGCTGGAGGCCACGGCGCTGCTGCACTCGCACCTGCCGCTGAACTCGGTGCTGAGCGCGATGCTGGATCATGCGATAGCGATTACCAAGGCCGACCGCGGGCTGCTGCTGGAACCTGATTCATGCGGGAAATTGCAGGTGAAACTGGCGCGGGACAGCAACGGAGTGAGCTTGCCGCCGGACAGCATTACGCCCAGCCAGGCGGTTCTGGACCTGGCTCTGGAGCAACAGACCGGAGTGGTGGTGGGCGACCCGGAGTTGGCGGCCGCGGACCTGAGAAGCGCGCATAAGGTTGCGCACGAGCATCCACATTCATTTATAGCGACGCCGCTTTACGGCTTGCCGAGCGACGACGCGGGTGAGTCAGAGGAATTGCAGCACGGGGAACTTCTGGGCGCGATCTACCTGGACTCGCGGCATCCGGCGGCATTCTCAGAGCTGGTGCGGCAGATTTTCGATGCGCTGGGCGTGGAGGCGGCGAGCATCCTGGAGAACGCCCGCCACATGGAGCGGGAGCACGAGCGCCGGCTGATGGAGCACGAAATGGGGCTGGCGCGGGCGATTCAGCAGGCGCTGTTGCCGCGCGGTTTCCGCGACTATCCGCATTTGACCGTATCGGGCGTGAACCACTCGTGCATCGCCGTGGGCGGCGATTACTTTGACGTATTTCCCATCAGCGACAGGCAGACGGCGGTTCTGATTGCGGATGTCTCGGGACACGGGCTGGGCGCGGCGCTGCTGACCACGATGCTGCAAGGGGCGCTTTCAGGGATGACACTGGGCGAAGATCCGGTGCGGGTGATTTACCAGATCAACCAGTTTCTCTGCGAGCACTCCGAAGTGGGCCATTACGCGACGATGTTCTTCAGCCTGCTCGATCTGGATGGCACGCTGCATTACATCAAGGCCGCGCATCCTTCGCCGCTGCTGCTGCGGCAGGGCAAGGTGAGCGAGTTGTATACCGAGGGATCGTTTCCGGTGGGGTTGATCCAGGAGGCCAGCTTTGTGGCAGCAACCGTGCAGCTGGAGCCGGGCGACACGCTGGTTCTATTCAGCGACGGGGTGACGGAGGCCGAAGATCCGGATGAGAACCAGTTTGGCGTCGCGCGGCTTTGCGAAGTGCTGGCGGGGCAGGATGAGACGCCGCTGGATGATTTGCAGAAGATGATTCTGGATGCGGTGGACGGCTTTTGCCGGGGCGCGGCGCAACTGGACGACATTACAGTGCTGGCGGTGCGTTACCGCGAAGCTGCGTGACGCGGGCGGGCGGGCGATGCCTGCCCGCGCGGAAAGTCACCCATCTTATTCTGATTCTGATTGACGTTGCGCCAGGCGATGCAGATGCCGTTGGCGGCGCCGTTCGTTGCGGCGCTGGACGTGCATCTTGAGATAGTTCTGGACCGGATCGAGGACAAAGGCGAGCAGGGCGCTTGTCAGCACCTGGATGAAGGCAATATTGGTGCTGTAGTAGTGGTTGACGAAATTGCCGAGCCAGTTGCCCAGGTAGATGAAGGGGACAATCACCGCGAAGGTGGTGAGGGCTTCCTGCAGGACCTTGTAATGGTGGGCGTGGCCGGGCAACAGGAGCGCGCCGAGGACAAACAGAACCTGGAAGACCAGGAACCACCAGGTGTTGTACCAGGCCGGGTTGATGCGCAGCTCGTAGACACCTTCGCCGGAGACTTCGCCGCCGGCCTTGCGCGCGCGAACCCGGAAGACCCATTTGCCGGGACTGAGTTGAGTGAACTCGCGCTCGGTGCGGGTGGACCAGGCGGACCAGTTCTGGTCGACGCCCTGCACATAGGTCTGGAACTCCATGTCGCCTGAAGCTTGCACCCCGTTGGCCGAGTACTCGAAGCGGAATGCGTTGTAGTTAAAGGGGAACTGGAGCTCCTGGGTGAGTCCCTGCACAAGCTGCTGAACACCGCCCTGAGCGGCGAAAAAGGCTCCGCCGAAGAGCAGGTGTTCATCGCGGGTTCCATAGAGGCCGCGCACCGAGGCGTTGAAGCGTGCTGCCGACGCGTCTTTGGGAAGGTTGAGGCTGACCAGCGACAGGCCGTTATCCAGGGCTAGCCAGAGGCCGCCGCGGTGATCGTAGGCAACGCTGTAGACGTGGAGGTCGGCCAAGCCTTCAGCAGTGCCCAGCCGCTGCGATGAACCGGATTTGAGATCGATGAGCGCGACGCCGTGCTTGGCGGTTCCCAGGGCGACGAGGTTTTCATTGAGAGCCACGGCGGAGGTTACGTCGATGTTGTCGTCCGGGCTCCAGCCGTTGACATGCTGCTCGCTCCAGGGCGTTGCCGATTCGGGCGCGTAGAGCATGAGGCCGTCGTTGTAGCTGGGGATGAGCAGGCCCCCGCCGGTGACCACCATGGTGAGTCCGCGCAGGTGCGCGCCCCCGGCAACGTCGTGCAAGTCGCCGCTGTCGAGGCGGGTGAGTCCGCGGCCGCTATCGAGCACGTGCAATGTGCCGTTGAACCATGCGGCCTGAAGAAAGTGATCGGCGGAATGCAGGACCGCGATGGCCCCGGTTGGGGGCCGGATGAAGAGCCAATGATCGGAGAGAAAAACCTGCCCGATGGGGGTATCGAGGATCTGGATGACCGGATCGCCGTTGGAGCGGAAGGCGTCGGGCAGGTCAGCTGCCTTGGAGACGAAGACCATGGAGCCGGAGGCGTCGGGCGCAAGCCATCCGATCTCGCCCTGTCCGCCAGCCAGGATGCGGCCGTCGGCGGCTTTGGCGAGCGCAAAGGCGCCGCGCTTTCCAGGCATTTCGATGCGGCGCCATCGAGCGCCGTCGAATTCCAGCACGCCCGAGGTATTGCCGAAATAGAGGATGCCGCGATTGTCTTCGGCGATGGCCCAGTTCTGCCGGTCGGCATGGTATGCGGCGGGCAAGAAGTTGCGCACTCCGTCGCCGACGATGAGCTGCGCCGAAGGTGTCTGGGCCAGGCCTGCAGGCGACCCGCCCGCAACCACCAAAGCTGCGACGAATGCGATCCATTGCGCCAGCCGTGTCATTGAGCCTGCTCCTTGACCACCAGGTGTACCACCTTCTCCGAACGGTTTTCGAGCAGGTCCTCAGCGACGATGGTGAGGGTGTGGGTCTTGCCCGGCGCGAAGCCGGACAGGGGTGTGCGGTAGATGAGGGCCGGTTGATCGTCGAGTTTGTAGGTGATCTTCTCGAGGCCGGCCGGCTCGTCCTCCGCCGAGATGAAGATCAGCGTGCCCGGATCCAACTGAATCATATCGGAGCTGGTATTGACGTCTTTGCTGTAGGTGACGCCGATGACCGGACCCTGGGAATCGACGACGAGGCGCTGCTTCTGCGCCGGTTCGAGGGCGGCGAGCGGATTGCAGGCACGATAGGCCAATTCCACCGCGCCGGAGGACTTGACGGTAAACGGGGCCGTGTAGGTCTGCCAGCGGCCACCGCCGAGGCTGTACTCAACCGTGGCGCCGCCGACGGCTCCGGCATTGGCCTGGAGAACGATACGAGTGGCGCTGCTAATGAGGATCCCTGACTCGCGGGTGAGTTGCGGACCCTCGTAGTGAACGGAACTGATGGGTGCGGTGCGATCGGCTGCCAGGTTCAGGGTGCGGCTTGCGCCGGCATTGCCGAGTTCATCGACGGCGTGGAAGCTGAGATGGTGGTTGCCGGACTCGGGGGCCGGGATGGGTAAAGTGTAGGGCTTGGGCGGTGCGCCGTCGAAGGCATAGACAACGCTCTCACCCTCGGCTGCCTTGAGGAGGATGAGGCTGCCGGGGGCAAGGAAGATGGCACCGCCGCGATCGACCGATTTTCCCTTGATCTCAAAAGAAGCGGCGCTGACCGTGCTCTTGAGGGTGAAGGGCCAATCGTGCTCCTCTTCGCGGTTGCCGGCCGCGTCCTCGGCGAAGTAGCGCAGGCGGTGCAGGCCTTCCGCGAGATTGCCGACTGCGATGGGTTCGCCGTACGCGAGGAGATTGCCGCCGTCGATGCGGTATTGAATGCGGGCTACGCCGGAGAGGTTATCGGTTGCGGCAAGCGCCACATGGGTGACCGGCGCGACGGTGCTGGCGAAGTGGGGACCGCGCAGTTCCATCTGCGTTCGGGGCGGGGTGGTGTCGACGGTGAAGTCGAATGCGTGCGTGTTCTCAGCGTTGCCTACGTTGTCGAGCGCGTAATAGCGCAGGCTGTAGACGCCTTCGCGGGAGAAGCCGTCGAGGGGCACGGAGTAGGTTGCAAAATCCGTGCCTTCCAGGGAGTAGAGCGTCTTCCACAGGCCGGAAACCGCGCCGGTGGGGTCGTCTTCAGAGGCCAGTGCGATCTTCAGTCCGGGGCCGAAATAGGTGACGCCGCCCAAGTCCGCGCGGCGCGCGCCGAGAGCGGCGAGCTGGGTCCTGGGCGGGGCTGCATCGATGGTGATGGCAAAGTCTTCAGCCTTCTTCGGCATGGCAACGTTGATGGGGTTGCGGCCCGGCGTGGTGAACGTGGGCGGCTCCGCGGTGGTGGGCGCAGGGCCCGTGCTGAGTATGTAACTCTCAGCGCCTTCGTCGGGCGAAGCAGAGATGCGGACCACGAAGGGCAGGCCGGGCGGTCCGAGCAGGCCGAGCGTGGGGTGCTGGTAGAAGCGCTTGGCGTCAAGGACATGGGGAACCGCCTGGCCGGTTCCCGGCGGCTGGATGCGGATGCGCACCTGCTGCACGGGTTCGCGGTTGCCGACGCGATCAATCGAGGTGACGGTCAAGCGATGCTCGCCTTCGGCGGCGATGGAAAACGGCTGGCTGTACTTTTGCTCGGGTCCGCCATCGAGGGCATAGGTCACCGATTCGACGCCGGACTCGAGGTCGGTCACGTTGAACTCGATCTTGCTGGCCGGGTTCAGAATCACGTCGCCCTCGCGCACGAAGAAGGGACGCGAGAATTGAACCTCGGTATGCGGCGGGGTTGGATCGACGTAGATGTCGTCTACGTTGACCTGGGCGCGGTTGTTGACCGCGTCGCCGGATTCGAGGCGCAGGGAATGAATGCCGGCTTTCTCAGGCAGGCGAAAGGGCGCGGTGTAGGTTGCGGCTTCCGTCGCGCCATCGACGTGGTAGCGAATGGGCGATGGTTTCGCAAAGGCATCGCGGCTGGCGAGCTCGATGAGAGCCTGCGGGGAGACGTAGCGGACGCCTTTGTCAGAGAACTGCGGGCCGTGAATGGAGAGCGTGATGGCCGGTGGCTGGCGATCGACCTGGAAGGCGACGGTCTGGGGCGTTTCGCGGTTGCCGACGCGATCTTCGGCGAAGAAGGCGATATGGTGAGAGCCCTCGGGCAACTCATCGAGCAGGAGCGGTTTTTCGTAGGCCAGTTCGGTACCCTGGTCGAGGCGATAGCGGATGCGGTCAACGCCGGCATCCGCGTCCTGGGCGGAGAGGGAGAGCGAGACACCGGCGCCGACGACGGCATCGGCGCGGGGGCCGGAGAAATCGAGCCGGGTTTGCGGCGGCGTGGAGTCAACGCGGAACCTGTATTCCTGGACCTTTTCGGCATTGCCCACATGATCGACCGAGAAGTAGCGCAGGCGGTGTTCGCCCTCAGCCGCGACGACGGGGCCACCGGCGGGAAGGGGCACGAACGGCGCGCCATCGAGGGAGATGAGGGTCTGGGCCACGCCGGAGAGTGCGTCGATTGCGGTGATGCGCAGCCTGGGCGACGCCGGGAGGATGCGGAGGCCGGCGCGTTCGACGCGGGTGGTGTTGGCGACCTCCAGCAGAGTTTTGGGCGGTGTGCCGTCGGCAATGACCGGTACGCGGGTGTCACCGAACTGCAAGCTGGTGGGACCCTCTTTGAGAATCACCGAGGACTGATTGGAATCTGCCGCGGCGCTCTGTGCGTCGCCGGGAGTTCCGGCGGAGTTGGCGAGAGTGATGCCGAGGCCGACGGGGACGCCGGCCGGGACATAGAACTTGCCGCCGGCGGGCCGGTAGAAGCGCTTGGGGAAGACGGGCGGGGCCGAGTCGGCGGCCGGCTTGGCAGGGGATGGAGGAGCCTGCGCCGGCGCGCAGACCACCGCGAGCGCCGCCAGCGTTGCGGCGGCGGCGTGAAGCAGCATCCCTGAACCTTGAACTCGCGTACGCATCAAATTTGGACCTAGCCTTTGATTACGAAGCGAAGGTTCTTGGTGGCCTGGTTGCCCAGGTTGTCATCGACGCGAATTTCGAGGTTGAAGGTGCCATCGCGATCGAGCACGAGCGGGGTGGAATACTCCATCTCCTTGCCTCCGTCGAAGCTGTAGTAGATCTTGTGCACGCCGGCGGCGTTGTCGGTTGCGCCCAGGAACAGGCTGGTCAGGCGGCGATAAACAGGCAGGCCGTCGGAATCGACGGTGGCGTTTTTGGCGAGCGAGAAGTTGGCGAAGATCTGGGGCGGGGTGTTGTCGGTGATCAGGACCAGGGCGCGATCAAGCTCGCGGTTGTTGACGCGGTCGGTGCTCCAGTAGCGGACCAGGCGGCGGCCTTCGTCGGGGTAAGCCAGGGGCGCGGTGTACTCGTGCGGCTGGGGCTCGCCTTCTTCCTGGTACTGGGTCCGCTGCACGCCGGAAGCGTCGTCGATGGAAGATAACTCGATGCGGGTGGCGCGGGTGATGTAGATGTCGGAGCGGACCTGGTAATAGGGGCCGACGATCTTGTAACTGCTCTGCGGCGGGGCCGAGTCAAGGGTGTAAGGCAAGGTGGCCACGGCGCTGGTGTTGCCCAGCTTGTCGGTGGCGCGATAGGAGACCTTGCCGGGTCCTGCGTGGGCGGGCAGCGCAAACGGGTCGGCATAGAACAGGAACGAGCCCTCGTCGAAGGCGTAATTGATCTTGTCGACGCCGCTCTTGTTGTCATCCGCGCCGAGCTTGATGCGGCTGCGCGTGGAGACGTAGCGCGTGTCGCCGGGCGAGAGGAAAAGGTCTCCCACCACATCCGCGGCTACGGAGGGCGGCAGGCGGTCGAGGTAGAACGGAATGTCATGGTCGGGTTCGCGATTGCCGACGCGGTCAACGGCGTAGTAGCTCAGAGTGTGGGCGCCGTCGCCCAGGGTCTCGACGCCGACCTGACCGTCGATGACCGCCTTGAATTCCTGCTTGTCAAAGCGTGCCTCGACGGTGGCGACGCCGCTGAGCGCGTCGCTGCTGGCGATGAGGAATTTGGCCTGCGAGGAGAGCACCGTGCCGAGCGCATTGCCGGCGATGGAGTGGGTGGTGGAAGGCGGAGTGAGGTCGACCGTAAACCGCAGCGCGGAAGGCGTCTCAGCCCAGCCCACGCGGTCCACGGAATAGAAACGGAGTACGTCGGGGCCTTCCTTGTCGAGGGTGAGTTGGCTGGTGTAGGGCTTGTAGGGCTGGTCATTGAGCGAGGCAAAGGTGGTATCGACGCCGGAGAGCTCGTCCTGGGCGGAAAGCGTGCAGTGCAAGCCGCCGCCATAGTAGGTTCTTTGGGCAACCAAGGCGGAGAGCGCGCCGGAGCAGGCTGCCTTGGTCACGGGCGGGTCGCCATCGGTGAAGAACTCAAGGTATACGGTCTCCTTGGTGATGTAGTTGAACCAGCGGATGAACTGTCTGCCGCGGATTTCCAGCTCAATGCCCTCTTTTTTGTACTGCTCGGTCGTAATATCGGATTTCATATCGGGTTCGGGCGCAACCCGCTGCAGCAGATAGGACGGGGCATTGGCGTCGGGCGAGGCCGCAAGGCGCACCCAGAAGGGCATGTCCATGGGCCAGTAAATCTTGTTCTCGGCCGCATCGACAAAGATCTTGTGCGGGCTTGCGGCAACCGGCGGGCCATCGGGCGCCACGGGCTTTGGGGCCTCGACAGCTGCGGCTTTGGGCGCAGTTGCGGTGGCAGGTTGTTGCGCCTGCGCGGCGACCTGGAGGGAGCCAACAGAGCAGGCGAAAAGCACGAGTGAACCCATGAGCAAGGAAAGCGACTTGACCATAAACCTCTCCTGTGCCCAGCGGCGCCGGCACGGGAGAACCGCGCGAGGGCCGGCCGCTGAGTCAAAGCCGGTATCGACTGGTTGTTTCACAAGACCGATGACCCTGGCGGTTCGATGATGAGGGGAAACACCACTAAACATGGGAAGTTACCACCAGGATGTAACGACGATTAGGAGAAGCATAAACGCCGGATTGGCGTTCTGCAAGCTGATTCTTCGGGGGTTAGGCGGGGAATGTCAATCATGCGAGAAGAATGAATGAGCGGCGCAGCGGAAAGTTAGCGGGTCAGGGAGGCACGTTGGCCGGCTGAGTGGGGCTGCGGCGAATGGAGAAAAGCGGAGGATGGTTGGCCGCTTGCAGGGCCGGAATGGCCCTGCAAGCGGATGTGCCTTGACGCCAACTTACTGGAGTGTGAGTTGTTGGTGAAGCGACAGATCCTGGGACGATCCACCGGCCAGGATGGTGTAGCTTCCGGGAACGAGCTTCCAGGCGTCGGAGGCTTCGTCGTAGATGGTGAGGCGGTCGCGGTCCACGGGAACGGTGACCAGCTTGGACTCGCCGCCGGCGAGTTCGACGCGGGCCCAGCCGATCAACCGCTTGGGCGGCTCGCCAGCCGAGTCAGGCAGCGAGGCATAGACCTGGGCGATCTCGGTTCCGGCACGCTTGCCGGTGTTCTTCACGGTAAAGGAAACGGTGAGCGCGTCGCCGTTCTTGACGGTGAGTCCGGAGTAAGCGTAGGTGGTGTAGGAAAGGCCAAAGCCAAAGGGGAAGAGGACGGGCTTCTTCTGCGCGTCATACCACTTGTAGCCAACCTGGAGCTTCTCGTCGTAGTAGGTCTGGAAGGGCGGCATGCCCTTTGCCATGGCGGCCATGGCGTTGGAGATATCGCCGCCCATACTGCCGAAGTCCATGGTGGACTCCTTGGGCGGCTGCACGATGGTGGGGTGGGGCAGGTCAGCATCGCTCTTCGGGAAGGTGATGGCCAGCTTGGCGGTGGGGTTGACCTTGCCGGTCAGGATTTCTGCCAGGGCTTCAGCGCCGCGGATGCCGGGATACCAGGCTTCGACCACGCCGGCGACCTTTTCGATCCAGGGCATGGTGGCGGGGCTTCCGGTTTCGAGAACAACGATGGTTTTGGCGTTAGCGGCGGCGACGGCTTCAATGAGCTTGTTCTGCTCGGGCGCCAATGCCAGCGTGGGCAGGTCCAGTCCTTCGGACTCCCACTGATAGCCGAAGACGATGGCTACGTCGGCGGATTTGGCCGCCGCGGCCGCGGCAGCCACATCGTCGCCGGAGACGTAGGAGACCTTGGCGGAGGGCAGGCAGGCCGTGAGCGCGCGCAGGGGCGAGCTGGGCATCCAGGCCGGGCGCATGAACGACTCCATGATGTTCCTGGCCGGTGGGGGAGGAACCGCGGAGCCGCCGGGAGCGTCAACCTGGGCCGAGCCGCCGCCGGAGATGACGCCCACGTCGGCATGGCCGCCGATCAGGACGACGGTGTGGACGGCCGCGCCGAGGGGCAACACGTTGTGCTCGTTCTTGAGCAGGACGATGCTCTTCTCGGCGAGGCTCTGGGCGATTTTATAGCCGCCTTCGATGTCGGGAACCTGCTTTTCGACCGGATTGTCGTAAAGGCCAGTGGCAAAGATAGAGCGCAGAATGCGATGGACGTGGTCGTTGATCTCGTCCTGGGAGACTTCGCCGCTTTCGACGGCCTTTTTGAGGGTGTCGCCGAAGAAGATCTTGTCGGGCTGTTCCTGGTCGAGGCCGGCGTGCGAGGCCTTGACGGAGGAGTGGGTGCCACCCCAGTCGGAGAGCACGAAGCCCTTGAAGTGGAAAGCCTTCTTCAGGACATCGGTGAGGAGATAGCTGTTCTCGCAGGCGAAATCGCCATTGACGCGGTTGTAAGAGCACATGACGCCGCCGGGATCGGAGATAGCGATGGCGATCTGGAAGGCGAGCAGGTCGCTCTCGCGCATGGATCGCTTGTCGATATTCGCATTGACAGCGTTGCGGCCGCTCTCCTGGTCGTTGATGGCGTAGTGCTTGACATCGCCGATGATGTGGTTGGACTGGACGCCCTTGACGAAGTTGCCGTCGAGGGTTCCGGCGAGCAGGGGGTCTTCACCCTGGTACTCGAAAGTCCGGCCGTTGCGGGGCTCGCGGGTGAGGTTGACGCCGCCGCCCAGAGACATGCTGTAGCCCTGGTTGCGCAGTTCGCGGCCGATGAGGGCGCCATATTCATAGGCGGCCTGCGGATCCCAAGAAGAAGCGGCGGCCAGATCGTTGGGCAGGGCCGTGGAGTAACGGCCGGTGGCCTGGCCGCGGGTGACGCCATAAGCAGAGTCGGCCATTTGAATGGCGGGAATGCCGAGGCGTGGGATGGCGTTGGAGTAGCCGGCGCCGCCGTTGGAGTCGGACGGGCCGGAGACGAAGAAGGGCATACCCTGGCCGTGGAGGAGCGAGATCTTTTCATCCAGGGTCATTTCCTTGATGACCAGGTCGGCGCGGACGTCGGGCGCCAGAGTGGCGTCGGACCAGGGGTAGTGTTTGGGCTGGGGCATGCCGGGAAACTGGGCAACCGCCAGCGGAGCGATGGCACAGGCTGCCGCCAGAACCAGCGCGCGGAGGCCGCGGATTCGGAGATTGAAATACTTGTTCACTGAAATCTGCCTTTCTTCATGGATTGTTGGAAGTTGTTGGTTGTCCCATTCGCCAACCGATGCGCGTGCAAAGATGCGTGTGCGGAATGATTGAAGCTGCCGGCGTGCCGGGTTACGGCAGTCGGACGTTGCGGGGGGGATTGGGGACGCTTTGGGGCGGCAGGCCTGGGATTTGGCTGGTAGCCGAGGCTGCGGAGGCGGCCGATCACGTCCTCCCGGTTCCGGTCGCGGTGCGGAATCGTTCAAGCGGGGCGTGACTCCTTCTGCCTGGCATCCACTGCAGTTTACTAGGGGCGCGCCAAGCTTCCCCTCTGCAATCCAGGGGTTCAATCCATTGGACGTTTCCGGCAAGCGGGGGGACGCAGAGCGGATTCGGCGCCGCGTTGGGTGCAGGGGCAGGGGGGCCGGGTGCGGCCGATGGGATGAGCCCGATGAATTGTTCTCAGCAGCTTCAATCTTGCCGTTGATCGGGTGAGCCCGCGCGGCGTTCAGGGCGTCGGAGAGCCCGAGGCCCCTGCAATCGCCTGTTTCCAGCTAGCTGTAAAGTTTCGGAATACACGTAGAATTTGTGAGTGTAGTGCCAGGTGGCTTTTTCTTCCACCCCAGCGACGAAGACCTGTCGCCGGGGCCCCGAATTCGCTGGGGACCCCGGTCAAGAAAGCCACTGAATGCGTGCTTTCGGTCTAAAGCAATTCCGAAAGATGAATATCAAGCTAGCTCCGGCATGGCGACAAGCTCTTTGTAAGTGATGGTTTGTGTGCAGATGCAAGCGCGCAGCAGTCGAACCATC
>Ga0302320_10004787_pt1 | contig 30572 bp, 30 predicted proteins | sample Bog_T0_3_FD_202130 | JGI IMG/M metagenome (GOLD analysis project Ga0302320, IMG submission 202130) | Peat permafrost microbial communities from Stordalen Mire near Abisko, Sweden - Bog_T0_3 | ecosystem: Environmental > Terrestrial > Soil > Wetlands > Peat | place: Sweden: Abisko, Stordalen Mire... | reverse complement strand
GGCCGTGGTGGGGGCGGCCGTGGTGGGGGCGACCGTGGTGGGAGCGGCCGTGGTGGGAGCGGCCGTGGTGGGGGCGGCCGTGGTGGGGGCGGCCGTGGTGGGGGCGGCCGTGGTGGGGGCGGCCGTGGTGGGGGCGGCCGTGGTGGGGGCGACCGTGGTGGGGGCGGCCGTGGTGGGGGCGGCCGTGGTGGGGGCGACCGAGTGGTCCCGGGGCGGCCCGCCAGCGATTGAGGTGGTCGTCGTTACCACCAGGCCGCCCTGGGACAAGCTCCCGAGCGAGAGCTGCGCGGATTTCGTGTGGAACGTCAGGAGGCCAACAAGCCCCGCGGCAGTTCCGACCAGAACTATGGGTGAGCGTCTCACTCTAAATGTGGTGCTCAGTAATAGCCCTGCTCCCCAACGCGAGAACGCGGGTGGCCATTTACCGAAGTTTAGAGCGTGGACCTTACGGCTACATGAAGTGGAACCGCGACCCTGGAAGACGTAAAAACCCTGGTCAAAGCCAGTGGGCGAGGGGGGACTTGAACCCCCACGTCCTTGCGGACACAGGAACCTGAATGGTGCCTGGGCCGTGATGGCCGCTGTCAGCCCGTGCCGGCAAATGCGCTGAACAGGGCTTTTAGAGGGGGCGAGTCTGGCCTGTCCGGCTGATGACGCCCTGTCCGGAACCGTGCGTTAGCAAATGGTTAGCAAATCGGAGCGCTCCGGGCGGCTGTCGGGAGGGCCACCGGAGCCGGTGAGACCCGTCGGAGGACCGGCGTCAACCCTCCGGCGGACGGACCGGGAGATCGCGGAGCCGGATATGGCTGGGCGTGACGACTACGACAGCGCCGGCCAACAGCGCCCCCTCTGTGTCCACAAGAGCGGTCAGGACAAGGTTGGCCTGTTGCTCCGCCGCGTGTGGGGCGCGCCGGAGGAGGACCACGCTCGGGCCGAGGTGGGAACCAAGAGCGAGGAGCTCGCCGAAATCCGTGTCCGTGGAGACGACAACCCGGTCTTCAGCCATCGCAACTCGCATGACGTCTTCGTCCGGATGGCCGAGAAGCCCGCGGTCACCTACGTGCACGGCGTCATGGCCGGCTTCGCGCAGGAGGCTCGCCACCCGAGACGACAGGGCCTCGTCGACTAGGAACCTCACCCGGTCGGCCGCAGAGGGAGCTCCCGTTCGTCAACGGCCGCCGCCGCATAGCGGAGAGCCTCCGCTACGTCCTCGGGCACGAGCTGTGGGAACTCCCTCACCAGGTCCTCGGGTGTCATGCCCTCGGCCAAGGACGCCACGACCGTAGCCACTGGGATACGCGTCCCGCGGATACACGGGACTCCCCCCATGACCCGGTGATCAACGGAAATGCGCTCGAAGGCCACAACCGGATCCTAGGTGCTGACTGCAACCCAAGAACCCTGAACCGACGTCGGCGTCTACGGCGGTAGCCACCTCGTAAAGGGCCGCCGTGGCTTGTAGGGAGGACTCGAACTCACAGCGGGGCCGTGATGGCCCGTCCGCTCCGTAGTGCCGCATCCCGGCTGAGCAGGGCTTTCGCCCTCCTTGGTGGGGCCCACGTGGTGTCCCGTCCCGGCCAGTTATGGGGCGTTTGTGATCACGCTGTGATCAGCGAGCCCGGAGCGATCAAGGCTTGCCATAGTCGTAAGGTGACTACGAAACCGCCGCGTATCAGGCTGGTCGGTTGACGTCGGCTGACGCCGCACCGGCTACCCGTGCAGTTTGAAGGGTGCTGTGAGAGTTACAGGGAGCGCACCCGCTAAACGGTCCGCCTCTCAGCATGTGCTCCCGGACCTCGACCGTGACGCCGCTAGCAAGGTGGCGGTTTTCGTCTTCGACGAAGGCGCTGAGCCCCAAGCTGGCGAAGGCGGGGCGTGAAGGTCCGCGACGTGGTCCGCATCCTCGAGGAGGAGGGGTGGCAGATGGTGCTCCAACGCGGCTCTCACCGCCAGTTCCGTCACCCGCAGCGGCCCGGGACGGTCACGGTGCCCGGCAACCTGGGCGCCGAGTTGAAGCCCGATACGCTGGCATCAGTCTGGAAGCAAGCACGCACCCGGAGGCGCTGGTCATGAGCGAGTACCTCGTCGTTATCGAGGGCGAAGGCGACACCTGGTCCGCCTACGTGCCCGACCTACCTGGCTGCGTGTCCGCCGGTCCCAGCCGGGAAGAGGTGGAGCAGCTCATCCGGGAGGCCATACACCTTCACGTCGAGCTGATGCGCGAGTACGGCGACCCGGTCCCGCCGCCATCGGCGAGAGCGGCGATCGTCGTCGAAGTCGCCTGAGCCTCCACCGGCCCTCTGCTAACCAACGTGTTAGCGCGACCCTGGTCCGTTAGCAAATGGTTAGCAAGCGCCTCGGGCGTCCCGCCACCGGAGGCGTCTGTTGGAGGTAAAAACACTGGTCATAGCCAGTGGGCGAGGGGGGACTTGAACCCCCACGTCCTTGCGGACACAGGAACCTGAATCCTGCGCGTCTGCCAAATTCCGCCACTCGCCCGAGTGGTCACACAAGGCTACATGAACCGGGCCCTACCCAGTCCAGGTGAGCGGGTCGCAATGCTTCAGGCCGTCCAGGGCTCACCCCCGGCGAAGTCTGAGCGCACGGTGGCGGCCACGCTGTCCACTATGTTCGCCTGCGCCGGTCCCAGGTCGACGCCGAGCTCGCGGTTGTACTCGAGGCTGGCCCAGGAGAAGTTCTGTGACCCGATCTCCAGCTGCTCGTCGGGATAGCCGGGATCGACGTCGATGACCTTGGCGTGGATGTAGAGGTCGGCGTCCGGCGAAAAGGTACGGACATGTACACCCGCCTCGGCCAGCTTGTCGAAATCAGACCGCCAGGACGACTGGTAGGTCATCACGACCTCGACGTCCACCCCGCGCCGAGCGGCGGCGGCAAGCGCGTCGACGATGGTGTACTCGCTCATCTCCTCGTTTTCCACATACAGCGTGTGGCGGGCCGACCCGATGATGCCGACCAGGCGCTCGTCTGCGCCCGGGCTCCAGATGAGGTCTGACCCGGCGGGCTCCGGTGAGGACGGAGCACCTGCGAAGTCGTCGCCGAAGACGGCCCTTATCGCTCCCACGTCGGCGGCGTCCCTGTCGATCAAGGCGAAATCGCGGCTCGTCGCGTAGTACTCGCTCGTCAGGTTGAGCGTCATGACGGCCGAGACGTCCCCGTCCACGGTGACCGTCTTCTGGTGTGTCACGTCGTAGGAAGGCGGGGCCCAGTGCACGCTGACGCCGTGGGACCGGAGGTAGTCATAGGCGGGCGTGTTGAAGGACTTGGCCAGGTTCTGGTCGAGGACCACCTCCACCTTGACGCCCCGCTCGGCGTCACGGGCAAGATCTGTCTCGGCAGTGGCGTCGCGCAGCTCGTACATGGTCATTTCGAGCGTGTGCTTGGCCGATGTGATCAGGCCATAGATCGGTGAGAGGCCGTTAGCCGGTTCGGTGACCAAAACGAAGAGCGGCGCAGGCCGCTCATCACTGAGGCCAGCTCCGGCTGCGGGCCCGGCTGCGCCGACGACTGCCACCAGAGCGGCACAGACCGCCACTGCCGCGGCCACGGGGAACGCCCCTCGCTTCAAGGACAGCTGCATAGGCGGCCGAGCGTAATACCTCGTCGGCCACGGTCGGCCGTTTAGATTTGGCAAGGAAGACCAGTACAGGCACCCGCCCAGACCGGGTAGCTGCAGGCTGGGGCCCCGGTGAGGGTACTATGCGCGGACAATGGGCTTGCAAAGGTTCGAGAGACGCCTCGAACGCTTCGTAGAGGGAGCTTTTGCACGGGTGTTCCGCAGCGGGCTACAGCCTGTAGAGATCGGTAGGCGCCTGACGCGGGAAATGGACCTGCGCCGGGCGGTCGCGCCCAGAGGGGTCCTGGCCCCCAACGCCTTCAAGGTCGTGCTCTCCGGTGCTGACCGGGCGAAGTTCGAAGCCTTCGAAGAAGAGCTGGTCAAGGAACTGGTCGAGGTGGCCAAGGACCATGCCAAGCAGGAGGGTTACATCTTCCTGGGACCGGTCAGCGTCGCCATGGAGACCGATGCCGCCCTGCGCCCGGGCACGCTCCTGGTGGCCGGCGACGTTGCCCCGGGGCAAGGTACCGCGACCTTGACTTTGCCGGACGGTCGGCGGGTGGTGCTCGATCAGGACAAGGTGACGCTCGGCCGCCTGCCGGAGTGTGAGCTGGCTGTGGCCGACGCCGGCGTCAGCCGGCGCCATGCAGAGGTGCGGCGAGGCGCGGACAACACCTGGGTCGTCACCGATCTGGGCAGCACCAACGGCACCAAGGTGAACGGCCTGCGCATTAGCGATGCGCACCAGCTCGAAGACGGGGACGAGATCACAGTGGGCTCGACCAGCGTCCGCTTCGAGGCGGCCTCCGGCGCCGGGACCACCTAAGTGCCCAGCCCGGCTTATAGGTTCCTGGAGTACGTCTTCTTAGCGCTTCTGTACCTGTTCTTCCTCCGGGTGGTCCGTGCCGTGTGGGTGGAACTGCGCGAACCTCGCCTGGTGCCGATGACCCCGGCTCCGCTGACAGGCACAAGTCTTCCGGCGCCGGTGACCGCCACTCCCCCCACCAGGCGCGGACGCTCCAGCCCGAGGAGATTGGTCCTGGTGGAGCCCGATCAGGACCGGGGGGCTCTTTTTCCCCTGGACGCTGAGCTCACCATAGGCCGCGCCACGGGCTGTGCGGTAGCGCTGGCTACAGACACGTTCGTGTCCCAGGTACACGCCCGTGTGTTCCACCGGGGGGACGATTACTGGGTCGAGGACCTCGGTTCCACCAACGGCACCTTCGTCAACGGGCGCAAGATCGACGGCGCCGTCCCGGTGCGCCGAGGTGACCGCGTGCAAGTGGGCCGCAGCGTCCTGGAGCTGCAGAAGTGAGCAAGCTCCTCGTCGGCTCGGCGACCGACATAGGCCTTGTCCGCTCCAACAACCAGGACCAGTTCCTCGTTTCCCCAGGTCTCTACGCCGTGGCCGACGGCATGGGCGCCCCCGCCGCCGGGGAGGTCGCCTCCTCGACAGCCATCAAGGCTCTTCAAGCGGCCTTCGCGGCCAGCGGCGAGCACTCAGCCGAAGCATTGGAGAGTGCGGCCAAGGCAGCCAACCGGGCCGTCTGGGAACAGGCCCGCACCAATCGCGGCATGCTCGGCATGGGCACCACACTGGTCGCGCTGGCTGTCGTCGAGCACGGCGACGGCACCAATGCCTTGGCGGTGGCCCATATCGGCGATTCCCGCCTCTACCTGCTGCGGGAAGGGGCCCTGCGACAGCTCACTGTCGATCACAGCCTGGTGCAGGAGCTCGTGGACGACGGCCAGATAAGCCCAGCGCAGGCGGCCGTACATCCCCAGCGCCATGTCCTTACTCGCGCCCTCGGCGTCGAGCCGACGGTCGAAGTGGACATCATCGACGTTACCCCTAGGCACGGGGACCGTTACCTCCTGTGCAGCGACGGGCTCCCCCGGGAGGCTTCGGACGAACAGATCGCCGCCGTGCTGGCCCGCTTTTCCGACCCCAGCGAAGCGGCTAAAGAACTGGTCACACTGGCCAACGAGCGGGGTGGCAGTGACAACATCACGGCCGTCGTGGTCGACGTGCTGGCCAACGAAGACAGTCCCGAGACTCTTATCGTGGTACCGGCACCGGCGACGTCCTTGAACGCACCAAGGCGACGCTTACCGACCGAGAGCGCCGGCCAGGACGGCAAGGGCTCCCCGCCACCCGCCCCCGAGCGCGCTGAGCCCCCCCTTGGCCAGACCAAGCCCATAGGAGCGGTGCCGCGGAGGGTGACGGGCCGCGTCATCGCCTTCGTTGTGGCCTTGTGCATAGTCATCGGCGGCGCGATCGCCAGCCTCGGTTGGTATGCCCGCTCCGCCTATTTCGTGACGATCTCGAAAGGGCGGATCACGATCCTCCAAGGGCGGCCGGGAGGGGTGCTGTGGTTCCAGCCGACTGTGGTCGAACGTACCGCCTACGGGCCCTCGTCCGTGCTCGCCTACAACCTCGAGCCGCTGGCGACGGGCGTGACCGAGCCGTCGCTGGCTGACGCCCGCTCCTACGTCTCCCAGAAGCTGGCCGAGAAGCGGGAGTCCGAGCCGGTCACCCCGCCCTCAGCACGGGGAGCGCCCCGGCCCAAGCACGCCAAGCACAAGGCACCAACCACCACCCGGCCCAAGACCACGGTCCCCAAAAAGCGCTCCACGACGGTCCCCAAAAAGTCCTCCACGACCGTCCCGTCCAAGGCCCCCACCAGCACTGCCGTTACCGTGACGGACAAGGGCCACAAGAAAAAGGCTCCCACATGACTGGGGGACGATGAGGCCGGCGCAATGGCAACGCCCCGCCCGTCGGCGCACCGAGCTCGGCATGATCGTACTGGTCCTCGTCCTCACTGGAGGGCTTTACACGTTGGCCAGTGTGGGTTCGGGGAAAGCGGTCCCCGCTACCGGGATCATCCCGTTCCTGGTCCTCGTCTTCGTCCTGATGCTGGTCGCTCATCTCAGCCTCCGGCGTCTAGCACCACAGGCCGATCCCGTCCTTTTGCCTCTGGCGGCGTTATTGAACGGGATGGGCTACGTCTTCATCGCCGGGCTGGACAAGGCGCAGGCCTCGGCCCAGGCCACCTGGACCGCGGTGGGCGTGATCGCCTTCGTCGCCACCTTGGCATTGTTCCCCCGCGCCATCGACCTCGAACGCTACCGGTACATCATCGCTCTGGTAGGCGTGGCGTTGCTCCTGCTGCCCCTCGTCCCGCATATAGGTGAGGACGTCAACGGCGCCCGGCTGTGGGTGCGGGCAGGTCCATTGAGCTTCCAACCCGAGGAGTTCGCCAAGCTGGCGCTGGCTATTTTCTTCGCATCAGTGCTGGCCGAGCGAGCCGACCTCCTGGCCACTGGCACGAGGCGCATCGGTCGTTGGCTGGTGCTGGAACCGCGGTACCTGGCACCCCTCATAGCGGCCTGGGGCGTGTCTTTGCTGGTGCTACTGGCCGAGAACGACCTGGGTTCGTCCTTCCTGTTCTTTGCCCTCTTCGTCGGGCTCCTCTGGGTGGCAACGGGAAGAGCCGCTTACCTGGCCCTCGGTGCCGGCCTGTTCGCAGCCGGCGCCGTCTTCGCCCTCGACATCGTTCACCATGCCCAGACGAGAGTCCAGGCCTGGTTGCACCCATGGGCACATTTCACGACCTCGGGTTATCAGATCATCGAGGGTTGGTTTGCCCTGGCGGGCGGGGGAATGTGGGGCCTGGGGCCGGGCCAGGGCAATCCGGGCATCATCCCTGAGGCCACCTCCGACTTCATATTTGCGTCGATCGGGGAAGAGGTCGGGCTGGTGGGGGTTACTGCGCTCCTTATCGCCTACCTGCTCATAACCGGCTCTGGGCTGCGGGTGGCGGTGCGCTCGCAGCGGTCGTTCAGCAAGCTCTTGGCCACCGGCTTGTCCCTGTTGCTGGCCGTCCAGGTCTTCGTAGTCGTAGGGGGCATAACGAGGCTCATACCAGTCACCGGCATCACGCTCCCCTTCGTCTCTTACGGCGGCTCATCGCTTGTCTCCAACTACATCCTGCTGGCCATTCTGCTAAGGATCTCCAACGACAATGCTACGGAGCAGGCGTTGGCCGAAGAGGCCCTCGCTCACGGGGGGTCGCTCCTGCTCACCACAGAACGGTCGCGGGTCGTAGCGGCCGAAGCCCAGGCTCCAGGCCCGTGAGGAACATAAATTTCCGGGTCCGAATGGTCGGTGCCGGGGCGACGGCCCTGGTCCTCGTCCTTTTTGTTCAGCTCAACTACCTTCAGGTCTTCCATGCCACCTCGCTCGACGACAACAAGCTCAATACCCGCGGCATACTCGCCCAGTTCCAGCAAGTCCGAGGGGCTATTATCTCGGGCGACGGTGAGACACTGGCCCAGTCGGTCCCCAGCCACGATCAGTACTTGTACCAGCGTGAGTACCCCGAAGGAGCCTTGTTCGGACAAATAACGGGCTATTTTTCGTTCACTTATGGCTCCGATGGGCTCGAGCGCGAGTACAGCTCGCTGCTGACCCAGACCAGTGGCCCGGTCACGCTGCCGCTTAGCCTGCACCAGGTCAAGGCGTTTTTCACCTCTCAGCCCACCCCCGACAACTTGCACATCACTGTCCTTTCCCGGCTCCAGAAGTTGGCGGCCAACGAACTGGACGGTCGTTACGGCGCCGTAGTCGCCATCGCGCCGCGGACGGGAGCCGTGCTCGCCATGTACTCAGGCCCGAGCTACGACCCCAACCCGCTCGCCAGCCACGACCAGGCCGTCGAGCAAAACGCTTGGAGCTCGCTCATAAACAACCCCGGCAAGCCCTTGTTGGCGGCGGCGTACCGACAGCGGTTCTTTCCCGGCTCGACCTTCAAAGTGATCACATCGGCGGCCGTGTACGATCACAAACCGTCGCTGGCGACCAGGTACTTCCCCGTCACCTCGGGGTTTGTGCTGCCTGACACGTCCGACCAGATCCTGCACAACTTCGCCGGAGAAGCGTGCGGCGGCCGGCTCCTGGAGCTGTTCACCGTGTCCTGCGACACCGGTTTCGCCCAGCTGGGCCTGGGGGTGGGCGCGTCCAACCTCGCCAACGAGGCCAAGGCATTTGGCTGGGACCAGCCCACGCCACTCGACTTGCCGGGCGTAGCAGAGTCTTTATTCCCCGCGGCGTCGACTTTCGTCCGGAACGAGGCGGCATTGGCCAAGTCTGCCATCGGCCAGGAAAGCGTCCAAGCCGTCCCGCTTACCCTCGCCCTGGACGCCGCCGGCGTCGCCAACGGGGGCGTGATAATGACACCACATTTGCTCGACCATGTCACCGGCTCGCAGGGCCAAACGGTAATGTCCTATGAGCCAAGACCTTGGCTCAGGGCAACTTCCCCGTCGACGGCGGCCAAGCTCACCAGTTTGATGCTCTCGGTCGTGAACAGCCCCAACGGCACCGGGGTCGAGGCGCGCATACCGGGCGTGCAGGTCGCGGGCAAGACAGGCACGGCCCAAACCTCGGGACCGGACATCGAAACGTGGTTTGTCGCCTTCGCCCCGGTACCCGACCCGACTATCGCCGTAGCCGTGCTGGTCGAGGACCAACCACCTGCCGACGAATACCAAGGGGGCACAATTGCGGCTCCGATCGCCAAGGCGATTATCCAGGCCTACCTTCAACCCTCCGAAGGGGCATCACCGTGACGGCGACGACTGAGGTAGCGCGCCATCACGAGTGCCCCCTACCAGCCCTAGGCTGTGGCCGACATGCCATCTGAGGTCTTCAGCGAACGCTATGAACTCGTGCGTCACATCGCACGCGGAGGCATGGCCCAGGTCTACCTGGCCCAGGATCTCCTTTTGGACCGGCCGGTCGCCATCAAGGTGCTCTTCCCGGAGCTGTCTTCTGACCCATCCTTCGTCGAGCGTTTTCGCAGAGAAGCCCAGGCTGCCGCCAACCTCTCCCACGCCAACATCGTGTCGATCTATGACTGGGGCCAGGGCGAGCACACCTACTTCATCGTCATGGAGTTCATCGACGGCCAGACCCTGTCGTCGCTGATCCGCCAGGGGCCTCTCACGCCCGGACGCGCTGCGGCAATTGGTGCAGACATCGCCGGGGCGCTCGATTTTGCCCACCGAAGAGGCGTCATCCACCGAGACGTCAAGCCGGGCAACGTGCTCATAGATCGCAACGGCCAGGTTAAGGTGGCCGATTTCGGCATCGCCAGAGCAGTGAGCAACGCCAGTGAAGGCCTGACGCAGACGGGCGCGGTGATGGGCACAGCGACCTACTTTTCGCCCGAGCAGGCGCAGGGCCAGCCCGTAGACGCCCGCAGCGACGTCTACTCCCTCGGGGTCGTGCTTTACGAAATGGTCACCGGCCGCCCGCCATTTACCGGTGACAGCCCTGTCGCCATCGCCTACAAGCACGTCCGTGAATACCCTGCGCTTCCCTCGACCATCAACGAGTCAGTCCCGGCGGAGTACGAAGCCATCGTGATGGCCGCCATGGCCAAAGACCCCGAGGACCGCTACCAAAGCGCCGCCGAACTGCGCGACGACCTGGCCCGCTTCCACCACGGCCAACCCGTGCTCGCCCCCGCGCCCATCTCGGGCGGGCCTACCAGGGCGATGAGCGGTCCCCCCCCGTACTACCCGGGCTATGAACGAGCGTACGCCAACCACGAGACCCGGGCCATGGGCGAGATGGAGACCGCCTACCAGGCTCAGTCCGGCCCGGGTGGGCCCACCGACCGTGGCCGACGCTCGCGGGCCGGCTGGTGGGCCTCCCTTTTTGTGGTCCTCCTGGCCGTCCTGGCGGTACTTGTGTTCTTCATCGGACGGAACGCCAACTGGTGGGGCGCGCCCGCTGACGTCAAGGTGCCGGCGGTAAAGGGAGACACGGTGGCGGTGGCGCGCGCCGAGCTCAACCAGCAGGGATTCAAGGACATTGTCCAACAGGCGCGACCGAGCACGCTGTACCAGGACGGGTTGGTTATGGCCACCTCGCCTGCCGCCGGTGCCGTGGTGCCTCCGGGCCGCGCCATTTACCTGGACGTGAGCACAGGCGCGCCGCTGGCTGTGGTCCCGAGCCTTGACAAGCAGCGTTGTGCAAATGCCGAAACCGCGTTGACATCAAAGAACTTCGCCTACAAGAACATCGACCAGAACAGCAGCACGGTCGGCACCGGACTGGTCATTTCCACCAGCCCAGTCGGGGGTAAAAAGGCCGCGGAGGGAAGTACCGTCACCGTTTATTGCTCCGTGGGCCTGGCTACGACGGTCGTTCCCAACCTTCAGGGGCTGAACCCAGCCCAGGCCGGCGCCAAGCTACAGGCCGACCACCTCAGGGTGGGCAAGATCAACACCGTCAACAGTTCCACGGTCAAGGCCGGGCTGGTGGCATACAGCTCGCCGTCGGGAGGCAATCCCGAACCGTGGGGCACGGTGGTAACGCTGGATGTTTCCGACGGCCAGCAAATGACCACGGTCCCTGCCGACCTCATCGGCGAGACGGCATCGCAGGCTCAGATAGAGCTGGCCAACGTCAACCTTGAACCGCAAGAGGTGTTCGAGCCCGTGGCCAACCCGGCTCAGGACGGCCACGTCATCTCGACAGACCCGGCGCCAGGCACGGCGATCCGGGAAGGATCAGCCGTGACCCTCAACGTCGGGGCGTACACGGGCCCAACTACCACCAAGGCACCGGCCACGACCACGGCGGCACCCACCACGACCGCGCCGCCGGCACTGAGCACGACGACGCCACCGACCACGGCACCGGCACCCACCACCGCGGCGCCAGCCGTCACGACCACCGCGGCCCCGTCGACCACCGCGCCACCAGCAGCTACGACCACCGCGGCACCGGCAGCCACAACCACCTCGCCGGCGACAACAGGGGCGGCCGCCACGAACTCGCCCTTCGGCCCGTCTAGGGGTGGGCACCACCATGGGGGGCACTAACGGCGAGGGGGGCACCGGTGCCGGGGACGGCGCTCAGGGCGCCTTCTAGGCCACAGGTGACAAGCCAGTTCGCCAAAAGACGGTGACCCGCGGCCGTAAGCACCGCTTCAGGATGAAACTGGACCCCGTCGATCCCGAGCCGTGGGCCCCTGATCCCCATGATCGTGCCGTCCTCGGCCCAGGCGCTGACCTCCAGGTCGTGGCCGAGACTGTCGCGCTCCACCACCAGTGAGTGGTAACGGGTGCAGGTGAGCGGGTCGGGTAAGCCCTCGAAGATACCCCGGCCATCGTGATTGACCTCTGACGTCTTGCCATGGAGCAACTGGGCCGCCCGGACCACGTTGGCGCCGAAGGCATAACCGATGCACTGGTGCCCGAGGCACACGCCGAGTATCGGGCAGCGGCCGCCGAAGCTCTGGACCAAAGGCACGCTGATGCCGGCGTCCTCAGGCCGGCCGGGCCCGGGCGAGATCACTATCCCCACCGGCGCCAAGTCCTCGACGTCGTCGAGGGTCAATGCATCGTTGCGGCGGACTACGGGGTCAGCGCCGAGCTGGCCCAGGTACTGGACGAGGTTATAGACGAACGAGTCGTAGTTGTCGACTACCAGCACGGTCGGGAGCACTAGAGAGACGCTAGTGGCGAGGGCTCCTGCCGAGGGCCGTTTTCCCTACTCGCCTGCCCTCTGGCCTCGTGCTTAGGGCCCTGGCGGCGGTGCACTGGGAGATGTGCGCGTCCTTCCCCTATTGTCTAGCTATGCCCCGACGCACTAAAGAGGCCCCGGGAAGGGTTACCCCCAAGGCCGACGCCCGCAGGCAAACGACTGCGGGGACCACCGTGAGCGGGCGGTACACGGCCCCGGTGCCCATGGACTACCGGCACAGCCCCTGGTGGGTACCGGCAACTATGCTGACGTTCTTCGCCATCGGCCTGCTCATGATCGTGCTCAATTACATGAGCCTGTTGCCGAGCTCCCCCACCAACTGGTACCTCTTGGGCGGGCTCGGCTTCATAGTCTGCGGTTTCGCCATATCGACTCAGTACCGCTGACCCGGCACACACCGCCAGTGGGGGCGACGGCGGGGCCCTGCCCTGGTCCTAGGGCTGCGTAGGCACAGGGCCCCACGCTTTTAGGACTTCCTACCCTATGGCAAATGGCCCCGCTAAGTGACACTGGGGTGGATGACCCTCATCGCAGGTGCCCAAGGTGCACCGACCGGGCTGGCGCTTGACAGCGCCGGGTTTGAAATCCTTGACCAGGCCGAGTGCTTCTCGTTGCTGTCCAAGGTAACCCTGGGGCGAGTGGCGGTCACGATAGGCGCCCTGCCGGCGATCTTCCCGGTCAATTTCTGCATGGTGGCAGGTCAGGTCGTGTTCTGCAGCGGGGAGGGCACGAAACTCACAGCAGCCCTGTCCGGGACGATCGTGGCGTTCGAGACCGATTGGGCGACCCGGGGAGAAGTGTGGAGCGTGCAGCTGGTGGGCGCGTCCCGGGTCGTCGAACCGGCGACCGACCTCGCAGCCGCAGAGCTGGCCGCTCTCCGGTCGTTGGCACCGGTGCCGCGCCGCTACCTGGTCAAGATCACACCGGAGAGGATTTCCGGGCGACGCCTGCCCGTCCGCTCCCGCCTCGAGTGACTTCCGCCTCCTGCACCGGCTCGGCTTGGAGCAGGTAGGCAACCACCTCCACCGCCGTGTAGCTCTGACGGCCGGGAGGGAGCAGCTCGCGAAGAAAGGCCAGGTCTTGCCCTAGGGTCACAGCGGGCGGCTCCGTGGTCCCGTCCGGGCGCCTCTGGCCAAGACCTATGGCCGCGACCAGGCCGTTGCACAGACAGCACCGGCCGATCGTTTCCTCCGTCTTTCCCCCCTTGCCTAGGTAGCTGGGGACCGGCTCAGCCGGGCAACGGTAGCCGGTACCGGCCCCCGGCTTGCAGTATGCAGCCCGCAAGTAGCCCACGTCACATACTCGGTCGCGCCGCTCGTAGACCTGGGCCTTGGCGACCGTGCCTGGCAAGTCGGCCAGCTTGAAAGGGAAGCCTGTGGGTGACGACCTGGGGTCGGCCCGTACCGGCAGGCCTGCCGTCAGGGCGTGCACGATGGCAGCCTGTTTTATGGACGCCAGCAGCCCGGACTCTTCGCACAAGGCAAAGGCGGAACCGACCTGGACGCCGGCGGCTCCCGCTCTTAGCGCCACCGCCAGCCGCGCCGGGTAGGCGTAGCCGCCGGCCAGCCAGTAGGGCAGTCCCAGGGCCGCGACCTTGTCGAGGTCAGCCACATCACGAAGGCCATAAACCGGCTCGCCCCCTTCGTCCAGGACGAGTGGGCCTCGCGGAGGAGCACTGTGGCCGCCCGCCGAAGGGCCCTCGACCACAAAGCCGTCCGGGCGAGTGGCGGGGTCGCGGGCAAGGTAGGAAGCGAGCACGTGAGAGGCGACGATGGCGAGGAACTGGGGCCGTCTCAGCTCCACCCCGGCGCCCACCACCGCTTCGGGACGGAACACCAACGGTGTGGGAAGCGCGCCCGCGCCCGCCACGTCAACGGAGACCTGGCCGGGCCGGCCAGCGGCCAGAGCGTCCAGAAGGGCCGGGAACTCGGCCGGGATGCCCGCACCGACAAGCACGTAATCGACCCCGGCGAGCAGGGCACCGTACGCGGCGGCGGGCGTGGACATCTGCAGTTTCTCCATCAAGTTGATCCCGACAAGGCCCTGATGGCCCTCCTTGGCCAGGAAGACCTCGACGAAGCTGGCTGCCACCGCCAGGTTGGTGGCACGCTCGTTCGGGTGCAGCGTGGGCCGGGGCGCCGCCACGAACGGCTCCCGGGGACCGATGCCACCAGCTACCAGGTAACGGTCCAGGATCTGCTCGGCCACGCCGGCGCGGGGGAAGTGGGCGAGCGCCCTGGTGATGTAGCCTCCCGGGTCACCGAGCTGGAGCCGGCGAGCCATAAGGGCGTCCAGTCCAACTCCCGAGACCACGCCGAGCTGACCGGTCAGGGCGACAGCTCGCGCCAGGCGCCAACCGGAAACGCCGACCCCCATGCCCCCTTGGATGATGACGGGGCGTCTTGCCTGATCTTGCCTGGTGTTCCCAGGGACACCGAGGCTCTTGACGGCCGGGCACCCGACTGTGGGCGCCGTGACGACCATCAGGTGCTCGCGGGACCGCTGCCGGAGGAGTTCCTCCGGTACCAGTTGCGCCAGATGATGCGGTGAACAGGGACCAGGCGCGGGACATCGCGCAGTCCGGGAATGAAAGGTATGGCCAGAAGCAATATGGTAGCCACCCCGGTCAGGTAGACGGCAATGAGGTCGACGTTGGCGGAGTGGTCGAAGCCCGGGACCTGGTACCACAGGGTGTAGAGCCACAGCCAGGGCTGGCCCGGGTAGCTTCCCGTCTCGTTCATGACGCCCCACTGCGTGCCGGTCAGGTGGTCGGCGGTGGCGACGTTGGCGAAGTACTGGCCGTCCTCGAGGAACAGCAACGGCTTGGTGGAGTTGGTGCCGTAGAACCCGCCGCCGGAGATGAGGTCCGAGTCGAGGGCGCCGCTACGGGCCAGGCTCAGCTCGGTGGCGAGCAGGACCGGCACAGGCCCGTCGGCTGCGGGCGGCACTATGGCGCTCCCGGCGGCGTCGAAGTGGACTTTGATGACCGCCTTGGCGTAGGCGGCGGCCCACGATGACTGGATGTTGCCCGGTGCCGCGCTGTACTGATCGAGGGCCCGGGCGAGCGCGGGGTCCGAGGAAGCCTCCTTGTCAAGGGGCTCAAGGACAAAGGTTTGGGCGGCGTCGATGGGCTGGCGCACCCCCGGGATCTTCGCCGGGGAGAACAGCAGGCTCTGCAGGCTGCCGCTCTGGTTGTTGTACGGGGGCCCGTACTGAGCGGTCTCGCTGGTCCCGGCGAGCTCGCTGGACGCAGTGGCGATGAAATCGGCAGGAGCGACTTTCGCCCACGTGGCGATGGTTACCGGCGGCACGTCCGGAGAGGACAGGAGGCTCGCCAGGGCGACGACCAGGATGGCGGCCACGAGGCTGGCCACCGTCGCTTCCTTGACAATGTCATAGCGCCGTGTGGGGCCCCGCCACTCGGCCCGGTCGGCGGCAGCGGCTGCCGCCCGCGCGGCCCGGCCCCGGTCGCGCCGCTCCGGCAAGGGATGAGCCACCCCCCGTACCCGCACGGCCAGCACGTGGGCCCCCACGAGAGCGACAAGCACGAGGGGGATGAGCACGATGTGCCACATCAGCATCTGGCCGAAGTTCATGACGTTGAAGAACGCCCCGACGCCCACCGCATTGAAGGCATCCTTGCCGCTGGTGGAAATCCACTGGGAATCGAAGTTCTGCTGGGAGACGTAGCCGGTGAAGCACTCCACGATCGACGCCATGAAGGCCACCGCGCCCGTCACCCAGGTCACGGCCCGACGGCCCCGCCACGCGGCCATCCAGAACTTGCCCCACAGGTGGATGACCATGAAGGCCATGAAGGCTTCCACGCTCCAGAGATGGAGGCTGTTGAAGAAATGGCCCACTGGATCGGTATGCCACCAGTCGGGCCCGCCCAGGGCCAGGGCGAAGCCTGACGCAATGGCAATGCCCAGGGTGGCCAGGGTGGCCACTCCGAACACGTAGATCCACGACGCGACGTAAGCAGGCTGGCGGTCAGGGAGCAGCTTTCCAGGCGGGAGCATCGACACGGCCCGCCGGCGCAGGCGAGAAGTCCACATGGCGGCATCGGCGTCGTCGCCCAGGTCCGAACGTCCCGGCAGCAGGCTCGTCGGGACGGCCCCGCCCGCCGATGGCCCGGTGGAGCCGTCCTCCCCATCGCCGGACGTCGGCGCCTGATCGCCCGCCTCGTGGTCCGGGAAGTGCAGGAGCAAAGCGGCGCCGAAGATCACGACCATGACCGCGATCAGGACCAGGTTGGCTTCCGAGACGGTGAAAATCGACCAATGCAGGTAGCGGCCGGGCCCGTTCAAATTGACGGCGGCTGCAAGCAGCGGACCATTGCGCATAGCGGGCTCCCTCAGCTTAGGTTCCAAGTGACGCTATTGGTCCGGCTACCAGGGTGGATAGGGCCCTTGGTCCCGGAAGTCGAAGGGAGCCTGAACTCCTGGGACGCGGTGCGCCGAACGAACGGCTGAGAGCCTAGCCCAACGACTTGCGCCGGTAAATCTGGACCGCCAACGGGGCGAACACTGCGATCAACCCGATCGACCAGACGACCGTGGCCAGCTCGGGGTGCTGCATGGGCCAGGCGTGGATAGTCGAGGCCGGGTTGGGGTTGCCGAAGAGGCTCCGGCAGGACGAGGCTACCGCGCTCACCGGGTTCCAGTCCGCCACTACCCGCAGCCAAGCCGGCATGCCCTGGGTGGGCACGAAGGTGTTGGAAACAAACGAGATGGGGAGGAAGAAAATGAACCCGACAGCCTGGGCGGCTTCTGGGTTCTTCACCAGCATACCGGCGCAAGCCCCCGCCCAGGTCATGGCGAAGGCGATCAGCAGGCACAGGCCGAACGCGGCCAGAGCATCGGCGGCTCCCTTGTGGATCCCCCAGCCCACGGCCAGGCCGGTGACGGCGAGGACGCCGACGGCGATGACCTGGGTAAGCAGGTCTGTGACCACGCGGCCGGCGAGGACCGCGGAGCGGGCGATGGGGAGCGAACGGAACCGGTCGATGAGGCCGGTGGCCATGTCGGTGGAAACCCCTACGGCGGTGCCTTGGGCCGTGCCGACCAGGACCATGCCGAACATGCCGCCGATCAGGTACTCGTGATAATTGCCGCCCCCAGGGATGTGGATGGCTGAGCCGAAGACGTAGGTGAAGAGCAGGACGAAGATGACCGGCTGGACGGTGACGTCGGAGAGCTGGGAGGGTTCCCGGACGATGCGGGCGACACCCCGACGGACCAGCACAAGGGCGTTGCGGAACGACCACCAAGCCCGAGAGAGCAGCGGCTCAACTTGAGTGGGGAAGGGCGATGTCAAGGTGGACGTCATACGAGCTGCTCCACTTTCTCGCCGGCAACTGCAGCGGGGCCAGCGGAGTGGCCAGTGAGGGTGAGGAAGACGTCGTCGAGCGAGGGGCGGAGCATGCCCACATCGTCCATGACCACACCCGCCGTGCTCATTGCCGCCGCGATGGCCGGGATGCAACCGGCGCCCGTCGGCACCAATGCGTCAACCACTCGTCGGTCCGGGTCGGTGTGGACCTCGCCCTGGGCGTAGCGGGCCAGCACCTCACGGGCGGCGGCGAGATCGCGCTCGGCGGCCACGGTGACGCCGATGCGGTCCCCGCCAACCTGGGCTTTCAGTTCGTCTGAGGAACCCTGGGCAATGACCGCGCCCTTGTCGATGACGACGACCCGGTCGGCCAGCTGGTCGGCTTCCTCCAAGTACTGCGTGGTGAGGAGCACGGTCGTGCCGTCGGCCACCAGGCTGCGGATGATGTCCCAGAGCACCAGGCGGCTGCGAGGGTCGAGGCCAGCGGTGGGTTCGTCGAGGAACAGCACCGGCGGGCGGCTGACGAGGCTGGCGGCCAGGTCCAACCTCCGGCGCATGCCCCCCGAGTATGTCTTGACCCCCCGGCCAGCGGCATCGGCCAGGTCGAGGCGGGCCAGCAGCTCGGCCGCCCTATGCTGGGACTCGGACCGAGGAAGGCGAAAGAGCTGGCCGATCATGACGAGGTTGGCCGTCCCGGTCAGGGACTCGTCCAAGGCCGCCGACTGGCCGGCCAGGCCGATCCGGCGCCGCACCTCGCTCGCTTGGGCCACGACGTCGAAGCCGGCGACCCGGGCGATGCCCCGGTCCGGCCGCAACAACGTGGTCAGGGCCCGCACGGCTGTGGTCTTGCCTGAACCATTGGGGCCGAGCACGCCGAGGACCGTGCCGGGCTCGACCTCCAAGTCGAGACCGGCCAGGGCTTGGGTCGGGCCAAAGGACTTCTCCAGGCCCACAGCCTCTATGGCGAGCCCTGCGTTCTCCGCCCGTCCCGTACGACGTAAGGCAATTGTCATACGATGTACTGTAACATACAATGTACGAGGTGCGAACCGAAAGTTTGGGCCATGACAGACCTCGATGATTTCTGGCCGCCTTCACCGACAGCGGCACCCCGGCGAAGAGACCAAGCCCCGCCCGAACACGCTCGACGCCACCCGGCCTTATCACGAGACGAGATCGTGAAAGCCGCCGTCGGCCTGGCCGACGCGGAGGGCACAGGGGCGGTCAACATGCGGCGCATCGCCAGGGAGCTCGACGTTGGCGCCATGTCGCTCTACTGGCACGTGACTGACAAGGACCAGCTCCTGGACCTCATGCTGGACGCGGTCGAGGGCGAGGACGTACCGGCAGGTCCAAGCGGCGATTGGCGGACAGACCTCGTCCACATCGCCAAGCAGAAGCGCAGGCTGCTCCTCCGCCACCCTTGGGTGCTGGACTTCATCAGCGAGAGGACGCCCTTGGGGCCCAACGCGCTGTTACAGGTCGAACGGTCCCTTTCGGTCCTGGACGGTTCCGGCCTTGGCACGCGGGCGAAGCTGTACGTCCTGACGGCGGTCGACACCTATGTCACCGGGTCGGTCCTGAACGAGCTCCGGGAGGTCCGAGCTGAGCAGGCCCGGGCCAAGGCTGGGCTCACTGACATTGACATCGCCGCTTCCATGCAGGCCTGGTGGGACCGGCTCGACCGGTCCGGCATGTTCGTACGCGTGCTCCGCATATTCAGTGAGGGGATCGACCCCGACGCAGCAGAAACCCGCGACGACCGGTTTGAGTTCGGCCTCGCCTGCCTATTGGACGGGGTTGCCGCCCGGCTCCCTCAAGCCGTGGCTTAGCGGTTTACTGGCTGACTGCCAGATGCTCCTTGACTACACCGGGTGCCTGTGATGTAATGAACCTATGGATACACAGGCTGCTCTGGAGGTAATCAGACAACCCACGCACCCTGCTCAGCCAGAGGACACCCCTATCTCGGCTTCCGAGGCCCATGAGGTCGCCGGCATTAGCTACCGCCAGTGCGACCATTGGGCTAGAAGGGGTTGGGTCGTCCCCTCGATCGACCGGGGCGAAGGCCGTTGGGGCCGGCGACAGTACTCGACTTCGGATGTCATCAGGTTGGACTTGCTCCGCCACCTGGCCCAGTCCGGGGTGAGCACCGGAGTGGCCGGGCCAGCGGTAGCTGAGCTTGTAGTGCCGGACGCCGATGTCCGTATCTTGTGGAACCTCTCGGGGGAGCCGGGCCCGCTCCAAGTGGTCAGCGCAGAAGATGCCCTCGCCTGGATTGAAGGAGGAGGCGCCTGGGTCATCTACAACCCCCGGGGGGTAAGGGCGAAGCTCCCTCACCTAAGCCGACATCCGTTGACGGAAGGAAGTGGGACGGAAGGAAGTGGGACGGAAGGAAGTGGGACGGAAGGAAGTGGGACGGAAGGAAGTGGGACGGTCAATGAGACGGAGGGGAGGGCGTTGACAGCATGACCCTTTTCCCGGTGCCTCCGTGTGGCGATGACCCGCTGTACGAAGGGGACCTGCCCCCGGACCCGGTGTCTGAGTCGCAGGCACGCGCCTCGAGGGACGGTCGCGAGTTCGACATTGAGGCCTTCGAGTACTTGGAGAGGGCCGGGGCGCGCATGGTGCAGACGCGGGTCAGGGTCGGAGGCCACCCCCTCGATGCAATCGTGGAGGGAACTAACGGACTTCGTTTTCATGTCGACGCTCATGGCACGCCAGACCGTGCGCTGCGCCCACAGGCGGGGATGCGCCGTCAGGACACGATGCTGAAGTTCGGTTACAAGGCCCTCTACCTCCATCTCCAGTTTCAGGCCCGTGTCCCTCGCCTTTTGCTCGTCACTTCCCACATGCCATCGCCACACCTTTCAAGCGCCCGGATCCTGCGAGAGCTGGGCGCCGCCAACGCGCTCTGGGACGCCGTCGCCGTGACCGGCGACCTCGCCGGGTTCCGGCGCCTTCAGCGTTACTTCACGTCGGAGCCCCCATGTGGGGAGCCCTTGGCGGCACCGTGGCGGGCGGCCAACGACCAACTTGATCTCGCTGTCACCAGCTCAGCAGACGATATGGGCGGTAGGTGATGCGACCGCGCCGCGCCTCGGACTGGGTGACCGACCTGAACGGTCGTCACGAGGTCGAACAAAAGGTGCAATGGGCCCTCACCGCCGATGTCAGGCTGGGATTGCTACGCAGCTCGACCAGCAGTTTCGAACGCTTGGACTTCCAGTTCGTCTTCGGTGACCACTTGGTCGAGCTGGAACTCAAAGCGAAGTACCAACCGCTCTCTGCCGGGTGGCGCCAACTACGCCCGGACGTTCAGGCCGCTGACCTCTTCGTCCTTGACGAGCTGGCGCTGCGCAAGATCACCGACGCCGGTCGGTTTGCCTTCTTGCTCGTGTGGGACGCTCCAAGCCGACGTTGGTGCCTCTGGTCCACAGGGGACCTCTTGGTCGCTAGCCGGGCTCGCCACACTCGCAAGCTCGACACTCCCGCGCAGAAGTCCAAAGGGAAGCTCCTTTTCGACTTGTCTGAAGCGGGCTACGAAGGGACATCGCTGGAGGGTGTCATCGACGCCATGGTAAACACCGTCCTGCACCTGGACCGATGGTGGAGGGACATCAGCCCATGGCCGTCGCGGGGAGCTGCCAGCACATGACCCGCCCGCCGAGGGACGCAAGGGCACGTCGCGCCGGTTGCCCAACGGTCTTGATGACCCCGGACGAAGCTCGCATGCAACTGGGCAGGTCGGCCCTCGCATGCTTGCAATCCGCCAGTTGTGGGCCACATGAGCTGTGGGCCATGCTGCGCGGCTTGCCTGTTCGAGGAGTTACGTTGCCCGACCATAGGCTTGCCTTCGCCCACAAGCGGGTGCTCGACGATATTGAAGCGGCGGGCTACGGCGACGTCATCGACGACGAACTGGAGGGGCTGGCCTCGGCTACGGGCCTCGATGAGGGCGAACTGCGTGATATCAGTGCGATCGCTGCAACGTTCGAGTGTGAGTTGGACGACCAGGGGATGACTGGTTGAGAGGCACGTCGACCGCCGAGGCCAGTGCTTCCTCCGCCGCGACGACGCCAGCTGCCAGTGCCTGACGAACCCGGCGGCGACTAAGCCTGGCATAGGAGGGTTCGGTCTCGTAGCCCACCCAGCGGCGAGCGCTCTCAACTGCTGCGACCGCAGTCGAGCCACTGCCCATGAACGGGTCGATCACCACATCGCCAGTGAAGGTGTAGAGCTCGATGAACCGCCGCGGGAGCGCAGTGGGAAAGGGCGCCGGGTGCCCCACCCTGCGGGCCGATTCGGCGGGTAGGTGCCAAACGGAGAGGGTCGCCTCCATGAACTCGTTGCGCTCAATGGTCGACTCTCCCCGGCGTACCCTGTCCATGCGGCCCTTGGAAAAGCACAGACAGTACTCGTGAACATCTCGAAGCGTTGGGTTGGAGGCAGACATCCACGAACCCCACGCACAGTTCCCCGCGGCCCCGGCCGCCTTCACCCATATGACCTCTCCCCGGCAGAAGAAACCGATCTCCATGGCCATAGACGTCACCATCGCGCTCAGCGGTATGTAGGGCCGACGCCCCAGGTTTGCAACGTTGACCACGGCGCGGCCACCCGGCTCCAGGACCCGGTACGTCTCAGCGAGCACTCGTTTGATCATGCTCAAGTACTCCTGAAAGGTGCCGTCCCCGTCGTACTCCTTGCCCACGTGGTACGGGGGAGACGTGACCATGAGCGCCACGGAGTCGTCGGGGAGCTCGGACATCTGTTCGGACGAGTGCTCGAACACCCTGTTCAGCACCTTAGAGGGGACCTCGTTGACGTGCTTGTCAATCGCCCACTCGGCTTGGCTGAGGCCCCGGGAGTAGAACGCGGACGCGTCGTGGCCCTCTCTCTTGCCTGCGCCGAAAGAGGATGTTCTGGTGCCCATCTCAAACACGCTAACGGGAGCGTGTGACCAAACACATATGTTCGAGGATGCCTTCGAGGCCGGCACGCCGACCGGGGAGGAGATTTACGCAGAGTTACAGCACTGTGACACTCCCCAGTGTTGTCCACAGCTGTGGACGGTCATGCTCTCTCGAGCACGCATGCGGTCGCCACACCGCCTTCACCCGCACAACAAACCAGGGCGTACCGCGCGTCACCGGAGGCGAGGCCGGCAACGGCGGCTGCAAACAGCCCGGCCCCGGCGGCACCGAGGGGGGCCGTCGTGGCCAGGGCCCCTCCTTCCGGGTTGACCCTTTCAGGGGGAACCCCTGTTCCCGCCATCCACGCCAGGACCGCGGCCGCACTGCTCTCGTGCACTTCGAAACGCCCCACCTGGTCGGGGACCAGGCCTGCACGGCGCAATGCTTCGGATGTGGCTGCAATGGTGGCGACCGGCCACACCTCAGGCCCGCCGCCGGCAACCGCGAACGACACCATCACCGCTTTGGCGCTCAGGCCCAGGTCACTGGCCCGTTTCGGACTGGCGATCAACAGCGCGGCGGCGCCATCTCCCTCTGCGGCCATATTTGCTGCGGTGATGGCTCCGCCGTCAACGTACATAGGCACCAAGGCGGCCAGGTCGGCAAGCGAGCGGCGCGGCGACAAGGCTTCGTCGCTTACCAGCAGGCTGGCTGCCGCTCCAGGCGACAGGGGTGCCGTCGCCACTGCGACGAAGTAACCCGGTCGGTGGCGCTGGGCCCGCCGTGCCCTCGTCTGGCTGGCAAGGGCCCACGCATCGAGGTCGGCCCGACGGAGCGACCAGCGCCGCACCACCTCCTCCGCTGCCAGCCCCGGTGGCAGCAGTCCCCCGCCCGCTCGGTAGCGCTCCTGTAGGCGCCGCCCATAGGGTTTTCCGACCGCCGGTACCGCCAGGTTTGCACCCAGCGGGACGGCTGTCATCACCTCCACCCCCCCGGCGACAACGAGATCCTGCGCCCCTGACATGACGGCTTGAGCCGCCCAGTGGACGGCCTGGCACGAGGACGCCGCCTGCCGATCGACGGTGGCACCTGGGACGCTCTCGGGCCACCCTGCGGCCAGGACAGCCCTGCGGGCTATGTTGCCGGCCTGCGCGCCCACCTGTGAGGTGCAGCCGAGCACGACGTCTTCAACGAGCGACCCGTCGAGCCCGTGGCGGCCAACCAGCTGGGACAGCAGCTCGGCGGCAAGGTCGACCGGGTGCCAAGTGGAAAGCGCCCCGCCGCGGCGGCCGTAGGGCGTCCGCAGCGCGTCCAACACGACGGCGCCGCCGACGGAGCGCAAGCTCAGTGCACCACGCTGACGCCGATAAGCCTTCCGACCAGGTATGTGACACCGGCCGCGAGCATACTGACGACGATCTGGCGCAACGCGCTGCGCAAGGGTGAACGGCCGGTGGCCTGCGACAGCACCACGCCGATCACCAGGGACGATAGAGCTACCGCGACGACCGAGACGGCAACGGCGACGCCGCCGGTCAAGAAGAACCACGGGACGAGAGGCACTGCCGCTCCCAGAGTGAAACTGGCCAGGGAGGAGGCGGCGGCCGGATAGGGCGACGCGATCACAGACGGGTCGATGCCGATCTCTTCGCGGGCATGCGCCTCCAAGGCCATTTCGGGCGTCCTCATCATCATTTGGGCCAGGTACGCGGCCGCCTCGACGCTGAGGCCCCGACGCTCGTAAATCTGAGCGAGCTCCTCTCGTTCGGCTTCCGGCGCCAGGTGCAGGGCACGGCGTTCGACCTCGAGTTCCCGGCCCAAAAGCTCCTGTTGCGCCGACATTGACACGTACTCGCCGGCCGCCATCGAGAAAGCCCCGGCAAGCAGGCCGGCGAAACCGGCCAGCCGTACGTAGCTCGCCCCCGTCTGGGCGCCCGCCACACCGAGGATCAACGAGACGTTGGTCACCAAACCGTCGCTCACCCCGAAGACCGCAGCCCGGACCGCTCCCCCCTGAACATTACGGTGATGATGTTCGGCCTTCTGGTGGAGTTCGGCCTCCGGGCGGGGCTCTGCCCCCGCTTCACCGTCGCCCTCAATGGGACCGGCAACTCCCGGGCCCGGCGAGAACGCGGGCACCGCCTCCCCCGAGAGGTCCGGGGGGCCGGACGGGGGCGCGGGCTGCCTGCGGCGAGACCTCATGAGCCCCTCATAGGACCAATGCCACCGCCAGCAGGTTGAACAGGCAATGAGCGATCATGCCGGCGCCCAGACGGCCCGTCAGCTTCGCTGCGTAACCGAGCACGACCCCCACACCGAACATGGCCAGCACCACTGATACATTGCCCGCCGAGTTAGCCGCCTCGCCAAAATGAGCCATACCGAAAAAAACAGCCTGCAACCAAACGGCGCCGTGGCCGCCGAACCGCCGCTGCAAAGTGGTGCGCAGAAAACCTCTGAAAAAAAGCTCCTCGAAGAAAGGAGCGCCCAGGGCAACCAGCAAAGCCACGATTACGAGCCCCGCGCTGTTGCCTTTTTGCTGGGTCAGGATCTCGTCGTTGCTACCGGCGAACTTGGTGCCGGCGAAAGCGCCGAGCACGCCCTGCACCACGATCAGCGCGCCAATCACGGCGATCACGCCCCAGACCAGGTCCTTGGGCCGGATGGCGAGGTGATAGTCACGGGCCAGGCTGCCTGTGCCAAAGCGGCGGGAGACAAAGACGGCCGTACCGAGCATCGCCACCCAAAGGCCGGCCTCCCCGAGCAGGTCAGACGCGGCGCTGGTCTTGCTGTCGGTCAGGGCGTAGCCGACACTGGCACCAAGCCCGGCCAGGACGATGCCCACCAGCGCGCCGGGTACCGCCCACCATGCGGTCCCAGGGGGGAAGCCGGGCTCACCGTTGCCGCCATCGCCCGGCTCGTGAGCAGGTGCCGTAGCACCGCGACCTTCCGCCGGGAAGGGGGCGGGCCCCGGCTCGGACAGGCCCTCGTGCGGCCATGCCAGGCCCGGCCACGCGCTCTCAGCGGCCCTGGCACCCTCATCGAGAGGTGGGCCCGCGGACATTGGTCTTTGCCAGCTGGGGAGGCTCGAAGCGGGCATATCCCGAACGTACTGCCTGCGCCCGGACTAGAGGCGCTCGGCCACCGGGCCCGCCCTGCTGGCGCCCACGCCCCGCCGTCCCCTACGCTGGGGCCTACGCCGTAGGCCGGTTTGGTCAACGCGTGCCAGCTTCGACCGTTTGTGGCGACGTGGGCCCCAATGTCTATCGCGGCGTAAGGGTCGGACAGCGGCGCCCCGAGGCCAAGTCTCACCGAGGAGGCAATGAGTGAAACGTCCCTTCCAACCTCACAATCGCCGGCGCGCCCGGACCCACGGGTTCCGACATCGCATGGCTACCAGGGCCGGGCGGGCGGTAATCAAGGCGCGCCGCTTGAAGGGCCGGAACCGCCTGGCAGTCTGACGTGGAGGGCCAGGGGTCGCTCCGCGTTCGAAAGGCTCCGCCGCGGAGCTACGGCGAGGTCCGGACCTCTCACCGTTACCTGGGCCGAGGGGCCTGCCGGGGGCCCTCCGGCTCTCGCGTTCGCCATTGGCAAGAAGGTGGGCAACGCGGTGGTGCGCAACCGTCTCCGGCGTCGCTTGCGAGAAGCGGCACGAAGCCTGGAAGTGCTGCCTGCCGGCCTTTACCTGGTACGGGCGAAGCCGGCGGCAGCTGCCCTCAGCTTTCAGGAAATATCGGACCATCTGCGGCAGGCCGTAAGCTTGCTGGCGAGCCGGCAGAAAAGGACCGGTCTGGCACGACCATCAGCCGGGCGGCAAACAGAGCAGGACGGCATGTGATAATTGAAAATCAGCAGCGGCCGGCACGGTCAGTCGCAACGTCAACACTGAAGGCGCTGATCACTTTCTACCGGGCGTTGACCGTCAACAGTCGTCCGGCTTGCCGGTTTGTCCCGTCGTGCTCGGAGTATGCCGTCGAAGCCCTCGATCGGTTCGGGCCGCGCCAAGCGGTACCGCTCGTACTGCGGCGACTTTTGAGGTGCCGTCCCCGGGGGCCGTTCGGCTTCGACCCCGTCCCGGCCACCTACCCGCAGACAGTCGCTGAAGGGACCGGAGAGTGACAAGCCTCGAGAAGCTGGTCGCGTGGGTCCTGGCCGGCTTCTACTCCCTGGTCCCCAACTACGCCGCCGCCATCGTGCTGCTCGGCCTGAGCTTCATGGTCCTGGTCGTCCCGCTCACCCTCAAGTCGACCCGTTCGATGTTGGCCATGCAGAAGCTTCAACCCAAGATGAAGCAACTGCAACAGCAGCACAAGAACGACCGGCTGGCCCTCAACCAGGCCTTGACGGAGCTCTACAAGAAGGAGGGCGTCAGCCCCTTCGGTAGCTGTCTCCCGGCAATCCTGCCGTTACCCCTTTTCTATGTTCTTTACCGGGTCATTGTCGGCCTGGGGGCCAAGGTCCGCTTCGGCAATAGCTACCGGGCCCACCCGCTGTACCTGAGCCCCAACACCAAGATGTACAAAAACCTGGTCGCCAGCGCCCGCGGGACTGGCCTGGGCGCCCAGATCCACTCGTTGGGCATCAACCTGGCCACCAGCGCCTGGACCGCTATCACCAAGACCCACAGCGTGGGCGAGGTCGTTGGTTCCTGCGTGCTCCTCCTCATCATGATCGGGGCGAACTACTACCAGCAGGTCCAGATCACCAACCTCAACCCCATGGTCCGCCAGAACCAGCAGATGAACTCGCAGATGCAGCTCATGCGGTACTTCCCCATCCTCTTCGGGTTGATCTGCATCCGCCTCCCATCTGGCCTGATCCTCTACTACGCCGTTTCCGCTTTGTTCCGCGTGGGCCAGCAGTGGATGATGTACCGCTACGACCCCAAGGTGAAGGCGCTGGTGGCCCGAGACGATAGAGACATCGAAGTTGTCGAGGCACGCTTAGAAGAGATCGAGGGAAAGCCCGCTCGACCGGCGCTCCCGAAGTCCTCACCGCCTAGGCGGCCGCCTCCTCCCAAACAGCTCCCCACCGGCAACGGGGCTGGCAATGGCAAGGTGAGCGGCCAGCAAGTCGGCCGTAACCTGGGGACCAACGCCAACCAGCGTGCCCGTAACCGCAGACGCAAGGGCCGATAGACGAATGGAATGGGTAGAGACGACTGGTCGTACAGTCGAAGAGGCTAAGAAATCCGCGCTCGAGCAGTTAGGGGTGGCCGAGAACGAAGCCGAGTTCGAGATCATCTCCGAACCAAAGATCGGGCTCTTCGGTCGTCTGAAGGAAGAAGCGCGAGTGCGGGCGCGCATCCAACCGCGGTACCCACGGCCAAAGGGGGACCGGAGGGACCGCAAGCGCAGTCGCCCGCATGCCGCCCACGAAGCGGCCCCCCGGCCGGCCGAGGCTGACGCAAGCAGCGGACCGGCCGACTCCGAGCAGGAGGGCCCTGCTCCCATTACCCGGTCGCCCGGCGAAACGCGCGATACCGGAGCGGAGCGGGGTGACCGTGACGGGCAGGCAGCTCGCCGTCGGCGGCCCCGGGCACCGAAGGCGGCCGGTGACAGCGCGCCGCAGGAAAGCACTAGTTTCGACCCCGTGACAACCGCCTCGATCGAAGAGCAAGTGCGATTGGCTGAGGACTTCCTCCAGGGCCTCCTTTCGGAGCTGGGCGCCCAGGCCACCATCACCAGCAGCGAACTGACTAATGAGTTGGTGGAACTCCGCATCGAGGGGGAGGACCTGGGGACGCTTATAGGTCCCAAAGGCACGACCTTGCTAGCGCTCCAAGAACTGACTCGTACGGTGCTCCAGCGTCAGGCGTCGCCCAGCGATTGCCGGCTCGTCATCGATGTCAACGGGTATAGACGGCGCAGGCAGGAGGCTCTGGCCCGCTTCGCTCAGAACGTGGCTGCCGAAGTCAAGACCAGCAACGTGAAGCGCGCTTTGGAACCGATGCCCCCTTCTGACCGGAAAGTCGTGCACGACGCTATTAATACCGTCGAAGGTGTGGGGACGATCTCGGAAGGCGAAGAGCCATACCGTCGTGTCGTCGTTATCCCGCTGGCCGCTGACGCCGCACCCGAGCGTGCTTCCTCGTCCGCTCCCCTCGACGCAACCTTCGCTGGAGAAGAAGACCCCGGTTCCTAGCGTCTTTGCCGCCACCGGTGTTTAGGCCGTCCGGGCAGCGACCGCGTGACTGAGTTCGGCGCTCAACCCTCCTCCAGCTACGAGCCGGCCGTGCTCGAAGCGCTCCTAAACGAAGCTCGCCGGTTCGGCTTCCTCGGTCCGGGACCTGTAACCGCCCAGATGGAGCGGAGCCTGGCTTTCGCCAAAATGGTCACGGCGGTGCCGCAGATCGCTGTCGACCTCGGCAGCGGCGGCGGGCTTCCGGGGCTCGTCCTTGCCTTGACGTGGCCGAGCAGCCGATGGGTTTTTGTCGAGAGCAACCAAAGGAGAGCGGCTTGGCTGAAAAGTGCTCTAGAGACGCTGGGCTCAGCTAGTCGGGTCGACGTCTTATGCGACCGGGCTGAGAACGTCGCCCGCACGGCCCTGCGAGGAGCGTCCGACCTCGTTACGGCCCGCAGTTTCGCTCCACCCGCCCCGACGGCCGAATGCGCGGCCCCGCTACTGAAGCTCGGCGCTCTCCTGCTCGTCGCCGAGCCACCCGGTTCCTTGCCGTCGCGGTGGTCCGTAGCAGGTCTGGCAGAACTTGGGTTGGCCCTGCAGCGGACCCAGGTCGTCGACACTGGGGGCGGTCCTACGACGATTAGTGGTCTGGTGGCAACTTCGCCATGCCCGCCGCGTTATCCCCGACGCGTTGGGGTGCCTTTCAAGCGCCCGCTGTTCTGAGCCGTGCTGATCTCCAACCGGGCCCGAGCGAGTGGTTAGCGTTTCATGGCGGCCCCACGTTGGCCCAGTCAGTTATCGATCGCCGATGGGCCGCTCGTCGGCTTTGCCCACGTTCAGGTCCACTTCGCAGCGCGAGGGGGAGGACGCGGTCAACGACCTCGGCGGGCGTGCCGAGATCCTGGCCGTAGGGCCACCAAAACGTAAACCGCCGGCCGTCGGCATGCGCAAAGACTGGCCCCAGGATGTTCCACGTGAAACATGAAGTAGGGACCAACGGTGGCAGGATTGCGGGTAAGGGCCCGACCCAGTCACAGTGCTTGCCGTTAGGGTCGTGGCGAGACAGGATGGTGACACAATGAACGACTCCGACCGGAGAGGCGAGGAGGGGACCTCTACCTCAGCTCGAACGGCGTCCGAAGACGGCACGGTGACCGTCAACTCCTCAAGTCGGGCTCACGCGGAACGCGAAGAGGTGCATGCGCCCGGCCTGGCCGCCGCCAGCGCGCAATCAGCACAAAGGGCTCCGTCGGGCAGCATTGGCGCTGCACCGCCAGGCAAGCCACCATTTCCCCGCGTACTGGCGGTAGCCAACCAGAAAGGTGGGGTCGGCAAGACGACTACCACCGTCAACCTTGGCGCAGCTCTGGCCGAGATGGGGTACCGCGTTCTGGTAGTGGACCTGGACCCACAAGGGAACGCTACGACGGGATTGGGTGTCAACGCTCGGAACCTCGATACCTCTATCTATGACGTCCTCCTGCATGACGTCCCGATCGAGGATTGCACCGAACCGACCAACCTGCGCAATTTGTTCCTGGTGCCAGCGACGATCGACTTGGCCGGGGCTGAGATCGAGCTCGTTCCCACCTTTAGCCGTGAACTTCGCCTGAAGAGGGCGATCGCTCCCGTGCTCGACGAGTTCGATTTCGTCCTGATCGACTGCCCGCCCTCCCTCGGCCTGCTCACTGTCAACGGACTCGCCGCCGCCACCGAGGTGGTCGTCCCCATCCAGTGCGAGTATTACGCGCTCGAAGGTTTGGGTCAGCTCCTGCGAAACGTCAACCGGGTCAAAGCCGGCCTGAATGCCCAGCTGGAGGTCAGCACCATCATCCTCACCATGTTCGACGCACGGACCCGGTTGGCCGAGCAAGTGGTGGACGAGGTCCGCAGCCACTTCGGAGCTCGCGTCTGCCGCAACATCGTGCCCCGCACCGTGCGGCTCAGCGAAGCCCCTTCATTCGGTCAACCGATCATCGTCTTTGACTCCTCATCCCGAGGAGCAATCGCTTATCGCGAGCTAGCCAAGGAGGTGAGCGGTGGCGCGCCGCAGCGGGTT
>Ga0302320_10004782_pt1 | contig 30591 bp, 23 predicted proteins | sample Bog_T0_3_FD_202130 | JGI IMG/M metagenome (GOLD analysis project Ga0302320, IMG submission 202130) | Peat permafrost microbial communities from Stordalen Mire near Abisko, Sweden - Bog_T0_3 | ecosystem: Environmental > Terrestrial > Soil > Wetlands > Peat | place: Sweden: Abisko, Stordalen Mire... | reverse complement strand
CACCTCCGGGGTTCGCTCTGGCCTGGCCTCCGGTGCAAGGCTGCTCGCTGCGCTTGCGGTCCGCCGCGACCTGCTCAAAAAAGTCCTGCGCAGCGACCCGGCAAACGCCCGCTCCTATGCGTTGGACGATTCCACCCGTTCCGCAATCCTCGCCGCAAACCCGCCTGCCGCGGCCCTGCTTGAGCAGGATGCTTTGATCACGGGCGAGCTGGTGAATTCAGTTGCCGACGACTTTCAAAACAGAACCTCAACCACTCTCTACACCCTGCACACCGTCGACCGCGATCTCGATCTCTCCTTCGCTGCTACGATCCCAGACATTGAGAGCATGGCTCACCGAGAGGTGACCGTCCGCGGCATCGCCCTTGAAGAGGTTGTTGCCGTGGATTCGCTGGTCAGTGCCACGCCGCGCGAAATGGAGCAATGCGCATCCGCCCGCAAAGCCGCCATCAGCCCCTTCGTTTCAGCTGCGGATGCCGCCCCGGCTAGCTGCTCCACCACCGGCGTCCAACGCATCGCGGTGCTCATTGTTACTTTTCCAAACAATACGCCCGCCCTGCCCACCGGCATTGACAAGGCGCCTTACTGGAACAACATTCTCTTCGGATTGACCCCCCCAAGCACTTCGACGCCCTCGAACCCCTCGACCAATGGCTTCTGGAATGAAGTGTCCTACGGACAGACCAGCGCCACAGGCAGTGTATTCGGGCCCTTCGCCTTATCGCAGCTCTACGATTGCACCTCAACCAGCGCGATGGCTACCGCAGCCATCGCCGCCGCCGCCGCATCCGGGACAGTTGATTTCACACAGTTCAACCGGTACGTGATTGTCTATCCCGTCACTACTTGCAATTTCGGCGGACTGGGAAATGTCGGATGCATAGGCTCCAGCTCCACCATCAATCACCAATACTCGATTGTCTGGATGCCAATCTCCAGTTGGTATCAGGCGGACGGCCTGACTCCGCCAGTGTGGGGCAGCACGACCCACGAACTCGGTCATAATCTTGGCCTGAATCACGCCAACACATTGGATTTCGGTTCACTCTCCCTCGGGCCGCTGGATTTTGTGGCTTCAAACCCCGGCACTGTCTCCAGTGCCCCTCCCCCACCGGAAGATTCCACCGCCGCCGCAACCTCTGCCCCGATCAGCGCGGTCAGTACCGAGTACGGCGATTACTCGTCAATCATGGGGAATGCATGGAATCACGCCGGACCCTACTCTGCTCAGCATCGCTCTCAAATACTCGGTTGGATCCCAAAGACTGACGAGGCAGACGTTACCAGTTCAGGCGCTTTTACCCTGGTCCCGGCAGAGAACTCCTCTGGGCTGCGCACACTGCGCGTCCTGCGCGATCCCATCTCCAGTTCATGGGTCTGGCTCGAGTTCCATCAGCCGACGGGCTTCTATACGCCCGACAACATGGCCGCCGAATCGGGAAACACGCTCACCAACGGCGCGCTCATTCACTATGAGACTGGGAGCCTGGACTCGCTTCACACCTTCCTCGTCGATATGACGCCGTCCGCCGTTTCGAACAACTTCCTTGACGGCACACTGGCTCCGGGCAAGAGTTGGTCCGATCCTTATTCACTCCTCACCCTGACCGCCGGCACCCAAACATCTTCCTCGCTGGGAATCACTGTCAGCTATGACAAGCCTTGTGCCAGCGTGGCGCTTTCAGCTTCTGAACTCCCCGCCGCGGGAGGCTCAGGCAACGTGACCATCGTTGCGCCTTCAGGCTGCTCCTGGAGCGTCTCCTCCAATGCCTCCTGGATTACCTTCCCTGGCACAACCAGCGGCAGCGGAAATGCAACCGTCCCCTTCACCTACGCGGCCAACACCACCACATTGCAACGCAACAGCTACATCACCGCGCAACGCCAAAGCCTGCCCGTTGTTCAAGACGGGCCCACCGTGACCCTGGTAGGCGTTTCTCCTGTGCAGGGCTCGGGATCTGCCCAATCCTTCGTCATTACGGCAACGGATGCTTCAGGCCCTGCCGATCTGCAAAATGAATACTTCACCATTGGAAACTGTGAAGTACTCGTCGCCCCATCCGGCACAACCACGAACGCTGCCTGGCTCTACCTGTTTGACACCAACGTAGGCGGTTCCGCGTCAGGCATTCGGCCGGGATCCAGCAGTTCCAGATCGATTACAAATTGCACCCTGAATGGCCAGAACAGTTCGGTCGCTTTCAACGGAAATCAGATGGTTGCAACCCTGAACCTGAGCTTCCCTTCCAGCTTCAGCGGGATCTACCCACTCAAGGCAAAAGTTATCACCATCAGCACGGGCTCGAACATCTCCACAGGTTTTCTGCCTGTCGGTATCTATACCGTGGTTGCGGCTCCGGCCGCTGCAACGCCCGTCATTTCGCCGTCCGGCGGCACATTTACCTCGGCCCCGTCCGTGACCATAACGGATGCGACGACCGGCGCCAGCATTTACTACACAACCGACGGTACAGCGCCAACAACCAGTTCGACCCTTTATTCGACGGCATTCACCGTTTCCCAGTCGGAAACTGTCACGGCAATGGCATCTGCATCCGGCTATTCGCAGAGCGCGCCGGCTTCGGCCGTTTTCACAATAACCGTAGCGCCGCCGGCAATCTCTGTTACGCCAACAACCACGGTAGCCTTCGGTTCGGTTGCGGTAGGTTCGTCGGCCTCGCAAAACTTCACCGTTCAAAACACCGGCGGCGGAACCCTGACTGGAACCGCCTCGGTGGCCGCACCGTTCAGCATTGCATCCGGCGGCAGCTACAGCCTGACGGCAGGCGCGAGCCAGACGGTCACGGTCAAGTTCAGCCCAACGGTCGCGCAGAGCTACAGCCAGAGCGTGACCTTCACCGGCGGGGCGGGGGCCTCGCGCACAGTGACCGGCACTGGAACCGCAGCGCCGGCAATCTCTGTCTCGCCAACAACCACGGTAGCCTTCGGTTCGGTTGCGGTAGGCTCGTCGTCCACGCAGAACTTCACCGTTCAAAACACCGGCGGAGGAACCCTGACCGGAACCGCATCGGTGGCCGCGCCGTTCAGCATTGCTTCCGGCGGCAGCTACAGCCTCGCCGCTGGCGCAACTCAAACGGTAACCGTCAAGTTCAGCCCAACGGTCGCGCAGAGCTACAGTCAGAGCGTGACCTTCACCGGCGGGGCGGGGGCCTCGCGGACAGTGACCGGCACAGGAACCGCAGCGTCGGCAATCTCCGTCTCGCCAACAACCACGGTAGCCTTCGGTTCGGTTGCGGTAGGTTCGTCGTCTACGCAGAACTTCACCGTTCAAAACACCGGCGGAGGAACCCTGACCGGAACCGCGTCGGTGGCCGCGCCGTTCAGCATAGCTTCCGGCGGCAGCTTCAGCCTGACGGCAGGCGCGAGCCAGACGGTCACGGTCAAGTTCAGCCCAACGGTCGCGCAGAGCTACAGCCAGAGCGTGACCTTCACCGGCGGGACCGGGGCTTCGCGAACAGTTACAGGAACTGGAACAGCGGTCGCCAGCTTTACGGTGTCGGCTGGCACGAGCAGCCAGACAGTTACCCAGGGACAGCAGGCCAGTTTTACACTCACAGTGCAGAGCAAGAATGGCTTCCATGCCGCGGTGACTCCGGCTGCGCTCAATCTGCCCACCGGCTATGTTGCATCAGGGACCAAGTGGAACCCGACGACTGTCACTCCTGCTGCGAATGGGTCAGCCAGTTCCACCTTGACCATCGCCACAAACTCCAGCACCACGCCCGGAACCTACACCGTGACTCTGCAAGCCGCGGCGGCTGGTTACACCACGCAGACTGTGCCGGTCACCGTGACTGTGAACCCAACTGCAAAGCTGCCAACCGCCACAACTGGCTCGGCCACGGGGATCACAACCACCTCCGCGACGCTGAACGGTACCGTGAATCCAAATGGAGCGGACACCCACGTCTGGTTCCTGTGGGGAACCAGCAGTTCGCTGAGCGGAGCCAATCAGACTTCGTCCTTCGACCTGGGCTCGGGAACCACCGCATCCAGCATTCAAGCCGCTCCCACCGGGCTGAACCCGGGCACGGTGTACTACTTCCAAATGGTCGCCCAGAACAGTTTGGGCACCGCCAAGGGCTCTATCAACTCCTTCACCACCACCACCGCCGCCAAGCTGCCCACGGCAACCACTGGTTCCGCCACCGCGATTACGGCGACTACGGCAACAATCAACGGGACGGTGAATCCAAACGGCGCCGACACCCACGTCTGGTTCCTCATCGCTACCAGCAGCTCAATGAGCGGAGCCGTCCAGTGTTCTTCATTCGACGCCGGCGCAGGAACCAGCACCGTGCAGACTCAATGCTCGCTCACCGGAATGAGTGCAGGCTCAAAGTACTACTTCCAGGTGGTCGCCCAAAATAGCGTCGGAACTGCAAAAGGAAGCATCAACAATTTCACAACCTCCGCTGCTGCAAAGCTGCCGACGGTAACCACCGGTTCCGCCACCTCGATTACGGGGACCACCGCCACAATCAACGGGACGGTGAACCCCAACGGGGCCGACACCCAAGCCTGGTTCCTTATCGCCATCGGCAGCTCAATGAGCGGAGCCGTCCAATGCACGCCATACGACGCGGGCGCGGGAACCAGCAGCGTACAGGCTCAGTGCTCGATCTCCGGAATGAGCACAAGCTCAAAGTACTATTTCCAAATCATCGCCCAAAACAGCGCCGGCACGGCCAAGGGAGCCGTCAATAATTTCACAACCAGCAGCAAGTCGACCTCGAAGGCAGTAACAAATGGGGAGGCGCCCGGGTTGAAGGCCGGCCCTACGACAGTTGCCGGCAGATTCAATCTCAGCCCAGGCGAAGCAAACGCTAAAAAGCGCTTCGAATCCAGCATCTCGCCTGGCGCAGCCGTCAGGCCTGGAAGTCAAGCCCTCGACTCCCAGCCCGATGCCCCCTCCACTGCCGTGAAAGCAGGCGCTACCGTTCTGCTTTCCGGCGGCGGATCGGAAATGCATGAGTACTTGAAAAAATGACGGATGGCCGAGCCAGAACAGCAATCGGGATTCCGGCTCGGCGCGTTCAAGAGAAGTGAACGGAAGGGGATGCGAGCACACAGATAAGTCAGATTCCCGAAGGTGTTGATTCCCTCAGGCGATCAACACCTTACGCGATGCTGTTCGGGTATCGCGTCTCTGCTCTAGCTCAGCAGAATCGGTACCGCCGGCCCTTCCACCAGCGGCTTCACCACTTCGGTCTCTGTCTTTACGTAGGCTATCTTCCCCGCGCTGATCTCTTCCTGCGCTATCCGGCAGGGCTTCGTGGACTGGCTTTGAACCAGTGCGCCGGAACCGCTCTGCAACTGCCGGGCGCGCCGCGCCGCCACCAGAACCTTGCGGTAGTTCGAGTCAAATTCAGTCTCAATCGTCATCGGGGTCCTCCTCAAAGATCAGTTGCTGCTGGCCGCTATTGGAGGCGAGAATGCCAAATGCCTCCAACACGGGTTTGAGCCGGTCCTGCGCGTTTTGCTGACGGCAGGCTGCGGCAACCTCCAGGACTCGGCTGGAACGGTAAGCGATGGTCTCGCCATTGCGATAAAACCGCTCGGCCAGCACAATGGCCTCCAACTGCGCCACCGCCCGATCCAGAATGTCGTTGACCAGAATATAGCCGTAACCGCGATAATTCTCAATCTCCACGCTGGCTTCGCTCAGGCGCCGGTACAATTCCGCTTCGTTCACATGGCCCTCGGCGCGGCTGCGGTTGCGCAAACGGGTGCGCAGCACCTTGGGATTGGGCGGCAAAACAAAGATGCTCACCGCCTCCGGCGTTGTAGCCCGTACCTGCGCCGCGCCCTGCACGTCGATATCGAGCAACAAATCGTGCCCCGCCGCGCGTGCTTCTTCCAAAGAATGCCGCGCCGTTCCGTAATAGTTGCCAAAGACCTCGGCGTGCTCAAGAAAATCGCCTGCCGCCACCATGCGCTCAAACTCCTCACGGGTGGTGAAGCGGTATTCGCGTCCATCCTGCTCTGAGCCGCGCGGGGCGCGCGTAGTCCAGGAGACTGAGAACTCGATGCCGCTCAACTGCTTGCGCACTTCGCTCACCAGCGTGCTTTTGCCCGAACCCGACGGCGCCGAAATAATGAAGAGAATTCCTGCCACGTTTTCACTTTCCTTGAGGGAAGCCTGGGAATGCAATTGTACCCAGTCCGGCAAGCCTCCGGCGGTTCAAAACCGCGCGTGTTAGAGGTGCTCCTGCGGCACATGCAAAACAGTGCCCATCGAAAACAAACCAATGTCTCAAGTACCCAGGGCGGCAAGAATCTGCGCAGCCAGCTGGCTTACGCTGCCCGCGCCGAGCGTCAAAATCAGGTCGCCCTCGCGGGCCTGCGCCAAAACCGCCGCCACCGCAGCGGCAAACTCCGGCGCGAACTCCACCCGCGGCCCTTTGATTCCGCTCGCCAAACGCTCTGCCGTCACGCCGGGAATCGGTTCCTCGCTGGCCGCATAAATCGGCAGCACAATCACGGTATCGGCGTCTCTGAACGCACCACTGAACTCATCCAAAAGATCGAGGGTACGGGAGTACCTGTGGGGCTGGAAGATCACGTGGATCTTGCCGTGGCCGCACTCGCGGGCCGCGGCCAGCGTGGCGCGAATCTCAGTGGGATGATGGCCGTAATCGTCTACCACCGTCACGCCGCGGCCTTCGCCGCGGTGCTGGAATCTTCGATCCACACCCCGAAAATGATTCAACCCCTCCGCGATCTTCTCCGGGGGCACTTCAAGCTGACGCGCAATGGCCACGGCGGCCGTGGCGTTCAGCACATTGTGGCGTCCGGGAACATGCAGCTCAAACGGTCCCAGCGGCCCCTCGGCAGTATTCACCTGGAAGCGGGCGAAGCGCCCCTGGCCGGCGGCCAAAAACTCCAGGCGGAAATCGGCATCCGCTGACACTCCATAAGTAATCACACGGCGCCGGGCGCGTGGCAGAATCCCAGCCAGCAAAGCGTTGTCCAGGCAGGCCGTTACCGCGCCATAGAAGGGTACCTTGTCCATGAATTCAAGAAAGACCCGCTCCACATCGGCCATGTCGCGGTAGCAGTCCATATGCTCGCGGTCCAGGTTGGTCACCACCGCCAGAATCGGCGACAGCTTGATGAACGAGCGGTCGCTCTCGTCGGCTTCGGCCACCAGGTACTGTGTCGTCCCCAGGCGGGCATTCGAGCCCAGCGCATCCACCCGGCCACCCACCACCACGGTCGGGTCAAGACCACCGGCAGAAAGCACGCTGGCCACCATCGATGTCGTCGTCGTTTTGCCGTGCATGCCGGCAATCGCAATGCCGTACTTGAGCCGCATCAGCTCCGCCAGCATCTCGGCACGTTGAATCACGGGGATCTTGCAGTGGTGCGCCTCAATGACCTCAGGATTGGCCGCCGTGACTGCCGAACTGGTCACCACCACGGTCGCGCCGGCAACGTGCGCTGCCTGGTGGCCTTCATAAATCGTCGCCCCCAGGTGGGCCAGCCGGTCAGTCACCGGGCCACGGCGCAGATCGGAGCCGGAGACCTTCATTCCCAGGCTGAGCAGGATTTCGGCAATGCCGCTCATGCCGATTCCGCCTATACCAATGAAGTGCGCGTGCTGGGAGGTGGTGAACATTCTGATTGAAACTCCACTTTAACATTCGCCCCCACAGACGCCGCCGGCTGCGCGGAGTCACGTCCTAACCCCCAATTGCTCAGAAAGTTGCGAATACATATTTTTATCCTCCGGCGCAACCTTTGGCCCCAATCCAGGTTCAATTGAGACATAACCGGCTTCGCCGCTGAGGCAGCAGGAACCAAGCCTCAGGCGAAAACAAGCCAGAGGGCCTGTCACTCGGCCACGGGACGGAGGATCTATGAACAGCATGCGGAACTGGATGTTGGGAGCAGCGGTGGTGGCCGCGGGTTTGGGAATGGGCGCAACAGTTGCCCAGGCGGCTGAATTCGGGTTTCATGAACGCGGAGCATCAGCCTACATTCCTCCGTGCCCCGGGCCGGGGTACGTCTGGGTGGCCGGTTATGAAGCCAGCGGCTATTGGGTTCCCGGACGGTGGGATTTCGTCGGCCGCGGCGACCGAGGGCATTTTGCCCGGTTCGACGGGGATAGAGACCGCGGCCAGGAGTTTGGCCGGCGAGCTGACCGGGATCGCGGCGGTGACCGCGGCCGGAGATAGATCTGTCTACCTGGCTTTTGCGCAATGGGCGGCCTCTCCTTCAGGGAGGGGCCGCTTTTTGTGCGCTTCCAGATCCCCCTGGCCCCTGTTTGAGCATTTCCCTTGCACATTTACCCCCGGTTGAATGATTCTTTTGGTCAAGACCGCAACTTAACCGCGGAACTGTTGTTTGAGAGAGCAGAAGCCGGTTGGGAAGAAAAACCCAGAAGCCGGCAAGTGCTGATGACGGAGTTCTACTCCGGATTCCATGTCCGAGAGACGAGCAGGACAGGGCAGCACAAGGAGGAAGTCATGCGGAGTTTGCGACTGGTTCTGTTTACGATGCTTCTGGCTCTGCCGTTCGCTGTGGCGGCAAACGCCCAGGTAGGCGTGGGAGTCGGAGTCGGCCCGGCGGTTGTAGATGCCCCCGAAGCCTACGGTCCCCCGGTATGCGAGTGGGGCTACTACTCTTACTACCCCTACGGGTGCGCCCCTTACGGGTATTACGGCCCTGATTGGTTCTATGGCGGCGTCTTCATCGGTGCCGGCCCCTGGTACCATCGCGGCTGGTATGGCCGCGGCGGGTACGGCTACGGGCGCGGCGGCTACGGGCGCGGTGGTTATGCCTATGGCGGGCGCGGCTACGGGAATGGCGGACGCGGCGCCTATGGCGGCGGTGGACGCGGCTACGGCGGCGCTCGCGGATTTACCGGCGGCGGTGGCCGTGGCGGCTACGGCGGCGGCGGACGCGCCTATGGTGGCGGCGGTGGACGCGGCTACGGCGGAGGTGGCGGCGCTCGCGGCGGCTACAGCGGCGGCGGTGGACACGCTGGCGGCGGGTTCAGCGGTGGCGGCGGCCATGCAGGTGGTGGCGGCGGACACGGCGGCGGCGGCGGCCGGCGTTAATTCCGGCAGTTGAACCGGCAAATCCGGCTCATGACTCGAAAAAAGCCCGTCTGCTCTTGCAGGCGGGCTTTTTTGTGCCTTGGTGCCGCACAGTATTGCTGAACATGCCCAGTTCATCAATACCGGGGCCTTGGCGTCCCTCGGCTCTTCACTGCCTCAAGGAATCTGAGCGCTGTTGACCATAGGATGAGCAAGTGCTGCCAACCGGTCGGCAATCCGTTCTGCGGCGCCGGGGTGAGCCTGAGTGCGGGCCGCCGAAGCCATCCCAGCCAGCCTCTCGGGAGACTTGAGCAACCCGATCAGCGCATCCTGCAACTTCCCGGGTACCGCAAGATCCCACTCATCCAACATCGTCGCTGCCCCCGCGTTCACCATGGCCTCGGCATTACTCTTCTGGTGGTTGTCGGCTGCGGCAGCAAAGGGCACAAGAAGAGCCGGCTTGCCTGCTGCTGCCAATTCCGCCACCGTTGAGGCCCCGCTGCGCGCCAGCACCAGGTGAGCCTGGGCAAAGCGCGCCGGCATGTCGTCAAGAAACGGCCGCACCTGCCAGCGCTTGGGGTCGGCCCCGCTGGCCACATAGGCGGCCTGGGTCGCCGCTGCATGCCGCACTCCGCTCTGGTGCAGAACGGTAAGCCCCGGAACCGCATCGAGCAGCGGCTGAATCAATGCAGGCAGATGGGTATTGAAAATCCGCGCGCCTTGCGAGCCTCCAAAAACAAGCAGGTGTGGTGGCTGCCCGGTCACTGGTTGAAGATTGAAGAAATCCGGCCTAACCGGAATACCGGTGACCTCGGCCGACTTGAACCACTTGGTGGCTGAAGCAAAGTTCACCGCCGCGGCCTGCACCTTCATCCCCACCAGCCGATTGGCCAGCCCTGGATAGGCGTTGGGCTCAAAGACCATGGTGGGCAACTTCAACTGCAAGGCCGCCGCCATGGCCGGTCCCGAGGCATACCCCCCCACCCCAAAAACCACGTCCGGCTTGAACTCGCGGATCAGCCGCTTGCAGTCGCCTATGCTCTTGGGCAAAGTCATCAGCGTCCGCAGCCGGGTCCAAAGTGAGACATTCTTCAGCGGGCCCACATCGATCAGCCGCAGGTTGAAGCCTGCATCCGGAACCAGGCGAATCTCCATGCCCCGCGCTGTACCCACAAACAGCACCTGCGCCCCGTGGCGCTCAACCAGTTCGTGGGCTACGGCAAGAGCCGGGATGATATGACCGCCCGTGCCGCCGCCGGCAATCAGAACGCGCAATTCCGCCAAGGATGTGCCTTTCACCGAGATGGGTAAACCACGGCCAGCAGGGCAACTGTGCCGGTCAGGGGAAGAACTACCGGCCTGACGCCATTTTACCAATGCCGCCATGAGGGACAGCGGCAAATGGCTCGGCAATTCCCTGTCAGTCCACCGTCCGCGTAATATTCAGCAGGATGCCAATGCTGGCCAGAGTGCAGAAAAGCGAGGTCCCTCCCGAAGAGATGAGAGGCAGTGGGATTCCCTTCGTAGGCACCAGTGCCAGCACCACGCTGATGTTGAAAAAGGCCTGCAGCAGAATGCCGGTGGTAATGCCGAATGCAGCCAGCCGGCCAAACGCATCCTGAGAGCGAAAGGCCGCGCGCAACCCGCGAACGCCGAGAAGCACAAACAGCGACACGATCCCCATCGCGCCCACAAACCCCAGTTCCTCGGCGATGTTGGCAAAGATAAAGTCGGTATGGGCCTCGGGCAGAAAGAAGAGCTTTTGAATGCCGTCCATGTAGCCGACACCCGTTAGGCCCCCGCTTCCTACTGCAATCAGAGACTGGTTGATGTGAAAGCCGGCGCCCTGCGGGTCCGCTCCAGGATTGAGGAACGCGAGAATGCGTATCCAGCGCCAGGGCACAAAGTAGAGCAGGCACGCCACACCGGCGCCCCCCACAAGCAGGCCGCCCGCCAGGTACCTCCATTGCATTCCCGCAAGAAACAGCATCATGGCCGTCACGCCGGCCAGAACCAGTGCCGTGCCCAGGTCTGGTTGGCGCACCACCAACAGCACAAAGACCAGCGGCACAATTGTCGCGCGCACCAGCGTGCGCCTCCAGTCGTTCATCGCGTCAAGGCGGGTGTGCAGAAACCAAGCCAGAAACAAAACAGTCACGAGCTTGGAAAGCTCCGACGGCTGAAAGGTAAACAAGCCGCCGAAGCGAATCCATCGGTGGGTATTGTGCGAACCGGGAAAAAAGTAAACCAGAACCAGCAGCAGTGTGGTGACGCAGAGAGCAGAGTAGATAAACCGGGGCGATTTATACAGGTTGTAGTCCACCCGCATCAAAACCAGCAGCATCAGTACGCCCAGCACTGCCCATACCGCCTGTTTGCCCACAAAGGCGAACTCGGAGTTATATCGGGCCTCTGCCACCACGGCCGAAGCGGAAAACACCATCAGCAACCCTGCCAATATCAGCAGCATCGTGGTGCCAAACATCCACTTGTCTACCCCTACGAGCTTGGCCATTGACCCCGACTCCGGCAATCGTTCACCAGTTCCTTGAACACGCGGCCCCGGTGCTCGTAGTTCTCAAACTGGTCAAAGCTTGAGCAAGCCGGCGCCAGCAGCACTACTTCTCCGGGACGGGCCGCGGCGGCTGCCGCGCTCACCGCTTTATCCAGCGTCACGCAGGAGTGGATCGAAACCACCCCGCGCAGGTGCGACTCAATCTTGGCCGCCGCCGAGCCGATGGTGTAAACCGCGCAGACGCGCTCCCGCAGCAGTTGCGCCAGTTGCGTATAGTCTGAGTTCTTGTCCTTGCCGCCCAGAATCAGATGAACGCCCTTTGAAAACGCAGCGACGGCCTTGGCCGTGGCATCCACATTGGTTGCCTTCGAATCGTTGTAGAACTCGATCCCGTTCAGTGTTGCCACATATTCCAGCCGGTGTTCCACCGCCCTGAAATCTTCCACGGCCCGCTCAATCGCCTCTGCCGGAACCCCGGCCAGCCGCGCTGCAACCACGGCGGCCAGCACATTTTCAACATTGTGGGCGCCCTTCAGCGGAATCCCGCTGAGCGGCATGATCTGCTCGGTCGCCCCATCCGCCGCCGCACGATAGACCACAAAACCCTGCTCCAGCCAGGCGCCCTGCTCCACCGGATGCTCCACCGAGAACCAGTAGACCTTGGCGGCCGAGGGCGCGGCCGACTCGGCAGCACGCACATTGTCCGCGTTCAGCACCAGCGAATCCCCAGCATCCTGCGCGGCAAAGATGCGCTCCTTGGCCAGCGCGTAGTTCTCAAACGTTCCATGCCGGTCAAGGTGGTCAGGGGTGATATTCAAAATCACGGCGATCTTGGGGTGGAACTGCTCAGTGCTTTCAAGCTGGAAGCTCGAGACCTCGAGCACTGACCACGTTTCATCGGTGCTTTCGTCGATCAACGAGACCACCGGCACGCCGATGTTGCCGCCCACCAATGTGGGCAGGCCGGCCTCTCTCAGGATTTCGCCCAGCAGCGTGGTGGTTGTGGTCTTTCCGTTGGAGCCCGTGATAGCCACCATTTTGCCCTTGAGAAAACGGCCGGCCAGTTCCAACTCGCCAATCACCGGCAGCCCGAAGCTCTTCACCTGCACCAGCTCCGGCGTATCCAGCGGCACGCCCGGACTCACCACAATCAGGTCCTGGCGGCGGAACGTCAGCAGCCCATGGCCGCCGGCCTCCACCATGATGCCCTCATCCAGCAGCGCAGGAATATCCTTGGCCAGCGCCTCGGCGGAACGCACATCGGAGACCGTCACCTGCGCGCCGCGCCGGCGCAAAAACAAAGCCGCTGCCAGACCGGATTTGCCCAGCCCCACGACCAAAACCTTCTTGCCTTTGAGTTCCATCATTTGAATCTTTTCCTTGGATCTCCGCGACATCTTTATTGTGCACCGCAGGGCGCACCGCGCGGACCAGTTCTAACGGAGTTTCAGCGTGGTGAGTGCAAACAGTGCAAACACCAGGGCCCCAATCCAGAAGCGCACAATCACCTTGGATTCGTGCCAGCCCAACTGCTCAAAATGATGGTGCAGCGGCGCCATCTTGAAGATTCGCTTCTTGTTGCGCAGCTTGTAGCTGCCCACCTGCAGCATCACTGAGACAGCCTCCAGAATGAACACGCCGCCGATGAATGGCAGCAGCAGCTCCTGGCGGATGATGACGGCCACGGTGCCGATCGCCCCGCCCAGGGCCAGAGAGCCAACATCTCCCATGAAAACCTCGGCTGGGTGCGCGTTATACCAGAGAAACCCAATCGAAGCTCCCACCATCGATCCGCAGAAGACCGTCAGCTCGCCCACCATGGGCATGCGCTGCAACTCCAGGTAGTCCGCAAACACAACGTGGCCGCTCACATAGGTCAACACCGCCAGCGCACCCCCCGCAATGATGGTGCAGCCGATCGCCAGCCCGTCAAGACCGTCTGTCAAGTTGACCGCGTTGGATGAAAAAACCAGCACCAGCGTAACAAATAGGACGAAGGGCACAAACGCCAGCAGACCCAGATGCGGAACCGTTGCCGGCCACCAATGCCAAAGCAGATCAGGCCGCAGGCTCTTGAAAAACGGCACCGTCAGTCGGGTTGAGAAAAGATGGAACTGCTCAAGCACCACCAACGAAACAGCCACTAGCGCGCCCGCCAGCCCCTGCCACAGCAGCTTGGCCCGCGCCGTCAGCCCCAGGCTGCGCCGCTGCACCACCTTGATGTAGTCGTCGGCAAAACCAATGGCGCCGAACGCCAGGGTGGAAAACACCGTGATCCACACAAACGGGTTGGCAGGGTCAGACCACAGCACCGTGGGAAGAAGAATCGCGATAGCAATCAGCACCCCGCCCATGGTCGGCGTTCCCGACTTTTTCAGGTGCGACTGCGGACCATCTTCGCGAATGAACTGGCCAATCTGGAACTCGCGCAGCTTCTGAATCACGTAGGGCCCGATAAACAGGGCGATCAGCAGCGCCGTGAGCGAGGCAAAGGCGGTGCGAAACGTGAGGTAGCGGAAGATGCGGAACGGGTGAAAGAACGGAAACAGCTTTTCGTAGAGCAGCCAGTAGAGCAAAGGGCCTCCCGAGCCGGAATGAGGCGGGTTTCAGGATGATTCTACAGGCCGGGGCGCAGGCGGCGGCGTGGAAATCACGATCCCGAGCAGCGGCCGCGGGGAGCCTCGCATCCGCCAGGAGCGGGCGCTTCCCAAACCAATCGGTGAGATTGGCGAAGAGTTCCCCCGCTTGCTCATGCAGGCCGTTGCGCTTGCGCATACCTCGCTCATCCGGGTGCCATTTGCGGGCCTACGCACACTGCTTCAGGGTCGCTTGAAGGTGTATCGTATTCGTAGCAGTCTGGCTTTTCCGGCACCGCCATCCTGCTACAGGAGGTACGGATATGGTAAGCATTCCCAAGTATGTTCAGGATTTCCTGCCAGGCAAACTCGCATGGGTAGCAACCGCATCGCTGGATGGCATGCCCAATGCGACTCCCAAAGGTTCCCTCAAATTATTGGACGAGCATCATGTCTCGTTTGCCGATCTGTTCTCGCTGAAGACCAGAAAGAACCTCCTGGAAAACAACAAGGTCGCTGTCACGCTCGTTGACCCCGGAACGGGCAAGGGATATCAGATCAAAGGAACGGCGGAGATCATAGATTCCGGCGCGCTCTTCGAAGAGACGAGCAAGCAAATGAAAGCAGTTCCGCAGGCTCTTCCGCCGGTGCATCACGTTGTAACCATCACAGTCGAAGCAGTCTTCGACCAGTCGGTTGGGCCCGACGCCGGCAAGCAAATTGCCTGAAGAATGAGCGGAGTTATCGGATTGTCGCTTGCTTCAGCTCCGTCTCGAATGCACGCTCGCGTTCGGCGATGTAGATTTGGTAGCCGTTTGGATCGATGAATGCCTCTTTGTCGCCCTGCTGCCAGCGGGTCAGCTTTTCGCGCAACCCGTAATAACCGCCGTGAGCTCCGAGAAAAGTGTCGCAGGGCAGGCTTTTCAACACCTGAAAACTGTGCTCATAGTCTGCGGCAATCTGCGGATAAGCCACGTTCCCCACCAGCTTATAGCCCGGATTCACGTTTGGGCTGCCCACGATGACCACATGCTGCGTTCTGCCGGCTTCCGTTTCGTCCAGCGTCCAGGTGGTGGTTCCCCTGGTGTGGCCCGCAGTCAGGTGCGCCGTCAGCACCGTGCCACCGAGCCGCACCGTATCTCCGTCGTGCAGCACCCGGTCCACCTTTGTCGCCGGGAACTGCATGGTCTTGTCGGCGCCGTAGTGAAAATCCGCTTTGCCGCCTGACTCCACCACCGGCACATCCGCGTCCATCACCTCATACTTCGCTCCGGTGAGCCGCTTCACCTCCGCGCTTCCCGCGCAATGGTCATAGTGCGCGTGGCTGATGAGCAGAATCTTCGTATCGGCGAACCGGAATCCCAGCTTCTCCACACTCTGCCGGATCAGCGGGACCGACGCCTCCAGGCTGCTGTTGATCAGGATGTTTCCCTTCGGCGTCACAATCAGGTAAGACGCCAAATCATCGCTGCCTACGTAATAGAGATTTCCGGCAATATGATGCGGATCAATCGGCCTGGTCCACGCCGCCGGCCACTGCGCCGCCAGAGGCACAGCCAGCATCAACGCCGCCCACGCCACCAATCCTGCCCGTCGCTTCACCATGTTCAATCTACCTCCGCCCCGCGTTCGACCATTTCAATCGCCCGCTCCAGATGCACGCCGCGCGACCCCTTTACCAGCACCACGTCGCCGGGCCGCAGGTTCTCCTTCAGCCACTTTCCCGCACCCTTGGCATCCGGCAAAAACAGCGACGCAACTCCTCCCGCGCAAGCGGCTGTCGCCAGATGCTCTGCATTGCCCCGCACGCCCGCCACAAGGTCCAGGCCGGCCTCGGCAGCCGCCCGCCCGCACGCGGCATGCAGCGCCGGCCCCTGCTCGCCCAATTCCAGCATCTCCCCGGCCACCAGGATGCGCCGCCCATGCGCCGGCCGCGCCGCCAGAGTCCGAATCATGGATCGCAGCGCCTCCGGGTTCGAGTTGTAGCAGTCGTTCAAAATCGTCGCCCCGCCCATCTCGATCACCTGGCCCCGCTTGTCCCCGGCCGTCAATCCCTCCAGCGCCTTCACAGCCGCTTTCAGTTCAACCCCCGCCTCCAGCGCAACAGCGAGCCCTGCCAGGGCGTTCGAGGCGTTGTGGGCTCCCAGCAAATGCAACGTCAACTCGCCCTCGCGCTCTCCCGCCCGGAATCGCACGTGCAGTCCCGCCGTGTCTTCCCTTGCTTCCAGAAACTGCGGATCGGCGCACGGCCCACCGCCAAAGTAAACGACGCGCCCCTCAAAGCCGCGCCCAAACTGCGAAACGTACGCATCGTCGCAGTTCAAGAACGCCACTCCATTGGCCGGCAGCGCCGCCACCAGCTCAAACTTCGCCCGCGCTATTCCCGCCTGCCCCTCGGCAAAGTTCTCCACGTGCGCGTTGCCCACATTGGTCACCACTCCCCAGTCGGGCGTGGCAATCCGTGCCAACGCGGCAATCTCGCCGGGATGGTTCATCCCCATCTCAACCACCGCAAACTCGTGCTCCGGCTCAAGGCGCAGCAGTTGCAATGGCAGGCCAAATCCGTTATTCAGATTTCCGTGAGATTTGAGAACCCTGAATCCGGCGCCCAACGCGGCCGCAATCGCTTCCTTGGTGGATGTTTTCCCGGCCGACCCGGTAACGGCCACCACGCGCCCGCCCCACCGCCGCCGCACATGCGCCGCCAACGACTGCAAGCCGGCCAGCGGATCCTGGGTTATCAGCAGCGGAAGCTGCAACACCGCATCGGGCAGCGAGGCAACCCGCTCGCGCGAAACCACTGCCGCCACTGCTCCGCGCTCGATGGCGCCGGCCACAAAGTCATGGCCATCCAGCCGCTCTCCGCGAACGGCAAAAAACAGCTCGCCCGGCACAACGGTTCTCGAGTCAATGGAGTAGCCGCCCGCCACCAGCGCCCCGGCATTCTGCACGCTCGCCGGCGCCTCCAGCACGGCGCCTGCGCCCACCGCTGCCTCTGCCAATGTGAGTTTCATTGCCCTCTACCGTACCCCAATTCGCGCAGCGAGGAAAGGGCAACTTCGGCATCGTCAAAGGGAATCGTGGTAAAGCCGACGATCTGTTCCTTCTCATGCCCCTTGCCGGCAATCAGAACCACATCGCCCGCCTCGGCCGCCTTGAGCGCCTCCTGAATGGCCGTAGTCCGGTCCGGCTCAACCGTGTACCGCACCCCGCTGGCCTTCAACCCCGGCTCAATCTCTTTGAGAATCGCCAGCGGCTCCTCGGATCGGGGATTGTCGCTGGTGGCCACCACAAAGTCGCTGCCTTCCCCCGCCGCTTGCCCCATCTTCGGCCGCTTGGTCCGGTCCCGGTCTCCGCCACAGCCAAACACCGTGATCACCTTCTTGCCCGCCTGCACAGTCATCTGGCGCGCCAGTGCCGTCAAATTCCGCAGCGCGTCATCGGTGTGGGCGTAGTCCACAATCACGGTAAAGGGCTGGCCTGCATCCACCGGTTGAAAACGCCCTGGAACCGGCTTGAGCCGCGGCACATACTCCACAAGCTCCGCGAACGCCACGCCCCGCGCATGAGCCGCCGCCAGCGCCGCTAGCAGGTTCAGGATGTTCACTTCGCCGGCCAGATGGGAGATCACTTTGGCAGAGCCTGCCGGGGTCTGCAACTCAATCTCAGCGCCGCCCGGTGTGAGCGTATGGCGCGCCGCCCTCCACTCGCCCACGCCGATACCGTAGCTGCGAACTTCAGCCCCGGCCCGCATGGCTACCGTCGCCAGCCGCTCGCTGCGCTGGTCGTGCGCGTTCAACACCGCCACACGCGGAGGCGGATACACCGACCCGTCAAACAGCAGCCGCTTGGCCGCGAAGTACTTCTCCATCGTGCCGTGATAATCCAGGTGGTCGCGGGTGAGGTTGGTAAACACGGCCACGTCGAAGCGCAATCCTGTCGCCCGGCCCTGGTCCAGCGCATGGCTTGAGACCTCGGTCACCAACTCGGTGGCTCCGCGGCTCACTCCCTCGGCCATAAGATCGAACAGGTCGCGAGATTCAGGCGTTGTATGCAGGGACGGCCGTACCTCGCCGGCCACATGATATTCAATCGTCCCCACCAGCACCGTGGTGCGTGCCGCTGCGTTGAGCAGTTCCTCGATCAGGTAGGCGGTGGTCGTCTTGCCGTTTGTTCCGGTAATGCCGGTGGCTGCCAGCTTGCGCTCCGGATGGCCGAAGAATTTGGCCGAAGCCTCAGCCAGCGCCTGCCGCCCGTTTTCCACCTCCAGCACCGGCAGCCCGGCCTCGAACACCAGCAGGTGGTCAAACTTGTGCGATGAGTCGGTAATAATGCCCAGCGCGCCCGCGGCGATCGCCTTCTCCACATAGCGGTTGCCGTCAGTCGACCCGCCCTTCATCGCCACAAACACCGCGCCGGGCCTTACCTTGCGCGAGTCATACTCGACGCCGGTGATGGGCTGGCCAAGGCCTGCTTCTGGGCCGCCGCCAGACCCTACGGCCTTTACTTCCTCAATCAATTCTTGCCATTTCATATCGTGTTTAATTGTAGTTGGCTCAGCCCAACTCCATTTCGTCAGCCCTCCGCCGCCCGCTCCAGTTCCGCAACGTCCAGCTTCTTCATCCCCAACATCGCCTGAAGCGCCCTGGGGTGCTTGATGAGTTCCGACAGTCGGGCAGGCACAACCTGCCAGGAGAGCCCGAACCTGTCCTTCAGCCATCCGCATCGGCCCTCGCTGCCGCCTTCCACAAGCTTTGTCCAGTAGTAGTCCACTTCCTCTTGCGTGTAGCACCGCACCACAAAGGAGACTGACTCATTGAACTTGAACAACGGTCCCCCATTGAGCGCCGTGAACTTCTGCCCATCCAGTTCAAAAGCAATAGTTAGCACCTTCGCCTTCGCGCCGTCTTTGCCGCCAGGATTTCGCAAACCATCCAGACGCCGCGAATTCTTGAAGACGCCAAGGTAGAACTCCACCGCGTCCTCTGCATTCGAGTCGAACCACAGAAAAGGCGTAATGCGCGGAAAGTTCTCTAGAGCACCCATTCCAACCTCCTGCCCTTCCATATCCTACGATTGGTGTCCCGCCCAGGATGAAACCCCCAGCCGCGGAACTGCGACCAGCTTGCACATTCTTAACACGCATAAAACCCGGCAAGCAACCCGTACGGCCGTCACCATAGAGGCCTGCCTGAAACCGGCGAATCCTTTAAGCGTTTTGCGAGAAAAGGAAATCCTATCGCCCGCAGCGAACGGCAATCCGGGTGCCTGGCTCGGCCATCGTTCCGGCGGATGGCATCTGCTCACGCGCTGTTCCGCTGCCTGAAATCACCACCTCGAACCCAGCGCCAGCCGCCTGCTCAATCACCTTGCGCAGCGGCAGCCCAATGAGCGATGGAACGCGCAACTGTTTCCCGCTGGGTAAAACAACTTGGGGTCCCGGCGGTGACGAGGTCTGCCCACGTGCTGCCTGACTGCCGCTCTGGGTGGCTGCTGGAGCCTGGGGTGGCGGTTGCGTCCACGCTGGCTGCGCTTTCGCTTGGCTCGGCGGCGCCGTCATGGCCGGCTGACTCGCTGGCTGAGCTGGCACGGCACGCAAAGGATCGTCCGTGGGCAAATCGTTGGCCGCGGAATAAAGTGCGTCCATGTCGCCCGCCCGGTCGCTCGCATCGTCCTCGGCCTGGCGCACATTCGCCCTGGAGCCGGCGACGGGCGCATGCACGTCGATATCGTGCGGGACGCCCAGGTATTCCAGCACTCGCTGCGCCACCTCGGCAAACACCGGCGCCGAGACTGTGGTGCCATAGTATTCGCCTTTGGGCGTATCCAGAATCACCGCCACGGCAATTACGGGATTGTTCACCGGCGCAATCCCGACAAACGACGCAATGTGCATCGTCTTTGAATAGGTATGCGTCATCGGATCGATCTTTTGCGCCGTGCCCGTCTTTCCGCCCGACGAGTAGCCGTTGAGCTGCGCCTGGTTGCCGGTTCCGAACAGCACCACGCCCTCCATCATCTTGCGCATCTCGGCAGCGGTCAGCGTGGAGATGACGCGATGCGCGCCGGTGGGCAGAGGATTGGGCAGATCCTCTCCCAGCTTGAACGGCATGGCCTTCAGCCCACCCGGCTGCGAAGGTGCAAATTGGCCCGGCATCAGTACATGCGGAGGCAGATACGTCCCTCCGTTCGCAATCGTTGAAACCATGCTCACCAGTTGCAGAGGCGTCACCGCAACCTCCTGCCCCATGGCGATGGATCCAATCGACGAAGCCCCCCACTTATTCACCGGCCGCAATAGACCGCGCGTCTCGCCCGGCAGTTCCACTCCGGTCCGCGAACCAAACCCAAAGTCGCGAACATAATCGTAAAAGTGGCTCTGCCCCACTCGCAGCGCCAGCTTCACCGCGGCCACGTCGCTTGAAACCTCCAGCGCCTTGTGCACCGAGATCACTCCGTAGTGGTCCGACTGGTCGTCGTGAATCACCCGGCCCGCCAGCGTGATTTTGCCATGCTGGCAGTCGATCGGGTCGTCCGGTGCTGCCACATGCTGTTCCAGGGCCGCCGAGTAGGTCACCAGCTTGAATGCCGATCCAGGCTCGTACACATCGCTCACCGCGTGATTGCGCAGCAGCTCCGGCGTGGTGTGCCTCGAATTGTTCGGGTTGAACGTGGGCCGGATGGCCAGCGCCAGAATCTGCCCGGTATGCACATCCTGCACCACCACCGTTCCATTTTCAGCCTGCGTCCGCTGCATCGCATGGTCCAACGCGCGCTCGGCTAGAAACTGGATGTTCTCATCGATCGTCAGCTCCAGGTTCTGCCCCGCCACGGGATCGCTCTCGCTTGAACCCATCACATGCCGGCGGGCATCCATCGCCTTGCTTATGTGACCAGGCACGCCATGCAGTTGCTGCTCATACCGCTGCTCCAGCCCGCCCAGGCCATTGTCGTCGGCGCCCACATACCCCAGCACCTGCGCGGCAATCTCGTTGTCCGGGTAGAAGCGTTCAAACTCCTTCTGAATGTAGATCCCCTTCAAACCAAGCGCCGTCACGCGCCCCGCTATCCCCGCAGAGACCCCGCGCGCCACGCGAATGGAATTGTGGCCCGAGCCCAGCCGCGCCGCAATCTGGTCTTCGCTTGTTTGCGTGTCCTCCGGATCGGTGTGCACCAGAGCGAAGAGTTGATGCGCAACCGCCGGCTTGTCGTCGATGTCGGGCGGAATCGCGTAGACCGAGTCCACCTGCACGGTCATCGCCAGCTCGCGCAGGTTGCGGTCAAACAGCACTCCGCGCCGCGAAGGAACCTCGATGGTGCGCTGCTGCTGCTTTTGCGCCCGCTCCGCAAATTCCGCGTGATGCACCACCTGCAACCAGAACAAGCGGCCTGCAATCGCTGCGGCCCAGGCCGAAAAGAGCAGGCAGATCAGGAAGAAACGCACCTGCTTCAGGGGCACTGTGCGCGCCGCATAGTTGCGGGTCCGGTTGGATCGTAGAGCTGCCTGCATGGCGGATTGCTCGGGAAGAATGAAACCCGGTTGGGTTATTGCGCCGGAAATGCCGGAGGGGTTGCTTGTGCAATTGCCGGAACGCTGCCATCGGGACGCGCGTTTGGATGGACCACCTGGCCCGGCATCGGCTCGGAAAGACCCAACTGGCGCGCCATGGCGTCAATCCGGCTCGGCTGCGTCAGTTGAGCCTCGCTCAAACGCAGTTGCCGGTTCTCCTCCCGCAGCTTGTCCCGCATCTGCTTTTCCGCCTCTACCTGGTAGCCGCCTTCGATAGCGCTGAAGTGTTGCAGCCCGTAGATCATCACCAGCGAGAAAAGCACGGTAATCGCCGCCGAAAAGAGCCGCATCTGGCGCGCCCGCACTGGATCGGGCGCCTTGATCAGGCGGCTGTTGTCAAAGTGCTTTGAGAAGTGGAACTCCGGTGTGCGCGCGCCGCGACGGCGCGTCTGCTGCCGTTCGAACAGCTTCCGGTTCCGTTCCGCCACGCGGGCAGGCCACACGCAGCTGGCTTCGAAATAGGTTGTGCATGCCGCCATGGTTCTCCTCCCAAACTCACAGCCATTCCCAGTTAGCCAATCGCTGTTCTTTCCGCAACCCTTAACTTGGCGCTTCGCGACCGGGGGTTACGCTCTATCTCATCCTCACCGGCTGTTACCGGCTTCCTGGTCAATATCTCCCAGATTCCCTGCCGCGCGCCTTCGCGCAAACTGTCTTTCGCAATGCGATCTTCCAAAGAATGAAAACTGATAACGGCTAGCCGCGCTGAGGGCTTAAGCAATCCGGGTGCGGCCTCAAGCAAAGCTTTTATCTCGTCCAGCTCACGATTGACATAAATGCGAAGTGCCTGGAATGTCCTGGTTGCTGGATGTATCCGATCCTGTTTTGTCGTCGGGACGACCGATGCAACAATGCGGGCTAGTTGCCCCGTTGTCGAAATCGGCCGCCCTCGAACGACTGCTCTGGCGATTCTCCGCGACCTCCTTTCCTCTCCGTATTCGTAAATGAGATCGGCCAACTCGCGTTCGCTTTCCTCATTCACCACTTGTGCGGCAGACGGTCCGGAGCGCGTATCCATGCGCATATCCAACGGACCATCGGCCTGAAAACTGAAACCCCTGTGCGCCTCGTCAAACTGCACGCTGCTCACTCCAAAATCGGCCAGCAAACCATCCAATGACGCCGCCTTCACGTGGCGGCCTATGGAACTGAATGCCTCGTCCACAAACGTGACCCTCGGTGCCTGGCTGCCCAACTCTTCCTGAACCCGCCCCAGCCGCGCCTTGGCAAGTTCAAGTGCCATCGGGTCCCGGTCAAATCCCACCAGGTGTCCCTCCGGCCCCAGCCGCCGCGCTATTCCCTCGGCATGGCCTGCCAGCCCCAGCGTGCAGTCCGCATATGTCCCACCAGGACGCACATTGAGAAAATCCATCACCTCTTTGAAAAGAACCGGCACATGGCGTTCCGACTGGGTCATCATGTGCTCCCCCTGGGGGGCAGTCGTGCTCAACTTTCCTTCTCTAACATCCAGGCCACGGCCGCGCTTTCTTCTTCCGTCATCTGGTTCGCATCGAGGCTCTGTTTGAAGCTCTCCTCGTCAAACACTTCCAGATACGTCGTCTGCCCAAATACCAGAACTTCCTTGTCCAGCTTGGCCGCCTCGCGCAAAATCTGCGGCAATGTCACCCGCCCCTGGCCGTCCATCTTCACCTGCTGGCCGTAGTAGCTGGTCATGTTCTTGAACTTCCGCACTGCCGGATTCAAAGCGCTATGCCGGGCCAGCACCTGTTCCCGCTTTTCCCATTCCGCAAGCGGCCAAACCTCTGCGCTCTTGCCATTCGTGCTGGTAATAAAAAACTCCGTCACGTTCTCCGCCACCGCGCTGTCCTTGAACGGAACAGGCAGCTTCAATCGTCCACCGGGTTCTACCTTCGCCGGATGATTGCCGCGGTACATCGTTGCACCTCTTGCCCTTCAGCGGCTTGAATCAATCTCTGCTGCCGCGCCTCGTTCCCTGCCCGCCTCGGCCCATCCCAAGTTGCCTGTCCTGATTCCCGAAACTCCCCTGAAGGCCGATTTCCGTGTCCTGAAGCAGAAACCCGAGTAAGCTTTCTGTGGAGCCTTTGGAAGCCTCGGATGCTCTGGAGAGATTGCGAACCGTAAACCGAACTCCAGATAACTCCGAAAACTTCCTAAAAACTCCGTTACAAGAGCGATACTACCCCCGTTCCTGGTTCTCGCCAAGGGGTAAAACACCTTATTTTGAGGATTTTTTACCCGCCACCGGCGACGAGTCTGCTAATAGACCAAGAAATCAAATGAAGCACAAGATATGGTGTTTACTGCTTGGATTCCGGGGCTGGACAGAATTGATAATCGGTGATAGCGAACAAAAAGCGAATATATGGAATAATTAGTTTCCGCACGCTGCCAACACCCCAACCGATCCGCTCAGCGAACCTCTTCCCCAGACCCGCGCGTCAGTCGCTTACTTCGCTCCACTACCAGCTTCAGCAGATAAAGAAGCACCAGCGTGTTGACCGTCAGCAGGCTCACCCGCACCAGCGTCACTTTGCGAAAAACCTCGAATATCTCCCATGGCAGGAACGATGCGGTAATCGCCAAGGTCAGATATTCGGCCCACACCTTTTCCAGGTACAAGCCCGTTCCCTCAATCAGGTCAAGGCCGGCATAGATGAATCCCACTTCGCCGATGCGCCGCAGCAGCCGGTCATCCACCAGCGTCGCCCGGTCAAGGATGAAGTTCACAAACTTCGACTCGGGATTAAACCGCAGGTGATCGGCCACTTTTGCCAGCACGTCCCCCACGTCCTTGTGCAACATGCGCAAGGCGCCCACTCCTATAGCCACAAAAAGCAGCGCCTGCGCCAGCTTGAAAGCCGCGATCAGAAGGAGCCATTGGTTGTGGCGATGGGGCTTCGATAGGGACTGCGATGGGGCGTCGGTCATGGATTTCTGGGGAACCTGTCGAACACAACTGCTATCTATTACGTTATCCGATTGACGCGGGTTCTGCCCAACCCTGGGCACGAGCGCCGCCAATTACCATGAATTTCATGAGTCAGCAGTTTCAAACACGCCAGTGGCTTGCCTTTCCCGTAGAACTGGTGTTTGCGTTTTTTGCCAACCCGGCCAATCTGCCCCACCTGATGCCCGCCCGGCTGAAGACCCGCATTGAAGACGCGCGCATGCAGCCTGCGCCCCCGCGCCCTGTACCCCAGGATCCGGCGCGAAGATTCCTGAGTGTGGCCGCCGGCGTTGGCTCTGAGATTCTGATCAGCTTTGAGCCCATACCGTGGATTCCCAAGCGCGTAAGCTGGATGGCCCGCATCACAGAGTTTGAATGGAATAGCCACTTCTGCGACCAGCAGGTACGCGGCCCGTTCACCGAGTTTCGCCACCGTCACGGGATCGAGCCCGAGTTCAGAGATGGCCAGGAAGGCACGATGGTGAGCGACGAGATCGAGTTTGCCTTGCCCTACGGAGTATTCGGCATAGCCGCCGGCCAACTGGTCAAGCGGCAACTCGCACAGTCGTTTGCCCACCGGCAGAAGCGCCTGCCTGAGATTCTGGCCGTTGCCTCGCGCCAGGCAGCCCGCCGAAGCTAGTTTTCTGTGCTTTATCGCTTCAGATTCAGCAGCGCCCCTCGGTCCAGCACATTGCCGTCCACGATGAGACCTGAGATGCGCCGCACGTTCCAGATGTTCACTGTCGGGTCGCCATCGATCACCAGGATGTCCGCGCGGCGGCCAGGGGCAATCTCGCCCAACTCATTCCAGCCGAACTGAAGGGCGTAGTTGTTGGTGGCCGCGGCCAAAGCCTCGCGTGGCGAGAGCCCCAGCCTGACCAGCATCTCCAGTTCCGTGTGCATTGAAATGCCAGGCATGGTGCCCAGTGCCGGAGAGCCTGAACCCGCAAGGTAGTGCGGATAGGCAGCGAATATGGCTTCGTTGATGCGCCAGAACCGCATCGCGGACTGCTCGGCCTTCTTCCGTTGCGTCTCTTCCAAATACCGCTGCCCTGCCGCCGGAAGCCGGCGCGCCCAGGACGAGAGCGGATAGACCATTTCGCCGGTCGCGCGGTCAGAAGGCTGAAACATCTGCGCCGGATCAAGCAGCGCGGCCACCGGCTCCTCCCACAGATTGCGATGCCCCGGCAATTGCAGAAAGTAAAGGCTTAGCATGGGCATCAGCGCGGCATGGTGCCCAGCCAGAAACTTGGCGAATTGCCGCAGATGCAGGTCCGTGGGAGGCAGCCGCTCAGCGTAGTCATACGCAGTATTGGCTGCGGCCCCGTCCGGATCGCCCACCAGGGGGCGCTGCAACTCTTCGGGAACCAGCCCTAATTCATACCGGCCCATATGCGGCAGCGCATCCACGCCGGCCTCCACACCCACCTTGTAAGGGGTAGACAGGAACTCTCCGTAGGTAACCAGCCCCATCTGGTGAGCATGCGTAACGATCCACTGCGAGTTTGCCGCTGTCAGATTGTGCCCCAGGCGCAGAACGCGCGTCCCCAGCCTTGCCGTTTCGGCCAGTTGGCGTGCCGTATCTTCCGGACTCAGTTCAACGGCGTGCGAGCCCTCCTTCAGCCGGCTCCTCCACTCGGGCAGTTTGGCCAGCAGGTTCCAGTTGTCGGTGGAGCCGATGGAATCCATCAGGTAGCGGTGCGGACTGGGATTGGCACTCGAGTCAACCAGACCGCTACGACTGTCGTTGGCCGCGACCACCGTAGTCACGCCCATGTAGAGGAAGGCATTGGCCTGGCCCTGCGAGTCAATACCCGCGTAGCCGTCCACCAGCCCGGGAATAATGTACTTGCCCGTGCAGTCGATCACCCGGGCGCCCTTGGGAATCGGTACCGTCAGCCGCGAGCCCACTTCGGTAATCCGCCCCTCGCGGATGATTACGACTGCATCCTGCTGATCCTTTGCGGAACGGCCCCAGTCGGCGACATCAACCACTGTGCCGCCGGCAAGAACCAGCGCAATCGAGGGCGGCCCTTTGGGCGCAATCGTGGCCGGCGCTTGTGGCCAGGCTAGAATACCCGCCACAGCCAATCCACCGATACTCGCCACAACGGTTCCAAAACTTCGCATAGATAAGCTGATCTTCTTCGGATTCTCGCACAGCAGTTTTTCCAAATCGCTGCACTCCGGAAGGCCGCGCCTGGTCGCTCTACGTGCTCTGCCTGCCATACGCCGAAACGTCGTTGAAAAGATGGCAAACAGCCCCCATCAGGAAGATGGGGACAGATTGCTGCGGAAACTTCGACTCAAATCAGCCCGCGCCAAACAACGAAAACGCCGGGCTGCCCCGCAAAATGCTTCGGCGGCGTCCATATAAAGTCACACGCAGCAGGCCAGAACGTCAGAACCGGTACACCACGCCTACGCCCGCGCGCGCGTTTGAACGCATGTGCGGTGAATACCCCAGATGATTCGGATCCTCAACAAACGATGAGAGAATCTTGTCGCCGGAGGCGCGCAGAGCAAGGCGCTTGCCAAGGGAATATTCAGCGCCGCCGCCAAATCCGCCGGCAAACGAAATATTCGGAATCTCACCCCCGCCGCCCGTGTGCTCAACGCCCAGCAGCCCGTGACCGAAGCCGCTGATCTTTCCCCAGATGTCCACGTGGACTGAGGGGCCTACCAGAACCTGATACACCGTCGCATTCACCGGGTTGCCGGCCTCAAGCGCTTTGAAGAAATCCGCGCCTTCCGCCGTGATGCCAAAATATTTGCCAAAATCGCGAGTGATCGAAGCGTTCACGCCTATCAATCCATAGCGCGAATTGTTCACTTGATTCAGGCTGGTGTAGGTGAAACCGGCATAGGCCTGCCACCTGTAGACGGGGCCAGTCCGCTCGGGGGCGGGGGCGCGTTCCGGTGCAATCTGGCATGAAGCGGCCAAGGGCATAAGCGCGGCCGGAATCAGGGCCAACATCGAAAGTAGTAAATTCCTCTTCAACTTGAGACTCTCCTCAAAACCGTGCTGGGGCTTGTCAAGCCATTCCGGGGCGTTGCCCTGGAGCAGCCGCCAAATCTGGAATTCGGTACATCCATAGACTATCCTCTCCCCCCCCATTCAATGAAGTCCCGCAATCGTGCCTACCGGCTCTGGGCCGGAACCGCGGCGGATAGTTCAACCTGCTTACCGGACTTGTCGGTAACGGTCACCTCGATTCCGCGGGCCAGGTAGCCTGCCAAGCCCCCCGGGCGCGCCCAGTCCAGCAGCCACCCATCCTCGATGGCCACCACGCTGTAGTGGCCGGGAGCCACCTCGCGCAGGCTGAAGCTGCCATCCGAGTCCGACTGGTCGCGCCGAGCCAAAGCCCGCAACAAAACCGGATCTTTGGGCACAAGCACCACCATCGCGCCAGCCACGCCTTTGCCGCTCTTGCGCACAAAACCTTCAATCCGTGTGCCCCCCAGGCCAAGCGTAACCACCAGCGAAAGCGGCTTGTCCTTCACGATCACCCGGTTGCCGGCCTGGGTTTGGCCGCCCGCGGAAATCGAAAGAATGGCTAGCTGCACTCCTCCATTCTCCACACCCATCTCCCAGTTGCCGGCAGGAACAGACGGAAAGCTGAATGCGCCCCGCATCACAGTCCCCTGCACCGGCGCCCTGCCAACTGTGCCCAACAGCGGCTTCAGGCTAACCGTAATATCCTCCGGCAAACCTGCACCTTGCGGCGAAGATGAACTTCGACCGTTCCGCAAGGAGCCCGAAACGCTGAAAACCGGTACACCGGCAGATGCATCCACCTGCCCGCTGTCCGTCGCGTCCAGCTCCGCAAGCCGCGGCGGGAATCCCTGCAACAGCTCGTAACGGCCCGGTGCCACGCCAGAGAACTCCACCGTCCCCGTCTTCATCGCATCCAGAAACCTGGCGCTCTCCGCCGAGGTCTCGATGCCGAAGATGGTCTGGCGCAGCTCCGCCCGGGCAATTGACCCGTCCTGCTTTTGCGGCGTCTCAACCACCATGTGCAGGGCAGGCACTGCGTGCAAGCTGATATCGGCCTCCTCCCGCCCTCCTTCCTTCAGCAATATCCGGGTCGCGGCCTGATCGTCCGTAGTTGCGTCAAAGAAAGTCACCGGATAAGCCACATCGAGCGCCGCATTCTTGTCGGCATTTGCATCGGGCCCAGGTTGCCTGCGCCCGTCGCCGGCAAAGTGGTGCAGCGCGAACCACGGCTCCGCCGTTACCGCCAGCAGGTAGTCGCCCGCCGGCAGCCCTTCAAACTCATAAGCGCCCGTGTCGTCTGTAGTGGCTGCGTCTACCTGCGTTATGCGCGCACCCTTTCCGGGGCTGGCCGCGGGCAACTGCGGCCGTTCAAAGAGCATTACCTTCGCTCCCTCCACCGGGTCGCCCCCATCCCCCGTCACCACCCCGTGCAGCACGGCGCCCGGCACAAGCCGGAAGACAAGCCCTGAAGTGTCCTGGCCCGCGCCGGTCACAACGGCTGAGTTGAACTCCTCGTGCTCGTCGTAGAAAGCCGTGCGAAATCCTCGCTTCGACGCGGTTAACTGGTACTTCCCCGCAGGCAGCCGTTCCAGCGCAAAATGCCCCTCGCCGTCGGTCTCAACAGAAGCAATGGTGTGGCTATCGGATTCAGCCAGCACGGCCACGGTGGCGCGCCGCACCGCATCGCCGGTGACTGCATTCACCACTTTGCCGGCAATGCGGTACGGGCCTGGGCCGGCCACCGATGCAGTTTGCGCGGGCACGACGCTCCCTGCCAGCGCCAGAACCACCACGCCACCCAGCCAACGGCGAACACCCGCAACCAATCGGAGCAGCGTAGCGCTCATCATTGGCCCCGCACCTCCAGCATCAGGGTGACGTTGCCGCCCGGCGAAAGCCCGACAGCCTGGCCGTGAGCTGCCAGCGCCGCCAGAGCAGCAGGGTTTCGGTACTCAAGGCGCACCGGATTATCGAACACGTACACGTGATAGCCGCCCGGTGTCAGGCCTTGCAGCGTGAGATTCGCGCCCGAGGAGGCATGGATAGTCATGGGTGGCAAATCCACCGGAGTGTCAAAATCGGGAACCAGGTAGACCGTGTAGAAAGGCTCGTCCCCCGGCTGGAATACCGAAAGCGACGGCGGCAGTTGAAGCGTCACCTGGGCGCAATTGTCGCGCAGCGTCAACTCCATCGGCGGCGGCGTGGCAATGGGGCTGATGTTCAGCGGATCGCGCGCAAGATTGATCCCTCCAGCGGTAAACGAATCCACGCATACGCTCCGGTCGTTCACCAGAACATTGATCCACAGAGGGCCAAATCCGGCGCCTGTCAAATCCAACTGATCCGGCCCCGATGCCTCTGCCTGCGCACTGTCGCTCGCGCCGTCCATCGGTATCTCACCCGCAACGGTGGCTGAGACGGTAACCATGCTCTCCAGTCCCTCCCCCGCGGATACATTGGACTGCACCTGACGCAGCGCGGTGCGCAATGCGCGCAGCCGAACCGGCCAGCTTGGCGTTGGCGAAAGGGGAATGTGCAGATTGGTCACTGCATGCCCCGCCACGAAAAGCTCCGCAAAGCCGGAGTAAACAGTCTGATTCCCCTTTCCTCTTCCCACCGTGCCGCCAGCCGCTGCCGCAACCGGATCACTCAGCTTCGCCGCCACCTGCATGGTGTAAATCCCGTTCGGCAGTGCGGCCTGCACGGTGCCCGTCGCTGCGTCGAATTCTGCCGCATAAGGCAGCCTGTGGCCGTCGGCATCCAAAATCGAGATCGTCACGGAAGACTGCCCAAAACGGGCTTCCGCGCCGGGACTGGTCACGAACTGCCGGCCGTTGGGAAACACCGTCGTGGCCGTCACGGTTTGGAATGGCTCGAGTGTGAGCAACAGGTTCGCCTGTGCCTGCTGACCAATCCCCAGACGGATGTGCATGGCCGA
>Ga0302320_10004781_pt1 | contig 30591 bp, 28 predicted proteins | sample Bog_T0_3_FD_202130 | JGI IMG/M metagenome (GOLD analysis project Ga0302320, IMG submission 202130) | Peat permafrost microbial communities from Stordalen Mire near Abisko, Sweden - Bog_T0_3 | ecosystem: Environmental > Terrestrial > Soil > Wetlands > Peat | place: Sweden: Abisko, Stordalen Mire... | reverse complement strand
CCGGTGGGAGCGGCGATTACGGTGGGGTATCCACTGGCGAATACGCTGGTGTCAGAGTTTCAGGGATGGATCAATGCGGGGCGGGATGTGACGGCGCATTCGATGTCCCACACCTACTATACGAATACGGATGCGCTAGAGGTACAGTACACGGGGCTTGGCACGGCGGCGACATTGAGCATCAGCAGCAAGATTTTGACGATCGCGGTGACGGGTGCGAGTGACAGCGTGAGCTACAACCTAGCGCAAGGGCAGCCGCAAGGGACGATGCTGGGATTACAACAGGCGCTGGCTGCGACCGGAAAGTTCACGACATCCTATTTGACACCCTGCCAAGGACCTTATGGAACGGGATGTTCGGCGTATACGGCGCAAGCTTTACTGGCGCAGGATCTGGCGGATGTAAGTGGGCAGAATGTGAAGAGTTCGATTTATCACATGCTGCTGGATGTGACGCGTCTGACGACGGATGAGATCACTTTGTCGCGGCAATGGATGACGACGAACTTGACGGGACTGCCTGGGACGCCGGTATATGTGTATCCCGGGGGATATGAAACGACGACGATGCAAGGGATCACCGAGAGCGTGCCGTACACGGGTGCACGCGGGGCGTTGAAAGAAGACTTAGGAGTGCTGGATACGTATGCGGACGGGTTCAATCTGCAGAATATAACGAGCTTTGGAGTGAACCCGTCGTGGATGGGCTTGACGGCGGCGAGTTTGAACCAGAAGGTTCAGGCTTTGGTTTGGAAAGAATCGGTGTGGGGCGCGCCATGGGGAATTTTCTGGCACTGGAACGCGACAACTGGAGCGGGGGAGTTGAGTTCGACTGAGATTACGAATCTGATCGCTGACTTGCAGGCGAGTGGAGCGACGATCCAGACGAATACTGGACTGGTGAACTGGTTGAGGGCGGGGACGCAGGAGACGGGACTGGATGGAAATTATTACTACAAGCAGCCGGCAACAAGCATGGCGCTGGATTTCCGTCCGACGAAGAATTCGCCGGTGGTGGATGCTGGACAGAACTTGGGAACTGCGTACGCAATCGACATCAACGGAGTTAACCAGAACGGTTATGGAAGTGGGTGGGAAATTGGGGCGCATGTGTATGTAGGATTTGCGACCTATGGGGAGGGTGCGGGAGCGGGGAACTTTACGATTGGAGTTGGACCTGGAGGAAGCCTGACGCAGGCGATTCTTCCGCAGATGTGGGTGAATAACAACGAAGGTAATTCACTTTTTAGTTATGAGCTTTCTTTGCCGGGGACGTGGGTGACGGTGGCGGCGCCGGGATGCACGTTCCATAGTCCTTATTGGAGTGGTGCGCCAACGAGTTCCGGGTTGCAAAACGCGATTAATGATATTGAGGCTTGCCGCACGGGAACTGGAGCGGGCCTGAAGCTGGATATCCCGCCGGGGATCTACACGGCCGCGAGCGGGATAGTCATTCCGCAAACTGACAATGTGCAAGCCAGCAACTTTCTGATCCTGGATTCAACAATGGACTCTAATTTGCCGAACGGGCAGACGGTTTGTTCGCACGGGATACAGGACAACCTGGCGACTTCGACGGACGTAGGACTGGATAATCCCGATTGTGCCGGCGACGCTATGTCGTACCAACTGGGGGCGACGGTGACTACAGCTGGCACGCCGCATCCTAATAATGGGATGGACGATTTGCCGCCCGCGGGAGCCAGCGGCACCAACTGGAACGTGTGCGTGCTGCCGGGCTGCAATCCAGGCGGAGTGGGAAATCCGACAGGCACCCAAACGATTGATAATGTCAGTCCTTCGATTGATGGGGCAAGCATGAAGATGACCTGCGCGAGCGCCACGGCCTCAGACTGCCTATGGTTCTACAACGCGCCGGCCGAAGATTCGGATACATCGCTTACTGCCGATTTTTGGATGTATCTGGATGCCAACGGCAGCACAGCCAACGCCTTTGAGTTTGTAATGTTTCAGTACATAGCCGGAACCGTAAATACGGAACTGCACTACAGCTATCAGTGTGACAACAACAGCGGCTTCTGGCGGGTGGGAAATTTGTCGCCATCGTTCTCGTGGAACCTGACAACTATCCCGTGCAGTTTGGCGAATCTGACCTGGCATCATATTGTTTTCCGGGGGCACCGCATTGCGGGCGACACTTCCTGTTCGGGTCACCCAGCGGAATACTATGATTCGATCACGATTGACGGGACGGTCAATGCGACGATTCCGACCGAGTGTTCTACCGTTCTACCGGGGGGATGGTCGGAACAGACGGGCTTTAACTTCCAGCAGGATATGGGGAGTTCGGCAGCCACGCTAACGCAGTACGTGGATGAGGTCAACTTCACGTCAATCAATCCGGCCGGAGCATTCACACTTGCGAATGGAGTGGCGACAAACCCTTCCAGTTACAACGATGTGCAGAATATGTGGACGGTGGAAGCATCGGGGACGACTCCTTACGTGTTGCAGTTTTGCAGTCCCTCGGCGGCCAGTGGTTCCAGCAATCCGCCATGGTGCGGAGGGGGAGCAGAGACGACGATTGGGCCGGATCACTGGCTCATTATGGATGCCGAGATCCGGCCGGCGGCGGGCAATAAAGGGAACATCAACGTCGTGAACATGCACAACGCGGCGGAGACCACTTACGCGATGTTGCCGAACCATATCCACTTCCGCAAGATATGGCTGCATGGCGACTGGGCGGAAACGGAGGCGGGATTGCAAACCGGCGCGAACTCGATCAGCGCCGGCTTTGCGCTCTCCTGCTATTACTGCTCGATTCTTGACAGCCAGATCAGCCAGGTCATTCGGCCCGGAGCCGAAGGCCACTCGATTGATATGGGCTGGACCACGGTCGCCAAGATCAATCACAACTGGATCAGCGGCAGCGCCATCGGTTCCCTGTGCGGCGGTCTGTCCAATGCGCCTGCGATCCCAGGGCTCGTGCCCTGCACGAACATTGAATGGAGGCGAAACCGGTATACCTTCCCGAACGCCTGGCTGGGCAATCAAATCACATCGAATCCAAACTGGACCGGCACGGTCAGCAAGGACAGAAAAAACGCCTTCGAGCAGAAGGAAGGTTTTCAGGATGTCGTCGATGGAAACATAATTGAGAATGTGGATAATTCCGGAGGGCAAAACGGCCCGTATGGAGATTTCAAGTCGATCAATACGAGCGGAGGGCTGGGGCAGAACTACTGGTCGATGACGGCAAATATTACCGTTTCAAATACGATTTATCGTAACGCCTGCAACGGCATTCAGGTAGAGGCAAGGTCCGATGGATCAGCGGCGTCGCTATCTTATCCTTCCTACGGAATGTACAACCTGACATTCAGGAATGACCTATTTTATAACGCTACAGAATCCAATCCAGGCTGCTCCGGTGGGTCAGAAGGAATGGAGTTTCAATCCAACCCAGCGGAGTGGCAAGGTACGATAACCGGAAACGGAACGACGGCCACATTCACTGCAACCTGCGCCCCGCAAGTAGCGGGGAACTGTCCATCGGGGCCTGCTCCTGCCGGGTTCAGTAATATGGGAATTATTTTCGCCGACCCGCTGTGGATCAGCGGCTGTACGACACAAACAGGATTCAATACGGCCATCACAAGCGTCGGAGGGCATGCCAGCCTGCCGGTGCTCGGGGTTAAGGCGTCGGGAGGGTCTGCGGGCCTGTCGGTGAGTTTCCCGAGCACGGTCAGCGGAACGGATTCGAGCGGAAACTGCCAAATCAACTACATACAGGGATATCCGCTAAACCTAAATTATTCCCACAACACTTTTGTGAACAATTTAACCTGGTCATTTGCCGATCAGAATACGCCGACGCAGGGACCCAACTATGCCATCAACTCTACGATACTGAATAACATCACGCTGGGGGGCGGCTGGTTCAATAATCCTTACGGCGAAGGAACAGACACCGAGGTAAGCGGATGGGATGTAAATACGCTGACTGCCGGTTACGATGTGTGGCCGACGCGTACCGCGTCGAAGTACTCAGAGTATGAGCCAAAAGGAGCGTGCGCTGTGCCGACTGGCTGCACTCCTCCGATAACGATGTACTTCCCAACAACCGACTATTGCACTGGGGCTACACCGACGTCCTCTTGCGTAGGCTTCACGGGCGCCATGAGTGCAACCTCCATGCCGATGACTCTAACGGATTACCACGGGTTTGAGTTGCTTGCCGGGAGTGTGTTTAAGGCGGGAGGTTCCGAGCCAGCGTCAGACGGAATCGATATGGGCGCGAATATTCCTGCGATTGACGCGGCGGAGACAGCGAACACGTACGTTTGCGCGAGCCCGTGTGGCTCGCTCGGACCGTATCCGGATAGCCTGACGGGGACGGCACCGAGCACTTTATTTGGCTTCACGGAAGATAGCACGGCGGCAGCGAGCTGGCCGACGGTGAGCTACGGGATGCAGCGTTTTTGGGATTCTCCGCCACTGCAGTGGCCTTCGATCAATACCGCTGCCGGAGTGTTCAATTTCTCGAACATCGATACAATGCTCGCCCAAGGGTACGCCGAGGGCATCTCGTCGACCATGTACACCTTAGCCAGAACTCCGACATGGGCATCGTCCAATGCGAGCGACGCGACGTGCGGTTATACAACAGCTGCTTCCGGAGGGGGCGACGGACAATGCGATGCGCCCTACGATCTAAACAGTGATGGCAGTGGAACAAATGCGACGTGGAAGGCGTGGATTACCGAAATAGCCGGGCACGTGAACGCTCCTAGCTACTGCACGGGTGTGGGGGCGGGTCACGCTTGCATCAAGTACTGGGAAATATGGAATGAACCGGACACGTGGAGCGACGGGTCGAACCGTTTTTGGGCGGGAACGTTTGCGCAGCTTGCGCGTCTGACAGAAGACGCGAACTGTATCATCACCGGTCGAGGGGTTATCCACGAAAACGGCAGCGCGGGCACGGCGACGCCATGCACGGCAACGGCGATCGATGCCACCGCAAAGATCGTGATGGCGTCGGGCCACGCGGAAAGCGTGGCTCTGACGTTTGCTGAAAATCAGCTTTACTGCAACGATGTCGGCGGCATCCCGGCCGGGGAATTGCCCTGCCCGGTGACCACGGATCCCATCCCGGGAGATGCCATCGCCAAAGCGGTGGACATTATAAATTTTCACATGAAGCCAGGAAACGAGACGGGGAATACGTGTCCGGCGCCAACGCTATGCACTCCTGAATCGGCGATGCAAATGTATGTGGCGAACATCCATAGCATTCTGCAACCGTCAGAGTTGGCGAAGCCGTTGTGGGATGGAGAAGCGTCTTATTCGACTGTCGGATTCAGTGGAACCTATAGCGATCCAGATATGGCGGCTTCCCTAATGCCGCGTTTGTATTTAGTGGACTGGAGCCTGGGGATTTCCGGGATGGCGTGGTACACCTGGGATGAATTGAGCGCTGAAAGTTCCGAAGTGCAGACTTCTTATCAGCAAACTTACAATTGGCTGTCGGAATCATCGTTAACAAGTTCGTGCGCGGCAGCGGGAACAGTGTGGTCCTGCGGAATTTCGCAATCGGGCAAGTCATATCTCGTAATGTGGGACACCTCGCAGAGTTGTTCGGGAGGAATCTGTACGACGGGTAGCCAGACGGTTGGGGCACAGTGGGGACATTATCAGGACATGACGACGGCAAGCATTCCGCTGGCGATCGCTGGACACAGTGTGCCGGTGGGGATCAAGGCGGTTGTACTGAGTCAGTGAGAATCAAGGTTTTTGAACCGTCGAGCAAGCTGGAGCTTTAGAACTTAATCCGAGAGGAAGCATTGGGGCACGGCAAACGCCGTGCCCTTTGATTTTGGGCCGAACAATCCAATTGAAACGATTCAGATACAAGGAGAGAACATGAAGAAGGCTACGATTGGCAAGGCATTGATGGCAGTGGTATTAACTGCAACGCTGACCTGGACCGCGTGTTCAACGACGTGGATCGGCGAAGCTGAACAGATTGTGGCGGCGCTGCTTCCGGCGACGGCGAACCTGGTGACCCTGGTGGCGGCCCTGCAGGGGAAGAATGTTTCGGCAGAGGATCTGCAGACGATCCAGAGCGCGGGAGCTCAGGCGGGAGCAGATCTGCAGTTGGTGCAATCGTTCATCTCGCAGTATCAGAAAGCTGATGCTGGGGCGCAGGCAGGCCTCTTGAACCAAATTCAAGCATCGTTGAACGCAGCGCAGTCAACTTTAAACGAGATCCTACCAGCGTTACATATTAAGGACGTGGCTACGCAAACGAAGATTGCAGCGGTGATCGGGATGTTGATCTCAGAAGTGGAATCGATCGCAGCGATTGTTCCGCAATTGAATGCGGGCGCATCGCCGGAAATGATGATGATGGCGTCGAAGCAGGCGAAGAAGCAGCCTCCCCTAACAGCGAACGAGTTTGTGAATTCTTATAACGCGACGATGACAGCAAAGACCGGTAATGCAGAGTTGGATCGTGCATCGGCTGGGTTGCGTATTCATGGGCATGAGAAGTTTGAGCGCTGGGCGAGCGGGGGAATTTTGAAGTAGGTGGAGGCCGAGGAAGCGGCGAGAAAAGCAGGTTCCTCCACTTCGCATTTCATTCCCTTCGGGAATGAAATGCTCCGGTCGGAATGACAGTCGTCAGAGAGGTTGGAATGACAAACGTCAGAGAGGTCGGAATAATAAACGTCGGAAAAGGTCGGAATGACAATTAAGAGAGAAGGATGACCCAGTGAGTGACGAGTGGAAGTTGCAACATCATGTGCGTTGTGAATGCTCGAGATGTATCGATCATCCATCGCAGGCCCGGCCGGGGATTCATGTGTTCCCCGACCGGCTTTATGTGGTGACGATGCTGGAGAATCCGCTGCGGTGGCGATCACGATATTGGAATTACTGGATGTTTGAGCGCGAGTGTGAAGCAGCGGGGGCGATTCTGTACACGGTGGAAGTTGCCCTGGGTGAGCGGCATTTCGAAGTGACGCAGTCTGGCAATCCGCGGCACTTGCAATTGCGGACCACGAGTGAGATTTGGCACAAGGAGAATGCGCTGAACCTGTTGATTCAGCGCCTGCCGGCCGAGGCGAAGTACATTGCGTGGATCGATGCGGACGTGAAGTTTAACCGGCCGGACTGGGCGCAGGAAACTATGCAGCTTTTGCAGCAGTACGACGTATTGCAAATGTTCAGCCATGCGCAGGATGTGGGGCCGAACTATGAGCCGCTGTCGACGACTCCAGGATTTCTTTATAAATGGGTGACGGACCGTCCTAGCCCGCATGAGCCTGCCTTTATGGAGCAGAAGGCGGCTTACGGGTATTACAGCGTAGGGAGTGGGCAGTTTTGGCATCCGGGATTTGCGTGGGCGGCAAAGCGGAGCGCGCTAGAGAAAGTTGGCATGCTGATCGATCACGCGATTCTGGGCTCGGGCGATTGGCATATGGCTTCGGCGCTAGTGGGTCAGGTTCATCGGTCTTTGTATTCGGGATATTCGGCGGGATACATCCGGCTTTGCCGAGAATGGCAAGAACGGGCTGAGAAATATATCGGCCGGAATGTGGGGTACTTGCCTGGATTAGTGAATCATCTATTTCACGGAGCTAAAAAGAACCGTGCTTATGATCAACGTTGGAAGTTCCTGGCGCTATCCGGGTACGACCCGGAGGTCGATCTGAAAAGAGACTGGCAGGGGCTGTATCAGCTGACGGAACGCAGCACGGTGTTGAGAGACGGAATGCGACAGTATGCGCGGACGCGGAATGAAGATGCGACCGAAGTATGAGAAATAGTTCCGAAGATCCAGTTGCCGTCTGTGAAAAAGCGACGGGAGGCGGACTGTGGAGGAGGATCTTTATGTACTGCGGCAGCTCGGACGATACCTTGATTATCGAAGTGGAGAAGAGACGGTGCGGGACCGACTGATTAGCGCGCTGCTAAAAATCCGACCGAAGGCTGGTGGGATTCGATGGCTGCATTTGAATCAAGCGCAGCAGGAATATTCACGAAGATGCAGCAGGCAAAATATTGTTTTGAAGGCGAGGCAATTAGGGATAACGACGTACATTGCGGCGCGATTCTTTCTGCAAACGATTACTCGGCCGGGCACGTTAACGGTGCAGGTAGCGCACAGCCAAGAATCGGCGGAGGCAATTTTCAACATTGTGAGGCGCTTCTGGGAGAACCTGCCCAACGAGGCGGTGCTGACGGGGGCGCTGGTAAAGTCGCGCTCGAACGTCCGCCAGATTGTATTTCCGAAGCTCGATAGCGAGTATCGAGTGGAGACGGCGGACGAAAACGCGGGGCGGGGGATGACCATCCACAATTTGCATTGTTCGGAGGTCTCCCGCTGGCCCCGCGGACTGGAAACACTGGCGTCGTTGAGAGCGGCGGTTGTACCGCAAGGAGAGATTGTGTTGGAGTCCACGCCGGATGGGGCTTGGGGAGCTTTTTACAAGGAGTGGCAGAGTTCGAGTGAGACTGGCTTCACGCAGCACTTTTTCCCCTGGTGGTATGACAGGAGTTATCAAGAAATTGCGGGACATTTGTCGCCACTGACTGCGGAAGAAAGCGAATTAGTAGCGACGTACGGGCTGAGCGACGGGCAACTGGCCTGGCGGCGCCGGCAGTGGAAGACATTTCGATCATTGGCGGCGCAGGAATATGCAGAGGATCCGAGTTCTTGCTTCTTAGTTTCCGGAGAGAGCGTTTTCGAAGTGGCAGCCATTGAAAGAGCCACCGAGATGGCCGCGGGAGTTTTGGAGCGGCAAGACAATGGGAGGCTTTTGATCTGGCTCCCTCCGCGGGGAGACAAGAGGTACATCGTGGGAGTGGATACGGCGGGTGGCGGATCGGAGGGGGACTATGCGTGCGCGGAGGTGATCGAGCGCGGGTCGGGCATGCAATGTGCAGAGTTGCATGGACACTTTCCTCCGTATGAGCTGGCGCGAAGGGTTGCGGAATTGGGGTGGAAGTATGAAGGGGCGCTGGTGGCAGTGGAACGGAACAATCACGGGGCTGCGGTGCTGGCGCACCTGGGCAATCTGCAATACGAAAACATTTTCGCGCAGCGCGGTCAGTTGGGCTGGCTGACGTCGACGGCGAGCCGGCCGGCGATGATTGAGAACATGGCTTCGGTTCTGATGCTGGAATCGGGGGTATTCCAAAGCGCTCGACTGTTAGAGGAATGCCGAACTTTCGTGAGACGAGCGGATGGGAGCGCGGCAGCGGCCGACGGAGCGCATGACGACTGCGTGATGGCGATGGCAATTGCTCTCGAGGTCAGGCGGGAGGATGCGGGGCGGGGATTGAAAAAACGCGGAGTGGAATTCGGGAGCCTCAAGATGGAATAAGGGCGCGCCGGGAGGAGTGCTTTGCCGAGGTTCACCCGTCACAGCAGAATGCTGAAGACTAGGAGTAAGATGTCAGCCTTGTTGGTTCGCGTGGGCGGTGGGGCATTTTTCGGCAACGTGCGGGCAAGAGATCAAACTTGGTGGAAGCGGTTCAACACGTTCGACGGATGCGGGGCGGGGCGCAGGGACATTTGATGCGCTGCTCGGATGGAAATTTTTATGTGGTGAAGTTTCGAAATAATCCGCAGCATTTGAGGGTGCTGACGAATGAGATGTTGGCGACGCGTTTGGCGGAGCGAGTAGACCTGCCAGTGCCGGGAACACAAGTGGTCGAGGTAAATTCCTGGCTTGTCGAACATACGGCGGAGTTAAGCATTCAATTGGCGCATACAACGATACCTTGCCAGGCCGGGCTGCAATTTGGCTCGCAGTATGCGGTGAGTCCGCTGGAAGGGCAGGTGTTCGATTATCTTCCGGCGGAGATGTTCGGGCTGGTGAGAAATCTGGAGAAGTTTGCAGGGATGCTGGTGGTGGATAAATGGACCGGGAATGCGAACGGGAGGCAGGCAGCATTCTGGAGGAAGTCGAGAGAGAGAAAGTACACGGCGGCGTTTATCGATCAAGGATATTGCTTCAATGCCGGGGAGTGGACGTTTCCGGATTATCCGCTGCGTGGGGTTTATGCGCGGAATGAGGTGTATGAAAGTGTGCGGGGATGGGAGTCGTTTGAGCCGTGGCTCTCGCGGATCGAAAAGTTGGAACAGGATGTGATTTGGAACGTGGCGGGAGAGATTCCTCCGGAGTGGTATGGCGGGGAGTGGGATGAACTGGAGAAGCTGGTGAGGACGTTGATTGCACGGAGAGAGATGGTGCGAGAGTTGATCGAGGCGTTTCGAAATTCGCCGAGACGGCCCTTTCCTGCGTGGCAGCAGCAAGCATAAGTCAAAACCTTTAACACAGAGGTCGCAGAGGAACACAGGGTAGGACATTGAATGGCCGATAAAAGACAACTTGAATTTTTCTTGCTGCGGTATGTTCCGAACGCAGCGAGAGAGGAGTTTGTCAATATTGGGTTAGTGATGAGGGAGACCGGAGGAGATGGGGGCGGTTTTGCGGAAATCCACTTTACGGCGAACTGGCAGCGCGCGCGTTGCCTCGATCCGGATATAGATGTTGGGATGTTAGAAGCATTGGGTCGCGATATGGAGAAGCGGCTAAAGGACGTGAATCAACAGGCATTGTTGCTTCACGAAATGATGGACTCGTATTCCAACGCGTTGCAGCTTTCGCCAATACGGCGGTGCACCGCGGAAGATCCAGCTCAAGAATTTAAAGATTTGGCGCGGCAATTGGTCGAGATGAGGTGGGATTCGCATCCGGTAAACAAGATGCCGACGGCGGGAAGAAAGTGGATTCATACGCAGATGAGCGAAGCATTTGTGGCGGAAGGAGTGTGGGACTTTTTGGTGAAGGATATCAAGGCGTCCACGTATACCATTCCAGAAGACGATTTCGTCCTCGATTTTGCTTACCCCTTTGGCAACGAGTTCAAGATTTTTCACGCAGTTTCGTTAGCTACCGTGGGGCGGGAGACGCGGATGTTTCCATTGCGAGTGGCAAAGATTGCTGAGGGCATGAAAAAGAAGGTATCGCCGAATTTTACGGCAGTGGTGGAAAATCAGTTCAATGAAGAGGATAAGGCTGTTAAGACGGTATTGGCGTTCATGGCAAACGAGAAAATTACTGTGAGACGTCTGGAGGAAATGCCGAGGATCGCCCAGGAGGCGCGGCAGGACTTAAGAGGGTAACGTCGTTGAGGTCGGTCGAGGTATATAGCGTTGCTACCGACAATCTAAAGTTTGAAATGAGCTCCGCAGAGGCGGGGCTTTTTTATTGGGATTTGCCAGTGCGAGGGTGGGACGCCTCGCGACAGCCGGCGGGACGCCGGCGCCACGGATAAGAATCTTATGAATATTAAAGAGACGTTGCGCGGCGCGATGCGCCGGATTGCGGGAGTGTCAGCGGTTTCATCTTCGTCGTTGGTGAAGGACGAGAAGAAGAGGCGGACGTTGCCATTGCCTTCTATTTTCAACTCCTATGGGCCGCCGGGCGACATTATGCCGAAGCCTACGGCTTATAACCTGCGGCGGTTTTCGGAAATTCCAGTGCCGAGGCGGGCGATCAACTGCATTAAGGACCGGATCGCGGGGATGCGATGGCGGATTCAGGCTCGCCAGGGGCTTTCGCTGGACACGATTCCGGATGGAGCGGAGCGGGCGCAGATTCTCACCGACAATTTTCATGCGCCCAATCCCGATGATTCTTTCCGGTCGTTTTCGGAGCAGGTGGTGGAAGACATTATTGTGGGCGGGTTTGGTGCGATTGAGGTGGAGACGTCGGGCGATGCGAAACGTCCGTTGCTGATGTGGCCAGTGGATGGGTCATCGATCCGGATGAATTTGAATTGGGACGGGTCGCCGCAGGGAGCGCGTTATTTGCAGGTGACCGATCAGTCGGGGCCAGGAAGTCAGATTGCGCTGGACGATGACGAGCTGATTTATATCCGGCTGAACCCGCGGACGCATACTCCATTTGGATTAGGGCGTTTGGAAGTTGCGTTCGAAACGATCAATGCGTTTCTGGGAGCGCATCGATATGCATCGCGACTGGCTTCGAATTCCGTGGTCCAGTACGCGCTGTGGCTGCAGGATCTGACGCCGGAGCATCACGAGCGGCTGATCCGGTGGTGGCAGGATGAAATTGAGGGAACGGGAAGGGTGCCCATTCTTTCGGTGGAAAGCAAGCCGGAGGTGCTGCGATTTGGAGGCGGCACGGATGCTGATTTGCGATTGCAGTGGCAGGAGTTTTTGCTGCGAATCATTGCGGATGCGTTTGATCTGCCTCCGTTTTATTTGGGAGTGGAGGCGGATGTGAACCGGTCGACGGCAGAAGAATACAACGATCTCGCATTTCGGCAGGCGATTGTGCCGACGGCGCGGCTGCTGGCGGAACATTTGACGCGGGATGCGATCCAGAAAAGGTTGGGATGGAACGATCTGGAGTTTGTGTTTGCGGAGTTGGAAACACAGGATCCGCTGGAGGAGGCGCAGATCCAGCAGATTCTGTTGCAGAACGGGGTGTTGACAGTGAATGAGGTGAGGAGAATGCGGGGGTTGGGGGATTTGGAGGCGGCGACGGCTTCGTGAGTGATTGCAGTTCAGCGGAGAAAATTCCTTCCAAACTCAGAGTGATGAAACGCGTATAGGGATCCTTCGACTTCGCAAGTGCTTGCGCTGAGCGCGCAAGCACTGGCTTCGCTCAGGATGACATGGGGAGAGGGGACATCGAGATGATTGAGATGAAGAGTATGGCGGTGGCGATGCCGGAGGTGGCGGGGCATCCAAACCGGGCAGGATTTTCGGGAGTATTGACGATGGTCGATGTACCGTCGCAGCGAGCTCCATCAGGTGCAAAGGGGCATCTGGTGGTGCTTACGAAGAAAGCGGCGGAGGCGGCGCTGCCTTCTTTGTTGGGCATGGCGCTGGATTATTCGCCTGCACTCGACCGGCATGATGTGCGATGCAAGGTGGGAGTGATTACACGGGCGGAAATTGTGGGACGGAATCTGGAACTCGGCGGATATCTGTTTGCCAGGGACTTTCCGGAGATCGTGGAGGAGATTGCGAAGGCGCGTCCGGCGGGCGGTCGGAAGCTGAGCGATTCTTTCCGAACGAAGCTCATGCATGCGGGAGCGATTCATGCGGCGGTGAGTTGGTCGGAGCCCGCAGGCCGGAGGGAAGGATACAGATTGAGGGCTTCGTTACAAGGCGCTGCAAAACGGATTCTGAGCTTGACATCGGCTATGAAGCGGACTTCGGGAGGAAGGCTGACGGAGGCCGGGGAATTGTGTCCGACGATACGCGCGGAAAGCTGTGCGGCGGCGGGGCCGGCGGGGCTGGGGTTGTCGTATGAAGTGACGGGTGTGGAGATAGCGGACAGGCGAGCGCAGGTGTGGACGCTATCGAAGGTGACGTTTACGGGAGCTGCGATTCTGCGGAGGGACAAGGCGGCTTATCGGGATACATGGATTGAACTCAGCATCTAGTGCGGCGTACCGCGTGCCGAGGGTGGCGACAAAAATTTGGGATGAAATCACCGAAAAGGAGAAAACATGAACGAAGAAATGGTGCAGCAGTTGATGACGACGGCGGAGCGGCTGGCGAATGCGGCTGAATCGTTGGATCGTGTGCTGGGGCGGCTGGATGCGCAGCAAGAAGCGCTGAACACGAAGGTGGACCGGATTGCGGCGGCTATAGAAGAACGTCCGTCGTATGAGATGTCGGCGCGGGGCGAAGGTGCGCGGCATTTGCAAGAGAGGCTGGCTGAGCTGGAGAAATCCAACGCGGACTTGAAGGCGCAGGCGGCACGGGCGGCGCGGAAGACTTTGCCACCGCTGGTTTCGGCGATTCTGGCGAAGAGTTGCGATGAAGCGGGCAGCGAGAAGCTTGATAAGGGTGTGCTGGACAAAACCTTGCAGAGCTTGAGCGTGGAACAGCGGATTGCGGTTAAGTCGGAGTTGGCACGGGCAGGAATTATCGATTAGCGAATCTCGAGGTTTGAGCTTCGAGTGAATGATGGCACGACTTTGGTCGTGCCTTTTGTTTTGTGGCGAAGACGTCCCGGTAATCCGGAATCGCCTTGCCACGAAAGAGGTCGAATAAAACTCGCTGCTGTTGCGGTCCATACGGCTGACAACGGGTCCTTCGACTTCGCTCAGGGATGACAGAGTTTTAACGCAATCGAATTTCGCGGCAGGAAAAATCAAACGAGGAGAAAACATGAAGGGACAATTTGTAGATTTGTACGCGTCGGCAGACTACCTTGGGCCGGGTGCGATTGAGATTAACCGGTACCAGACGGAGATCTTCGACATTGTGCGGCGCAGAGGTGTTTTCGGGCAGAGGATCAAGCAGGTGCCGGCAACCGGACATCCTTCGAGATTCTTTGAAGAAACGGCAATCAACGCGCCGACGGCGGCGCAGGCGTTTGTCGATCCGCGCAACATTGTGCCGACAGTCGGATCGCCTACACGTTTGGAACTGGCGGTTCCGCTGAAAGCGCTGGTATCGCAACTCAACTACAACCTCTTCGACCTGGAAGTGACGGCGCAGCAAAGCCAATTTGCTTACTTACAGGCGAAGGACCTTGCCGATTCAGTGGATGGGCTGCTGCGGACGCATGACGTTGCGTTATGGAACGGCAACGACACGTCGTTCAGTTCACCAACAACGACGCAGTATTTCGGTGTAATCGGGCAGATTGTGGCGGGCGGAAATACGACGACGGTCACGACGACGTCGAGCATAGTGGACGGCATCAAGACCACGATTGCCAATATGGTTGCGAGCTCTTCCTATGCGGTGCGGCCGACAGCGATTTATGCCAATCCGGTCACGCTGGATTTAATCGACAAGGAAATGAAGGCGGAATACAACGTGGTGCTCAATACCGTGGAAGTCACTGCCGGATTGCGAGTGAAGGCGCTGACGACACAGGCTGGCGAGCTGCCGTTGATTCCGGATTGGACGATTCCCTACACCGTGGGATCACCGGGAACGTATCCGGTGTACGTGGTGACCGAGGATTTGATCGAGTATCACTGGTTGAGCGATCCCAATCCGCGGGTGTTCAAGCTGGGACTGCCGAACGCGTTGACGCAGCAGATGGTAGTGGTGAAGTTTGGCGCACCTGTGGTGAAGGGGGCGAACTTTGCGCATTATCAGGTGAACGTGCAGCGGTAGGAAACCGTCGTTGGTCGTTGGTCGCTAATGGTTGGTCAAGTCCTGCCAACTACTTGCGGCTGACGACCAACGGCATTTTATTTTCGTAATCGAGAACTGAGAACTTCTTATGAATTATCTCGCGACAACGGATTACTTGACTTATGGGCTGGATGCGGCGACTGATCCATCGTGGATCACGGCGGCATCGGCCATTATCGATGCGCATTGCCGGCGGGTGACGCTGGGGGTGAACCAATACGAAGAGCGTTTGAAGATGCCGCCGGAACTCAACACGGTGCGGCTGAGTTATCTGCCGCTGGTTACGGTCGCGCCAGCAACCACGGCGATTGTGACATTGCAGGGGAGATATGGGATGCCAAGGAGAGGAGATTGGGCTTTTCCGGACATGAGTTTGGAATTTGCGCTGGCGTTTTCACTTCCTGGCATGTGGACCGCGATTGATCCGACCACGATTGACATTTGGGCAAACAGCGGAGAGCTCACCTTTCCAATCAATGCGCTGGGATTGTTTTTCAACGAAGTGGATGTGATTTACAACGCGGGGTGGAGCACAATTCCGGTGCCGGTGCAGGTGGCGTGCGCACAGATTGTTAAGAATGCGCAGGCGACGCCGGGGCTGAATGTGAAGTCGAGCAAGATTGACCGCATGAGGCTGGATTATTTCGGGGGAACGCTGGTGGATGAGATGGTGATCAGCTTGTTGGCACCTTACGTGTCTCAAAAGGGTGCGTAAAGTGTCGTTTGTAGTTGGCTGGAGGTTGAGTCATCCATTTTGTTTGTCGAAGGGGGAGTCAATCATGGGAAGCGGAATCTGTGGGACGGCACTGGTGCGAGCGGCGAATGCGATGTTGATGGCCTTGGGAGGCGACGACGTGAGCTTGTTGTTGCCGGCGATGGCGATGGCGAGCGATGCGGCGGGGCAGTTGGGGCTGGTAGATCCAGGAGTGCAACAAGTGATTATCTCGCCGGTAGTCGTGCATAACCTGCCGGTCGGAAATCTGGGGCCGAGACGGAGAATCGAGTTTACGCTGCCGGCCTCAGCGGTGGAATTGCAGTTACCGACATTGGGGATGGGGTCGGCGGATGACTTGTTCAATGCAGCGCTGGGGTTGATGTATGACGGAGATTTGTTTCACATCGAAGCGGTCCAGACTGAAAATTTTGCGGGGACGGCTTACTTCTATGTGGTCACGGCAGTGGAGTGAGAAGAAAGCTCTCAGCTATCAGCTCTTAGCTTTTCGCTGGCTCGTCATGGCAGAGATTGACGAGAAGAGGTCTCCGTCGGGTCAGGAAAACAACGAATCCATTAAAGATCTTTCAAGCTGAAGCTTCAGGTTAGATCTGAAGAGCTAATCAGCTAAAGGCTGGTGTTCATGCAATTTGCTAAAGACAGTTTTTTCCTTGCGTTGCAGCAGAGACTGGCGGGATTGAATCCGGCGAGAACAGTGACGATCAATGGAACGACCGTTCCGGCGGTGCTGGTGATCGAGAACTTGCCACCGTCTTCGGCGGAGCCGCAGGCCGACACATTCTACATCGAATGGGGACGGGCGGATGTTCTCGGCGGGCACGCGGGGAATTCGGCTCTGATGAGCGTGGACTGTGCCATCTCTTATTACACGCTGGGAACGGTGCAAAGCATGGTCGACCGAGGCCGGGTATTGGGGCAACTTGACGATGAGTTGCTTGGGATCTGCCAGCCGACAAATGCAGAAAAATTTGACTACACGCAATCTCCGGCGGCGGACTTGGGGACAGCGGTGTTCTGGAACCAACCTTCGTTCGAAGAGACGCGAGCCAGCGGGTTCGAGGATAAAGCGGAGTCGCACATGGATGGACGTGTGGAACGTACAGCGCGGCTAACAGTTTTCTTCTTTTCGGAGGTGACACTGCTATGAGTACATCCCCATTGCGACCGGCGATGGTGCCGGTCACGCGACAGATGCGTGTGTATTTTGCGCCGGTCAATCGAACGACGGAAACGCCGACAATTTTTGATCCTGCCGCGGCGGGATTGTTCGCACTGGATTCTCCTCCAGCGCCGTGGCTGGACTTGGGCTGGATCGAGAGTTTCGAGCGTTCTTATGGTACGCCTACAGATGTAGTGCGTTCGGGGACCAATGCGCTGCCGGCGGTGCAGTTCCGAGGTGCCACCGAAGCGAGAGTGGAGTTCGACTTTCGGGAGTGGGGCAAACTGCAAATGGCGTTGGCAGGCGGGTCCGAGCACATGAACGTGCTGGCGACGAGTTCGAGCGCGACAGCGGCGCCATCGGGGGGAACGCCGAAGCCTGCAGTTGCCTTGCAACCAGGCTCCACGGCGAGCGAACTTGTTTTTGGGATTGGCGCCGTGAATGGATTCGCGGTAGGAAATCTGGTGGCGGTGGATCTGGATTATCAACAACAAGTGGGATACGTAGGATCGGGAATTTCGGCGGCGTATGTAAGCAACGCGGCTTTGGTGAATAACGATCTGAATTATGTGAGGCGAGTCACCTTTAATGTAGGGCGCGTGGTGGAAGTTACCGCGACTTCTGTGATTCTGGGGCAACCGTTGCTCGCGGGTGTGCCGGCGGAGGGAGCATCGGCGCAAGTCGTAGCTGCGTTTGTGGACCGCGAAGGGGGATCGTTCTTTCAGGAGTGGTCGGCGGTGTTTGTGGCCGAGGCGGAGTCCGGAGGCAGAGTTTGCTTCTACTATCCGAGGCTAAGTCCGAATCCTGGGTCCGGCACCAGCGGAATAAGTTTTAATTCGGGCTCTGGATGGAAAGCACCAAACAGCGGAGGCCAAGCGAAGGCGAGCGCAGGAACAAGTCCGCAGCGGAATTCAGCGCGAAGTTCGTCGTCCCAGTTCGTTCGCGAGGATTTTGCGGAAATTGCAAGGCCGCTAATGTCGCTTGGGCTGCATGCATCATTTCTTGCGCTTCCATTTACCGACACGAACGACGGACAGATAGTTGTGTCCTATCGCAGCTACTTTCCTGCGGCAATGGCAGCAGTATATTAGCGCGGGAAATCAAGTTTGGAGTCAAAGAGGTTCCCGCGACGGGACAAGGCAACGTGAAGATTCGCGCTCGTGACACTCCACGCGTTGCAGATATGCCAATCTGAAGAAACTAACTCTCGCCAAAAACAAGCGACTAACGTCGATTCGATCTGCGGCCATTGAGGTTGCAGGTGAACGCTATTGTTTGCGACAGGAAAGGCAGTGCGTAAACGGGAATGAAGCTGACCATTGACAACATGCAAGGACTGGGACCGCAGGACTACACGGCAGCCCTGGACGGTGACAAGCCCCCAAAGGTGGAGCGGAAGATCAATGAGCCGTCGGTTCTGCAGTTCAGTTTGCTGGCCAATGAGCCCGGATTCGTAATTCCTCTGACCGGCGCCCGAGTAGCTCTGGGGAAGGCGAATGGAAGTGACGTTTTTACGGGTTATGTTACCGCAACGCCACAGTACGAATATTTGGGTTGGGGCGAACAAGGCCCTGTGTACCGCTACAACGTTCTAGCCCAGAGCGATGAAGTTTTGCTGGATCAAAAGGCGCTGCCCAACCGATCCCCTTTCGTGGAACGGAGCGCGGGTAACGCGCTCCGGCAACTGGCGCAGGATCTGCTTCCCGGCTGGTTCGACACAAGCTCGGTAGAAGACGTGGATACTCTGGCGTCTTATTCGGTGAATCCACAAAAGAGTTTCTCGTTCCACGCGGCAGAGATCGCGGTAGCAGCACGAGCCAGCTTTCGCACGATGAACGGAGAGCTAATCCTGGCGCCTGCCGGGGCAGTGACGTACGCGCTCAATGAAAGCGATACGAACTTTTCTCCCGAAGGATTGGCGCTGAATAGTCCGAGCCGGCTGGTGAATGAGGTGACGGTGATCGGGCAGGATGAACCACAGGATTACGTCCGGGATTATTTTATTGGCGATGGGCTGAGTCTCGACTTTTATCTCTCACAAAAGCCGTTTGCTCAGGCTAAGCCGGTTTTGATTGATGAGGAGTATTTGGGGCCGACGCTCGATCCGGCGACCTGGGTGGTGAATGATCCGTTTGCGGCCACTTCGGTTGTAGCGCAGACTTTGCAGATCGTTGGAGGAACCGGCGAGGACGGGCAGACGACGGTCAGCTTTATCGAACAGATTGAACTTGCGGGAGCTTTGGAGTTGCAACATGGGGACGCGAGTTTCACTGCTCCCTCACAGGGAGTGTTGGGAGGACTGTACGCGGGAGCGATCTCGGCGGCGGGATGCTTAGCGGGATTTCAAATACTGCCGGTGGGAGCGGGATCAACCATACAAGCGCTGATCAATGGAGCGTCGACGGGGCCGGTGATGACCACAACTCCGGGACATCAATATTTCTTTACGACTTACTTGTATTCGATGGAAGTTTACCGGAGTGGTGAGACTTATCACTCTTCTCTACATCCGGCAGGCTCGGGATGGGGTGGGGCGGAGGTGACTGCGGATGTGCGGTTTGTACTTGAGGTGCAGGATATTGATCCAAGCAACCCGGCTAGCCTAGTGGCTCCGGCGACGGTGTTGTATGACGATGTGATTACCGATGCGCCGGGATTTTGCAATTACTCGCTGGTGAATGCAGCCAGCATGCAATGCAGTATTGCGTACACCTATGTGTCCCACATTTCGTTGGCGGAAGTGAGGATGGCACTGCCCAGTGCAAGTTACGTTACACAGTTGGTGGGCTCCATATCCGAAGGAGCAGAGTGCGATATCACAAGTTCGGCGTCGCTAGACTTCTATCCGGCGTACGTGCCTGCCCTGAATGAATTAATTGTGGCGAGCTATCGAGGGACTGGGCGAGCAATGGCGCAGGTACAAAATGCCGCGAGTGTGGCTGCCTTACAAAACGGCGCCGACGACGGGACGAGAGGAACCGTATTGGTCGCCAAGACCCCGGCAGCGCGTACGGAAGTAGATTGCGAAAATGCGGCCCTGGCGATTCTGGACGACGCGGTGCGAGTTGCGTGGTCGGGAATGTACGAAACGTGGAGCGATTTTCTGCCAGGAGGCGCCTCAGATGTCTTCCCTGGAGATGGGATTACGGTGAACGTTCCCTCCCGCAGCGCAACTTTTACGGCGGTTGTGCGCGAGGTCGAGATTACAGTTGCCGATCCGGCAGATGATCGCGGATTTTACAAGATTGGATTTGCGAACGACTTGGCCGCACTACTTGCTATTGAATATGCGGCCAGCGCGACCGTGATCCCCATACAACAAATGCCGCCGTTACTGCTGACTTCGCAAGTGGGATCGTATTACCAGATAAACCTGACCGAGGCGCAGATCACGGCGGCGACCTCGACGACGGTGGAAGTTGATGTGGGGATTTCTCCTGCCAGCGGCTTTGGGATTGAAGTTCGGGAGAACGATTTTGGCTGGGGTCAGGCGAACGACCGGAACTTGCTGGGCAGGTTCACCACGCAGACGTTCAGTTTGCCGAGGCTGACTAGAACGCAGAATTATTTTTTGCGGCTTTATGACAGTTCTTCGCCGCCTCACTATTCGCGCTATTCGGCCGCGCTGCACATTGATATTCCGTTGGGGGGATCTTTCACATAGAGGAGTTTAACAATGGTCGCGAGTGACAGAGAGTTGGCGCTACGGGCACTGGACATCGAGTTTCAGCGAGAAGTGCTCGATAAGTTAGTGCGGCTGGAAACAAAGATGGATACCTTGGTCGGGAACGGACAACCCGGGCGAGTCAAAATCGTCGAAGATAAAGTGGGGCTGCTGGAGAGAAACGATCTGCGGAACAGTGTCCACAACCGGATGGTGAATGGAGCGATCAGCGCGGGAATCAGCGTTGCGATTGCTTTGCATAAATACTGGCTAAAGTAAGTCTTCCCACTATTTTCAGTTACACATTCCACTCAAAAATAAAGGAGAACTATGAGCACGATACCGAGCACTACGATCATTACCAATCTTAAGACGGTAACCACATCGACGGCGAATACGCTGAAAAACGGGAATGCAAATGGAATCGATATGCCGGGCATGCTGGCGCTCGCCTTAAGCAAAGCGAACGAGCTGAAAGTATGTTTGAACTTGCTGGTGCGATCCATCGATGCGGCTGATCCCAATCTGACAACGCTCGACGATATTCTGGCCAGCCTTAGCTAAGAGTGTTCTGGGCAGAAAAATTGTTATCAACAAACATTTCAAGGAGGAAGAGATGGATTTTTTATCGCAATTGCTGCGTGGGATTGCTTTCGTACCGGCACTGGTGAATGGGATAGAGGGGCTTTTCGGAAATAAGCCTGGATCCGAAAAGAAGGATGCGGCGATGTCATTTTTGCAGAATGCTCTGTGTACGATTGACGCAGTGTCGGCGCGAGAGATCATTGATCCCGTAAAATTTCGCGACGGTATCTCGAAAATAATTGACGGCACGGTGGAATGCTTAAACGCTTCTACATGGTGCAAGCGTTCGCCCACCCCTAGCGCTCAACCTTCCGCTTAATGTCAGCTATCCGACTTCTTCGTTCCAACTCTCCAGATTTTTCTTCACATGAGCCATGAACTGATCCGCGACGGCGCCGTCGATGAGACGGTGGTCGTAGCCGAGCGTCAAGTGAACGACGGAGCGGATGGCGATGGAATCGTTACCATCTTTATCGGTGACGACCAGTGGTTGCTTGGTGATTCCGCCGACGCCCAGGATGGCCGAGTTCGGCTGATTGATGATGGGCAGACCGAAGACGGCGCCGAACTGGCCGGGGTTGGTGACGGTGAAGGTGGAGCCTTCGACATCTTCGGGCTTCAGTTTCTTGGTGCGGGCGCGCTCGCCGAGGTCGGTGATGCCGCGTTGCAGGCCGAGGAAGTTAAGATCGCCGGCGTTCTTGAGGACGGGAACGATGAGTCCCCAGTCGAGGGCGACGGCGATGCCAATGTTGATCTGTCGATGGTAGCGGATGCTATCGCCTTCGAGCGAGGCGTTGATTATCGGCCACTGCTGCAACGCGATGATGGCGGCGCGGACGAAAAATGGCATAAAGGTGAGACGAACGCCGTGGCGCTGTTCGAACGCGTTCTTGTGTTTGGCGCGCAAGGTAACAATGCGGGTGAAATCCACTTCGTACATGCAGTGGACGTGCGCGCTGGTGCGGCGGGACTCGATCATGCGCTGGGCGATGATCTTGCGCATGTTGGTGAGGGGGACGAGGTCGCCGGGATAATCTGCCGGAGCGGCTGGTCGTGAGGGGGCGCTAACGGTTGGCGGCGGTGTTGCCTGGGGAGTTGGCGCGGTTGCGGGGGCAGCGGCCAGGGAAGACGGCGCACGCTCGATGAAGGCCATGATGTCTTGCTTGGTGATGCGGCCGCCGAGGCCGGTGCCAGTGATTTGCGAGAGACTGACGCCGTGTTCCCGGGCGATCTTGCGAACAAGCGGTGAGGAGCGGGCTTCTTCATCTGCTTCGCTGGAAGATTCTTGCGAGGCTGGTGTTTGCGGCCCGGGACTCGCTTGCGCAGTTGGCTTCTTCTCTTCCTGCTTTTCTTCTTTCGCAGGTGCAGCTTGAGCAGGCGCGGCGGCCTTGGCCGGCGCGCTCTTCGCTGGCGCGGCGACTTCGCCATCGGCGGAGATCGTTCCGACGATGGTGTTGATGCCCACGGTTGTGCCCTCCGCGACTTTAATTTCCTGGAGAATGCCGGAAGCGGGCGCGGGAATTTCGGCGTCGACTTTGTCGGTGGAAATCTCGAAAAGGGGCTCATCGCGCTGGACTTTGTCGCCAGGCTTCTTTAACCATTTAGTGATTGTGCCTTCTACGATGGATTCGCCCATCTGGGGCATGATGATGTCAGTCGGCATGATTTCCTTCCATAAGGCCCAGGGTCCGAAAAAAGGGCTGGGCGCAAACGACCATTATAACGGTTTGCCGGAGTTTGATTGGAAAGACGGTATGTGACGAAGGTAGTGTCGCTACCTGCGGTCCTATCCTATTCGTGTTTGTGTTCTTCTTTATCTTCCTCACCATTGGGCGGCGCTACGCCGAAGTTTGTTTTCCAATAATCCTGCACGGCAGGCGGCAGCTTTTGCATGTGAGAGACGAAGGTGGCGATCTTCCACATATCCTGCTCGCTCAACGTTTTTTCCCACGAGGGCATGCCGGTATAGCGGACTCCGGTGCGGATGGTGTAAAAGACGTGCCACTCGGGGTCGTCGGGCGGGTCGTCGATGAGATTGGGCGCGGGTGGATAGAAGGACTTGGAGAGAGTCACGGGCTTGCGGTCGAGGCCTCCGTGGCAGAGGGCGCAATTCATGGTGTAGAGCTTCATGCCGTCTTCAAAATTTTGATCGTTGGGTGGCACGGGGTTGGTGAGATGTGGCGCGTGGCGCTCCATCGAGGCGTCGACTGCGCCCATGGCGATGCGTTTCTCAAGCTGCGGCGGAGAGACGTTGGCCCGAGTCGGAAGAAATCCGAGCATAGCGAGGCCGAGGCCGCCGAGAATTAGGACTAGAAGAGTGACGATTACGCCGAGTAGGAACTTGCCCATTTCGCCTCCGTGGCTATTGTGGCAGATGGGGCGGGTGGGGCGCTAGTTTGGAAGGCCTCAGCCTGGTTTGGGGCGGACAGCCGAGGGTGACGACTCTGCCCACATTGTTCCGTTCTTATATTCACCACAGTTCCACGAGTCAATACGCTCTCAGCTTTCGCGCTTCGCGGACGACGTCTTCCACCTTCGGCAAGTAGTGTTCCTCCTGCGGCGGCGAGAATGGGATGGCAGAGTCCAGCCCTGCGATGCGGACGATGGGGCCGTCGAGATCGTCGAAGGCTTCTTCATTGATAATGGCGGCTATTTCCCCGGCGAGGCCTCCGGTGCGGGAGTGTTCGTGCAGAATGATGACTTTGTTTGTCTTCTTCACGGTCTGCGCGATGGCTTCGCGGTCGAGCGGAGAGACGGTGCGCAGGTCGAGAATTTCTATTTCAATTCCATCTTTTTTTAGAACCGCGGAAGCCTCCAGGGCGGAGTGCACCATCGCAGCATAAGTAATGATGCTGAGGTCGCGGCCTTCGCGGACGATATTCGCTTTGCCTATAGGGACGACGTAATCTTCCGCGGGGACTTCGCCCTTGATGCGGCGGTAGAGATATTTATGTTCGAAGAAGATGCAGGGATTGTTATCGCGGATGGCGGCTTTGATCAGGCCTTTGGCATCGTAGGGCGTGGCCGGGCAGATGACTTTGAGGCCAGGATTGTGCACGAACCACATTTCGGGATTCTGCGAGTGAAAAGGGCCACCGTGGACGTATCCGCCGCTAGGGCCACGAAGAACTAACGGAGCGGGCGCACCCCAGAGGTAGTGAGTCTTCGCGACCATGTTGCTGATCTGGTTGAAGGCGCAGCCGATGAAGTCCATGAACTGAAACTCGGCGACGGGGCGCATGCCGGTGAGCGACGCTCCGAAGGCCGCGCCCACGATGGCGGATTCGGCGATGGGAGTGTCGATGACGCGCTCGGGGCCGAAGCGGTCGATGAAACCGTCGGTGACTTTGAACGCTCCGCCGTAAATGCCGATGTCTTCTCCGAGGCAGAAGACAGAGGGGTCGCGGTCCATTTCTTCCCAGATTCCCTGGCGGATGGCTTCGAGGTAGGTGAGTTGCATAGTTATTCCAACTTCTTTTGCCACGGATTTACACGGATTAGCACGGATCTAGATCTGTACAAATTGTACAAAATGTGTTATTATGCGTTTAGTACAGATTTCTAAAGCAACATTATGCCTGCCAAACTGACCGCCAGCCTCGCCAGACAGAACTTCTCCGACATCCTGAGCCGTGCCGAATATCGGGGCGAAAGAGTTATCGTACACCGTGGCAAGAAAGCTGTCGCCGCCGTGGTGCCCATCGAGGATGTAGAACTCCTGGAAAGACTGGAAGACGAAATCGATATTGCGGCGGCGCGCGAAGCGCTGAAAGATCCGCGCACGATTCCCTGGGAGAAAATTAAGAAACAACTCAAGCTGTAGGATCGGCGGCGGTTGTGGCCTATACGATTCAGTTCAAGCCGCTCGCGCTCCGGCAATTGGAAAAACTCCCGCGCGAAGCGCAGCGGCGATTGTCCGCCAGGATTGAGGCCCTGCGAGACGATCCTTTTCCTGTGGGATGCAAGAAGATGGCCGCCATCCCTGATGCTTGGCGAATCCGTGCTGGCGACTATCGAGTGGTTTATCAGGTCCATAGGGGAATCTTGCTGGTTCTTGTGCTCACGGTTAGGCATCGGAAGGATGTGTATCGCTAAACTGAGCTCGCGGGGTCGCCTTTTCGTCCACGATTCCCCGGCCGATGGCTTCCAGGTAGGTTAGTTGCATCAAACTTCCCTTCCCCGTGGGATAATAGTGCTTGGAGGCTGTCCGCTTGCATCGAGGGCAACAATGGGTCTAAAGTCCAACGCACATGGGCTTACCTATGACCATCAGCGACGAATGGGCAGGGCTTTGGCTTCGGATCCAGCGCAGCCTCATCACAGCCCTAGATTTTTCCCGCATCCTCGTGTTTGATGCGGTCATCTTAATGATCGGGTACGGCGTGACGCACGTCACCGCGAGATGGACGGACAAGAGGGATGACCTTTTTGTGGTAGCGGTGAAACTCTCCCATGGATTATTCCTCCTGCTATACGTCGTAGTTGTGGTCTTTCATATAGTCGAGTTCATCAAAGATCAACGGCACGCACAAGATGCTAGTCACCAAACCACTCGCGTTAAATAACGTCCTCTGGCTTGAGGGACCCGTCCGGGTTGCCTTCGCAGTCGCCGCTGTTTTGTCAGGCGCGGGTCTGTATCTGGCCGTCCCAATGTTTACAGGGCGTCCATGGATGTTTGCTTCGGCGGTGCTGTCGTTGTTTTTCTTCGAAGTGCTCTACTTTGAGGCCGGGCTTCGACAGTTGCTAGGCCGCCTCGGAGAGGCAGGCAGTCGCGACAAGGCGATCCGATCCGCGGGTTGGATTCACGGGGTAGATCGATCAGATGAACCCGGAGACCGCGTCGAGCGATCTCGCCCGGACGAGATCGTGTTCTCCGAGGGCCAGGCCTTCTGGCTACGTATCCGGGCAGTGCTTTACCGCGAAATTGCTCTTGTGATTTTGATGGGAGGGCATCAGTTGCTGAATTTGGTCCTCAAGTGGACCATTCCTGCGAACCTTAGTGGTGCCCTGACTTTCGTAGAGGATATAGTTTTTGCCGGGTTTAGTGTTGTCTACCTGTACCTAGTGTTTGAAATGGTGGCCGTCTTCGTGCCCCCGATTAAACGCAGATTGTATATCGAGAATAGCAAAAGCGAAGCATATCTGAAGGTCCAACACCACGAAGGGCAATAGCCGCAGGTGGCTAGCAGCTGGCCAGAGTGAGGTGGGATAGTGGAATCCCCCGGATCTGAGGGTTTGTTCGCCGTGCTAGGGCGGGCAGCGACGATTCTCCTTCCTGTCCTCTTGATTTCGTCCGTAAGCTGCGCGTTTGGACACTACTTCCTTCACATCGCGCTGGATCAACTCGCTGTTGTTGTATCAATTCCGCTCACTGCGGGTTTTATAGTCACAAAAGCCTTTGTCATCTTCTTACCAGCACCGGGGCCGCCGTCTCCGGTTCATCGCCCGTCATTGCTGTTGGCGATTCTTGGCATCCTCACAGTTGCCGCAGGGTTTTGGGTATTTAGTTTTTTAACCTCGGCGCTGCTTTACCGTCTGGTGGGCTTGGAGGGACTCTCAGTAGATGCGTTGGTTGCTTCGCTCATTGGTCTCGTAATAACAATACCTGCGGCAACTACTATCCTGTCTCTTGCTGCACACAGGGACCTCTCGGCAATTGGACTTTGGAGCGTCTGGAAATTGTTGCTACTCTCTCGACACTCATTAAGACGCTGATTGTATCCTTCGATCAGGCCGAGAAGCCGGAACCAGACTTCCCACTCGGCACCGCACAGTGGGTTTGCTCCTTACCCTACTTCAAATGCACGGCCGCCTCTGTTTCTTTGAAGCCGCCCGTTCCCTTTTTCACCTTTGGCATCCCGTACTTAGGCTTGATCTCATGACACCCGTCTTCGCAGAACACGCCGCCTTCGGCGGACTCCGGTGTCGGCATCGGGGAGTTCACCGCGATCTCGCGTTCGGCTTCAATCACACGCTCGACTTCTGAAATCAAATCCGCATTTTCTTTTGCGGTCAGCCACTTCTTTTCTTTCACCAGATAATTCTCGAAGCGGGCAATCGGGTCGCGCTTCTTCCAGAAATCGAACATCGGCTTCGGCACGTACGCGGCGGCGTCGTGGATGGCGTGGCCTTTCATGCGCATCATTTTCGCTTCGATCATGGTGGGGCCTTCGCCGCGGTGGGCGCGCTCGACGGCGTCGCGGGCAGCGTCGTAGACCTGGCAGGCGTCGGTGCCGTCGACGATCACGCCGGGGATGCCGTATCCGATGGCGCGTTCGGCGAGGTCTTTGCAGCGATACTGCATTTCCGACGGCGTGGAGTAGGCCCAGAGATTGGATTCGACGACCAGCACGAGCCCCAAATTCTGGACGGCGGCGAAGTTGATGCCTTCGTAAGTAACACCGGTGGACTGGCCTCCGTCGCCGATCCAGGTTAGCGTGGCGATGTTGCGTCCTTGCAAACGCGCGCCCAGCGCCACGCCGGAGAGCACTGGAATTAAATCGCCGAGCATGGAAATCGGCGAGACCATGTTGCGCTTTTCGATGTCGCCAAAATGCGAAGTGCCGTCGCGGCCGCGCGTGGGCGAATCAGCTTTCGCCATGTATTGCATCATGGTGTCGCGAGCGGCGAAGCCGCGCACCAGAAGCGCGCCCTGGTTGCGGATCATGGGCGCGAACCAGTCGTCCTTGTCGAGCGCGTAGGCCGAGGCGCAGGAGCAGGCTTCCTGGCCGAGTCCGAAATAAACTCCGCCGACGACTTTGCCCTGCTTGTATAGATTTTCGAGCGCGACCTCCATCTTGCGGTTGAGCAGCATGTAGCGGTAAATCTCGATGCACTGTTGCTTGCTCAGGTACTTCGAGTCGCGAATGGGTGGGACCGGAGCGTTGACATTGCCAGTGACTTCGTAGCGGACGTGCTCGACGCCGTCTTTGTCTTTTTCTACTCGTTGGCTTACTGAGAGATCGGGGTGCTCGAGGCGCGTGTCGGGGATGGAGTAGGTGCGGAGCTCGTTGTCGCCGTTATTGGGCGAAGCTGTGGGTGCCCCATTTCTCGCGTTTTTTGCGAGAAGTGGGGATTTGGACGGAGAGGTACCATTGCGCCCGCGGTTGCCGTTCGGTTTGTGTTTAGGGGCTGCTCTCTTTTTCTTGATTGCCATGATGCCACGCTGATGCGCTGCTTGATGGTATCGCGAGTTCAGGGAAAAGGGCTAGGGCCGAAGCCTCAAGAAGGCTGCGCAAAGCCGCGTGTAACCCATCCCACAATGAACAAGACCAGGTAAGTAAATCCCCAGCCTAACGGCACAGGTACGAGTGCTGCTAACGCTGCATCCAGCCTGGCATTCTTGACTGCTGCCGCAAATGAGTCCTCAGCTTGCTTATGGCAGTCGACGGAGTCGGCTGCGACCGCGCCGGGCGGAACGGGAACCGTGCCAGGTTCGGGGGCAGAGTCCGGTGTCTTACGGGGAAGAGGCGCTCCTGCTGCGCTGCCGCATGAGAGGTAGGCCTCCCCTATGAGCAGCGAAGCCTGATCCATTTGTGAATGGTAGGTGTATGTTCCGGCTCCAAGGATCCAAACGACAGAAACGACGATTCCTATCCTCTTCCATCCGTTGAGCTTCGCCATGTTAAATCGCGCGGATTCCGAAACACGGGGCTGCCGCGAAACACACGTGTTAGTGTGTTTCGTCCTAATGAGCGCCGTCAAGTCCCATTGTTGGTGACCCCGTTCAGGCCCAGTTTACTTCGTCTTCGTTGGCAATCTGCCGGAACTCCGCAGGCGGTTTCATCGGCACGCCCACCGTCCTTCCGAGCAGCGCGTCGAGAGTATCGACCCAAAGCATCTGGCTAGAGAATACTGTGCCGAAGTTGCGCGAGATGGATTCGGCGACGGCGTTCATATCGAGCGACTTGCCGAGTTCTTGCTGCATCGATGTGACTGGTTTCGCCGTGATGCCGCAGGGGATGATCAGGCTGAAGTAGCTGAGGTCGGCATTCACGTTGAGGGCGAAGCCGTGCGAGGTGACTGAGCGGGAGATGTGGACGCCGATGGCGGCTAGTTTGGCTTCGGGTCGGTGGTCCGGCGCGCTCGCTTCGCTTTGCTGGACAGCCGAGGCGGCCGTCCCCACATGGCCCGTGGTGGCGCCAGCAGACAGCAGGTTCCTCGACTCCAGAGAACGATTCTGCGAATCGTTCTCTTCCGCTCGGAATGACAATTCTGGGGAAGGAGGACTTTGGGGATCGGTCCAAACGCCCGTTAGGCCAGGCACTCGCTTCGTGGGGATGGCGAAGTCGGCGCAGGTACGGATTAAAACTTCTTCCAGGCGGCGAACGAATTCGATTACCCCTAACGTTTTTCGCCTTCCGTCAGACGCGGTGAATCCCCGCAAGTCGAAGATGGGATAGCCTACGATTTGTCCGGGGCCGTGGAAGGTAACGTCGCCGCCGCGATCAGTTTCGAAAAGTGCGACGCCGCGCTGCGCGAGAAGTTCAGGCGAGGCGATAATATTCGCGGCTTTTGCATTGCGGCCGAGCGTGATGACCGGCGAATGTTCCAGCACAAGCAAAACGTCGCCAATCTTTTCCTCTTTGCGTAATGCAACGAGCTGCTGCTGAAGTCGCAATCCCGTCGCGTAATCGACAGTGCCGAGTTGGACAAGAGAAATCAATCAATTCGCGCCTGGGAATGGCGAGCCTACTGAGCGTGAGCGGGAAACTCTACATAAGCCGAATAGGAACGGGGCTCAGGAATCGGTTCGCCGCTTCGTGCCATACCTTCAAGATGGAACGCAATCGCTTCCTGCATCTCTCGCTCTACCTCCTCGCGTGTATTACCTGTGGCCGCACATCCATCCAGGTCGGGCGAGTAGGCGGAATAGCCAGTTCCGGTTTTTTCGATCACGATGAGATATTTTTTCATTTCTTCAGTCCTGCCTGCTTCAGAATGCTGTTCAGCGTGCCCGGTCCGAGATCATCATTCGCCTTCCCCGGAACGGTAACGAGCCCCTGGCTTAATCGAATGTTTGAACTGCCGATGACTGCCTAGTGTGCGATCAAGGCGCCATCCGTCTCGTTCCAACTCCTTGATCACATCTCGCACCTTCATTTTACGCCCTGCTGCAAACCCTCACGCGTTGATCGCAATCCCGTACACGCTGTTGGCCGCATCCAGCATGGCTTCGGCAAGGGTTGGATGCGCGTGGATAGTCCACATCAAGTCTTCGACGGTGGCTTCGAGTTCCATAGCGGTGACGGCTTCGGCGATCAACTCTGTTG
>Ga0302320_10004780_pt1 | contig 30597 bp, 27 predicted proteins | sample Bog_T0_3_FD_202130 | JGI IMG/M metagenome (GOLD analysis project Ga0302320, IMG submission 202130) | Peat permafrost microbial communities from Stordalen Mire near Abisko, Sweden - Bog_T0_3 | ecosystem: Environmental > Terrestrial > Soil > Wetlands > Peat | place: Sweden: Abisko, Stordalen Mire... | reverse complement strand
AGCGCCTGCAGGGCCCTGGTGCCGATCTTGGTTGTGGCTGCAATCTCCTGCAGCGTGATGTTACGCGCTTCTCGTGCCTGGCGCAGTTTTTGCCCAAACGATGCCACGTCCGCCCTCGTCTGATTCCCGGTCTCTGAACTGCAGTCTTCCGCCAGCGCTCTGTCGATATGCGTTATTCGACATTTGAAAGTAGTTGCAGGTCTGCGGCCATCATAGAAATGCTGCAAACGCAAGTCAAACACATTCCCCATGTTTGATTGCTATTTTGTGGGCTCTACGCAACTCCACCGCGTTTTCCGATCTTCAAAATGCTTCACGGAGGTCCCAACTTCGGCACTGTGCAACGAGCGTTCACACGATATAATGAAGACTCTTCCTATTCTCCAGCTGCGCCATTGCAGGACCGACACGATGATTCGACCCGACGAACTCGCAGAAGTCAGTCACTCCAAACCGGAGCTCGCGATCCTTCACGACGTAGCCAAGGCAATCACGTCTTCGCTCAACCTTGATTCCATCCTGCAGAACATCATGGATAAGGTTGCGGCCTATTTCCGCCCTGACACCTGGAGCCTCCTCATGACCGATGAGGAGCATCACGAACTGTACTTTGCGATTGCCGTAGGCGAAGCCGCTGAATCGCTCAAATCCGTACGCCTCCGCATTGGCGAGGGTATTGCCGGATGGGTCGCCAAGTATGGGGAGCCGCTGATCGTTCCGGATGTATCGAAGGACCAGCGTTTTGCATCCCGCATCGATCAGGTTACGCAGTGGAAGACAAGTTCCATTCTGTGCGTGCCGCTTACGTCCAAGGATCACGTGCATGGCGTCATTCAGCTCGTCAACGTGGACATGAAGACCTTCGGCGCGGATCAGTTCATGCTGCTGCAGGCCCTGGCGGATTACGCGGCCATTGCGATTGATAACGCGCATGCCGTCGAAAAGATACAGGAACTGACGATCACCGACGACTGCACCGGACTCTACAACGCACGTCATCTTTACAACACCATTGAGTCCGAGCTTTACCGCTCCACCCGTTTCAGCTATGAGTTCAGCGTCCTCTTCCTCGACCTGGACCGCTTCAAGCTGGTCAACGATACCTATGGCCACCTTGTTGGCAGCCGCCTGCTGTTCGAGATCGGCACAACCATCAAGAGCCGCCTTCGCCTCATCGACTACGCCTTCCGGTACGGCGGGGATGAGTTCGTCGTGCTGCTACCCCAGACCAACAAAAAGTCCGCCATGGTCGTGGCCCGGCGCCTGCTGGAGCTGATGCGCAACACGAAATTCCATGTGGGCGAGAACCTCGACCTAAATGTGCGCGCCTCGCTGGGTGTAGCCGGATTCCCGGATGATGCCAAGAACGCCCACGACCTCATCCGCTGCGCGGACGAAATGATGTACACGGTGAAGAACTCGACCCGCGACGGCATCGCGCTTTGCGGCCAAGGACTGGTAAGTTAGGTTCGACTGTTCTGCCGCACATCCTCTATTGCTCTGCCGCTCCACTCCGCTTACCATTGCGCCCATGAAACGGCGCGCCTTCCTGCTCTCTACCCTCGGTGCTGTGGCCTCGGCGCAAATGTCGCCAGAGGGAGAGGCTTCCAGCTGGGACGCTCTCATGGATGAAAATGCACACGTCAGCCGGTTTCCGCGCTTTCCACCGAAGTTCATCTGGGGAGTGGCGGGCAGTGCTTACCAGATTGAAGGCGGAGTCCACGAGCATGGACGCGGCGAGAGCATTTGGGATCGCTTCTGCCACACTCCCGGACGGATCCGGAACGGCGAAAACGCCGACGTTAGCTGCGATCACTACCATCTCTGGAAATCCGATATTGCGCTGATGAAGTCGCTCGGCATCCAGCGTTACCGGTTTTCGCTGGCGTGGCCACGCATTCAGCCACTGGGCTCGGGAGCGGTCAACCATCACGGCATCGACTTCTACTCGCGGATTATCGACGAGTTGCTGAGAGCTGGGATTCGTCCGCTGCCGACGCTTTATCACTGGGACCTGCCGCAGCCGTTGCAGGATCGGGGTGGCTGGGATTCCCGCGAGACCGCCGACCGCTTTGCCGACTACGCCGCCATCGCCGCGCGCGCCTACGCAGACCGCTGCGGACACTGGCTCATCTACAACGAGCCCAGCATGTTTGTGAACCTTGGGCACCTCACGGGACTCCACGCACCGGGCATCAAGGACCCGGCCATTGCCATGCGGGCCGGACACATTGCCAACATTGCGCAGGGGAAATCGTTCCGAGCGATGAAGGCGGTGTCGCACAGGCTTCGGATTGGCAGCGCGTTCAGTATGTCGCCCGCGCATCCTGCCACCGGCTCCGAGGAGGATCGCAAGGCCGCCGAGCGCTTTCATGCGTGGGAAAACGTCTGGTACCTGGAGCCTGCGCTGCGAGGGCAGTATCCGGCGGCGATTGGCCCCGCGCCGGAAAAGCTGCTCGACATTCGCGCTGGCGATATGGAGCAGATTCGCGCGCCGTTCGACTTTATCGGCATCAATAACTACTCGCGAGCGGTCATCATGCACGACCCTGCATTCCCTATTCCGTTTGTGGGCGTGCGCTGGCTGAGCGGTGAGTCGGGATCGAAAACCGATGTGCAGTGGGAGGTGTTTCCACGCGGGCTTTATGAGATCACCATGCGCATCTGGCACGACTATCATGTGCCGATTGAGATCACCGAAAATGGCGCTGCCTACAACACTGCGCCCGATGACGAAGGCGAAGTTCCAGACCAGGCGCGGATAGAGTTCTACGACTCCTACATCCGCGAACTCGCCCGGGCTATCGCCGACGGGGCCGACGTGCGCGGGTTCACCGCTTGGAGTTTGCTCGACAACTTTGAGTGGACGGAGGGATTTACTCCGCGCTTCGGCCTTGTTTACATCGACTACAAGACCCAGGCACGGATTCCGAAGGCAAGCGCGAAGTGGTACGCGAGGCTGATTGCGGGGCAGAAGAGAAGATAGGTTGCGCAGGTTGCAAAGGTTGCGCAGGTTGCACAAGTTACACAGGTCGCGAGGAACTTATGGATGCGGAAGAGTTGAAGTTGCTGCTGGAGCTTGTGCCACTTTCGTTTGAGGGCGGGTACTTTTCGGAGAGCTATCGCTCGGCGGATCTGATACCGCAGGGGGCGCTGCCGGGAAATTACAGCGGTGCGCGATGCGCCTGCACTGCGATCTACTACTTGCTGGAGCCCGGAACTTTCTCGGAGCTGCATCGCGTGGGGTCGGACGAAATCTTTCATTTCTATTTTGGTGATCCGGTGGAGATGCTTCAACTATGGCCGGACGGTTCGGCGCGGCAAGTTGTGATTGGCACGGACTTCGAGCGAGGTATGAGGCCGCAGGTTGTGGTGCCTCGGGGAGTGTGGCAGGGTTCGCGGCTTGCTGCGGGAGGAAAGCTGGCGCTGCTTGGCTGCACGGTCAGCCCCGGCTTTGAGTATGCGGACTATGAGAGTGGGAGGTGCGCCGTGCTCGCCGGGCAATATCCTGAGCAGGCGATGATGATTCGGGAGCTGACGCGCTCGTGAGGTCCGCTAGAAGTCCTGCGATCATTGCTGCCGCACTGAAACAATGCCCCACTCAACGAATAGAACGTTGAGTGGGCCACCTGCCCTAGAAGCGCGCGCTTACTTTTCCACGCCAAAGTCCCAGACGACGCTGGCGTCCTCGCCTCCGACGAAAAGCACGATTGCGTACTCGCCGGGCGTGAGGTCTTCCAAGGGGATCAGCTTCCACCAGTCGCCGCTGAACTTCTCGGCGCGGGTGTGCAGGTAGCGCTCGGTTACACTTTGCTGGCCGGCAATGGACACTTTGTTTTTTGCAACCACTCGCAAATCTTTCTTGCGGTACAGGCGCACGATGCGGAAGTTGTCCGCGGGAATCAATCCCTGCTCGTTGTCCTGATCTACGAAAATCGTTGGAGTTGCGGTGTGCAGGCGCACCTTGGCCGCCGCGCCTTTCAGCTCGATCGTCTGGGTGGCGCTGGCTACGGGGATGACTGAGCGCTTCAGCATGTTCTTGCCGGCGTTGTCATTCACCTGAACTTTGTTGGCTTCCACCTTGTGCAGCACCGGCTTGCCGGGAACTTCCTCAAGAAGAAACACGCCACCCTCGGCGGGCAGCCGCATTCCGGGGGCGACCAGCGGAGTGTTCAACATCTCCTCCTTGCGGGCGGCTACCTCTTCGCCGGTGACCTGCTTCATCTCTTCGGTGGCGGCCTTCGCGCGCTCGGCGTTCCATTCATCGGTGGCTTTCCAGTCCACCAAGGCGACGGGAATTTCCTCCCACTCGCCGCGCTCGGCGCTGAAGTACTTCACGCGATCGCCGATTTTCTGCCACTCCGTCGCCGTCTGGTAGCTGCCGTCGGTCAGAATCAGTCGCTTCACCGTCTGCGGCTGGGCGGGGTTCACCAGCAGGAGACACAAGAATGTCATGACCGCCAAGCCTTTTATCACTCGCAACATAGGACGTATCCCCATAGGCATTGCATTAGGTCTCTCACGCTCAAAAGATACCACCGCTCATGCCTTTCTGATGCTTGTTGCTGCGTGCGGTTTCCGAAATGGTGCAAATTCTGTTGCGCTGCACCTTGCCCGCAGCGCCGTTTTCGTAGAAAATTGATTGTGCACCCCTACGCAATTCACCAATCAAAATACAACCTGGTTACGAGGAAGATATGTCGGCAAAGTACATCTTTGTGACGGGCGGAGTCGTGTCCTCTCTTGGCAAGGGCCTTGCTGCTGCGAGCATCGGCTGCCTGCTGGAGAGTCGCGGCCTGCGGGTCAACCTTCAGAAGTTCGATCCCTACCTTAACGTCGACCCCGGAACCATGTCGCCCTTTCAACATGGAGAGGTCTTCGTCACCGATGATGGCGCGGAAACCGATCTCGACCTCGGTCACTACGAGCGCTTTACCCACGCCAAACTCACGCGGGAGAACAACCTGACGACGGGGCGCATCTACGAGCAGATTATTGCCAAAGAACGCCGCGGAGACTATCTAGGGAAGACCGTGCAGGTGATTCCTCACGTGACGAACGAGATAAAAGCCGCGATGAAAAAGGTGTCGCACGATGTCGATGTGGTCATCTGCGAGATTGGCGGTACGGTCGGCGATATCGAGTCGCTGCCATTTCTGGAAGCGATTCGGCAGATGCGGCAGGAGCACGGACGCGAGAACACACTGTTCGTCCACGTGACGCTGGTACCTTTCATTGCCGCCGCCGGAGAGCTGAAGACCAAGCCGACCCAGCACTCGGTGAAGGAGCTGCTGTCGATTGGAATTCAACCGGACATTCTCCTCTGCCGCACCGACCGCTTCTTGCCGCAGGAGATGAAGAGCAAGATCGCACTGTTCTGCAACGTCGAAGAGCGCGCTGTGATCACGGCTCGCGATGTGGCCAGCATCTATGAATGCCCCCTAGCTTTTGCGCAAGAAGGCGTGGACAAATTGGTGCTGAAGTATTTGCATATCGACGCCAAAGATGCAGACATGAGCGAGTGGGAAGCGCTGGTGCACCGCGCCTACAATCCTCAGGATGAGGTGCTGATTGGCGTGGTGGGAAAGTATGTGGAATACGAGGATTCGTACAAGTCCTTGAAGGAAGCTCTGGTTCACGCAGCCCTCAAGTACAACCTTAAGCTAAACCTGCAATGGATTGAAGCTGAAGGGCTTGAAACAAAAGACAAGGACGACAGGAGCTATGAATCCCAGCTTACCGGGTATGACGGAATCCTGGTGCCTGGCGGGTTTGGCAAGCGCGGAATTGCCGGAATGCTCAACGGGATTCGTTTTGCCCGCGAGCACAAAGTCCCCTACTTCGGCATCTGCCTGGGGATGCAGACCGCGTGCATCGAATTCGCGCAAAACGTGTGCGGACTCGCGGACGCAAACTCCAGCGAGTTTGATCCGGCGACGCCGCATCGCGTGATCTACAAATTGCGCGAACTGCGCGGCGTGGAAGAGCTGGGCGGCACGATGCGACTGGGCGCTTGGGACTGCAAGATCGAAGCGGGGTCGCAGGCCTCCAAGGCCTATGGCAGCACGGACATCAGCGAGCGCCATCGGCATCGCTACGAGTTCAATCGCGAGTATGAAGCGCTGCTAACCGGCGCGGGATTGCGGATTACTGGAAGCTCTCCTGATGGAACCTACGTTGAGATTGTGGAGCTGCCGGACCATCCGTACTTCCTCGGCTGCCAGTTCCATCCTGAATTCAAGTCAAAACCGCTGGAGCCGCATCCGCTCTTCGTGAGCTTCATCAACGCGAGCTATCAGCACCGCGCCAAGCGGCTGGCGGCGGCGCAACCGGATGAGAGCAATCAGTATCTTCGCCCCGAGGGTGCAGGAAAACACTGATCGTCGAATCACGCATGACGAGAACGGACAGCATTCGTGCTGTCCGTTCTCGTTGTGCCACACCCGTCCGTAGAACGTCTGCTCGCAAAATTCTCCATGATTCTTCAAACCTTTTGATTCGCGGCGAATCTTATGGGTATGCCTACACATACGATTACTTCAAGCAGTACATTCACTATCGGCGGCGATCTAACTGTAAACAGATTGGGATTCGGCGCAATGCGCCTTACCGGAGAAGGCATTTGGGGAGAACCGAAAGACCCTGCGGAAGCCAAGCGTGTGCTGAAGCGCGCCGTGGAGTTGGGTGTCAACTTCATTGACACGGCTGATGCTTACGGTCCTGAGGTAAGCGAGCGGCTGATCGGGGAAGCGCTATCCCCTTATCCCAACGGCCTGGTGATCGCAACCAAGGGTGGCCTGACCCGCTCCGGGCCGAACAAGTGGGAGCCGCTCGGCAGACCGGAATATTTGCGGCAGTGCGTTGAGATGAGCCTGCGGAGGTTGAAGCTGAAACGCATCGATCTCTACCAGCTGCATCGTATCGATCCCAAGGTTCCTGCTGAAGAGCAGTTTGGCGAACTCAAGAAGCTGCAGGATGAAGGCAAGATCCGCCACATTGGACTGTCTGAGGTGAAGCCTGCGGAAATCGAGAATGCGCGCAAAACCATCAAGGTGGTCAGCGTGCAGAATATGTACAACATTGGCGACCGCGGCCACGAAGACACCCTGCAATATTGCGAGAAGAACAAGCTCGCGTTTATTCCCTGGTTTCCGGTGGCGGCGGGCAAGCTTGCCCAGCCGGGAGGTCTGCTCGATGAAACGGCGAAGAAGCACAACGCGACGGTCGCACAACTGGCGCTTGCGTGGTTGCTGCATCGCTCCGAGGTGATCCTGCCCATCCCGGGCACCTCGTCCGTTCGCCACCTGGAAGAGAACCTTGGCGCGTCCAAGATCAAGCTCAGCGAAGACGAGTGGAGTGCGCTCGAACAGAAGGTAAGCGGAATGAAGAAAACGGCATGAACGGGTAGCCGTTTCAACACGGCCCCAGCCTTGCCATGGCGAGGCTGGGGTATCTCACTTTGTCCTTTTCCGCGTTCTTCGTCTTGCTCCCGCCTTGAGTTTTTCCGCTCCGCTACAATAATTCTTCATCCTCAGGAGCCCGCATGGCACCGCTCGACCTCGCTGTCCTCTGCGATCCCCTTACCAGAGCACCACTCGAAGTACGCGCCAACTCTCTGATCTCCGGAAGCTCCAGCTATTGCATCCAGGAGGGCATTCCGATCTTCGCGGCCGCGCCGGAAGCTCTCAACCGCAAGTATCAGCGGATGTATGACCGCATTGCCCCGCTCTACGATTTTGCCGAGAAAGCGTACAAGCGAATCGTCAAGCGCGACATTCGAGCGTTTCTCGCCGCCGAACTCGAACTGCGCCCGCATATGCGCATCCTCGAAGTCTCCATCGGCACGGGAGCTAACCTGCGATTGCTTCCGCAGGACGCCGAAGTGCATGGGCTTGATGTTTCCATGGGAATGTTGCGAGCGTGCCGCCGCAATCTGCGCCGCACCCACCGCGAGGCTGCGCTTTACCAGGGAGAGGCTGAGCGATTGCCCTTTCGCGACAACTCCTTTGACCTTGTATTTCATGTGGGCGGCATCAACTTCTTCTCCGACCGCCGCCGCGCGCTGGCCGAAATGTTTCGAGTGGCGAGGCCGGGCAGCAAGATCATCGTCAGCGATGAAACCGAAATGGTTGTTGCGGGAACCTACCGGCGAATTCCGTTTGTCAACCGGTTCTTCCGGGAGCGCACCGCACCGGTCATCTCGCCCACCGATTTACTGCCAGCCGCCGCCCAGGGCATCAGCCTCAGCACGGTGAATCGCGGCAAACTCTACTGCCTGACGTTTCGCAAATAAGAAGAATACGTCCGAAGCCAGACCTTGCAGCGCAAACAAAAGAGGCCCGTCGCCGGGCCTCTTGAAGTTGCGCTGTAAACCGCTTGGTTGGGCTTAGTCTTCGCGTACCTGTTTAGACAAGTAGCGCTCATAGCCAATCTCATGGATGAGGTGCAGTTGAGACTCCAGCCAATCCACGTGACCTTCTTCATCGGCCAGGATGCCCTGAAGGAACTCGGCTGTAGCGTTATCACCCAGGTCACGCGAAAGCTTGATTGCGTCGTTGTAAAGTTTCACGGCTCCCAACTCCAACTCCAGATCATTGGCGAGCTGTTCCTTCACGTTCTTGCCAACCTTCAATGTTGCGGGACCGATTACGGATGGCGTGGCGTCCAAAAAGAGAATCCGCTCGATCAGCTTTTCCGCGTGCTTCATCTCGTCAATGGACTGCTTCTTGATGAACTTCGAAAGCGTTTCATACTTCCAGTTCTCGCACATTTCAGCATGTAGGAAATACTGATTGATGGCCAACAGCTCTTCTTGCAGAGCCTCATTCAACACGGCAATTACCTTGTCGTTTCCCTTCATCGCTTCACTCCTCTGTAGGCCCAAACAGCGGGACTAATTAGATTACACTACGCGGTAGAAATGTCCGAATCCCGCCAACGCAGATAGTGCACTTTACTTTGAAACCTTGAAACTTCGGAACCTGTTCTACAATCCCTTTCTATGCCCGTCAAGCAATCCGAGGCCATCGTCCTTCGCACCTACCCTCTGCGCGAGGCTGACTTGCTTGTCACGCTCTTCACTCGCGCGGAAGGCAAGGTGAAGGGAGTTGCCAAGAGCGCCAAGCGTTCGCAGAAGCGCTTTGGCGGCGCGCTGGAACCGCTGACGTGTGTGCGCGCCTTCTGGCAGGATCGTGAAGGGAGCGAGCTGGCGCGGCTGGATTCGTGCGACCCGCTGCTGTCTCCGCTGGCTGCGCCGATGGATTACGCGCGGGCCGTGGCGCTGGCGCATGTGGCGGAGATGCTGGACGAGTTACTGCCGGATCGCGAGCCCAACGACGGCGTTTTCCGCCTGGCCTGGGCCATTCTTCAGTCGCTGGAAACCGATTCGATCTGGCTGCCGATCACGTATTTCGATCTGTGGATGGTCCGCTTGCTGGGCTTTTTGCCGCCGCTGGATGAATGCATCGAGTGTGGCGAATCGCTGGTAGGAAAGCCCGCGTTTTTCCACGCGCTACGCGACGGGCTGGTCTGCGAGCGCGACCGCCGCATTGCGAGTTCCGAGCTTACGGTGGAGTCTCGCGCGCTGGCGGCCCGTATGTTTCGGAATCCGGTGAATCACTTCGCGGGAGAGCCGCTTCCGTCGTCACGGTTGGCGGATTTGAGGAAGTTTCTTATGCAGATTATCGACCGGCATTTGGATAGGAAGCTTAAGACCTCTTCGCAACTGGAAAGGCTGGATTAGGCGGAAGACCCACAACAGATAAAACTACCCCACTCAACGAAAAGAGCGTTGAGTGGGCCACCCTGAGCGAGTGGCCCACTTGCCTCGTCGAAGCTATCGTTTGCCCTTTTCTTCCTTGGGCGGCGCTTGCTGCCGGGATACGACCTGTTGACGCTGCTCCGTATGTTTCTGGACGAGAGCCTGCGTCTGCTGCTGGTGCTTCTGTTCTAGCTGCTGCTGTTTCTCCGGAGGGGCCTTCTGCTTGGCGAGTTGGGCGTGTTCTTTCTCCTGCTGCGCCTGAAGATTCTGGCGCTCTTTATTCTGCTGAGCCTCCATCTTTTGCTGCTGCTTCTGCTGCTGCTTATCAGCCTTGGCATTGCCGGTATTGGGAGCAGGCATCTTCTCGGCTGGCGGGAGATCCTTCACGTGCGCTGGTGCTGAGGCGGCGCGTGCGGGCGTTGCGTTGGCGCCAGGACGGGCCTCATGTTCTGCGGGCTTATACGCTCCTCCAGCTTCCCGGGCTGGGACGGCACCTCCCTTGAAATCTCCGGGGCGGGCCGTTGCGGCAATAGGCGGCTTGCCATGGTTCGCGGAAGCGCGCAGTTCAGGATTGCCACGAGCGGCGTTGACGTGCTGGGTTTGCGCGGCGACCGGGCCGATGTGACGCTCCTTCCCCCACTGTTGCTCCTGTGGTGAAGGACGAACCTGCACTCCGCCGTTGCCGCCATTGAAAGCAACGTGAGTGTTATTCACGATCGTGACGTGCTCGTTATAGACGTTGCGGATGTTGACCACGTTGACGTTGGAGACCTCGCGGTTATAGAAGAAGTGATTGCCTTGCCAACGACCTCCATAAAAGCCATTGCCGAAGTATCCGAAGCCGTAGTTGATGCCTCCGTAGAAGCCGACGTGCGGGCCCCACCAGCCGGGATGGAAGCCATAGACTCCAGCTTCAAAACCCCACCAGGGCGGCGTCCAGAGATAGCCCACTTCGGGGGCCTCGACCCAGGTTCCGGGAATCCAGTAATAGCTTTCGACATCGGGGTCCCAGGCCCAGTAACCCGGCGTCCAGATGTAACCGTCACCGGGGCATACAGGTTGCTCATAGACCGGCAACGCGGGCGGACCAAAGTTCACGGAAATGCTGACCTGCGCGAACGCAGCCATGGATAACGCCAATATTGCCAGTAGAAGTACACTCCAGCGAAGCGACCGAACCAATCTCATTGCGATTCCTTTCGTTTGAAACGCGAAACTACCTGACCTACTCCTGATTAGGATGTGCAAATGCTGGATATGGGATTCCTTAGTGCGCAGAACGGGCCTCTCCTGGGCAAGCAGCAGGTCAATACCAGCCTAGGATAGCGAGCGCCTCGGCGATTTACCGCTCACTTTGCGACTTCCCGGGTGGCCCATTCAACGCGTTTTTCGTTGAGTGGGGGCAGTTAACTGAAGTACCCTTCGGCCCGTTTCGGGATACTGAGTGCCTTGGCGATTTTGCGCTCGCAATCACGGCGGTGAAGAGTCACTTGTTCCTGAGCCCGTCAATGAGCATGATGAACAGCGGCAGATTTATCACAAACAATACTCTGGAGCCGATCTTGATCATGCCCCGACTCTGGCGTGAAAGAACGACAGCGATGAACAGCAGAACGAAGCTGGCGGCAAGAACTGACATGCCAAGAAGTATTCCAAGGTCGCCAAGTGAGAAGAGTGGAAGCACGAAGACTGATGCCGTTCCGAGAATCACGGAAAACGCGAACGATGCGAACGCTTTTCGTGGCCTTCCGGCGGTTATGTTCGTCCAATCAGCATTTATTTGCGCCCACGCCAGCGCCAAGAAGATGCCCCCAACAAGGAATGTAGAAGCAACTAGCAACATCGCGGGAAACAAGAACTCAAGCGGCTTGAACCACATCCATTCCTCCACGAGCAGCTAGTATCGTCGAGTCCGATGTTCCTTGCAGAGTAGCTAAGGTATCTCCCATATTCAACAAACATATTTCGGAGTGATACCGGACGATAACAGTCAGTATGGAGTGACCGGCGCCGATGCGCTGATCGTGGGTTAGGCTGTGAGTCGGAGAGACACACAGTTCAGAGCCACAGGCGGAAGGGAGCCGGTCATGAAGGAGAAGTTACGATATTTAGGTTTGGATGTCCATGCGGAGACGATTGCCGTAGCGGTCGCGGAGTCGGATGGCGAAGTGCGAAGCTTGGGAACGATTCCGAATCGCGCCGAGTCGATCCGCAAGTTGATCAAGAAGCTTGGTCCGCTGGACAAGCTGAGGGCTTGTTACGAAGCAGGACCGACGGGCTACGTTGTGTATTGGCAGTTGACGGAACTGGGCATCGAGTGCGAGGTTGTGGCACCCACGTTGGTACCGGTCAAGGCCGGTGATCGCGTCAAGACGGATCGGCGGGATGCGGAGAAGCTGGCACGTTGCTATCGATCCGGAGATCTGACGGCAGTGTGGATTCCGGATGAAGGTTCTGAGGCCTTGCGAGACTTGGTGCGTGCCCGAGAAGCAGCCAAGCAGGATCAACTGCGGGCACGGCATCGGTTGGGCAAGTTCCTTCTGCGCTCAGGCCGGCGTCCACCCTCGGGAGTGAAACCCTGGACGCGCGCTTATCTGATCTGGGTTGCGCAGCTACGTTTCACTCAGATAGCTCAGGAGTCCACACGTCTGGACTACCTGCATGAGGTTGAGCACATGCGCGAACGGGTAGCACGTCTGGAGCAAGCCATCACGGAGGCTCTAAAGTTGGCCTCGCCCGAGTTGCAACAAGTCGTCAACGACCTACAGGCACTACGCGGAATCGCCGATATCTCGGCTGTGACCATTGCTGCCGAGTTGGGCCAGGTATCCCGCTTTGCCAGCGCACGGCAACTGATGGGGTATTGCGGCGTTGTTCCCAGCGAAGACTCCAGTGGCAAGCGAACAAGACGCGGGGGCATCACTAAAACCGGCAACGCGCACATGCGACGAATCGTCGTCGAAGCAGCGTGGAGCTATCGTCGTCCACCAGCTATCTGGTACGGATTGCGCAGACGACAGGAGAGCATTTCCGAGGAGGCCAAGGAGATTGCATGGAAAGCACAACACAGGCTGCATAAGCGCTATGTGAAACTGGGTGCAGCCGGCAAGGACCAGAGGAAGATCGCTACCGCGGTCGCTCGTGAACTGCTGGGTTTCATCTGGGCGATTGGAACCAGAGCAGAGACGATCGTTAGGCAGCAGGCCGCAGTCTAAGGGAGCCAACGGCAAAGACAAGAACCTTCCTGAAAATGAAAAAGCCAAAAACATTCACTCTATGAACGATGCCACCCATCTCGAGCACAGAGCCGGCAGCAGCCGGGGCAAACACGAAGGAGAATCCTCGCTTGCCCTATGCGACAGGCTCGACCGGACTCGCGATAACAGTCAGAGGCAGCTCCCGACGGATCATGATTATGCGGTTCCGACCCGCGAATATCAGACTGATCAATCGTCGCCATTTCTGCCCAGGCTGCTGCTCGCTCTGTCCTCGGGAAAGGCCAAGACAAAAACAAAAACAACCCCACTACTACGCAGAGTTGACACGGTCACTCCATATCAGGGCTTTGCACTCACAATCCCGAATCGGAATCTGCTGTTCATACGCAGACGGTCCCGACCAAGCTGGTCGGGGCTGCCCGGAGTGAGCCAGACTACGACTCGAATCCAATGGATCGCCTGCCACATCAAAAGGTCAGCTTCTACCTAATTCAGAGGAAGTCCGGCAAAAGAATCCGCCGTATTGCGGGACGCTTCACACCCCCGGCGATCCACAAAACTCAAGATTCTTCCATTCTCATTATTTTTCAACAGCTTAGCACCAACATTTCCGTCCCGGAACGGGCATTCGGCCGACTCACGGTTTTGCCATGCGGCTTCCTTCGTGCTAGGTTACGTTCCAGTTTCCATAGATTTAGAAGAGGTCCCAGTTGGCTAAAGGTTTAGTAATCGTCGAGAGCCCTGCCAAGGCTAAGACGATCCAAAAGTATCTTGGCGCCGGGTATGACGTTGAAGCGTCGCTCGGACATATAAAGGATCTGCCCAAGAAGGGTCTTGGGGTCGATGTCGACAACGATTTCGCAACCGAGTATGAGGTTATTCCCGGTAAAGAGAAGGTTGTCTCCGCGCTTCGCAAGCTAGCCCGCAGTGCTAATGCCATCTACCTGGCGCCCGATCCTGACCGCGAAGGCGAAGCGATTGCCGCGCATCTGGCCGAAGAACTTGGCTCGCAGGCCGACGGAGGCCGCAGCCACAAGAAGCAGGCGACGCCGGTTTATCGCGTAACGTTTAACGAAATCACCAAGAAGGCCGTGCTGGAAGCCTTCACCCATCCCCGCGAGATCGACTGGAACCTGGTGGATGCGCAGCAGACCCGCCGCATCCTCGACCGCCTGGTCGGATTCCAGGTGTCGCCGCTGCTATGGGACAAAGTCCGCAGAGGGCTTTCCGCCGGACGCGTACAGACCGTTGCGCTGCGGCTGATTGTCGAGCGTGAGCGCGAGATCCAGAAGTTCGAAAAGAAGGAATACTGGACGCTGGACGCACATCTGCACGCGGCCAAAGCTCCGGCATTCGACGCCCGCTTCCTCGGCGTGAATGGCGAAAAGCTGGAAGTCACGACGGAAGAGGAGTCCAAGCGCATTGTTGAGGCGCTGGACGCCGCTGCGTGGGCCGTCGCGTCGGTGAAGAAAGCAGAACGCAGGCGCAATCCAACGCCGCCGTTTACCACCTCAAAGTTCCAGCAGGACGCATCACGCAAGCTCGGCATGACCGTGAAGCGCGCCATGATGGTTGCCCAGCGGTTGTATGAAGGCGTCGAACTGGGCACCGAAGGCACCGTGGGTCTGATCACCTACATGCGTACTGACTCCGTCCGCGTCTCCGTTGACGCGCTCACCGAAGTTCGCACCCTGATTGAGCGCGACTACGGCAAGCCGTTCATGCCGGAGCAGCCGAACGCCTACAAGACGAAGGCGGTGAACGCGCAGGAAGCGCACGAAGCCATTCGTCCCAGCTCGGTGCTGCGCACGCCGGACGATGTGCGTCCGTACCTGCAGGATGACGAGTTCAAGGTTTACAAGCTGATCTGGCAACGCATGGTGGCGTCGCAGATGTCTGCCGCCGTGTTCGACCAGACCACGGTGGATATTGACGCCAAAGCGCCTGCGGCTGGCAGCACAGCGTTACCCAACGCAAAGGCCAAGGATGGCACGCGCTACAACTTCCGCGTGACAGGATCGATCCTCAAGTTTGAAGGCTTCCTGAAGGTTTACGAAGAAGCCAAGGACGCGAAGGACGAAGAAGACGAGTCGCTGAAGCACAAGCTGCCGCCGCTGGAAGAAGGTCAGTCGCTCAGGCTGGAAGAGCTCAAGCCAGAGCAGCACTTTACCGAACCGCCTCCGCGCTTCAACGAAGCCTCGCTGGTCAAGGAGCTGGAAGAACGCGGCATTGGACGGCCTTCGACGTACGCGGCGATTATCACGACCATCGTGGACCGCGGCTACGTGCAGAAAACCGCCGGACGTGGGGGAAAGTTCTTCCCCACGGAAATCGGGTTTGTGGTGACAGAGCTGCTGGTCGCCAACTTGAAGGACATTTTCGATTACGAGTTTACGGCCCGCATGGAACTGGACCTGGACCAGATTGAAGATGGCAGCATCAAGTGGACCGCCGCGCTCCATGACTTCTACGGCAAGTTCGAGCAAGACCTTGAATATGCCGGCGAGCACATGGAAAACATCAAGCGCATGGAGAAGGCCACGGACCAGAAGTGCGAGCGCTGCGGGTCCCCGCTGGTGTTGAAGTGGGGCAAGCATGGCTCGTTCTTTGCCTGCTCGACGTTCGACAAGAAGGACCCGAACTCCTGTACGTTTACCAAGGAAAATCCGATCAATCTGACGGACCTTGGCGACGCGGAAATCTCCTCCAATAATGAAGAGGAGTTCTGCGAAAACTGCGGCAAGCCGATGGTGTTGAAGCGCGGACGCTTTGGAACGTTTATGGCGTGCACGGGATATCCCGAGTGCAAGACCACGCGGCGGCTGGATTCGGTGCAGAAGAAGCCGGATACGCCGTTGGAAGAAAAGTGTCCTGACTGCGGACGCAACCTGCTGCTGCGCAATGGACGATTCGGAGAGTTCATCTCCTGCTCAGGCTATCCTGAGTGCAAGTACATCAAGCAGAACCTGATTGGGGTGAAGTGTCCTGAATGCGGCGTGGGCGAGATTGTGGAGAAGAAGGCGCGGCGCGGCAATTTCTTCTACGGATGCAATCAGTATCCCAAGTGCGACTTTACGGCGGCGAACAAGCCGGTGGACGAAAAGTGTCCTGAGTGCGGCAGCCCTTACCTGATGGAGAAGACGACCAAGGAAGGGACGTTCCTGATCTGCCCGAACAGCAAGGCTCCCGCGAAGGCCCGGACGGCGGCCAAGTCTACCAAGAAGACCGCGGCGAAATCGGCGAAGAAGACTGCGGTTGCCAAGGTTCCAGAGGTGGAACCCGGCTCCTGCTCATTCTCCAAAAAGATAGCCGAGCCTCAGCCGGAAACAGAAGTGACTGTGGCCTGATTGCAGGCAGCAATCGGCGAGCAGAAAAAATCCCCGTTTGGCTTGGCTGGTATGCCATCGCTAAACGGGGATTTTCCATGGCGGGAGAAACACCGGGAGGAGATTCTCCCGCACGTGGATTCGGTTCAGCGGATCACCTTGATGTCGTGATTCGCCGGTAGACAGGCTCCCAGCGCAAAGGCCGCTGCTGCAATTCCCAACAGAATAATCATCATCGACCTCACCCCCAGAAAAACTCTGATGCATTCTGGCCCGCTAACAGCCGCAATCTTTTCCTTCGGAACCTTCAACCCGGAGATGACCAGTCTGGTTCGTATCGGCGCTTGCATGTTGAGCGGCCTGGTTGCGGCGCGCGGTGCTCGTCAACTCCATCAGGACCAGCCGCGCGGTGGCCACCAGCAGCTTGCGTTCGTTACTGGGGGCAGCTTCCCAGCATGAACTGGTACCGGACGCCCACACGCAATCGAAGTCCTGCGCCAGCGCTTCGCGATAGTGGAAGAACAGCTTGGCTAGATGTTCGGGCTCTACTTCTTGAAAACCTGTCATCGTTTCGACCTCCGGGGCTAAGCACGCTCTCTGTATCTGGCGGTGCCCTTTCATCTGCACTTTGTTGGATTCAGGCCACCCTAAATCCCAGGTAGAAGGTTCCTAAAGAGTTGATAAATCCAGAAGGCCGAAACCGTATAATCCTCATATGCCCTTCTCTGTCCAGAACGTCACCATTGGTGGCCCCGATCTGTTTCTTATCGCTGGTCCGTGCGTCATTGAGAGCGAGGAGCACGCGCTCTTCATGGCCACCTCCATCGCCGCCATTTGCCGCGAGCTTGGCGTGCCATACATTTTTAAGGCGAGCTATGACAAGGCCAACCGCACTTCGATTACGAGCTATCGGGGACCCGGAATCAGCGAAGGGCTTCGCATCCTCGCCCGCGTGCGTGACGAAGTGAAGGTACCGGTGCTCACCGATGTGCATGAGGCCGCGCAGGCCTCCGCCGCAGGAGAGGTTGTGGACGTTCTCCAGATCCCGGCCTTCCTGTGCCGCCAGACCGATCTGCTGATTGCCGCCGCCAAAACGGGCAAGGCCGTCAACATCAAGAAGGGGCAGTTTGTCGCGCCGCAGGACATGCGCCACGCCGTTGCCAAGGTGCAGGAGAGCGGCAACCCGCGCGTCTCGCTGACCGAGCGCGGAGCAAGCTTTGGCTACCACAACCTTGTGGTGGACATGCGCTCGCTGGCCATCATGCGCGAGTACGCGCCCGTGGTCTTTGACGCCACGCACTCCGTCCAGCTACCAAGCCAGGGCACGCAATCCGGCGGACAGCCGCAGTTCATCCCCCTGCTAAGCCGCGCCGCCGTAGCCGCCGGCATCGACGGCATTTTCATGGAAGTTCACGACAACCCGGCCGCAGCCAAAAGCGATGGAGCTAATGCTCTCCCGCTCTCCAGCCTGCGCGCTACGCTGCGGCAGCTCCTGGCCGTGCACAAAGCCGTGAGTGTGGCGTCGTAATATTCTGATTCACCCAGAGCAACCCGCCAGTTCTATTCCCGTTCCATCTCTACAACTTCTGCGCTGCATGAATGTGGAGGTGTTTCCGAATGGACCGAAGAATTTTTCTGGCGATGTGCGCGGCGAGCAGCATGCTCACCACTGCCCGGGCTCGCGCCTTTGAGACCGTGAGCGATGCGCGCGCAATCGTCATCACGCCTGAAGAGGCACACGTCTATAGTCAGGGGCTCGGCGAGGCACACATTCTGGTGGACACCGAGCGGTCCAACGGTGCCTGGTGGCTTGGCCAGTTTCGCGAAGACCCCGGCTTCACCACTTCCCTGCATCTTCATCCGGTGCAGACCGAGTACTTTTTCATCCTTGATGGCGTGCTCGCAGTGTTTCTCGACGGCGCATGGCACGACCTGAAGGCCGGAACGATTGCCGAGGTGCCTGCGGGCAAGGCTCACGCACAGGCCAATCATGAAGCTCAGGCAGTGAAGTTCGTCGGGTGGGGCGCGCCCTCTGGGTTCGAGAAGGCGTTCCCGGAGATTGACAAGCTTGCTGCGCGACTCTCGACGAGTTCGCCGCAGTGGGGCCCGGAGTTGGCCAAAATCGTGAGCCGTCACGACACAAAAGTTCTCGGTCCACCACCGCCGCGCGGCTAGCCGATTGGACGAACGCGCTTCGCTCTTGTCTTTCGCGCGGCTTTCCGTTTCAATGCAAAGGAATGCTTCGCAAGACAAATCCGCGCACGGTGTGGCTGCTGTTTTATCTCTGGGGCAGCTATCTTGTTACTCGCCTGTTCGTGGATTTCTCCAGCCTCACGGCCTATCCGACGATGTCGCTCAATGCCATGGTCAACGGCACGGCGGTGCGGCCATTCGTCTCCCGCGCGCTGGTTCCCATTATCATTCGCTGGGTTGACGCACACACTTCAGACTTCTTCCAGTACCAGGTCATGATGGCCTGCACGAGCTCCGGCTTTGCCACTGAGTTCTACGTCCACGGATACACGTTTGAAAAGGCTATCCTGCTGGCGCTGACCTTCCTCTTCTACTTCGGCACCGCGCTACTTTTGCGTTCGCTTGCGCGCCGCTACTACGGCCTTGGCGAGAACGCCGCGTGGCTTGCTGGACTGGCCGGGCTGGCGTGCATACCATTGCTCTTTGCGGCTTACAGCCCGGTTTATGATCCGCCGACGATCTTCTTCTCCGCCGCGATGCTCATGGCCTGCACGCTCGGCAGCAGCACACTGTTCGGGGTGTGCTTTCTGCCGGCGTGCGTGAACCGCGAAACCACGATTCTGTTTCTTCCGGTGTACCTCGCCTTTGAATTCATCCGGCTGCGCCCGCTACTCTCTACCGACCGCACCCGTTTTGCCAAGCGCGCGGCGCTCCCGCTGTTCTTCTCTGCGCTGCTGGCTGGTTCGTGGTTCGTCATCCGCTTCCAGATCAATCAGCGATACCAGCACAATCGCGGAGGCGTCCTCGACTTTCATCTCCTCGACCACAACTTGCGACTTTTCAGCGTTGCTCCGTTCGCCGCCTTCTGGTCGTTGTTCATCGTGCTCGTCATCGCTATCTTCTGCATCGCGGATTGGCGCAGCAAGCCCCAGCCCCTGCGCTGGAGCATCCTGCTGATATTCCTTCCGCTGACGATTGGTTCGCTGCTCTATGGATACGTGGAGGAGCTGCGCGTCTATTTTGAGCTCTACCCAATGCTATTTCTGCTAGCCTTGCCCACTGTAACAAAGACCCTGGGCCGTGCTGTTGCCGCTAATCTTGAAAGCTTGAAACCTCTGAAACTTTGAAACCTGCTCTCACTTCACTTCCAGCGGAAATACAACGGTGCCCACCTCGCCATTCAGATTGTCACGCGCAGCAAAGTGCATATCGTACGTTCCTGGAGGCAATTCCACTCCAACTTCCACGCCCATTCCTCCGCGCCGAATCTTCTCCGCTGTCTCGGTCTTGAGCTTTCCGGCGACGTGATTCTCACCCTGTCCCACGTTCTTGCCTTTCGCGTCGAAGGCTACGACGACGATGGTCATATCCACGGCGTTTCCGTTTTGCGCATCCACGGTCACCGACTTCGCGGGCATACCTACGGCGAACTGGTGCCGCGTTTTGCCAGCCTCTGGCGCTTGCCGCTCCGCGCCGACAGCAACCTCGTGCACGTTCATCTTGATTCCGGAGAACTCCACCGGAGAACGCAGTGCTTCGACCAATTGCTTCTGCCTCAACTGCGGAGTGTCTTCCGCTGCGGCACCAACGAAAAAACCTTCGCGCGCGCGCACGTGTGCGCCCTCGGCTCTCACCTTTACCTTCAGCTTGCGCCAGCCCGGCTGCAAATCGTCCGAGGGCAGATAGTACCCAAGCATGTAGTACGAGCGTGAATCCTCTACGGCGCGCGCAAAGCACTTTTCAAGGTCGTTGGTGTTTACGCACGCCACGCCACCCGTAGCCTCGGCAAAGGCTCGCATGGTCATCTGGCGCTGCTGATCCTTGTCGTAGGCAATCGTCATCGGCTTGCTGGCATTCATGCGGCTTGTGCCGGTTGAGATCGGGCCTGACCTCCGCGACGAATCAAAGGCTGCCGTGGCTCCAGCGAATCCCGACAGTCCCCGCACATCTACCGTGTACACGGCAATCCCTGCGGCTGAAAGCGCCCGCCACGTCTCCTCATACTGCGAGACCATGTCAACGCCCATGCGCGCGAACGCCTGCGGATCATCGATCATGAATGGAAATCCGCCGCTCGCCCAGATCAGCGTCTTGCGCCCCGGAATTGCTTCATAGGCGTGCGCGATCTGCATCATCGCTTCCAAGGTTGTGCGCGTGGCATTGCGCTGCTCGTATGCCTGCTGCGTGGCCTGCGCGTCCTGCATGAACTGGGAGATCGTGTCTGCCGACTGGCTCACCGAGTTGTTGTCCAGCGAGTTTGTCATGTCCGCGGTGAGCTCCGCCGACTCGTCGCTCATCTCAATGGTGCCTGTCTCGGCCTGTAGCTTTTTCAGTGCCGCAATCAGCACTCCGGCGTCCGAGGTGAAGGGATAGAGTTGCTGCAACCCGCTCTGCCTCAGTCCCAGCAGCGCGGTTGGCTCCTCGCGACGCAGGTTCTTCTGCAGGTACTCCATCAGCTTGCGCTTCGCCTCCTGCTGGGCGAGAACCGGAGTGTTCAACAAATCCATCACCACAACTGTGACTCGCCAGTTTCCGGTGTCGCCAAAGTTGAAGTTCGAGTGACCCTCGGCGGGAGCAGCCGCGCGGGCTTTCACGTCCGGAGCCACCGAATTCACTTCTTCAAAGATGGTCGCATCGCGTAGCTTGCCATGCTCCTCAATGCGGAACGCATCGCGCTTCAGTCCGGCAATGGGTGCGCCATTCTTTCCGGTGACGACAACCGGAACCAGCACCAGTTGCGTCCGGCTCGTAAACTTTGGTGTTGCCGTTGCGGCACTCTTCCCTGTACCAGTTGCGTCCCCGGGCCTGGCATCCGCCTGCGCCCAAAGCTGAAAACTCCAAAGGGCCAAACAAGAAAAGACAAACCCCAGCCTCATCGCCTTGCGTCGCATCGAACGGTATCTCCTCGACTACTTCACCGCCAGCAGATAGGTCACCGTGCCAATCTCGCCGGTCAAATTGTCTCGCACTGCAAAGTGAATCTCGTATTTTCCCGGAGTCAAGTCCATCCCCTGTTGCGCGCTCAGTCCCGTCTTGCGGAATTTCGGCATCAACTCCTGTGGCACCTTCGCCTCCAGCAGATGATCGATGCGGCCGTGTTCTTTACCATCTTCGCCAAACGCCACCGCCGTCACCGAAACGTTGACAGCGTTCTCTCTCTGGTCATCCACGGCAATCGAATCACCCAGCACGCCAATCACGAACTCATGCCGTGAGCTTGACCCTGTAGACTTTGCGGGCAGTTCACGCACGTTCATCCGGACCCCCGTCAAGTCCACTGGGGAGCGCAGGGCATCCAACAGCTCACGCCGCTGGTCGTCCGCCTTCTCATCCGCTCCGGCCGAGACGTAGAACCCGTCGCGCGCCCGCACCTTCGCCCCCGCCGCGTCCACCTTGACCTTCAGCTTCCGCCATCCCGGCTTCAGGTCGTCTTGCGGCAGGTAGTAGCCCAGCAGGTAATAACTGCCGGAGTCGTCAAATGCGCGGGAGAGACACTTTGCCGTGTCCACCGACGTGCCGGCGCACCACAATCCACCGGTGTTGTCGGCAAATTCCCGAAGCGACCACTGCTTTGCCTGCAGCGCGCCATACCGGGTCAGCGTGCCGTTGAATCCTGCCAAGCCGCTCACATCCAGCGAGTACACGGCAATGTCAGCGGAATTCAGCTCGCGCCACGTCGCATCGTATTTTTCCACCATGGTGGAGCGCGTAATTCCCGGCGACAAGGCTCCGCTGAATCCACCGCTTGCCCAGATCAGCGTCTTTCTTCCGGGAATGGTGCCGTAGGCGTGCGCAAGCTGCGTCATCGCCGTCAAGGTGATCCACGTCGCGCCCTCCAGGTCACCGCCGCTCCTGCCTCCCCGAACGCCTGTCCCTTGCCACATCTCGCCAAAGCTGTTGTTGAACTCGGTGCTGGTGAGCGCTTCCAAGGCCGATGTTTTGCCCGCATCACTGGTGCCGATCGGCACTCGCACGCCCTGTAAGGAGGCCAGCAGCCCTGCCGTGTCCGTTGTTGGTGCATACAGTTGCCGCAGCCCGTGCGTTCCCAACCCGAAAATCGCAGTGGCTTCATGAGCGGGAATCGTATTGGCCAGCTGTTCGATGAGCTTGCGCTTGCCGTCACCCTGGAAGAGATACGGCGTATTCAGCAAGTCCAGCACCACAATCGTCATGTGCCCGCGCGGAGCATCTTCAAAGTTGAAGTTGGAACGACCTTCCAACTGCGGCACTACCGGAACCTTGGCATCGGCTGCAACCGGCTTCACCTCTTCAAAGGTTGCCACCTTCCGCCGCTTTCCCTGCTCTTCCACGGTGAATACATTGCTCGCCAGCCCACCCATGTGCTCGCCGTTCCTGCCCTTCACCAGCACTGGCACCAGCACCAGTTGCGACCTGCTGGTAAACGTAGGAACGTCTGCCGCCGCGTTCGCCGGCTTTACCTGCGCCCAAAGCTGTGCGTTGAACAAAAAGAAACAGCAGAAAAACACGACAGGCGACAACCGCAGAAACCTGCGACCCATGAGCGGATTCTCCTTTTTGGAATACGGAAACATTGTACGACTCTGGCCATAGCGCCGCTTGTGAATTCTCAATGCAAAGAATGCGGCCCACACGATTCCCCGGCCAACTCACGACCCTGCTGCCGCAATCTCAGTAGCGAACTTCGTTCCTTGTAAGGAGAGCTCATGAACCGCCTGAAACTGCTTCCGGTCGTGATCGTTCTTGGCATCGCTGCCTTGCTGACGCTGGCTGTGCGGCCCAGGGCGTACGCCCAGCAGCCTGCATCCGACACTGGGGCCAAGCGCACTGTGCTCGAGAGGCACGACCTGAGCGTTCCCGGCCACGAAGGCGTGTTGGTACAAACCGAACTCGCGCCCGGTGCCAAGGAGCCGCGACACACCCACCCCGGAGACATCTTCGGTTACGTAATGGAGGGCACCATAACCCTGGTGGCAGATGGCCAACCTACGAGGACAGCGAAAGCCGGTGAGGTCTTCTTCGTCCCCGCCGGACAAATTCATTCAGGGCAGAACAATGGGGATATCCCGGTGAAACTGCTGGTTTCCTTCTTCGTCGAGAAGGGCAAGCCGCTGACCTCTCCCGTGAAATGACGTGCGCGTTTGGAAGCGAGAAGCTACCCCACACAAGCCAACAACGGCTTGCATGGGCACTCGTCACTTGTGGGGATGTCTATTTCCATCTCCACAAATATCCAGCGTAGGCCTCGGGGCTATCGACTCCGGGGTTCTGCGGCGCAGTCTCATTGTTGGAGATATGGTGATACTTGTATCCCAGCAGCAGTGAGGACCTTTTGCCGGTGAACACCTGCACTCCCGCACCAAAGTTGAAAGTAAAGTTGAACTGCGAGGAGTTCGGCACCGGCTCCTGCCGGGTAAAGTAGAGCATGCCGCCGTGCGCGTCGAAGAACGGTTGCACCCGGTGGCCGTTCCAGAAGTTTACCTGCATGCCCAGCGGCGTCACGCCACCTGCGTAGGTGGTAGCTCCCGCACGATGGCCGGTTTGCACGTGCTTCGTGTTGAAGTAGTATTCGGTTGGCTCGTTCAGCAGAGCCAGCGGCACCAACTCGCTCACCCACTTCACGGCCACTCCGCGCCCAGTCAAGATGGTGGCCGCATACTGTCCATTCAACTCAAAAAATTTGCGGTGCTGCGACTTGCCAATGCCTTCTATCGAATCCGGCGAAAAGGCGCCCCACACGCCAATCTCCTGATTCCAGCGCTGCAATCTTGCGCCATCGTTTGTCTGCGCCATTACCACCGGCGCCACCCACAGCAACAACGCACACGCCCACAGGAAACGTCTCATGCCTACATGGTACGATAACCAGCGGTAGCTCTGAGTTGTACTCATCCGTTATGACGACTGGCGAAAACGTAGTCCGCATTGAAGCCGAGGCCTTGCGACGTCTGGCCGACCGCATCGCCGGTCCCATGGCGCAGGATTTTGCACGCGCGCTCGAACTCATCCTCTGCTGCGCCGGACGCGTGGTTGTCACCGGGATGGGCAAGAGCGGGCTGATTGGGCGCAAACTGGCCGCCACGTTCGCATCCACCGGAACTCCTGCGCTCTACCTGCATCCTGCCGAAGCGCTGCATGGCGATCTTGGCATGGTGATGCGCGGCGACCTTGTGCTGGCGCTCTCGGCCTCGGGAGAAACCGCCGAAATTCTCGAACTGCTGCCCACGATCAAACGGCTCGGCGTGCTGCTGATTACATTCACTGGAGATTGCCTGGCTCCCACGAACGGCCATCCGCCTTCAACGCTGTCGCAGGCCGCCGACGTTGCGCTCGACTGTTCGATTCACAAGGAAGCTTGCTCGCTCGGCCTTGCGCCCACGGCGTCCACCACAACCATGCTCGCGCTGGGAGACGCTCTGGCCGTTGTGCTTAGCGAGCGCCGCGGATTCCGCGCCGAAGATTTCGCCGACCTGCATCCCGGTGGCAAGCTTGGCAAGCGACTCGCCCGCGTATCGCATCTCATGCACTCGGGCGAGTCCATCCCGCGCGTTGCGCCCGCCACTCCGATGATCGAAGTCATCTACGAAATGTCGCGCAAGGGACTCGGCATCACGGCCGTCACGGAAGGCAATACACTGGTCGGCATCATCAGCGACGGCGACTTGCGCCGACTGCTGGAACATCGCGGGAAAGATGTGCTCGACCTCACGGCCTCGCAGTGCATGACCCCGGACCCACGTACGATTTCTCCCGATGATTTCGCCGCCCACGCGCTCGACCTGATGGAGCAGAGAAAGATCACCTCGCTCATGGTGGTGAGCGATGGCAAGGAGTTGCAAGGCGTCGTCCACCTGCATGATTTGTGGGGAGTGGAACTGGTCTGAGTGCCTCAATCATTCACTCTTTGAGCAATCGTTGAGGGGCTGATTGGATAACTGCTTAGTCAATCGTTCCAACATTCGCTCAACCATTCACTAAACCGGCAAAATCGCTCCACCTGCGATTTACTCACTAGCCAATTGTCTGCCATCGCCGCTGGCTCACGGTGTAGAGCGAGTTTTCTTCCGCGCCGTCGTCTTCACATTCTTCTTCGCTGCTGTTTTCGCGGCTTTCCGCGCGGTGAAGCTGTGGTGATGCGCGATCATGTTCACCTTCAGCCCCAGAAAACTCACGCCTTCGGCTTGCAGGTGCAGGCGCTGCTCAAAGCCTTGCTCTCCGCTGAGTAGAATTTTTCCGCCCGCGCCAACGATGCGATGCCATGGCAGTCCCGCGCTCTCCGCGTGCAAGGCCCAGGCTACCTGCCGCGCCGCGCCAGGGTAGCCGGACGCGTACGCAATGTCCCCATAGGTTGCAACCTTGCCGCGTGGCACGCGGCTGACCTGGCGCAACATATCGCGAAACATGCTGGTTTTCAGCGGCTCCTTGTCGTGTGCGTCTTTCACTTTATCTTCACTCCACTCTTCTTTGCCGCTGTCTTAGCGACAATTTTTCGCATGATTGGTCTCTTCGGTGAGCGGCGGCCCGCAACTTGAAATTTCGCATGAACGAAGGTCGGCATCACTCCTGTCCAGACAAACGCGGGCGGCAGTTTTTCTTCCAACTCTTGCGGATAGCCTTCAATGATTCTTGCACCCTTGCTGCGCGCGAACTCCGTGGCAGCTTTCAACACTGTAACCGTGAGGCCTTGGCCGCGCGCCTTCTTGTCGATGAAGAAGCAGCTCACCGACCAGACCTTCTCGTCGTCCACCGGAGCCAGAACCTTGGATTTGCCGAGCCGTACGTATTCTTCGCGCGGTGCTACAGCGCACCACGCCACGGCGCGCCCGTCTTCATAGAGCAGCACTCCAGGCTCGTGCCCGGCATCCACCAGCGCACGCATCGCCGAACGATTCCCTACGCTGCCATTGGACTTGAACTCCGCGAGCGGCAGCCTCCACGTCATGCACCAGCATCCGCCGCAGGCGCCACGCGGGCCGAAAAGCGTTTCAAAGTCGTTCCATGTTTCGGGAGTAAGTGGCTTCCAATTTCGCAGTGGCTTCATGGCGGTCAAGAATACTAGGTTTCAGAGCACAGTTCCAAACATGCGTGTCTATGCAGCGGACTAGGCGATTGTCCTGAGTACCTCGTGGGCAAAGCAGGGTTATGATCGAGAGAGCATGGAATCTTTCGAACACCGCTGGCACAAGTTTCTTCCCAAGTCTGTTCTCAGCCTGAAGGGATACACTGCACGGATCTTTGCCGCTGATCTTGCGGCGGGCGTGACAGTGGGCCTGGTGGCTCTGCCGCTTGCCATGGCGTTTGCCATTGCCAGCGGACTGACGCCGCAGGCAGGCATCTACTGCGCCGTGGTTACGGGCTTCATCATCTCGCTGCTCGGCGGCAGCAAGATGCAGATTGGCGGACCGACCGGCGCGTTCGTCGTGGTGATTGCAGGAATCCTCGCCAAGCATGGCATTCACGGACTCTTCCTCTGCACCATGATGGCCGGAGTGATGCTGGTCATTATGGGCGTCACAGGACTGGGCAAGGCGGTGCAGTTCATCCCGCGCCCGGTGGTGATGGGCTTCACCAACGGCATTGCCGTGTTGATTGCCAGCACGCAGATTCGCGACTTCTTCGGCTTGCGGCTGGAGCACAATCCCGGAGAGTTCTTTGCGCGCATGAAGGAGTTGGTGGAGCACGCGGGCACCGTCTCGTTGCAGGCAACGGTCCTGGGCGTCGCGGCACTGGCCATCATTCTGCTCACGCCACGGGTTACGAAGCGCGTCCCTGGATACATCGTCGCGCTGATCGCCGGCACTGCGGCGGCGGCGCTGCTGAAGCTCCCGGTGGAAACCATTGGTTCGCGCTTTGGCGGCATTCCCTCCGGACTGCCGCACTTGCAGATTCCCGAGTTCCACACCGCAATGGTGCTGCCGCTATTCTCCTCGGCGGTGACGATTGCCATGCTGGGCGCGATTGAGTCGCTGATGTCTGCGGTGGTGGCCGACAGCATGAGCGGAGACAAACACAATCCGAATGTTGAACTGGTAGCGCAAGGTATCGCCAACATTGTCTCGCCGATCTTTGGCGGACTGCCTGCTACGGGTGCGATTGCACGGACGGCTACCAACATCCGCTCCGGGGCGAAGACTCCGATGGCGGGGATCATTCACTCCATTACGCTGCTGGCTGTGCTGCTGTTTGCTGCGCCGCTGGCCCGCTTCATTCCCATGGCCGTGCTGGCGGCGATCCTGTTTGTGGTGAGCTACAACATGGGGCAGTGGGGAGAAACGCTGCGGCTGTTGCGCGTGACGAAGTCGGCGGTTGCGGTGTGGCTGGTCACCTTTGGACTTACGGTGATGGCCGACCTGACAACGGCGGTCGAGTTCGGAATGATTCTAGCGGCGCTGACGTTTATCCGCAGCGTGGCGGAGACCACATCGGTTTCTCCGGTGACCAAGGACTACATTCTTACGGGCCGCGCTCATGTGCTGCATGACAAGCACATTCCGGAGTACGTGGAGGTCTTCACCGTGCAGGGCGCGCTGATGTTTGGCGCAGCACAGAAGCTGGAAGTGATTCTGCACCACATCGCTTCCCTGCCTCCTATTGTGATTCTGCGGCTGCGCGGCATGAGCGCGATTGACTCCACCGGGCTCGGTGCAATTGAGGACATAGCCACGCGCCTGCATGATTCCGGACGACATTTGTTACTGTGCGGGGCCAAGGAGCAACCGGCAAGACTCATTCATCAGAAGGTGTTTGAAGAGAAGATCGGCGCGGAGAATATCTGCTCCAACATTCAGGCTGCACTGGATAGGGCAGAGCAGATTATGGCAGAGCAAGTGAAGAGCGGGACCGAGTAACATCGCCCAACGGAAGTGTGGACCATCTGTGTGACTACCCCACTCAAGCCAAAAGAAGGCTTGAATGGGCCACCCGAGCTCTCTAATTCGCAAGTAGAAGGGCGCCGCGAATGCGACGCCCTTCTACTTGCTGAACTCTGCGATGAAACTATTTTGCTGATGCTTGTGCAGCCTTGGCGCCTTCTTTCAGAGCCTCAGCCTTATCCGTCTTCTCCCATGTGAAGTCAGGATCGGTGCGGCCGAAGTGGCCGTAGGCTGCGGTCTTCTGGTAGATGGGGCGGCGGAGGTTGAGCGACTCGATGATGCCCTTGGGGGTCAGCGAGAAGTTCTTGCGGACGAGATCGCCGAGGACTTCGCGGCTTACTGTGCCCGTGCCAAAGGTATCCACCAGAACGCTGACCGGCTCGGCAACGCCAATGGCGTAAGCGAGCTGAACTTCGACGCGGTCGGCGAGGCCGGCGGCGACGATGTTCTTGGCGATGTAACGCGCCATGTAAGCGGCGGAGCGATCCACCTTGGTTGCGTCCTTACCACTGAATGCGCCACCACCGTGACGGCCCATGCCACCGTAGGTGTCCACGATGATCTTGCGGCCGGTGAGTCCGGTGTCACCCATGGGTCCGCCAACAACGAAGCGGCCTGTGGGATTGATGTGGTACTTGGTGTTTTCGTCCAGCAGTTTGGAAGGCAGCGTGGACTGGATGACGAACTTGAGAATGTCTGCGCGGAGTTGCTCGGTGGTAACCGCTTCCGCATGCTGAGTTGAAATGACGACGGCGTCAATGCGCAGCGGCTTGCCGCTTTCGTCGTACTCCACAGTGACCTGGCTCTTGCCATCAGGACGCAGATACGGAAGCTTGCCGCTCTTGCGTACTTCGGTCAATTTCAGGACCAGTTTGTGAGCCAGCGAAATTGGCATCGGCATCAGCTCAGGCGTTTCATTGGTGGCATAGCCGAACATCATGCCCTGATCGCCAGCGCCGCCGGTGTCCACGCCCATGGCGATATCGCCACTCTGCTTGTTGATGCTCGAAATCACCGCGCAGGTGTTCGAGTCGAAGCCGTAGAGGGCGTTGTCATAGCCGATTGAGCTGACGACGCCGCGCACCAGGGCCTGGAAATCAACATAGGCGCTGGTGGTAATTTCCCCCGCGATGACGACCAGGCCGGTGCAGGTGAGAGTCTCACAGGCTACACGGCTGTACGGGTCCTGCTCGAGGCAGGCGTCGAGGATTGCATCAGAAATCTGGTCTGCGATTTTGTCGGGATGCCCCTCGGTCACCGACTCAGACGTAAAGAGAAACCGGTTGTTTGACGACAATTTGTTGCCTCCTAAGAGCTATCACCGCTGCGACTCCGGACAGGAGAGGGTGCAACAAGCCGGAATTCCGGAGGATAGCTGAGGGAAGTGTATCGTGCTCAAGAGCTTGTGAACAATGAGGTGGAAGCCCGAGAGCAACATCAGGCAGTGAACGGGGAGTTCCGGGGGGCGAGTGGGGAGGAGAAGGTTGCACAGGTTTCGCAGGTTGGAGAGGTTGCGCAGGTTGGAGAGGTTTCAAAGTTTCAAGGTTTCAGAGTTTCAAGGTTGAAGAGCAGCAAGAGCGACAAGCAAAAAACAGCCTCACCCTAGCCGACAGATGGCTAGGGTGAACATGGTTGTGATTCACGCCAGTGGATACTCAAATGTCCGTTTGGTAATTTCTACCCATTCATCACGCGCACCTCGGCGTGACAGAGTAGCTGTCATCCGCTGCAGGACAAGGTTAGGGTCGTTGGAACTCAGAAACTCGGAGAGAACACCTGAAAGTGTCAACTCTTCAAACATCCGTTGCCCCTCGCCAAACTCAGTGAAGAAAGTTTCCTTCGGCTCGTTGGTGCCATTCCACTGGTTATGGCGATAGTTAAACTGCATTTTCACCACTGCTACAGCATCTTCTTCGATCGTCATTTTTGCTCACCTAAAACGCAAGCTAGACTGTCCGCCCCGGCAGTTCAAGGAGATAGTCAAGCGCGCCATCTCCCGCTAAATGCGCTAACTAGCTGCGCTGTGCAGAGAATCATTGAATAGCGTGTCCCTATTGGGGCTGGTCACGGACCTAAGCTGCACTTTTATGTCTCTAAAAATAATTTCTCTGAGGCTCTCAGGCATGTGCTTTGGAGCCGGAATTTCCCTAAGCGGGAAGCAGGCTTAGTGCGCAGGACACTGACGCTGGCAGCGCCAACTTGTTACAATCAGCTTTCACCATTTCAAGACGGGAACCCATTTCATCTAT
>Ga0302320_10004773_pt1 | contig 30617 bp, 32 predicted proteins | sample Bog_T0_3_FD_202130 | JGI IMG/M metagenome (GOLD analysis project Ga0302320, IMG submission 202130) | Peat permafrost microbial communities from Stordalen Mire near Abisko, Sweden - Bog_T0_3 | ecosystem: Environmental > Terrestrial > Soil > Wetlands > Peat | place: Sweden: Abisko, Stordalen Mire... | reverse complement strand
GACGGGCTGGAGGAGACTCCGCGCCTGCTCAGGTCGACCTCGAGCCGCCAAGCGCTTAGCCAGATCGATGGCCGATCGCAATTCCCAGGCCCGCGCGCCCTGGCGCCGGCTCAACGCGATCGACTCGGCAAGGCTGGCTTCCGCCTCATCAACCAAGGATGGCGACGAGGCGAGAACAAGGTGCGCCCTCATGCGCAAGAGTTCCGGCGTGTAACATTAGTCGCCGTGCTCTTCGACCCATCGGACCGTCTCGCCGACGAGCGCGATGTCATCGGCAAAGCGGCCGGTCACGGTAAGCGCCTGAACGAGTGACATGTTGAAGGATGTGGTCAGCAGTTCATAACGTTGCGCGCGGAGCCGGGTCAGGCTCGCCTGCAATAATTCCAACCCATTTTCATAGTCGCCGCGGCTGATCGCCAAATGTCCTCGGAAGCAGCGTCCGAGTGTGACGTGCGACTGCGATGCATAGGTGTTGGCGTGTGAGATGAAGCGGCCGATCTGCCTATCCGCCTCGTCAATTACGCAGGGCGTCGTTTGGAACCCGCAGGTCCCGTTCGCCCAGCCTTTGACCACGCCGGCGGGCGCATTGGTCTTGGCGAGCGCCTTCTCGCCTGGACGCAGCCCGACTTCCATATGCTCGCAATCGCCGGAACAGCCGAGAATGCGGCGGCGTGTCATGAAACAACAGTCATCGGGACCCTCGCCTTTCAAGAAGTTGGAGCAATTGAACCTGTGGCGTTAACCTGCCACCTTCCGGTGGCCCGTAAATCGGGGCCGCGTAAGCGACCTCAATCAGCCGCTTTGCGCGGCTTACATTCTCGAGGCCCCCGGCTTCGCCGGGGGACTTGTCACCTGTCGCCGCCGCAAAGCGAAACTGAAATGGGAGGAGAAAATGAACGACAACTTGACTGGCCTTTTGCAAGGCGGGCTCAACGATCTGAAGGCGGTCTTCGAGCGACTTCCCGATAATGCGGCCGACGGGCTGATTGCCGAGGTTTTAGCCGCACAGCGCATCGTGGTCTTCGGTTGTGGGCGGGAAGGTCTACAAATGCGCGGCTTCGCGATGCGGCTTTTCCATCTTGGCCGCGACGTCTCTGTTTGGGGCGACATGACGATGCCGGCGCTCCGGGCCGGCGATCTGTTGTTCGTGTCCGCGGGCCCAGGCTATCTTGCGACGGCCGAAGCCCTGATCAGAATCGCTGGCGCCGCGGGAGCAAGAACGGCGCTCATCACCGCGCAGAGCGCCGCCGCGATGGCCCCTCTGGTCGACACGACGGTCATTCTGCGGGCGCAAACCATGGCCGACGATCTCGAAGCCGTGCGAACAACATTGCCGATGGGCTCGGTGTTCGAGGCGGCCCAGATGCTGTTCTTCGATTGCGTGATCCTGAAATTGCGCCCGCTTTTTCAGGAAACCCTGGAAACGATGCGCGGCCGGCACACAAATCTCGAATAGACCTTTTGCGTCTCGGAGGGCGAGCGCCGGACGGGCCGGCTCGCCTTTTCGACTTCGCGTCAACACCCCCCGAGTTCGTTCCCCTGACAGACCGTCGCCCAGGTCACGTTCAAAAATGACTTTACAAGGACATGATTTTTGGTAAAGTCATGCAGCGCCGCCTTTCGAGCGTGTGTGTAGGGATCCATGGAAACGTCCAAATTCGCGGCACGACTGAATTCTTTTCGCGTTCACGAACGCGAATACTGGCCCGGACTGAACCGCAAGCCGACGACGCTGGATGTCGTCTCACGCGCCTCCAAGGTCGCCGGTCTGAACTGCGTCGACCTGAACTATCCCGATCACGTCGTTGACCATTCCGAAACGGAACTCGTTGACCGTATGATGGAAATGGGCATTTCGCTCAACGGCTACGCGATGCGCTATTACGACGACGACGCGTTCAAGATCGGCGCGTTCACCCACCCGGACCCTGTCGCGCGGCGCGCGGCGATCGATTTGACGAAGCGCGGATTGGATTCGCTGGCGGCCGCCGGCGGCAATCTGATGACGCTGTGGATGGGCCAGGACGGGTTCGACTATTCCTTTCAGGTAAACTACGGCGCGCTTTGGCAATACACTATCGACGCAATCCGTGAAGTGGCCGACCACAATCCCGCGATCGACGTCAGCATCGAATACAAGCCGAACGAGCCGCGTTCGTTCAGCCTGATGCCGGACGTGGCGACGACGCTGTTGGCGATCAAGGAGATCGATCGCCCCAATCTCGGCGTCACCCTCGACTTCGCGCACGTGCTCTACGCCGACGAAATGCCGGCCTACGCGGCGGCGCTGGTCGCGCGCCATTCGCGGCTGCTCGGCGTGCATCTCAATGACGGCTACGCCAAGCGCGACGACGGGTTGATGGTCGCCTCGGTGCATCCGATCCAGACCATCGAGTTGCTCTATGTGCTCGACCAGATCGGCTACGGCGGCGCGATCTATTTCGACACTTTCCCCGATACGACGGGGCTCGACCCCATCTCGGAATGCGCGGGAAACATCGAAACCGTCACCGCGCTGCGCCGCGTCGTCCAGCGCCTCAAGGACAATCCGCTTCTCGCGTCGGCGATCCTGAAACAGGACGCCGTCGCGAGCCAGGGGATCGTGCGATCGGCCCTCTACGGATCGTGACGATCCCAGGTTTGCCGCGCGATTCGAATATGAGAGAAGGAAGGGAACACGAAATGTCTAAGCGCTTTGTAAAGTCGACGCTTCCTTGAGTTTCGACGGCGGCGCTCACGGCCTTCGCCGCCCAAGCCGACGCGCTGAAGCCGCTCAACTCCGACTCCGAGCCCGATCGCATGGATTGGTCGCAGCTCGACGCCAATCTGCAGCCCGCCGTCGAAGAGGACGAGAGAACTTGATGGAAGACGCCACGAATTAAGCGCCACACGGCGGGGGCGCCGCCGACCGATTCTCCCAGGTCGGCGGCGCCCGTCATTTCCGAATTTGCAGCAAAGCAATGTCATGACCTTCCCGCGATCCGACGCCCCTGCGGAAGAAGCCCTTGCGATGGCGGGCGTCTGCAAGGCGTTTCCCGGCGTGAAAGCGCTGGAGGACGTGAGCTTTTCCGTGCGCGCCGGCGAGGTGCACGCGTTGATCGGCGAAAACGGCGCCGGCAAATCGACTTTGCTCGAGATTCTGTCCGGGGTCTATCGCGCCGATTCCGGGGAAATCCCCCTTGGCGGCGCGCCGCTGATCGCGAACTCGCCCAAGGCCGCCCGTCAAGCCGGCATCGCGATGATCCACCAGGAATTGCAACTGCGCGGCCAGGGCGTCGCGGTGATCTATGTCTCTCACAAACTCGAGGAAGTTTTTCGCGTCGCGACGCGGGCCAAGGTGTTGCGTGACGGCAAGAAAGTGGGCGAGGTCGATCTGAAGGACATCTCCGAGTCTCAACTGGTCACGATGATGGTCGGGCGCAGCCTGACCGCCGAAGCCCGGCGCAGTTTCGTCGGCGGCGCAACCGTGCTGCGCGTCGAGGGGCTGAGCCGCGGCGAGATGCTGGGCATCGCCGGCCGCGTGGGCGCCGGCCGCACCGAACTGGTCCGCCTCTTCGCCGGGTTCGATGCGCCGATGGCAGGAACGATCTGGGTTCATGGGCAGGCCGTGACGTTTCGCAACCCCCGCGCGAGGCGATCGCGCGCGGCGTAGCGCTGCTGCCGGAAGAGCGCGAGAGGGACGGCATCATCCCGCTGCGGTCGATCGTCTCCAACGTATCCCTGCCGCGCCTGCCGTTGCTCACGCGCTTTGGTCTCCTCAGGCGGCGCCTGTTGCGGGAGAGGGTGGATTCGTTGACGCAAAGCGTCAGCCTGCGCCCGCGCGAAATCGATCGCGCCCTCAAATTGTGCAGCGGCGGCAACCAGCGGAAGGCGATGCTTTGTCGCTGGTTGATGGCCGAAGCGGAAATCCTCATCTTCGACGAGCCCACGCGCGGCATCGACGTCGGCGCCAAGGCCCAAATCTACCGATTGATCGAAAACCTCGCCCAACAGGGACGCTCGATCATCGTCGTCTCCTCGGAACTGCCCGAAATCCTGTGGCTGGCCGACCGCGTGCTCGTCATGCGCCGCGGAGTCGCCGAAGGCATTTTGTCGCGCGACGATCTCAGCGAGCAATCCATCATGCATCTGGCCATAACCGGCGCGCGGAAACAGGTCCAGTCCACATGAGCGAGGCGCCCGCCAACGCCGTCCATCGCCCCGCCAGGAAGCGGGCTCCGCTGTTTCGCGTCAGCGTGCGCGATCTGGGCACGTTGATCGGACTAGTGGTCGTCTGCGTCGCGTTCGCGGCGCTGTCCGACGTGTTCTTGAGCGAGCGCAATCTGATCAACATTCTTCAACAATCGAGCATCAACGCCTGCATCGCGACCGGCATGACGATGGTGATCATTTGCGGCGGCATAGATCTGTCCGTCGGCCCGGTCGCCGCCTTCGCGTCGGCGCTGGCGGCGACGATGCTCGTCAAAGGCTATCCCGTCATGTTGGCGATCGGCGCGGCCTTGGCGGTGGGCGTCGGCTGCGGCGCCGTCAACGGCGTTCTCATCGCTCATGGCGGGCTGCAACCGTTCACAGTGACCCTCGGTACGCTCAGCCTGTTTCGGGCGCTGGCGCCGATCTACACCGGCGGCAGTCCGATCCTCGGGGCGCCCGCGGCGTTTCGCCATTTGTTCGCTTCCGAAATCCGGATCTTCCCGGTTCCGGTCGTGGTGGTGGCGGGGCTCGGCATCATCGCCTCCGTGTTGTTGGCGCGCACCCCGTTGGGCGAATATATCTTCGCCGTCGGCGGCAACGAGGAGGCGGCGCGCATCAGCGGCGTTCCGATCGCCCGCACCAAGATCGCGGCCTACGCGATATCTGGTTTTCTCGCCGCCCTGGCCGCGATCATCCTGGTCGCGCGGCTCGGCGCGGCGGAGCCGACGCTCGGCAATCTCTGGGAATTAGGGGTGATTGCGGCGGCGGCGATCGGCGGCGCCTCGCTGTTGGGCGGCAAGGGCTCGATCGTCGGCGCCATCCTGGGGGCCATCGTGCTCGGCGCGATGCGCAACGGCCTGACGCTCATGAACGTCCAGGCTTTCTATCAACTGCTTGCCACGGGGATCATCATCATATTGGCTATGCTGGTGGACCGATTGACCCGTGGGAAGGAATGACCTTGGTTTTTGACCCGAGAACCGTCGGGCCGCGAATCCGAATGATGCTGCCGGATTTGACTGCGTCCGAGACACGAATCACCGAAATATTGCTGCGCAACGGCGGCGACGCCGCGACGCCGCTGAAGGCGATCGCCGCGGAAGCCGAGACCTCCGAGGCGATGGTGGTCAAGACCGCCAAGCGGCTGGGATTCAGCGGCTACAAGGAACTGCGCGCGGCGCTGCAGGCCTACAGGAGCCAGCCCTATGTAGACTTCCACCAGGAAGTGAAGCCCGACGACACCGCCGAAACGATCGTGCAGAAGGTGTTTCGCACCTCGATGCAGGCGCTCGAAGAGACCCTGGCCATCCTCGACATGGAGGCGCTTCGCCACGCCGTCGAGTTGCTGCACGGCGCGCGGCAGCGCGACTTCTATGGCCTGGGCGGCTCGGCCCAGATCGCCCGCGACGTCGCGCACAAGTTCCTGCGCATCGGCATCCGCGCCTCGGTCTTCGACGATTCGCACATGATGGCTATGTCGGCGTCGCTGTTGCGCGCCGGCGATGTCGTCGTCGCCTTCTCCCATTCCGGCCGCAGCGCGGGGGTGATCGACTCGGTGCAGATCGCCCGCGCCAATCGCGCCAGCATCATTGCCATCACCAATTACAGCTCCTCGCCGCTCGCCGATTTGAGCGACGTGGTGCTGTGCTCGACGGCGCAGGGTTCGCATCTGACCAGCGAGAACGCCGCCGCGCGGATCGTCCAGCTCAACATCATGGACGCCATCTTCATCGCCGTCGCGCAAAAGGGCGATCAGGCCGCCGAGGCGAGTCTGGCCCGAACCATGGCGGCGGTGAGTTCGAAGCGGCGCACATGACGTCTTCGCTCAACTGAAAGGGCCCGCATGTCCTCCCCGGCTTTCGACGTCATCGTCTGCGGCAGCCTGCATCTCGACATCATGGTTTACGCGCCGGGCCTGCCGAGGCTCGACGAGACGACCGTGGGAACGCGGTGGGCGATGCAATGCGGCGGCAAGGGCGGCAATCAAGCCGTGATGGCGGCGCGTGCGGGCGCCCGCGTCGCGATGATCGGTCGGGTCGGCGCCGACGATTTCGGCGATCGTCTCCGGGCCCATTTGACGGCTCGCGGCGTCGACGCGCGCGCGGTCGGCGTCGACGCGACGGCCGGGTCCGGCATGAGTACGGCGATCGTGCGCGACGACGGCGAATACGGCGCCGTGATCGTTTCCGGCGCGAACCTGCGCATCGATCCGGCTTCCATCGAAGACCGATGGCGCGCGTCGGGAGGCGCGAGCGTGCTCGTACTGCAAAACGAAATTCCCGAGGCCGTCAATATCGCGGCGGCGTCCGTCGCGCGCGAGTCCGGAGCGAAGGTCATCCTGAACGCCGCGCCGGCCCGACAGATGACGTCGCAATTGATCGACCTTGTGGACATCTTGGTCGTCAATCGTGTCGAGGCCGAGATGCTCAGTGGCCTCATCGTGAACGACAACGCTTCGGCGCTCGCGGCGTTGCCCAGACTTGGCGCTGGGAGACGGGATATCGTCGCTACCTTGGGCGGGGCGGGATTGGTCGTGCAACCGAGAGGCGCCGACGCCAAAGCGATTGCGCCTATCCCGGTCCGCGTGGTTTCCACTCACGGCGCCGGCGACTGTTTCGTCGGCGCGCTCGCGCGCTGGCTCGCGGCGGGCGCCGACCTGATGGCAGCGGCGGCCGCCGCGAACCAAGCCGCGGCCGCCCATGTTTCGGGGAACGCCTGACGTCGATGACTAGATGACGCCCTTGCGGAGAATGAAACAACCGTAAGGCCCAGGGTCGGAGGTGCGAACGATCGCGAAGGAATTTTTCGCGGCTTCGTAGAAGGCGAATCGCTCGAGCACGCCCATGCGAATTGGCCGTCCCTCCGCCGCCGCCACCGCGTCGCGCATTTCGCCAAACAGCGGATATTCCTTGGACGCGTCGTCGACGACTTGCATGCGATGGATCGGTTCATCGACGAACGTATCCACGGGCATGAGTTTCAGAATGGCGCGTGTCGCCTCCAGGATCGTACATCCAGCCAGATTGATCAGGCGGCCATGTGTCGTCTGACGCGCGATGGTTGCGGCGGGATGGTTGACGTCGCAGATGACGAGGTCGTCGCCATGGCCCATCAACATCAGCACGTTCAGCAATTCGGCGGTGATCGCGCGATCGATGCCCTTCAGCATTTCCTGATGTCCTCCTCATCGCGCCGCCGATCACAGCGAACCCTCGAAAGCCTCGAATTCCGCCGCCGTCGCGTAGGCCTTTTGCGTGCCGCGACGGGTGACCGAATCGGCGGCATAGCGCGCCGCCTTGGCGAGCGCGGCTTCCAGATCCATTCCTGCCGCGTGAAAACGAGCGAAGCTGCCGACGAAAGCGTCGCCCGCGCCGGTGGTGTCGACCGGCGTGACTTTCACCGGGTCGATGCGCTTCGTCCCGGATGCGGTGGCCAGCAACGCGCCGCGTCCGCCCAGCGTGACGACGACCACCTCCATACCCTTGTCGATCAGGCTGCGCGCCGCCGCGCTGATCTCCGCTTCCGTTTCCACTGGCATCCCCGTCAAGGCGGCGAGTTCGGTTTCGTTGGGGATGAAATAGCTGACGTCGCGCACTTTCTCGGGATCGAGATCCGGGTTCGCGGGCGCGGGATTGAGCACAGTTCGCACGCCATGTTGTTTGCCGAAGGCAATGGTCGCGTAGACTGTCTCGAGTGGCACCTCGAGCTGCAACAAGATGAGGTCGCAGCCCTTCAACGCCTCGCCTGCATTGAGCACATCGGCGGGCGACAGATCGGCGTTTGCGCCCTTGACGATGAGGATGGAATTCTCGCCGCTGGGCTCGACCATGATCGGCGCGACGCCGCTGGAACGGTCGGGCACGCGACGAACATAGGACGTATCGACGCCGGCGTTCTCGAGATTGCGGATCGTGTTGTCTGCGAACATGTCGTCGCCCACCGCCGTCACCATGACGACCGAGGCCCCGAGCTTGGCGGCGGCGACGGCTTGATTGGCGCCCTTTCCTCCGTGGCCCATCTCGAAGCTGGGGGCCTCGACGGTCTCTCCCTTGACCGGCATGCGATGCACGTAGGTGACAAGATCGACCATGTTGCTGCCGACGACGGCGATGCGTGGTTGACGAAGCGTGCTCATTGACGAATTCCTTCGATGGACTGGGCCGCGGCGTCGGCATGCGCCCCATCGACATAACCGACGTGAGTGACGAAACGCGCCGTTGCGCCGCCGGCCAGGGAGCGCACGTGGCCTTTGCGCTTTTCGGCGGTATAACCTTCGGGCTCGCAGGTTGCGGGCATGGCGAACGCCGCGACGCGTTGATCGCTGTTGGCGAGCACCCAACGAATGGTGTGGGGCATCACGTCGGAGTCCCAGGCGATCGAGAAAGCGTCGCCCTCCCGCCGCTTCATCAGGTAATGGACGAGACCGTCCGATCCCTTCTCGGCGCCCTTGATGTAGAACACCTGCTCGGGATCGTAGCGGTTCGCTTCGTCGAGCCGCTCCATGCGAGCCGGGTCGGCGGCCAGTATGGCGAGCAAGGCGCGATAGTCATCGGTCGGCGTCACATGACCGGGAATCGCGGTTCGGGTGATGACGTGCTCCGGCGTGAAAGGCGCGCTTTGGACGATGCGCGCGCCCTCCGCGAAGGCGAAGTTGACGTGGCACATGTACATTAGATCCATCGGCGCGGCGGACCGATTGTCGACGACCATTTCAATGTCGATCGAAGTCGCGCCTTCGCGCAACAGAACGCGCGGCCTCGCGAGGTAATGGGCCCCAAAACCCATCGCATATTCCCGTTCGCCGGTGACGGCGATCCATCGTCCGGTGGCGCCGCCGCCGCAGGCGATGCCTGCCACGTCCATTTCCGCGCACGGCGCTTCGCCATGCAGGACATGCGAGTCGGCCGCGCTCGGCACGCCATTACGCAAAATCCCCGCGTGATAGGCCAGACACCCATAGGTCTCGACGATGATCTTGGCGGGGCGCGGCGCGGCGAACATGCTTTGCATCGCCAATTCGACGCCGTCGAAAACCGCGCTCCAGACCATTTGACCCAAATACGGGAGAACGATCACGTGTCCGCGCGCATGCGACAACCGAATCGCTTCGACGCCCGTGTCATAGCGAAACAGGCTGGCTGTCACGCCCCCGATCTCCGCCGCAACGCGCTCCTTTTCGCCGAAATAGCTTCGCTGCAATGCGAAGCGCGCGACCGTCCCCTCGTCAGTCATTTCATTTCCCCCTGGTGGAACGCCTGGACGTTCGCAAACCTCGTTGATCGCGGTCGAAACGCATCGAATGGCTCGACGAGAGGCCCGCGACGTTCTAGTCTGGTCACACGAGCTGACAAAGTCATGCCCAATGCGGCAGGGGGGGATTAGAGAATGGCTTCGGTGGACGTTGTCAATGTGCGTAAAGCCTATGGCGGCCTGGAAGTCATCCACGGCGTCTCGGTTCCTATCGCGGACGGCGAATTCGTCACCTTGGTTGGCCCGTCGGGATGCGGCAAGTCGACGCTGTTGCGCATGATCGCCGGTCTGGAAGGAATAACCGGCGGCCAGATCAAGATTGGCGGTCGCGTCGTCAACAACCTGGCGCCCAAGGATCGCGACATCGCGATGGTATTTCAGAACTATGCGCTGTACCCGCACAAGACCGTCGCCGAAAACATGAGCTTCGCGCTCAAATTGCGAAATACGCCGAAGCCGGAAGTCGAGTCCCGGGTGCGGCGCGCCGCCGAAATCCTGGATATCGTTCCCTATCTTGCCCGCTTTCCCCGGCAACTCTCGGGCGGACAACGCCAGCGCGTGGCGATGGGCCGGGCGATCGTCCGCGATCCGCAGGTGTTCCTGTTCGACGAACCGCTATCCAATCTCGACGCCAAGCTGCGCGTCCAGATGCGCGCCGAGATCAAGGAGCTTCATCAACGCTTGAAGACGACGACGATCTACGTCACGCACGATCAGGTCGAGGCGATGACGATGGCCGACCGCATCGTGGTGATGCGCGACGGCGTCGTCGAGCAGTCGGGGCTGCCGCTGGATCTTTACGACCGGCCCGCGACCCTGTTCGTCGCCAGCTTCATTGGCTCCCCGTCGATGAATCTCATCAAGGGCGTCATACGCGCGGAGGGCGGGCCACGTTTCGTGTCCGACGGCGGCGTGAAACTGCCGCTGAAATCGGCGCCCGCAGGCTCGGTCGGCAAGGCTTGCATCTATGGGATCCGTCCGGAGCATCTGGCATTGGGCGGCGATATCGAGGCCGAAATCTCCGTTGTTGAACCCACCGGCTCGGAAACTCAGGTGTTCGCCAAACTGGGCGCCCAGAAGATCGTCGGCGTGTTCCGCGAACGCGTGACCGCGCGTCCCGGCGAAAAGCTGCTTCTTTCGCCGAACCTCGATGCGGTGCATTTGTTTGACGCCGAAACCGGCGCCCGCATGAACTAGCGCGGCGACGGGGAGCGGAGGAGGAATCGTTGCGATATGAGTTCATGCTGCCACACCAGATTCGCGCGGCTATAGAAAATCGCTGGCCCGTCGTGCTGCCGCTGGGCGTCCTGGAGTACCACGGCGAACACATGGCGGTGGGCATGGACACGCTCGCCGTGACCGGGATTCTCGCCATTCTCGAGAAAGAGCGGAACCTGGTGATCTTGCCGCCGTTCTACTACGGCGCGGCAAGCTATGCGGTCGAGCGTCCAGAAGGTTCGGGGTCCTTGCATGTTGACGCCGATGCCTTGGCGCCGTTCGCCAAGGCCATGTTCTTGGGGCTGCTGAGGATCGGTTTTCGCGACATCCACGTCGTGGTTCATCATCAGACCGAAAATTTCGCCGCGGGAATGCCAACCGATCTCGCCTTCAAATTCGCGGCTCGACAGGCGATCTTCGCCTTTCTGGAGAGGGAGCGCGGCGAGGGATGGTGGGGATCGGAAAAAATGGCCAACTATTACGCACAGCAAGCCGACGGGACGGATCCTTTCCACTGGATAAAGGTCCACCCGCTGATGGCCGCCGGCAGGATGGACGGTTATCCGTTCGACCACGCCGGCCAGGGCGAAACGTCGCTGATGATGGACCTATTTCCCGAGGCCGTCGACCCGTCGAGGCTGTCTGACAACCAATGGTACACGAAGTCCGCGAAAGACGCCTCGGCCGAACTTGGCGCACGCGGTCGCGATCGCATCCTGGCGCATCTCCGGGAGGCGCTCAATTAGCCCGGCGAAATGCACTTGACAGAGATTGACATGTTTGTGAAGTCGCGGATACACTTGTTTTAAGTCTCAGGCTTTTGGGTGTCGCGCAACGCGCGCGCGAGGGTCTGAAATCCACGCGCAATTCGCTACGAGGCGAATGAGACGCGGGGGTGGGAGAGACGCAATCTGACGAAAGCTCAGACCGGGAGGGTGAAGAAATGCGTGTTGGTGTTTACGAACAACTCATGGCGATGCAAGCCAGCCGTCGCCAAGTCCTGAAAGGCGCCGTCGGCGCCGCCGCCGCGGCTGCGGCAAGCGGGCCCTTTGGGGGGCTGACTTCGTCTGCCTTCGCCGCCGACAGCGTCGTGGCGCAAATCATGAAAATCCCGGGCGCGGGCAATGGCTCTCCGACCGACGCCGATTGGCAGAAAGTCGGCGAACTCTGCCTCGGCCCAACGAAGGCCAATGTGCAGCCCGGCGAATTCAAGGGTATCGAGTTCTCCTTCATGGGGCTCAACAACCAGAACCTGCATAACTTCCTGTTCCGCGGCTTTCTGACGCCCTGGGAGGCCTATACCGGCGCGAAGATCAAATGGATCGACCTTGCCCAGGGCGATTACAACGCGCGTCTGCAGCAATCGATCGCGACCGGCACCGTCGATTTCGACATCATCGAGATGGGCGCGCCGTTCGAAGGCGACATGGGCGTCAAGGATCTGCTCTCCGACATGCCCGATTGGGTCATGAAGCAGATCGAATTCGACGATATCGTCAATTATCTCAAGCCGCCGGTCGGCACCTGGAATGGCAAGATCCATCGCGTCACGATCGACAGCGATTGCCACACGATGAACATCCGAACCGACGTGTTCTCGGATGGCGACCTCGCCAAGCAATGGAAGGACGTGAAGGACAACGCCGGCCTGACGGATTGGGGCGCTCCGAAGACCTGGCAGCAAGTGCAGGCCGTCACCAAGTTCTTGAAAGGCAAGAAGTTCAAGGGCAAGGACGTGTTTGGTTTCCTCGATCAACCCAAGGGATGGGGCGGATTCCAGTTCTATTTCACCGCCAGCCGCGCCACCGCCTACGTCAAATATCCCGGCGAAAAGAACTGGATGTTCGACGAGAACTTCAAGCCGCTCGTCAACAATCCTGGTTGGGTGCGCGCGATCCAGGATATCGTCGATCTGTTGCCCTACGAGCCGGCCGATCAGATCAACGCCGATCCGGGCACGACGGCGTTCCAGCAGTTCCTCACCGGCACCGGGTCTTTGCTCGAGTGGTGGGGCGACATTGGCACTGTGGCGAAGACGAGCGATACGGCAACGATCGGCGATGTGCTCAACTTCGACATTCTCCCGGGTTCGGACGACGTTTACAATTTCCGCAAGGGCGCTTGGGAGAAGTTGGCCAGCGGTCCGAACATCGCTCCCAACATGGCCTATCTTGGTTGGGGCATCTATGTGATGAAGTCCGTCGATGCCGATCCGAAGCGTCACCGGGCGGCCTGGAGCGCCGCGGCGCATCTCGGCGGCAAGGATCTTTCGATGTGGACGTCGGCCTATCCGTCGGGCTTCCAGCCCTATCGCAAGAGCCACACCAATCTCGATCTGTGGGCGCTTGCCGGTTACGACAAGAAGTACATCGGCTCGTACATGGACTCTCAGTCGACCTCCTACAATCATCCCAACAACGCGATCGAGCCGCGCATCCCCGGCATCTTCCAGTATTACAGCATCGCCGAGGACGAGTTGCAGAAGACCTTCGCGGGCAAGCAGACGGCCCAGCAAGGCGCCGACAACGTCGCCGCCGCCTGGGAGAAGTTGACCGACAAACTCGGTCGCGAGAATCAGGTGAAATACTACCGTATCGCCATGGGTCTGTGATCCGGTCCTGACCAAATCGACGTCCAAAACGCCCGCGCCCTGAACCCGGCGCGGGCGTCGTCGGGGACGACACGGAACTTGGCGGTCGCTTTGACACAGAGAGAGGTTCGGTGAGCGTAGCCAAATTCGATACGGCGCATGAGGACGTGGGCGCGGGTCGAGCCTCCCTGGGGCGGCTCGTATTCTGGCTAGCCTCGATCGCTTTCGTCGCGGTCGCCGCGACGCAGATCGCCGACAGCGCCGGATTTCTGTCATTGGGCCTGACCAATTGGCGGCCAACGCTCTACGCCTTCGCGATTTGGGGCGTCGCGCTTTCGCTCAGCCAGGTTCTCTCGCTCGGCGAGGTCGGGCAACAACGGCTGTTCGTGCTTCCCGCGTTGTTGTTCACCGCTTCGATGGTGATCTTTCCGACGCTGTTCGGACTCTACATCGCCTTCACCGACTGGAATCTGAACGCCCAGTCCGGGCATCATTTCAACGGCTTCGACAATCTCAGGACGTTGGCGGAGGATTCCTACTTCTGGAACGCGCTCACCAATATGTGTTTCTATGTCCTGACGGTCGCCGTTCAGTACGCGATCGCCTTCGGCCTCGCGCTGCTGCTCAACGCCGACATCGTCGGGCGCAAATTCTTCCGCGTCGCATTTCTTTTGCCCTTCATGCTGAGCCCGGTCGCCGTAAGCTGGATGATCGGCAAATCGATCATGGAAAACCGTTTCGGCCCTCTGGCCACCTTCGCGCGGTTCGTGGGTTGGGAGAATCCGGCGTTCTTCTCCACGCCTTGGGTGGCGCGCACCAGCATCATGGTGATGGACAGCTGGGTTTGGATTCCGTTCATCGTCATCATGTTGCTCGCCGGGCTGCAAGCGCTACCCAACGACGTCAAGGAGGCGGCCAAGGTCGACGGCGCCAACAATTGGCAGACGTTTTGGGAGATCACGTTTCCGCTGATGTTGCCGGTGAGCCTGACCGCGGTCGTGCTGCGAATCATTTTCGAGCTGAAGCTCGCCGACATCGTCATCAACGTGACGTCCGGGGGACCTGGCGGCGCCACGGATACGATATCGAGCTTCATCTATCGCGAATATAGGGATAGGTCCAACGTCGGCTACGCCACGATGATCGCCGAAGTATATCTGGTCATCATCATCATCTTCATTACGCTGCTGCTGAAATCCGTCAGCAAATACATGCGCAAGATGACCTGAGAGTCGAATGTTGCTCGCGATTTATGCATCCAGGGAGTGAAACGCAATTGACCGCCGAAACCGCAGCCGCGACGCAGGAAGTCGAAGACGACGGTCGTTCGCTCGCCGAAGTCGTGTCACATGTCGGCGGACGCGTTCTGATTTATGCCGCGTTGCTGATCTGGACCTTCATCGCGCTGTTCCCGCTCTATTGGACCCTGTCGACGTCTTTCAAGCTGGGCCGGGATGTCACGCAGGGACATTTGATCCCTTGGGTGGATTTCGCTCCGAGCTGGAAGGGATTCCAGGCTCTGGGTCTTTCGCCCGACACGATCTTCGCCATTTCCAACGTGCGCGCGGAATTCCTCAACAAATTTACCAACAGCATCATTGCCTCGACCGGGGCTTCGGCGCTGGCCGTTCTGGTCGGCTCGCTCGCGGCCTACGGACTCAGCCGGTTCGACTACAAGTTCGGCAGTTGGCGAAACAAGGACATATCTTTTTTCTTTCTTTCCCAATTGATCCTGCCGCCGGTGGTGCTGGCGATGCCGTTCCTGATTCTCTACAAGGGATTGGGGCTGCTCGACACGCGTATCGGCTTGATCCTGGTCTATACCTTGATGGTGCTGCCCATCGTCATCTGGGTGATGCGCGACCAGTTCGACACCATCCCCAACGAACTCGAACAGGCCGCGCTGGTTGACGGTTGCTCGATCTGGGGCGCGTTCTTTCGCATCATCCTGCCGATATCGCTGCCGGGCATGGTCGCCGCGTTCATTCTCTCGCTCGTGCTGTGCTGGAACGAATATTTCTTCGCGTCCTTGTTGACCGGTTTCGACGCTCAGACATTGCCAGTCATGGTCGCGAGCCAGACCGGCTCGCAAGGCATAAACTGGTGGACGATGGCCGCGCTTTCGACGGCCGCCATCGCGCCGCTGGTGTTGATAGGCATCTTCCTCGAGCGCTACATCATCATGGGCCTGACCGCCGGCTCGGGTAAGTAGCCGTCAGGGCGCCGGGAGGGAACCGAATTGGATCACGGCAACTATCAGCGCGTCTTCGGAGCCAAGAAGCCGGTCATCGCAATGGTGCATCTCGGCGCCCTGCCCGGCGCGCCGCTTTACGACGCTACAGGCGGAATCGATGGGATAGTCGCCGGCGCCCGCCGCGATCTCGCAGCTTTGCAGGCAGCCGGTTTCGACGCCGTGATGTTCGGCAACGAAAACGATCGCCCCTACGAACTCGAGGTGGATAGTGCGTCGACAGCGACGATGGCCTTCGTGATCGGCCGCCTCCGCGAGGAACTCACGGTTCCCTTCGGCGTCAACGTGCTCTGGGACCCGGCGGCGACGATCGCCTTGGCGGCGGCGACGGGCGCAGCGTTCGTTCGCGAGATTTTTACGGGCGCCTACGCCTCCGACATGGGCTTCTGGACGCCCGACGCCGGGGCCGCGATGCGCTACCGCCAGCGCTTGAGCAGAAGCGATCTCGCCATGCTCTACAACATATCCGCCGAATTCGCGCATTCGCTCGACGCCCGCCCGGTCGCGGAACGGGCGCGCAGCGCGGTGTTCTCGAGCCTTCCTGACGCCGTCCTGGTCTCCGGATCGATCACCGGCGAGGCTGCGCGGATGGAGGATTTGGAGGCCGTCAAGCGCGCCCTGCCGAAGACCCCCGTTCTCGCCAATACCGGCGTCAAGCACGCCACCGTCGCCGATGTGTTGAAGGTCGCCGACGGCTGCATCGTCGGCTCGGCATTGAAGATCGACGGCGACACCTGGAAGGCGGTCGACGCCGACCGCGCCGCCGAATTCATGCGGTTGGCGCGGGCCGCGAGAGGGTCATGACCGGTCACGAACGGAAAGCTCGCCTCAAGACGCTGCTGATGGACCTGATGCGGATACCCGGCCTCAGCGGGCACGAGGACCGCGTGCGCCGCCGTCTGGCGGCGGAGATGAAGTCGCTGGGAGCGGCGACGCGAACCGATCGCCTGGGCAATCTGATCGCAACTGCGCCGGGCGATCCGGCTCGCCCCAGCGTGATGCTGTTCACCCACATGGATCAGCTGGGGCTGATCGTTCGCAAGATCGAACCCAACGGTTTCCTCCGCGTCGAGCGGCTTGGCGGCGTGCCCGAGCGCGCGTTGGCTTCGCAGCAAGTGTTGCTCTGCGTCGGCGAAGGACGCGATCTGCCGGCCATCATCGCCAACAAGAGCCATCACGCCACGGGGCCGGAAGAGAAATATCGCGTTCTGCCTTATGCCGAACTCTATCTCGACGCCGGGTTTTCCTGCGCGGCCCAAGCGCGCGAGGCGGGGGTCGAAATCGGGACGCCGGTCGTTTACGCCCCGATGGCGATCTCGCTGGCGGCCGAGCGCGTCGCCGGAACCGCGATTGACGATCGCGCCGGCTGCGCGGTGATCGTCGAGGTCGCGCGGGCGTTGATCGAAAGGCCCGACAGACCGACGGTGCATTTCGTGTTTTCGGTGCAGGAGGAGTTCAATCTGCGCGGCGCGCTGGTCGCCGCGCAAGCGCTTCAGCCGGACATCTCGATCCAGCTCGATTTGATGCTGGCCGCCGATACGCCCGACATGTCGGCGCGCGGCGAGGTGGCGTTGGGCGGCGGCCCGGCGATCAGCCTCTACAGCTTTCATGGTCGCGGCACGCTCAACGGAACGCTGCCGCACCCGGCGCTCGTCGATCTGTTCGTCCGCGGCGCGCGCGAGGAGAGCATCGCCTTGCAGCGAAGCGCGCAAACGGGGGTCCTGACGGATTCGTCCTACGTGCAGCTCGTCGGCGGAGGCGTCGCCTCGATCGATGTCGGCTTCCCTTGTCGCTACACCCATTCTTCGCTCGAGGTCTGCGATCTCGGCGACCTCGTCGAACTGACCCGGTTGATCGTGGCGGCGATCCCGCAAATCGGGGCCGATTTCCCCCTCGATCGCGACGCGCTCGACCGATGAGAGCCTATCTCGGCATCGATATCGGAACCTACGAATCGAAGGGGGCGCTCGTCGACGCGGACGGGCGAATTTTGGCGAGCGCGGCGCGGCCTCACAAGATGCTCGTGCCCCAACCGGGGTGGGCGGAACATCGCGCCGAGGAATACTGGTGGGCCGACTTTACGGCGATCAGCCAAGAACTGATCGCGAAGTCGGGAGTCACGTCCGGCGAAATCAGGGCCGTCGGCGCCAGCGGCATCGGGCCGTGCGTGCTGCCCGTCGACGAAGCCGGCGCGCCGCTGTCGAACGCCATCCTCTACGGCGTCGACACACGGGCCGCGCGCGAGATCGCAGATCTCAACGCCGCCATCGGCGAGGACGTCATCCTCGCGCGTTGCGGCAATGCGCTCACTTCGCAATCGGTCGGCCCGAAAATCCTGTGGTTGAAGCGCAATCGCCCCGACATTTACGCGCGGGCGCATAAATTTCTCAATTCGACGTCGTTTCTGGTGCATCGTTTGACGGGTCGCTTCGTCGTCGATCATTACACCGCCGCCAACGCCAGTCCGCTCTACGACGCCGGGGCGCTGAACTGGACCGACGAACTCGCGCCCGAAATCGTATCCTTGGAGCGTCTGCCGGAACTCGCCTGGAGCACCGAAATCGCCGGCGGGGTCAACGCGCGCGCGGCGCGGGAAACCGGGCTCGCGGTGGGAACGCCGGTCATCGTTGGCACTATCGACGCCGCGGCGGAAGCGGTGAGCGTCGGCGTGCTGGCGCCTGGTCAGATGATGCTGATGTACGGCTCGACGATCTTCACGGTTCTGATCACCGAATCCCGGGTTCGCGATGCCCGGCTCTGGTGGGCGCCGTGGTTGTTTCCGGGGCGACATGCGGCCCTCGCGGGCCTCGCCACCAGCGGCGCGTTGACGCATTGGTTCCGCGATCAACTGGCGCGCGACCTGCGACCTGAAACCGCGATGGGCGCGCTCGCCGCCGAAGCCGCCGCGTCGCCTCCGGGCGCGGGCGGTCTGGTGTTCCTGCCCTACTTCTCCGGGGAGCGGACGCCGATCCACGATACGCAAGCGAAAGGCGTCTGGTTCGGGCTCAATCTCACCCATAAGCGCGGCGATATTTATCGAGCACTGCTCGAAGGCATCGCCTTCGCAACCAACCATGTCCTCGAAACCTACCGCGACGCGGGCGTTTCTCTCGACGCAATCCACGCCGTCGGCGGCGGCGTCAGAAACGAGGTTTGGTTGCAAGCGACCTCGGATGTCTCTGGCCTGGGACAGACGCTGCTGAAGTCCAACCTCGGCGCGTCCTATGGCGACGCGTTCCTGGCGGCGCTGGCGGTCGGCGACGTCGACGCGGGCGCGATCACGCGCTGGAATCCCCTCGACGGCCATGTAGCGCCAAATTCCGAACGGAAGGCGACCTATGCCCGCCAATACGGGATCTTCCGCGAACTTTACGCGCGCAATCGCGATCTGATGGCTCGCCTGGAGGGATGACCCTTGGCCAGAATCGCGATTTGCGACGGGTCGGTAACACCCGGCGCCTCATCGCGTGTCCCCGGCGGCGATCGGCGTCTTGACCTTGGACGGGTTCGCGGCGAAGGTCTCCCAGCGAGGAAGGGATGCCGCGTCGCCAGGTGAAATCAGCCATCCGCGTGCTCGAAGTGCTGGAGTGCTTCGCCCGGCAACAGACCGGGCTGACTCAAACCGCCATCGTCGAGAAACTGCAATATCCCCAATCGAGCACGGCGGCTCTGCTGCGCAGCCTCGTCGATGCGGGCTATGTCGGTTTTGATCGCAAGACCCGCCGATATTTTCCGACGCCGTCCGTGTTGGCCCTCGGCTCTTGGCTCGCCGATTCCGAGTATCGCTGGATATTCGACATCAACCCGCTCGGACGGCTGCTTCTGACGTTGCGGGACCGCACCGGGGAGACGGCCGCGCTCTCGATGCAGAACGACATCCATGTCCACTGGCATCGGATCTTGCGCCCGGCGGGCTCCGCCGAATGTTACGTCGTGGAAGGGCGCACCTACCCGCTGACTTCATCCAGCTATGGCTGGGCGCTGCTCAGCCTGCACGGCGCGGCGGAGGTGGAAAAGCTGTGCCGGCTCATCAATGCGCGCGAAACTTCGCGCGGCGCCCGGATGAACGTGGCGGAGGCCGTGCGCCGGGCCGATAAAGTCCGCGCCGACGGCTATTGCGTGATGGCGAACACCCAGGTTCTGGGTCGGGCAAGCCTCGCGACGCCGCTCCGAATCCAGCTGGCCGGCCGTCCAGTCGCCGTCGGCGTCGGCGGTTCGGAGGAGCGCATCACGGGCCAGCAGGGCAAGCTGAAGACCATTCTTCTCGATACCGTCCGTGAGTTCGAGGCCACTTTGCGCGAGCATGGGCTCGATTATCCCCTGCCGTCGTCTCGTCTGGGCGACTGGGCCCACCCCTTCGATGCGCCCGCGCCGCCGGGCCGCGATTCAAACAGGGAAGGGAATGGCGTCCCGCTCGCGAACGATGAGCAGCCCGAAACGACCCGAACGGGCTGAAGACACCAGCAACAGGAGCAACGGATGGCGCGTCGTTGGAAGATCAAGCCCGAAGGATCGACATGGGGCGAGTTCGGCGACGACAACCAGACGGGACGAATGGCCATGCTGACCCCTGAGATCCGGCTGGAGGGGGTTGCCGAGGCCCGCGTAGGCGAGGTGTTTACCCTGTCGCTGCCGCTGGAATATCCCGGCGGTTCCGTGCTTTCAGTCAATCGCAAGCCGCCCGAATTGCGCGCCGGCCGTCGTCCGGATGGCAGCGCCAACTATCAGTTCCCGTTGTCCTGCCTTTGCTCGGACCATGTCGATGTCGTCAACGACGATATGGTCGTGTTGCATACGCAATATTCCACGCAATGGGACGCGCTATCGCATTATGGCTGCGAATTCGACGCCGACGGCGACGGAATTGCCGAGCAGGTCTATTACAACGGCTTCGGATCCTCTGGCGACATCCTCGGCGACGGGCAAGCGGGCGGTCCCAGGGCGCGCGCGTTGGGCATCGAAAATCTTGCGACCGCGGGCGTCCAGGGCCGTGGGGTGCTGGTCAATCTCTTCGGGAAGTTCGGCAATGACCGGGTGCTCGTCGGCCACGATGCCTTGCAGGACCTCATCCACGCCCAGAATGTCGAGGTCCGGCGAGGCGACTTCCTCTGCCTTTACACCGGCTTTGCCGACCGGATAATTGAGATGGGCGGCAGGCCCGATGGCGAAGTCCTCTCCCGATCGTGCGCCGCGCTCGATGGGCATGACGCGCGGCTGCTGCAATGGATCACCGATACCGGGATCGTGGCCATCTGCGCCGATAATTTCGCGGTGGAGGCCGTTCCGCACAAATACGTCGCCACGGGCGCCCGCAGCCCGCTTTTGCCGTTGCACCATCATTGCCTGTTCAAAATCGGGGTGCATCTGGGCGAGCTCTGGTATTTCCGTGAGCTCGCGGACTGGCTGGCGCCCCGCGGCAGAAACGCATTCCTGCTGACCGCGCCGCCCTTGCGCCTGACCGGCAGCGTGGGTTCGCCGGTCACGCCAATCGCGACGGTTTGAGGCGCTGAGCCCGTCTAACTTGCCGCGACGAGCGACGTTCCCCCGCAAACATACAGCACCTGGCCAGTGACGTAGCGGGTTGCTTCCGCGAGGAAGAAACTCACCGCTCCCGAAATATCCTCGGGCGCGCCAATATGTCCGGCCGGGATGCTGCGCTCGAGCGCCTCTCGTCGTTCCGATAGCGGCGGGAAGGTGCGGGCCAGCAGGTCCGTATCGATTACGCCGGGACCGACGGCGTTGACCGTGACGCCGTGCGCCGCTAGCTCCAACGCCCACGATCGCGTCAGACCATTCACGGCGGCCTTGCTTGCCACATACAAGGAAAGGTTCGGCCGCCCCAGGGCCGAACGGCTGGTGATATTGACGATCCGCCCGAACCTGGCCGCCTTCATGCCCGGAGTCAGAAGGCGCACCAGTTCGACCGACGCCATCACGTTGACGTCGATCATCCGGCGCAAATCCTCGGCCGTCGCCTTCTCGATCTCGGCGGGGAGGTTGATCCCGACATTGTTGACGATCCGGGTGACGGGGCCGTCCCGGGTCGCCTGCTGCACCGCGGTCGCAATCGCCGCGCCATCAGTGAGATCTACGCCGATGAACCGCGCGGCGCTCGCGCTGACCGGGGGCGTCCGGTCCAGCACGATACAGTCATAGCCATCTTCCAGCGTCCGACGCACGATCGCGGCGCCGATGCCCATGGATCCGCCCGTGATGAGTACGCGCCCGCCCGTCTGGTCACCATTCGACATGCAGACTCCTGAGCATCAGCGACAGCAGGATCGGCTCATATTCGAACGGCTGGCCGGGCGAGACGCGCAGCGTCGGCAGGCGCTGATAAAGCGCAGTCAGAGCCAACCTGGCTTCGAGACGCGCCAACGGCGCGCCCATGCAGAGGTGCCGCCCCTTGCCGAAGCCGAGATGCTGGGCGGCTTCCGGGCGGCCAGCGTCGAACCGGTCGGGGTCGGCAAAACGCCGTTCGTCACGCCCGGCGGAGCCGAGCGCGAGATAGACCAGCGCATCCGAGGGCACCCGCACGCCGGCAATATCGACGGCCCCAGTGGTCTTCCGGAACAGGCCGTTGACGATGGAACGCACGCGCAACACTTCTTCGATGGCGGCGGCCATCGTGTCGGCCGAAGCCGTGACGCGGTCGAGAGCAACTTGGTTCTGATCGAACAACATCACGGCGGCCGGGATCAGATTGGCCGTCGTGTCCGTGCCCGCGAACACCATCTCCGTCATGTGCGTGATGATCCGGTCGTCAGTCAGCAGCGGGCCGCCATTCTCGTCCGTCGCGCGGATTAACATGGAGACGAAATCATCGCCGGGAGCGCGCCGACGTTGCTGGACGACTTCGCGGAAATAGTCGCGGAGGTCGGCGATCCGGCCCCATCTTTCGTCGCGCTCCGCCGGTGGCATCGGCGTCAGATGCCCGGTGAATGCGCGCGGCAAGTCCGCCGCAAGCTGCTGCAGCCGCGGTATGTCGGAGTCTGGCAGCTCGAGCATGGTGACGATGGTGCGATGGGAAATCGCGTGGCAGAATTGATGCATCAATTCGCATCGGCCGTCCTCTATGAAACCGTCGATGAGGCTGTGGGCCGCGCGCTCGATGTGGGGCGCGAGCGCGCTCATTCGCTCCCGGCTGAAGGCGCTATGCCCAAGCTTGCGGATGGGATTGTGCTCGGGGGGATCCATGGCATTGAAGGATTTGGCGAAGAAATTTGTCGGCACCCGCTCTTGAAACCCCTCGGGGACCGGCGCCTCGGCGAGAGTCTTGTTGGAAAATGTGGCGAAATCCATCAGCGCCCGCTCAATATCCTCGTAACGCGTGACGACCCAGCATTGCAGCGTGTCCGAATAGAACACAGGGTGCTCCGCCCGCGCATCGCGCAAAACGCCGGCAGGGTCGGCGTTGTACTCCTGGGAAATCGGATTGAAGGCGGTGGCGGCCTGAGCGGCTTCCGGCGGCATATGCATTTCCTCCCTGGGATCGCGTCTCGAAATGCGTTCTGCCTTCAATTTGTTCCAGGGAAGCCCGTCGTGGCAAGCTGCCGCGCCGCCCCGCCGGCATTATCACAGGTGCGATGAAGTCCGGCGGCGGCAGGCTGGCGCCCGCGCTCCCAGCCGCCGGACTTTAGCACATATGAAATGTTGAGGCCGCGCTCCACTTGCCTCTGTCGTCCGGCCTTCATCTCGGTCAAGATGCCGTCGAAAGAGAACAATCATCTCGGGGACTAAGGGGAGGGTGCGGTATGGCGGCGGCCCGAAATGTAGCCATACTCGGCGTCGGCGCGACGCCAGCGGGGATCATGCCAGGAAAGACGGCGGAGCAATTGGCGCTTCAGGCTTTCAAGGCTGCCTTGGACGATGCCGGCCTGAACAAGGAGCAGATTGATGGGGTGCTCGGCGCCACCATAGCCGGCAGCGGCATTCAGCAGGAGCAGTTCTGCGCGCTGGTCGGCATCAACCCCAAAATGACCGGCGCCCTGGCCTATGCCACCTCTGGCTTCACGCTGCATTACGCGATTTCGTTGATCGAAGCCGGCATCTGCGAGACCGTCGCCTGCGTTTACGCGCGTAATCCGCCGGGCGCCGGCGCCGCGCTGTCCGGTCCCCATGTCTATAATGCCGCGCATGGACTGATCAACGCCAACGCGATCGCCGCGCTAGGCTGGTCGCAGCACATGGCGACTTATGGCAGCACAGAGAAGGCGCTGGCAGCGGTCGTGCTGGCGCAGCGCAACTACGCTCGCATGAACCCCGACGCCGCATTTCGCGAGCCGCTCACCCTGGAGCAATATCTTGCGCAGGAATACCTGATCTGGCCGCTGCGTGAACTCGATATCGCGCTGGTGGGCGCGGCTGGCATGACAGTCATCGTCGGCAGCCGCGACGCGGCGCGCGATTGTCGCAAGACCCCCGTCTATATCGAAGCCATGGGCCGACGGCAGGGCGTCCGCTTGTACGAGAATGACGGTTATCTGCTGATGGACCCGATGCGCGATGTGGCGAGGCAGGTCTATGGCGCTGCCGGTTTGCGGCCGGACGATATCGAGGCACTCTATATCTACGACGCCACCAGCGCGGTGGTTCTGCAGACCTTGGAAAACTACGGCTTCTGCGGCGTCGGCGAGTGTGAAGCCTTCGTCGCCGACGGCCGGCTGGAACCCGCCAGCGGGTTTCCTTTGAATACCTATGGCGGCCACCTCTCGGGCGGCTACCTGTTCGGTTGGCTGCATCATGTCGAGATGGTCCGGCAAATGCGCGGCGAATGCGGGCCGCGGCAGATCGAGAAGGTTCCGCGCGTCTCGCAATATTGCACCACCGGCGGCGCGCGCGAACATTATGCGTCCACGATCTTCGTCACGGAGTGAGCGACATGGAAGGCGGCTACAATGTCGCGGCCATCGTCAAGAACGAAACGGCCGAATATCACCGATACCTCCGGCGGGAAGAGGTGCGAGTCCAATGCTGCGCGCAATGCGGATATCTGCGCTATCCGCAGCGCTTCGTCTGCCCTGAATGCCTGTCCGAGGAATCGGACTGGAAACCATTGTCCGGGCGCGGCAAGGTCGAGACCTTCATTTGGTATTTCAAGAATATTCTCGACACGCGCTACACCAAGGACTGGTCGTATCAGGACGCCCCGTACAATGTCGCGGTCGTGCGCCTGGAAGAAGGCCCGCGGCTCATCACCAATATCGAGGAAACGGGCTTTGGCGAACTGAAGGCCGGCCAGGCCGTCGAGGCCGTTTTCGTGCCCATATCCGAGGAATACGCGATCCTCAGATTCAAGCCCATATCTCCCGCGAAAACCTGATCAACCGCGCCAAGCGGACAGCAACGAGCCCGAGTAGAGGAGACTCCCATGAAATACGGAATCCTGCTGGCGGCGGTGGCGCTGGCGCTGACGTCGGCCATGGCGTCGTCAGCCTCGCGCGCCGCCGATCCCGGCGTTACGGACGACGAGATCGTGATCGGCATGTTCGCGCCGCTGTCGGGCCCGCTCGCCGCCTTCGGCACGGACACCCTGAACGCCGCGCGCATGGTCTATGACGAGGTCAACAAGAAGGGCGGCATCTACGGTCGTAAAATCCGGACCATCGTCGAGGACGACAAATGCAATCCGGCCGAGACCAATGCGGTCGCGCTCAAGCTGGTGACCGTCGACAACGTATTCATGCTTCATGGCGGATCGTGCACCTCGGCGGCGGTGACCATTCAGAGCTATGTCACCCGCATGAAAGTGCCCTTCATGATGCTCAACGCGTCAGGAGATCCCGCGCTGTTTCCGCCGACCCGCTACGTATTCGGCGGCTTCGGGGGCACGCAAGGCGGCATTGGCGCCTCGATCACGCAGTTCGCGATCGAGAAGCTCAATGGCAAGCGACTCGCCTACATCACCTCCGACGATGATTTTGGCACTTCCAACTACTCGGCCGCCAAGGCTGCCGCCCAGAAGCGCAGCGCGGAAATCGTCGCCTATGAGCGTGTTCCCAACAATGTCGTCGATATCACCGCGACGATGCTGCGGGTCCGCGACGCCAACCCAGATGTGATCGTCTCCGCGACCTATCCGCAGGGCGCGGTGCTGATCGCTCAGGCTCGGCAGGAATACGGCATGACGCAGCCGCTGGTGCAGGCCGCTCAGGGCATCACCAATCCCGCAGTATTCGCCAGGAATGTCGGCGACCCCGCCGCTCTCAAGGATTTTTACTATAGCAGCGCGGCGGGGGATCTCATTGACGGGCCGAAGCTGAAGGACGCCTATACCAAATATCGGGCCGCCTATCCCGATCGAACCACGATCAATTTCCTGATGGTCATGGGCATTCCCTCGGCCGAGGCGGTCGTGAAGGGGCTCGAGGCCGCCGGACCCGATCTGACCCGCGAGAAATTCATCGATGGGCTGATGACCGTGAATTTCGCTCCCCCGGAACTGGCGGCGCCCGTCGAATTTGGCCCTGACCGGCACGATTCCCTGCGTGGGCAGATCATCGTCAAGTTCGATGGCGTGAAATCGGAAGTTGTTGGCCAGTATGAATGGGACGGATCGCGTGCCAAGTGAACGTTTTCCTGGCGAGCTGAGCCGATGAGCGCGGCCACCCTGCTGCAGATCCTCAGTAGCGGCGTCGTCACCGGCGGCATCTACGCCCTGGTCGCGCTGTCGTTGCTGATCGTCTTCAAGTCCACGGAGATCGTCAATTTCGGCGGTGGCGACGTGCTGATGTTCGGGGCCTATGTGGCGATGCTCTGCCAGGATTATTTCGGGCTCGGCTACGGACCGACATTCCTGGTGACGTCCTGCGTCATGTTCGCGCTCGGCGCGGCATTCGAAACGGGCGTGCTTCGCACAGTGCGCGGCGCGCTCAGCCCCAGCCGGGTGCTTGTCTCGCTCGTCATCACGACGATCGGGCTCGCCTATGCGCTGCGTGGCGTGGTGCGCCTCTTCAGCTATACCGACGAGGTCCGGCGCCTGCCAGTCTTGGTGCGCGGGCCGCCTTTGTTTCTCGGGCCCGTCGTGCTGCAACGGCAGGACGTTGTCATCGTCGCGGTCACCCTGAGCTTGGTCGCTGCGCTGTTCGCCTTCTTCCGCTACACTTGGCTCGGCAAGGCGCTGCGAGCCGCCAGCGTCAATCCCAGGGCGGCCGAGCTGATTGGCATCAAGGTCGCGCGCATGCGCTTGTTCAGTTGGGGGCTGGCCTTCGTCATCGCGGGTATCGGCGGCATTCTCATTGGCGGCAAAATTCCCATCACGCCCGATTTCGGCACGCAGATTGCGTTCCTGGCTTTCGCGGCCGCGACGATCGGCGGATTCCAGAGTCTGCCCGGCTGCATCATGGGCGGCATCCTGCTCGGCGTCATCCAGAACATGGTGGGCTTCTTCGTATCCTCCGCGTCGATCGCCGTGGCGCCCTTCATCGTCATCATGCTCGTCCTGGTCTTCTTGCCGCAAGGCCTGTTGGGCGGCGGCTCCGCCCTGAAGAAAGTCTGACCGCCATGCTCAGATCGCCGGGCCGCCCGCTGCTCGTTTTCATAGCCGTCATGATCCTGGCCACGCTCGTCGTACCGGGTCGCGCGCCAGCCTATTACACGCATGTCGTCAACCTTCTGATGGTTTATGGAATCCTGGCGCTCGGGCTCGATATTCTGATCGGACTCTGCGGTCAGTTCGCCTTTGCCCACGCGGCCTTCTTCGGCATTGGCTGCTATACGACCGCGCTGCTCTACATGCGGTTGGGCGCGCCCTTCCTGATCGGCATGCCTGCTGGCGCCGTTCTGGCCGGCCTTGTCGGCTTGCTGGTCGGTCTTCCGGCGATGCGCATGCGTTCGCTCTATCTGGCGCTGGCCACCTTCGCCTTCGCCGAGGCGGCGCGGTGGGTGGCCGCCTCCTGGGACAGCGTCACCGGCGGCTCCAACGGACTGCGCATCGATCCCGGCACGGTGTTTGGATGGAGCATCGTGACCGAGGCCGACGCGTTCCCGATCGTGGCGGGCGTCTTCACGCTGGTGGTCATCTCGATCTCGCATCTCGTTCGTTCGCGGCTCGGCGCGGAGATGTTGGCCGTGCGCGAATCCGAACATGTGGCCATGGCCTCCGGCATCGACATCAACCGCACCAAGCTGCTCGCCTTCACCATCTCCGCGGTCTTCGCGGGCATTGCCGGCGGCGTGTTCGCCCTGTTGAATTCCTTCGTCAACCCCGACCATTTCAGTTTCGGCACGGCGATCATGGTCCTGACGATGCTGGTGGTCGGTGGTTTCGGATCGCTTCCGGGCGTCCTCTCCGGCGTCGTCGTCATCGGCTTGCTGCCCGAAGTCCTCAGGGTGGCGCTGAAGAGCATCCAGGTCTGGCAGGAATTGATCTATGGCGGCATCCTGATGGCGACCATGATGTTCATGCCGCTCGGGCTTGCCGGCCTGTCCCGCCAAATGTTGGGGAAAGCTCGGCGCGCCAACCGAGCGTTGGACGCGACCCTCGGCGGCACGGAGACGCCGCCATGACTGCGCCGATCCTTTCCCTCAAGGAACTCGTGGTCCGCTTCGGCGGCTTGGTCGCGCTGAACGGCTTCTCGATGGACGTCGCGCCAGGCTCCATCCACGCGCTGATCGGCCCGAATGGCGCCGGCAAGTCCACAGTGTTCAACGCCATTTCCCATTTCTACGCCACGTCTGCCGGAGAAATATTCTTCGAAGGGCGCCCTATCACCAGCGTTCGGCCGCATCAGCTGGCGCGCCTCGGCATTGCCAGGACGTTCCAGAATATTGAGCTGTGCGCCCAGCTCACCGTGCTCGACAACGTGCTCATCGGAATGATGTCGCGCATTCCCGGCTATTTCTATTTCGGCCCGGGCACGGCGCGCAAAGGGGTCGAACGTGGCGCGATCCGCGAGGCTGAACGCGTGCTCGAGGAGGGGGGCTTGGACCAATATCGCGACGTTCCCGCCGGCGATCTCGATTTCGGCCATCAGAAACGGCTCGATCTTCTGCGCGCCGTCGCCTGCAAGCCTCGCCTCCTGTTGCTCGACGAGCCCGCCGCCGGCCTGCGCAACCGCGAGATCGCCGCGCTCGACCACATGTTGATCGACCTCGCGCGCAGGACAGGCGTGACCATATTGTTGGTTGAACACGTCATGCAACTGGTCATGTCGATCGCGGACCGGATCACCGTGTTGAATCAGGGGCGGCGGATCGCCGAGGGAACACCCCGAGAGGTGCGCAACGATCCCGGCGTGATCGAAGCCTATCTCGGAAAGAACGCCCATGTTGCGGGTTGAGGGCGTCTCGGCGGCCTATGGGCGGGTCCGGGCGCTGGAAGGAGTCTCACTCTGGGTCGAGCAGGGCGCCATCGCCTGCCTGTTGGGGTCCAATGGCGCTGGCAAGACGACCACGCTGAACTGCATTTCCGGCGTCGTTCGCCTCTCCAGCGGCTCCATCACCCTGCTCGGCGAGACCATATCCGGCCTCGCGGCGGACGAGATCGTGGCGCGCGGAATCGTGCAGGTGCCCGAGGGGCGACAGATTTTCAGCGACATGAGCGTCGAAGACAATGTCCGCCTGGGCGCGTGGCTGCGCCGGCGAGACGCCGCTATCGCCTCCGATCTGGCGCGCATTTACGAGATTTTCCCGCGTCTGCGGGAGCGCCGCCGCCAACTCGCGGGCACGCTCTCCGGGGGAGAGCAACAAATGCTGATGTTCGGCCGCGCCCTCATGGCCCGTCCTAAGATCATTCTACTGGATGAACCGAGCCTCGGCCTGTCTCCGATCATGGTCGACGCCGTATTCGAAGTCGTTCAACGGCTGCGGACCGAAGGCGTCACCTTCCTGATCGTCGAGCAGAATGCTCGCATCGCGCTGGACGTCAGTGATTACGGCTACGTCCTGGAAAATGGCGAAATTCGACTGCATGGCCCCGCCACAGCATTGAAGAACAATCCCGAAATTCAGGCCGCCTATCTCGGCGGCTGAGAGATTTGGCTTTCCTCCAGGAGAATGTCATGTCCGCCGCGCCATCCCTGTCCGGTTTCGATGTCTTCGCCAAGGAGTTGTTCGCGCCCTATCTCGCGATCTCCGCGATCCCCATCGAGGCCCGCCACGGCCCGGACAGTGACGAGGCCGCGATCCGGGACCTGCTCAACGAATATTGCTATTGTTACGACGCCGGCGACGTTGATCGTGTTCTCAGCCTGTTCACCGACGACGCCGTTATCAGCAACGCAACCGGGGTTCATCACGGGATCCTCAAGATCCGAAAGAACTATGTCGATTTCGTCGCCAAGCGGCGTTTTGGGTTCCACTATGTGACAAACGTCACGATCAGATTTTCCGAGCCCAAGGATGAAGCTGTCGCGACATCCTATCTGTTGACGCTCAACGTGCTGAATAGTGGCCAGCTCGCGATCGTCGCTGGCAGCTACGTCGACCGCTTCCGCAAGAGCAACGGCTCGTGGCGGATTGCCGAACGACGCATAACCGCCGATATCCGCTCGACGACAAACCGGGACTGAATCCGATTGAACGGGACTCGGAGTTCGGCCGGCCCGATGACCAAGACCAGATCCAGATCAGCCTTTGACAACGTCCGCCGTCATCGACCTTCCGATCAAACGATACGTGAAAAGCCCCGGCAGCAGCGGCGGCAAGGTCGCCAGGATCATCACCGCCGCCGCGACGCCCCAGCGCATACCGCCGCCGCTGAGGGGCGTCGCCCGGATCGTCGCCGGCATGAGTGCGAACAGAAGTTCGTTCCAGGAAGAAATGAACGCCAGGGCCGAGGTGGCGGCGACGATGTCGAGCGACATAGTCGCGACGACATTTGAGAACTTGGCGTCAGCCGCCTAAAATGCGCAAAGTCGAGATCGGGCGATCGGATCCAGAGCGCGGGCGGAAGTGGCCACCTCATTCCTACCCGCCATCCAATTCCCCGACGCTCTCGATCCACGGCCAGCTCGACAACAGATTTGCCGCAATCCTGAGATCCGCGGAAGTGGAGCCGTCGGCGAATTGGTCGAAGACGGGCTGGAGGAGACTCCGCGCCTGCTCAGGTCGACCTCGAGCCGCCAAGCGCTTAGCCAGATCGATGGCCGATCGCAATTCCCAGGCCCGCGCGCCCTG
>Ga0302320_10004772_pt1 | contig 30623 bp, 20 predicted proteins | sample Bog_T0_3_FD_202130 | JGI IMG/M metagenome (GOLD analysis project Ga0302320, IMG submission 202130) | Peat permafrost microbial communities from Stordalen Mire near Abisko, Sweden - Bog_T0_3 | ecosystem: Environmental > Terrestrial > Soil > Wetlands > Peat | place: Sweden: Abisko, Stordalen Mire... | reverse complement strand
TTGGCGTCCCCACGGGGATTCGAACCCCGGTTACCACCGTGAAAGGGTGATGTCCTAACCGGGCTAGACGATGGGGACCCGGGCTGCTGGACCGGGCAAGCTAAGTTGCCGGCCGGGGTGCGCAAGGCATTTTTTCCCGAACCCGGAGTGTTCCCCGGGGCCTGTGCGAGGGGAATCGGACAATCCCGGGCGTCCCGATTCTTTCTGCTTCCCCCTTTCCTCTCGATGGGTTTGATGGCTGTCCTCACTTCCAAAGTGGCGCCTTAACTTCCAGGAAACGAACCATGCTACCCTACTCCGCCATTGCTTCCGCGCTGCCCAAGGGGGCGGTCATCGCCCTCGACGGCCTCCGCTATCCGCGCATCGCCTCGGGCAAGGTCCGCGAAATCTTCGACCTCGGCGACGCCCTCCTGCTGTCGGCCACGGACCGGCTTTCGGCGTTCGACATCATACTGCCCGACGGCATCCCCGGCAAGGGCATCGTCCTCACGCAGATCAGCCTGTGGTGGTTCGAGCGGACCGGCGGGATCATCACCAACCACCTTTTGCCCGACCAGGACGGGGAATATGCGCGGCGGGGCCTGCACGACCGGGATCTCCAGCTCAGGAGCATGATCGTGCGGAAGCTCAAGCCCCTGACGATCGAATGCGTCGTGCGCGGCTACCTTGTGGGGAGCGGCTGGAGCTCCTATCAAAAGGCCGGCCACGTCTGCGGCATCCCGCTGCCCGCCGGGCTGCGGCAGGCCGACCGGCTCCCCGAGCCCATCTTCACACCGACAACCAAGGCCCCCCTGGGCGAGCACGACGAGCCGATCGACGACGCCCAGGGCGCCGCAAGAATCGGGTCGGCCCTGTATGAGAGGGTGAAGGCCGTGAGCCTGGAACTCTATCGATTCGGCCACGACCGGGCCAAGGCAGCGGGAATGATCCTCGCCGACACCAAGTTTGAATTCGGGACGGATGCGGCCGGCGGGCTGCACCTGATCGACGAGGTCCTCACGCCGGATTCCTCGCGCTACTGGCCCGCCGAGAGCTGGGTTCCCGGGGGTTCCCCGCCGAGCTACGACAAGCAGTTCGTGCGCGACCACCTGCTGGCGCTGAAATGGGACCAGAAGCCACCCGCCCCCCGGCTGCCCGCCGAGGTGGTCCGGCGGACGCAGGAAAAGTACCTGGCCGCGCTCAAGAACCTCCTGGGCTGAGGATCGGCCTCAGCCCGCCCCGCCCGCCATCTGGGAAATCCCGCGGTTCGAACTGACGAGCTCGCGGCGTAGCCAGTCGAGGGCCGCGTTGACCGCCCGCTCCTTGACCGTGGACCGGGGCCCCGGGTAGTTAAGCTTCTTCGACCAGGCCCCGTGGGGCGCGTGAAGCGCCAGGTAAATGGCCCCGACCGGATTCTCATTGGTGCCTCCGCAAGGCCCCGCGAAGCCCGTGAGCGCCAGCCCGTAGTCGGCGCCGAGCTTCTCCGCCACCCCGGTCGCCATGGCCACCGCGCATTCCGCGCTGACGCCGCCGTGTTGGAGGAGGAGGCATTCCGGCACGTCGAGCAGCTGCATCTTCGAGTCGTTGCAGCAGCACACGCATCCCCCGGCGAAGAACTTCGCCGCGCCGCAGACATCGGCAAAGGCGTTCGAGAGCGTACCGCCGGTCACCGCCTCCGCCACGGCGAGCGTGCTGTCCTGGGCGCGGAGCAGCTCGCCGCAGACCTTGGCGAGGGTGTCGTGCCCGTAGCCCACGAAATCGGGACCCAGAAGCGCCGCGCACTCCGCAGCGACGCCATAGAGCTCGGATGCGGACAGCTTCGAGTCGGCGGAGCCCAGACGGCAGTCGACGTGTCCGGCGTGGGCGCAGAACGCCACATTCAGGGAGCCGGCGAAACGGTCGAAGATCGGCTGCAGCTTCGTCTCGAGCAGCGCCTCCCCCACGCCGGCTGTCCGGATCTGCACGTAGGCCTCGCTGTCGAGCAGAAGCCCGAGACGGGCAAGGCGGGGAATGACCTGCTCCGTAAGGATGGGCTGCAGCTCGTTCGGCGGCCCGGGCAGCATGCACAGCACCTTGCCGTCCTGCTCGACCCAGAGTCCGGGCGCCGTGCCGTTGTCGTTGCGGAGAACCTCACCGCGCTCGAACTTCCAGGCCTGCTTGAGATTGTTAGGCGTCATCGCACGGCCAAAGCGCGCGAAACGCTCGGCGATGGCCTTCTCGATCTCGGGATCGAAGACCAGCTTGCGCCCGAGCACCCCGGCCACCGACTCCCTCGTCCTGTCGTCGCAGGTCGGTCCCAGCCCGCCCGTGGTGATGACGACATCGGACTCCGCCCAGCTCTCCCGAAACTGCTTCGCGATCGCCTCGGCGTCGTCGGTGACGGTGACGTTGCGGCTGAGGGCGACCCCGCGCCGTCCAAGCTCGGCGCCGATGAACGACAGGTGCCCGTTGGGTGTCAGCCCGAGCAGGAGCTCGTCACCTAAAGTCAGCAATTCATAGCGGACCTTGGCGACCGGTTTGCGCGTCGCTGCACCGGAATTGGTATCGGGTGAAAACATGCTCGCTGGTCAGACTAACCTAGACATTTTTGGGGAAATTGCCAGCAGCTGATGACGCCCGGCATTTACGGAGTTGATTTTATGCGCGGCCTCTGCGTCCTCCGAATGTGGCCGTGAGCTCCAGCGCCCTGAAGGAAAAGGTCAGGCACCTCCCCGACAGGCCGGGGGTGTACCTGATGAAGGACAGGCTGGGCCGGATCATCTATGTTGGGAAAGCCAACAGCCTCAGGAAGAGGGTTTCATCCTATTTCCAGCGGGGACGGGCCAGGACCCAGCATCCCAAGATAAGGGCCCTCATCGGGATGATCGCGGATTTCGACACCGTGGAGGTGAAGTCGGAACCGGAGGCTCTCCTGCTGGAGGGCAAACTCATCAAGGAATGGAAACCCCGGTACAACACCGACTTCACCGACGACAAGCGCTTCCTGCTCGTGCGCGTGGACCCGGGCGAGCCGCTGCCCCGGTTCCGCCTGACGCGGCTCCGCAAGGATGACCGGTCCCGTTATTTCGGGCCTTTTGTCCACAGCAGCCTGCTGCGCAAGACCCTAGCCCAGATGCGCCGCCGGTTCGGGGTCCTTCTTGGGGACGGCCAGCCGCACCTGCAGGAGGACGGCACCTGGCAGCTGTACGACGATGTCCGCAGCGAACTCTACGGCTTCCCGAACACCGTCACGGCGGCAGACTACCGGCTCAGGGTCGGAGAGGCATGCGCCTTCCTGGAGGGAAAGTCCCGCGAATGGCTCTCGAGCCTGAGGGCCGAAATGCAGGCCGCCGCGGCCAGGCAGGAATTTGAAAAGGCCGCCGAGCTTCGAGATGTCATCTTTGCGCTGGAAAAGACCCTCCTTAAGACGCGGCATTTCGAACGCGCCGACCCCACCCGTCCGGAGCCGGACGGCGAAGCCGCCCGGCTCCTCGCCGAGACCCTGGGCCTGGGAGCACCCCCGGCCGTCCTGGAGTGCTGCGACATCTCCCATATCTCGGGAACGTTCGTCGTGGCCTCCATGGTACGCTTCACGAACGGCCGGCCCGACAAGGACCACTATCGGCGCTTCCGGATCAAGAGCTTCGTCGGCAACGACGATTTCCGCGCGATGGAGGAGGTCGTAGGGCGAAGGTTCAGGCGGCTGAACATCGAGGGGCGCGGGCGCCCGGACCTCCTGGTGATCGACGGGGGGCGCGGGCAGGTGGGTGCGGCGCTCAAGGCCTTTGCGGCCCTGGGGCTGGAGCCCCCGGCGCTGGTCGGCCTCGCCAAGAGGAAGGAGACGATCGTGTTCCCCGACCGGCGGCCGCCGCTGAACCTTCCGCTCGACCACCCCGGCCTGCGCCTCCTCCAGAGGCTCAGGGACGAGGCCCACCGGTTCGCGAACACCTACAACGCCGATCTGCAGTCGAGGCGCATCCGTGAGAGCGTCCTGGACGACCTCCGCGGTCTCGGCTCAGTCCGCAAGGCCGCCCTGCTCAGTCATTTTGGGGGCATCGACCGCATCCGCGCCGCCTCCGAGGCCGAGATCGCCGCCGTGCCCGGCTTCGGCCCGAAGATGGCCGGGGAGCTGCACGGCTTCCTGCGAGTTGAAAGTTGAAAGAGCCGCAACAGCCGATACTCTCGATTTCCAGGAAACCCCATCCCGGTTTTTCGGATACACCCACCCCGACCATGAAACATTGCCGCCTCCTGCTTGCCCTCGGCCTGGCCCTTCCCATCGCCGCAGGCGCCTCCGTCACGCTTGCCCCGCTTTTCCGCGACGACGCGGTTCTCCAAAGGGACAAGCCGATTCCCGTGTGGGGACTTGCAAGCCCCGGCGAGCATGTCTCCGTGAGCTTCCGTGACCGCCAGGCCTCCGCCGAGGCGGACCGCGACGGCCGGTGGACGGTATCACTCGATCCGCTGCCCGCCTCGTCGTCACCGGCCGATCTCGTCGTCACCGGCGACAACAAGCTGGTGGTCCACGGCGTCCTGGTCGGCGAGGTATGGCTTTGCTCGGGTCAGTCGAACATGGAGTTTACGGTCTATGACCCCGCCAACCGGTCATTCCAGGTCGCCAACGCCCAAAAGGAGATTGCAGACGCCAATTTTCCGCTGATCCGCCAGTTCAAGGTGGGAAAGCTGGAATCCGACACTCCTGTCGATACCGCCGCCGGATCCTGGGTGTCCTGCAGCCCGGCGACTGTCGCGAATTTCACGGCGGTCGGCTATTTCTTCGCCCGGGACATCCACCGGAAGCTTGGCGTGCCCGTTGGCATCGTCGAATGCGCCTGGGGCGGCTCTGCGATCGAGGCATGGCTCAGCAGGGTGACCCTGGCGTCCAATCCAGCCTTCAGGTCCGTCCAGGCGCGCTGGATCCGCGAACAGGCCGATTATCCCCTTAACAAGGCCAGGCGCGATGCCCTGATCCAGGCCTGGCGGACGGCCGAATCCCAGTCCCACCAGCAGGGGCCGGATGCGCACGCCCTCTTCATCAGCCAGTTCCCGATGCCCAAGCCGGTCGACGCCCCGGACAAGCCGTACCCACACGCCCCTTCCCGGCTCTACAACGGCATGCTCCATCCGCTCATCCCCTACGCGCTGCGCGGGGTCCTTTGGTACCAGGGCGAATCAAACACCGGGCGCCCGTGGGAATACCACCGGTTGTTTGCCGCCATGATCGCCTCCTGGCGGGGTGACTTCCGGCAGGGAGATATCCCCTTCTACTGGGTACAGCTTGCAAACTACAACGGCGGCAATGCCGCTGCGACCAACTGGGCGTTCCTGCGGGAAGCTCAGGCCAGGACCCTGGACCTCCCGGCCACCGGGATGGCGGTGGCAATCGACATCGGAAGCGCCGAGGACATCCACCCGAAGAACAAACAGGAGGTCGGGCGCCGCCTGGCCCTGATCGCCAAGGCGAAGGATTACGGGATCACCGACGATTTTTCGGGGCCTGTCTTTGAATCCGCCGTACGCTCGGGTACCGGCCTGCTTGTCAGCTTCCGGTATTCCGGCACCGGCCTGACGGCGGCCGGGAAGCCCCTGCAATCGTTCGAACTCGCGGGTCCGGACCGCAGCTTCCATCCGGCAACGGCTGAGATTGTGCGGGATCAGGTCCTCGTCCATTCCGCAGGCGTTCCGAACCCGGTTGCCGTCAGGTACGCCTGGAAAAACGCCCCGGACGCCAACCTCTACAATGGCGCGGGCCTGCCCGCGGCTCCTTTCAGGAGCGACTCCTGGCCGGACCCGGCGCAGACCTCACTACCCTAACGGGACGCCCTCTCAGGGCATTTCATAGACCTCGAACAACGCGGTGCCGCTGCTCCCGGGCTGCCCGATTGAGAGTGCCGTGGTTATATGGGCCGTGTAGCCCCCGGGCGGCAGCGTGATCAGGACCGCCGTATCGTTGCTGCCGGCCGTGAACGGAAACGCATAGCAGCTGGCGGCCGCCGACTGGATGTCGGACCCGCTCGCCGCCGGATAATTCGAGTTGACCGTATTAGGCGTGCCCCATGCCGAATTCTGGGCGATGAGATTGCCCTTCGAGTCGAAGATCTGGAGCACAGGCGCGTAAATCGGCGCCGTCACTCCAAGATTCGCAAGGGACGGACCCGCCCCGCGGATGAGGACCTGCTTGGGGGCACTCCCGATGATCCAGAATCCGCCGATCAGGATGTCGCTCGGCCCAACCTGCCCGCGGCCCGAGAGATTGACGATGTGCTGGGGTAGCGAGAGGGGATTGGAATCCGAATCATCGACCTCCGCAAGTGCGGTGCCGCCCGTGCCCGCGCCATCGAGCACCTGGACCGTGTACACTCCGGGTGCCAGCGTCGTGGAAATCGCAGCGTCCTCGCTGTCCAAGGCGAAGGGGAACGCCCCGAGCTCCGTGAAGATCTCCGCCAGGGCCGGATTTCCTCCCCAGGACCCGGCCTGGGAGATGAGCTGGCCGGAGCCGTTGAAGAGCTTGATCACCGGATTCGAAAGGACGTCTTGCACACCCAGGCCTTCATTCAGGCTAACGAGCGCCGGCCCGGCGGCGCGGAGCAGGACGGACTTCGGGGCGGTTCCGCCGATCACAAAGCCGGCAATGAGGGGGTCCGCCGTGTCCACCACCGCCCTGGTGGAAACATTGATGAGCCTCGACGCAGGGGACACCGGCGGTGCGGTGGAAACCGGCCCGACAGTCAGGGTGAGGGACGAGTTTAGGGTGCCGGCGGCGTTTGTCTCCGTCAGCGCCACGACGTAGGTGCCGGACTGGGTGGGTGTCCCGTATATCAACCCGGAGCCGGCATCGATCTGAAGCCCGGTTGGAAGTCCGGAGGCGGTGAAGGTGGAGGGGGAGTTGGTCGCGGCGATGGCGTAGGCAAAGGGCGCATTGACGACAGCCGTTGCCGTGGTCGATCCCGCAAATGACGGGAGCACCGCCGCCACTCCCACCGGGGAAATCGCCGCAAACTCGGAGGTGTAGAGGAAAATGCCCGCGGAACCGTTGCCGGTCGACGGACCGACCGCGACGGTCCGCACGTAGAACAGCTGGTTGGGTGGAAGGCTCAGGCCTGTCAGGAGCCAGTCGCTTGAAGTCGAAACACGGACGGCTTCGCCGAGGTTGGTCCAGGTGTTTTCGTCGGTTGAAACCTGGAACACCACCTGGCTGTATTCCGGCCCTCCGCTCACGGTCCAAAGGATGCTGGTGAGATCGGTGCTGACGCCCAGCGTCTGGGAAACGACCGAGCCCTGGGTACCGGACAGGCGGCCGAGCCGGAACCTGCTCTGTCCACCGAGGATCCCAAACGTGCCGCCCACGATCAGCCTGCCATCCGCCTGGAGCGCCAGGGCATTGACAGTGTTGTCGGCGCCCGGATTGAAGGTTGGATCGAGGGCGCCCGCCGAAGTCAGCCTGGCCAGGTAGTTGACCGGAGTGCCGCCGACGCTGGTAAAGGCCCCGCCTATGAGGATCTGAGGCTCCCCTGGCACGACCGTGACGCCTCCTTGGACGAGCGTGTAGGTGGGCGCAAGGACGGAACCCGAGGGGGAGGACCCACCGCTGGATACGATGACGATCGCATTGACGGCATTGTTGACACTCGGCGTGAAGCCGCCGTCCACAGAGCCGTCGGCGTTCAGCCGGGCCAGATAGCCCCCGCCACCGCCGCCGGCGCTGGTGAACACCCCTCCGATGACGATCTTTCCGTCGGCCTGGACCGCGATCGCATTGACACCTCCGTTGATGTTCGGCGTGAAGCCGGTGTCGAGCGTGCCATCGGCGTTGAGTCTCGCGAGGTAGCCCTGGCCAACCCCTCCGACTGTCGTGAAGCTGCCTCCAATCAGTATTTTGCCGTCGCCCTGCAGGGCAGCCGCGTTGACCGTGCCGTTGACACTGGGTTTGAATGAGTTGTCGAGGCTTCCATCGGCGTTGATGCGCGCGACGTTGTTGAGGAGGGTGGGCGTGCCCGTCGCGCCCGGCTGCAGGCTCGTGAAGCTCCCGCCAAGAACGATCTGGTTGTTCGTCTGGACAGCGAGGGCATTGACCGGGCCGTTCGGGGTCGGCAGGAAGAGATTGTTCGCCGTGCCATCCTCGCGAAGTTCCGCCAGGTAATTGCAATTTGGCAATCCGCCGATGGTGGTGAAATTGCCCCCAACGACCATGGTTCCGCTCGGCTGCGACGTCGTGAAGTCTCCCGAGGCCAGGACGGCATTCAGGCCGGAGGTGGAGTCATCCGGCAGCGCAACGACACGGCCGACGTCGCTGTTCAGGAAGGGATCGAAATTGGGATCCAGCGTGCCGTCGGGATTGAGCCGGGCTATGAAATTGCGAGGGGTGGGAACGGCCTGCGCCGAGGCGAGGAAGGCGCTGAAGGAACCGCCCACGTAGATCGACGCACCGTCGGACGCCAGCGCGATCGAGTTGACCGTGCCGTTGGGATTGGGGTTGAACGCCGTGTCCACCGTCCCGTCAGAATTGAGGCGCGCGAGATAATCCCTCTGGACCGCCGGGACCGCCGAGGTGGCCGAGGCCTGGCCGGGTGAGAACTGTGTGAACGAGCCACCCACGAGGATCTTGTCGTCGGAAAGCTCGACAATGGACCCGACAGAGCTGTTGGCCTCAGGGTCAAAGGCGGTGTCAAGCGAGCCGTCGGCGTTGAGGCGTGCGATGTAACCGCGGAAGGTCGAGGTGTTGGACCCGTTGGGCTGGACCGTCGTGAAATTGCCGCCGATCAGGATCTTGCCGTCGCTCTGCACCGTGATCGTGTTGACCAGCGCGTTTGGATCGGGGTTGAATTTCGTGTAGACGGTGCCGTCGGGATTGAGTTCGGCCAGGTAGAAGTCGACGACTGTGTTCGTCGAGGTGGCATTCGGCCCGATGGTGGTGAAATTGCCGCCGATGAGGATCTGCTGGCTGGGTTCGACCGTGATGGCGGCGCACTCCCCGTTGAGGCTGGTGGTGAACGTGGTGTCCAGCGTTCCGTCCGGATTGAGACGCGCAATGTAAGGTGTCGCAACCGGCGCCGAGGTGCCCGGCGGCTCCAGAGACTGGAAGTCGCCGCCCAGCAGGATCTTGCCGTCGGCCTGGATGGCCACGGTACGGACGCCCCCTCCCCCGATGGGATTGGGATTGAAGCTCTGGTCCAGAAGGCCCGTCTTATAGCTGAACCGGACGATGTTGGTGCCAAAGGAGCCATTGGCATTTGTCAGGAACGAGCCGGCCACATAGATGTAGGTGTTGGTCGGATCGAGCACGATAGTGTTCACAATGCCGTTCAACTGGAATCCCGCCGGCACCTGGAACGCGTCCTTCGGCGTGCCGTTGCTGTTGATCCAGATCACTCCGGAAAGCTGCGTGCTCAGCGGCGTGCTGCTGCTCAGGGTTGCAATCGCGTTCACCCTGGGGGTTCCGGTCCCGGTTCCCTTTGCGAAGTCCGCATCGGGGTTGAAGCCGAGGTCAGGGCCGCCGTTGAGGTTGAAGCGCGCGATGTTGGTGCTGGTCGTGCCACCGATGGTCCCGAGCGCGTCCCCATTCTCGATGCTCCCCACCTCGAAACTGCCGCCCACGACCACCTGTCCCGTCGCTTCCAGGGCCAGCGTGTCGATTTCCGAGGCAGCCAGGGCGCTCGTCGTCGTGCTGTAGGCGGGGCTTCCGGACGAGACCGAGAAGGTTGAGTCGAAGACGCCGGCAGCCGAGAGATGCACGAAATCGCCGACGAGCGTGTTGCCGATCGCCGTGAAGTCGCCGGCGACAAAGAGCGAGCCGTCCGAATTCTGGATGAAGGACTCTATCGGGCCATTGAGGGCCAGACCAAAGGAGGTGTCCGTCGATCCATTTGAATTGAGCCTGAGGAAATAATTCCCCACCTCGGTGCCAAAGTAGGAGTTCTCGGTGATCTGCGTGGTCGCGAACGGACCGTTGACGTAGATCTGCCCGCTGGGTGTCAGGGCCACATTGGCCACTGAGCCGTTGAGGACCACGGTGACGAAGCTGGTGTCGATCGCCCCCCCGGAAGTGACGCGGGCGACGAAATACTCCGAAAGCGAGGGCCCGTAATTGGGCCCGAGCGCCGTGAAGGTTCCTGCGAGCAGGATCTTGCCGTCCGATTGCACTGCAACGCTGTTCACGGCGCCATTGGGCTCGGGGCTGAACGACTGGTCTATGCTCCCGTCGGTATCGATCCGGGCGGCATAACCGATCGAGACGATGTTGGCGTTTGTATTCGTGGCCGCCCCCGGCTGGAAGCCGGTGAAATCGCCGCCGATTATGAGCTTGCCGTCCTTTTGGGGCGCAATCGAGGTCACCGCCGAATTCGCCTCGGGGTCGAAGGCGGTGTCGAGCGTGCCGTCATCGTTCACGCGGGCGATGTACTCCCTCTGCGTGCCTGCGCTGGCACCGTCGGGCTTCAGGTTCGTGAAGTTTCCGCCGAGGACGATCTGCCCGTTGCCCTGGACGTAGATGGCAAGCACCGACCCGATGACGTTGGGGCTGGGGTCAAATTTTGTGTCGAGCGTGCCGTCGGCGTTCAATCGGGCGAGACCGGCGCGCTGGGTGCCCTGGACCGTCGTGAAATTTCCCGAGATGATGATCCTGTTGGACGAATCCACTACAATGCGGCTGATGATGCCGTTGACCTGGGGGTTGAACGAAGTGTCGAGCACCCCGGCGGAGGTGATCCGGGCGAGGAACTGGGCGGTGACACCGCCTAGGTTCGTGAACGACCCTCCGAGGATCATGTCGCCGGTGGACGGCTGGAACGCAACCGCCAGCACGGCGTCCCTCACTGCCGGGTTGAAGGAGACATCCGGCAGGCCGTTGCTGTCAAAACGCGCAAGGTTGTTGCACCGGGCGGGGGAATCGGCGGCGTTGATCTGGTTGAAGTTGCCTCCCAGCACAACCTCGCCATCCGATTGCACCGCAATGGCATCGACCGAGCCATTGATGCCAACCTCGAGGATGAAGGGCTCGTCGAGCGAACCGTCGGTATTGAGCCTGATGATCTCGTTGCCGGCCTGCGAACCCGTGCCCTGGCTCGGATTGAGCGAGGTGAACCGGCCACCGACCAGTATCCGTCCGTCGGGCTGCAGGGCGATCGCCGTGACGGCATCCTGGGGATTGGGACGCTTGAACGAGGAATCTATGGTCCCGTCGCTATTGAGCCTGGCAAAGTCGGGTGTGACGACGGCGGTGGTGGCCCCGTTGGGTGTCACCTGGGTGAAATTTCCGCCGATCAGAATCCTACCGTCGGGCTGGAGCGTCACGACCGAGACGCTCAGGTCGGCATTCGGGTCGAAGCTGGCATCGACGGCGCCGCTGTTCGAGACGCGGGCAATATGATTTCGGGTGTAGATCGTGCCGGTCTCCGCCGGCTGCAGGGTGTTAAATCCGCCGGCGAGGATGATCCCGCCGTCGGGCTGGATCGCCAGGGCCAGAACCGCCGCGCTTGCGTTGGGATCGAAGGACAAGTCCACGGATCCGTCGGGATTCAGACGGGCGATGTGATTGCGGGTGATGGCCGGCTTCGTCGTGTCCGGCTGAAGCGAATTGAAGGCGCCGCCTATCACGATCAAACCGTCGGACTGAATCGCCACCGCGAAGACTTCCGAAGTGTACTTGCCTGTTGCGTCCGGGTTGAAAGTGGTGTCCAGGGTACCGTCGGGATTCAGTCTGGCGATGTTGTTGCGCTTCGTCCCATTGATGATGCTGAAAGAGCCGCCAATGATGACCCTGTTTTGGGCGTCCTCAGCGATGGCGTAGACGGGCCCGTTGACATTGGGGTAAAAGTTGGGATCCGGTACGCCCTGAGGGCTGATCCTGGCCACGTTATAGCAGGGAAAAGATTTCGCGCTGCCCTCCGGCTGCATCTGGGTAAAGCTCCCGCCAACCAACAGGTTGCCGTCAGATTGAAGGGTCAGGACGTCAACCTCCCCATTCACGTTCGGATTGTACCCGTCCACGGCTGAGGGCGTGCCGGCGGCGACCGCCTGCCCGGAGAGCGCCGGACCGGACCACGCCGCGAGACAAGCAGCCAAGATCAGGACCGTGCGAAACGCTCCAGTTCGAAGGGACAAAAGGATGGGCATGTCTAAGGTACGGGTGGCGAGAATGCGCGTTGGAGCGCGAATTGTCAGAATAACACCAACTTGCCCCGCTTTAGCCAGCCGAAATCACACTCCCCAAAGGGGCGGTGCCGGCACGCCTGCGCGGCAGTCCCCCGGGCGGGGCAAAGTTCTGGGTTCTTGTGGGGTGCCATCTGCATCCATTAGTGCCCTTCAGGGAGTTTCAGTTCCAGAAAATTCCGTGGAATCACGTCCAGGCACTTGCCGCGGCGGAAGTTTGAACCATGCTTTGGCCCATGCGACACTGCCCCCTGCTTGCGTGCCTCATTATCGCCACCATGACCTCCTCACTCAACGCCGATCCCCTCAAAGTCGGCGATCCCGCCCCGAATGTCACGGGAACCACCGAGACCGGCGCCAAACTCGACTTTTCAGCCGTCTACAAGCAGCAGCCTTACACGCTCGTCTACTTCTTTCCGAAGGCCGACACGCCCGGTTGCACCGCGCAGGGCTGCTCCCTCCGCGATGCCTACTCCGACCTGGCGGTAAAGGGTGTGCTCGTGATCGGCGTCAGCCATGACGACGTCCCGGCCCAGGCCGCATTCAAGGAAAAATACCACTTCCCCTTCACCCTGATTGCAGATCCCAACAATATCGTCATCAATGCCTTCGGCGTGCCGACGTATCCTGTGGTGCACCTTGCCTCCCGCCAGGCCTACCTGATCAGGGACGGGAAGATTGTGTGGGCGGACTACAATGCTTCGACCAAGAAGCAGGCCGAGGACGTCCTGAAGGTGCTGGCCGGATTCGGCAGCTAACCCACCTTTACTGTTTGGAAACCAGTATCTTGTCGACTCTCCGACGGTCCATGTCCGTGACCTGAAACCGCCATCCTCCCCAGTTGAATTGGTCGCCGGCCTGGGGAATCCGGCCAAACTGAGTCACGACAAAGCCCCCCACCGTCTGGTATTCGGCCTCTTTTTCCTGGGGCAGCGGACCGGAGAGACCCAGCAGCGTCTCCAACTCGCCCGCCGGCAGCATGGCGTCGATCGCCCAGGACCCGTCATCGCGCCTCGTCGCCTTGGGCTGTACGGCCCTCCCTCGCTCCGGAAGATCGCCGACTATCGCCTCCAGCACATCGATGAGGGTCACGAGCCCCTGCACGGCCCCGAATTCATCGACGACGATCGCCGTGTGTTTTCCCGCCTTCTTGAACTGTTCGAGCAGCTGAACCGCCGTCATCGTCTCGGCGACCGACAAGGGGGGGACCAGCAGGTTCTTGAGCGCGGTCGGCAAACCGATGGCCGAATGCGCCCAGAGCGCCTTGACGGCGACCATGCCCACGATCCTGTCCCTTGTCCCCTGGAACACGGGGAAATGGGAGTGCCCGCTCGTGACTATCTTCCGCCAGTTGGCCTCCTCGGGATCGTCGATGTTGAGGAAGACAATCTTCGGCCGCGGCGTCATGAGCGCGGTCACCCGCAACTGGTCGAGCCGCAGCACCCTGTCGACCATCTCCTTCTCCGCCGGCTGAAAGACCCCCGCCTGCATGCCGCGCTCGACGAGCGCCCGAACGTCGTCGTCGCCCACGCTCCCGGCTTCCGGCCTGGACCGACGCCTCGCAAACCAGGCGCCGGCCGCGGCCAACCCCAGGACAAGGAGAGCCAGTATGATTTTGAGCTCCACGGCCCCGGCATGCTATCATGTCCGTGCGCGCAATCACGGCTTTATTTTGTCGTGCGAATATCCAAGATCGGCCTTCCATGCGCCGTCCGGTCCATTTCCTCTTCCTTGCCGCGGTCGCGGGCCTGTCGGCGTGCGCCAGCTCCCCGGTCCAGCCGCGGACGTGGCAGACCGTGACCCTTGGCCCCGGCCACCGCACCCTCGCCGCACGGTTGAGGATCGGCGACGGCTTGAGGGTCGTCCTGCCCCGGCCCCTTGGAGGCGACGGCTTCAACTGGCAGATTGTCTCGAACAGCGACGATATTCTCAGGCAGCTGACGCCCGTCTATCCCACCCAGGGCGCACCGGCCCCGGGGCCGGACGGCGGACTGACGGTGTCCTTTTCAGCCGTCGACGAAGGGGCAAGCGTCCTTAGGTTTGCCGCGCTGCGGCCGAACGCGAGGTTGTCCGAGGCGACGGATTTCTACGAAGTCGACGTCACGTCGAAGCCGTAAGGGGTCAGGTTGTACATTGTACCCTCCCAAGCGGAGGGTACAATGTACAACCTGACCCCTTCATTCGATCCGCCCCTCGTCGAAATCGAGCAGGTCCGGCACGCTCCTGATATCCCCTGTCCTGTCCGCACAGCCCATGGCCGTGAGGGCCTCCCTGAGGAACTCCTGCCCCGCGGGGGTCATTCCCCGCTGGGCAAGCTCGCGGTTCCACTTCGCGGCGCGGACATCCGCCGGAAACAGCGCGGCGAGACCCCTGTCGACCTCCGCGGAGTCGGAGGATCCTTGCACGATCCTCTCGACCGCATCGGGGTCGACGCCCAGGTGGAGGCAGAGGAAACGGTCGAGCCCGCGCTTGTAGTTCTTGGCGTAGCTCGGCGGAAGCGACCCGTGCCGCTGCACGTACCGGCACTTGGCGATGAACCTGGGCAGGTAGAGCAGCCCGGTGGCGGCGTGCGGCAGGTAGGGGGACGGCAGGCAGGTCAGCACATCCCCGGTCGAGCCCGGGATCGGTCGCGAAGGCATTTGCAGGCTGTTGAACAGCCAGTGAGGCCGGCCCGCAAACGATTTCGGGCAGGGGTCGCGCGGGTCAGGGCAGGTCCGTCGTCCCCATCAGGTAGCGGTCGCATTCCCGGGCAGCCCCCCGGCCCTCGTTGATCGCCCAGACGACGAGGCTCTGGCCGCGGCGGCAGTCGCCCGCGGCGAACACCCCCTTGAGGTTGGTCGCGTACTTCCCGTGCTCCGCCTTGATGTTGCTCCGCGGGTCGGTCTCGAGCCCGATGTCCTTCACGAGCATCTGCTCCGGCCCCAGAAAACCCATGGCGAGCAGCACGAGCTGTGCGGGCCTCGTCCTCTCCGTGCCGGGAACCTCCCTGGGGACAAACTGGCCCTTTTCATTCTTTTCCCAACTGATCTCGACGGTCACCAGCTCCTTCACCCGCCCGTCGGCGTCGCCCGTGAACGACTTGACGGTGGTGACGTAGATTCTCGGATCGGCGCCGAACCGGGCGGCGGCCTCCTCCTGTCCATAGTCCATGCGGTAGACCTTCGGCCATTCCGGCCATGGATTGTCGCCCGCGCGCTCCATGGGGGGCTTCGGGAGGATCTCGATCTGAAGCAGGCTGGCGCATCCGTGGCGCATGGCCGTGCCGACGCAGTCGGTGCCCGTGTCTCCGCCGCCGATCACCACGACATCCTTGCCGCGCGCATTGATGGCGGTCCCTTCGGCTCCGCCATTGAGCACGGCCTTCGTGTTCGCCGTGAGGAACTCCATGGCGAAATGCACGCCGGCCAGATTGCGGCCCGGGATGGGAAGGTCGCGCGGCTGCGTGGCCCCCGTGCAGATCACAGTGGCGTTGTATTCCTTGAGGAAAATCTGGGGCTCGACATTTTCGCCGACGTTGGCGTTGCAGATGAACTTGATGCCCTCCTGCTCCATGAGCTGGATCCGGCGGAGCACGACCTCCCGCTTGTCCAGCTTCATGTTCGGAATGCCGTACATGAGCAGGCCTCCCGGGCGGTCCGCGCGCTCGAACACGGTCACGGAGTGTCCCGCGCGGTTAAGCTGCACGGCGGCCGAGAGGCCGGCGGGCCCGGATCCGATCACGGCGACCTTCCTGCCCGTCCTGACGCCCGGGGCCTCGGGGACGACCCACCCCTCCTCCCAGCCCCGGTCGATGATCGAGGCCTCGATGTTCTTGATCGTGACGGGCGGGTCGTTGAGACCGAGCACGCACGAGCCCTCGCAGGGCGCCGGACACACGCGGCCCGTGAACTCGGGAAAATTGTTCGTCTTGTGAAGCCGCTCGAGGGCCTCGCGCCAAAGGCCCCGGTAGACGAGGTCGTTCCACTCCGGGATGATGTTGTTGATCGGACAGCCCGAGGCCATCCCGCCGATCAGCTTGCCGGTGTGGCAGAAGGGAACCCCGCAATCCATGCACCTCGCCCCCTGATTGCGGAGCTTCTTCTCATCCATGTGGTGATGGAACTCCTTCCAGTCGCTGACGCGATCAAGCGGCGGCCGGTCCACGGGAAGCTCCCGCAGGTACTCGATGAATCCAGTTGGTTTTCCCATTGCTCTAGTTCGGACGTGTTGTGGGGCTGGTTGGAAGTGGCCGGCGGTTCAGTTGCCGCCGACGCGGGACAGGTCGCGCGCGTTCTCCTCAAAGGCCGCCATGATGGCCGCCTCGCCGGTGAGGCCCTGGTCCTGCGCGCGCTGGATGCAGGCGAGCACGCGCTTGTAGTCCTTGGGCATGACCTTGACGAAACGGGGGACGAACTGCTCCCACGCGTCCAGCACCTGGGCGGCGCGGGCGCTCCGGGTGTAGGCATGGTGCCTCTCGACCATGCCCCTGACCTCAGCGATCTCGGCGGCCGACTCCAGCTTTTCGACGCCGACCATCTGGGTGTTCACCCGGGTCGGAAAGTCGCCGGCCTCGTCGAGCACATAGGCGATGCCGCCCGACATGCCGGCCGCAAAATTGCGCCCGGCCGGGCCGAGCACGACCACGCGCCCGCCCGTCATGTACTCGCACCCGTGGTCGCCCACGGACTCGACGACCGCGTTCACGCCGCTGTTCCTCACGCAGAACCGCTCGCCGGCCATGCCGCGGATGTAGGCCTCGCCCCTTGTGGCGCCGTAGAACGCAACGTTGCCGATGATGATGTTCTCCTCGGCCAGGAAGGTGGATCCGGCAGGGGGATAGACGATGATCTTTCCGCCGGATAATCCCTTGCCGACGTAATCGTTGGCGTCGCCCTCGAGGTACAGGGTCATGCCCCTGGGAATGAAGGCGCCGAAGCTCTGTCCGGCCGACCCCTTGAACTGGAGACGGATGGTGTCCTCGGGGAGGCCGGCCGCCCCCCACTTCCTTGTGATTTCGCTGCCGGTGATCGTCCCGACGACGCGGTGCACATTGCGGATGGGCAGCTCGGCGACGACCTTCTCCCCGCGCTCTATCGCGGGGGCGCACAGGCCGAGGATCGTCGTCAGGTCGAGGGACTTCGCCAGGCCGTGGTCCTGCTGGATCTGGCAGAAGCGCCCGACCTCCTGGCCCATGTCCGGCTGGTAAAGGATGCTGCTGAAATCGAGGCCCTTGGCCTTCCAGTGCTCCACGGCCCGCTTGGGTTCGAGGCGCTCGACGTGGCCGATCATCTCCTCGATGGTCCTGAAGCCGAGCTCCGCCATGATCTGGCGCATGTCCTCGGCCACGAAGCGCATGAAGTTGATCACATGCTCGGGTTTGCCGGCAAACTTGGCGCGCAGGCGCGGGTCCTGCGTGGTGACGCCGACCGGACAGGTGTTGAGGTGGCAGACCCTCATCATGATGCATCCGGTCGCCACGAGGGGAGCCGTCGCGAAACCGAACTCCTCGGCGCCGAGCAGCGCGGCGACGACCACATCCCGGCCGGTCTTGAGCTGGCCGTCGGTCTCGACGGCGATGCGGCTGCGGAGGTTGTTGAGGACAAGAGTCTGGTGGGTTTCGGCGAGGCCGAGTTCCCACGGCAGGCCCGCATGGGTGATCGAAGTCTGCGGCGACGCCCCGGTCCCGCCGTCATAACCGCTGATGAGCACGACGTCGGCGTGGGCCTTGGCCACGCCGGCCGCCACGGTGCCCACCCCAACTTCGGCCACGAGCTTGACGCTGATGCGCGCAAAGCGGTTGGAGTTCTTGAGGTCGTGGATGAGCTCCGCGAGATCCTCGATCGAATAAATGTCGTGGTGGGGGGGAGGCGAAATCAGCCCGACCCCCGCGGTGGTGAGCCGCGTCTTGGCGATCCAGGGATAGACCTTGGTGCCCGGAAGCTGCCCGCCCTCCCCGGGCTTGGCGCCCTGGGCCATCTTGATCTGGAGCTCCTTGGCATTGACGAGGTACTCGCTGGTCACGCCAAACCGCCCGGAGGCCACCTGCTTGATGGCGGAATTCTTGGAATCGCCGTTGGGCATGGGGATGTACCGGGCGGGATCCTCGCCGCCCTCGCCCGTGTTGCTCTTGCCGCCGAGCCGGTTCATGGCCACCGCCAGGGTCTCGTGGGCCTCCTGGCTCAGGGAGCCGTAGGACATGGCGCCGGTCTTGAACCGCTTGACGATGGACTCGACCGATTCGACCTCCTCGATGGGGATCGGCGTGCCCGCCTTGAAGTTGAGCAGGCCCCGAAGCGTGCAGAGATGTTCGGACTGGTCGTTGATCAGCTTGGCGTAATCCTTGAATGCGGCAAAGCTGCCCGTTCGCACGGCCTTCTGCAGCCTGTGGATGGCCTCGGGGCTGAAGAGGTGCTCCTCCCCCCCGCTGCGCCACTGGTACTGCCCGCCGACCGGCAGGCCGAACCCGTTGGCCTGGCGCTCCGGAAAGGCGGCGTGGTGCCTGGCGAGCACCTCCTGGGCGATCACGCCCAGGCCGATGCCCCCCACGCGGGAGGCCGTCCACGTGAAGTAGTGGTCGATCACGTCCTGCCGCAGGCCGAGGGCCTCGAAGACCTGCGCCCCGCGGTAGCTCTGGATCGCCGAGATGCCCATCTTGGACATGACCTTGATCACGCCCTTCGTCCCGGCCTTCACCAGGTTCTTGCAGGCGGTCTTGTGGTCGACGTTGAGCAGCGCCCCCTCGCGGATCATGCCGTCGATCGTCTCGAAGGCGACGTAGGGGTTGATGGCGCTGCATCCGTAGCCGATGAGCAGTGAATAATGGTGGACCTCGCGGGCCTCGCCCGTCTCGAGGACAAGGCTGACGCGGGTGCGCAGGCCCTCGCGGATGAGGTAGTGGTGCAGGCCGGCGATCGCGAGCAGCGCCGGAATCGGGGCATAGTCCCGGTTAACCCCGCGGTCGCTGAGAATGATGACGTTGATCTCGTCCTCCTCGATCATGCGCCGCGCCATCGCCGAGAGCTCCTCCATCGACTTGGCCAGGCCCTGCTCGCCGCGCGTCACGCGGAAGAGGATCGGCAGCACGCCGACCCGCAACCCGGGGAGGTTAAGGCTCCTTATCTTGGCAAACTCCTCATTGGTGAGGATGGGCCACTTGAGCTCGACCCGCCGGCAGGCCGACGGCCCGGGGTGAAGGAGATTGCCCTCGGAGCCCAGCCGGGTCTCGGCGGACGTGATGAGTTCCTCCCGGATGCAGTCGATGGGAGGGTTGGTGACCTGGGCGAAGAGCTGCTTGAAATAATCGTACAGCAGGCGCGGCCTGTTGGACAGGACCGCGAGCGCCGCATCGTTGCCCATGGACCCCATCGCCTCGACGCCGTCCCGGGCCATGGGGGCAAGGATGATCCTCTCGTCCTCGGACGTGTAACCGAAGGCGATCTGACGCTGAAGCAGGGTGGCATGGTCCGGCGCCGGGACTTCGGGCGCCTCGGGCCAGTCCTTGAGATGGACGAGGTGCGCGTCGAGCCACTGCCGGTAGGGCCGCTCTGAGGAGATCGTCCTCTTGATCTCCTCGTCGTCCACGATCCGCCCCTGCTCGGTGTCGACCAGGAACATGCGGCCGGGCTGCAGGCGCCCCTTCTGGAGGATGTTCTCGGGGGGGACATCGAGCACGCCGGCCTCGGAGGCCATGATCACGAGGCCGTCCTTGGTGACATAATAGCGCGACGGGCGCAGTCCGTTCCGGTCCAGGACCGCCCCGATCTGGCGGCCGTCGGTGAACGCGATGGACGCCGGGCCGTCCCACGGCTCCATCAGGCAGGAGTGGTACTGGTAGAACGCCCGGCGGGAATCGTCCATGCTCTCATGGTTGGCCCACGGCTCGGGAATCATCATCATCATCGCGTGGGCCAGCGGCCGGCCGGCAAGGACCAGCAGTTCGAGCGTGTTGTCGAACATGCCCGAGTCGCTCCCGTTGGGGTTGATGATGGGGAGGATCTTCTTCATATCCTCGCCGAAGAGCTCGGACTGGAAGAGCGCCTCGCGGGCATGCATCCAGTTTATGTTGCCGCGCAGGGTGTTGATCTCGCCGTTGTGCGCTATGTAGCGGTAGGGGTGCGCACGGTCCCAGCTGGGGAAGGTGTTCGTGCTGAACCGGGAATGGACGAGCGCGAGCGCGGAATCCATCGACGGGTTCTGGAGGTCGGTGAAATACTTTGCCAGCTGCTCCGTCAGGAGCATGCCCTTGTAGACAAAAGTCTTGTGCGAGAGGCTCGCCACGTACCACGACTCCGCGCCGTCGAGCGTGGAGGTGCGGATCTCGCTGTAGGCCCGCTTGCGGATCACGTAGAGCTTGCGCTCAAACGCCTTCTCGTCGGTCAGGGCCGGATCCCTTCCGATGAACACCTGGCGGATGAAGGGCTCGCAGGATTTGGCGGTCTCCCCGAGCGAACTGTTGTCCGTGGGCACGGTGCGCCAGCCGAGCAGCACCTGCCCCTCGGACTGGATGATCTGCTCGAACCGCTCCTCCAGCCTGCGCCGTTTGACGCGGTCGCGCGGGAGGAAGACCAGGCCGCTGCCGTATTCCCCGGGACCGGGAAGGGCCAGCCGGGCCTTCCTGGCCGCCTCCTTGAAAAAGGCGTGCGGTGTCTGGATCAGGATGCCGGCTCCGTCGCCCGTGTTCGCCTCGGATCCGGACGCGCCGCGGTGGTCGAGGTTCTCCAGGATCTGGATCGCCTGCCGGACGATGCGGTTCGACCTGCGGCCCTTGACGTCCACCACGAACCCGACGCCGCAGGAGTCGTGCTCAAACCAGGGATCGTAGAGCCCCTGCTTGGGCGGCGGGCCGTAGGCGTTTCGTTTTGCTGGAGTCTGCGGTTTGGTCACAATCGGATCGGGTTTGAGCGGAACTCAATGCGCAAAAAAAGGGCCGTCCTCGCATTTTCGAGAGCGGCCCGGTGCGATGGTTGCTGAGGTGCTCCCGGCCTTCAAAAGAATCGGATAGTTTTTGTGGCCATTTCGGCGTGCTCGGCGTCCGAGCATCCCGCGTTGGTCGGGGCGCCGGCCGCGACATCCGTCGGCTTGACGAGATTGTTGCTGAGCAGGTAATTCTCAACCTCCTCGCCGGAAACGTCGGCCAGCAGGACGCCGTCGATCTCGACGCAGGGGGAAAGCGGCTGCCCGGACTTGCGCACCATCTCCGCGTAATTGTCGCGGTTGTTGATGATGTCGATGTCCTGGTACTCGAGTCCATACTTCGCAAGCGTCGCGCGGACGCCGTTGGACCACCCGCATTGCGGCTTGAGATAGGCTTTTATTTGCATGCGTGAAGTATAGGAGCGGGCGGAGGCAGCGCAAGACATACGGAGCAATTTGCGCCAATCAAGCCCTACTTTGGAAATTTCTGGCGGCCACGGGCCGGTTGGCCTATCAAGCGCCGGATGAAAGTCCTCATCACCGGCGCCGCCGGGTTCATCGGCTACCACGTCACCCGGCGCCTGGCGGAGTCCGGACGCTGTGAACTGCTGGGCGTCGACAACCTGGGCGCCTATTACGACGTGGCGCTTAAAAACGCCCGGATTGCGGACCTGGGGCGCTTCCCGGACTTCCGATTCCAGGCCATGGATTTCGCCGGGGCGGCCGATTTCTCGGCCCTGATGGCCGGTTTTCGGCCGGATTACGTGGTCCATCTCGGCGCCCAGCCCGGCGTTCGCCACAGCCTTGAGAACCCGGCGGCCTACGTGCACAGCAACCTGGACGGGTTCGCAAGCGTTCTAGAGGCCTGCCGCCGGACGCCTCCGAGGCACCTGGTCTATGCCTCGAGCAGCAGCGTCTACGGCGCGGGGGCCTCGCCCCCCTTCCGGGAGGACGCGGACACCGACCAGCCCACCTCTTTCTACGGCGCGACCAAGAAGAGCAACGAGATCATGGCCCACAGCTACGCCCGGGCCCACGGGTTGAACGCCACCGGGCTGCGCTTCTTCACCGCGTACGGCCCCTGGGGGCGGCCCGACATGGCGCCCACCCTCTTCGCCCGGGCGATCTGCGAGGGGCTGCCTGTGCGGCTTTTCAACCATGGGCTGAACCGGAGGGACTTCACGTATGTTGACGACATTGCCGACGGCGTCGTCAAGGTGCTGCTTTGCCCCCCGTCAGAGGCGCCGTCGCCGCCCGCCCGGATCTTCAACCTGGGGCACAACCGGCCCGTCGAGATGCTCCTCTTCGTCCGGCTGCTCGAGGAGCTCCTTGGCCGCAAGGCGCAGGTCGAACTCCTCCCCCAACAGCCGGGCGAGATGTTCGAGACCTGCGCGGACCTCACCGCGGTCCGCGCGGCCGTCGGATTCGCCCCCCGGGTGCCCCTTGAGGAGGGCCTGCGGCGCTTCGTCGGGTGGTTCAGGCCCTATTATGGCCTCTGAGGCCGGCCTGAGGCTTGCTACTTTTGGAATTCGGAATTCACACTTCAGCCTCATCCCTCGTCCCCCTTCCCCCATGTCCAAACCCGCCGCTCCAGCCAAGACCCCCTCCACCGCGACCCCTGCCGCCGCGCATGTCCGCGACAAGAACATCGAGCTCGCGCTTTCCGCGATCACGAAGGAGTTCGGCGAGGGGTCGATCATGCGCCTGGGCAGCAACGCCAAGATGAAGGTCGAGACGCTCTCGACCGGGTCGCTGGCGATCGACCTCGCCCTGGGGGTGGGCGGCCTGCCGCTGGGCAGGATCGTCGAGATCTACGGGCCCGAGTCCTCGGGCAAGACGACATTCTGCCTGAGCGTGATCGCCGAGGCCCAGCGCAAGGGCGGGCTGGCGGCCTTCATCGACGTCGAGCACGCCCTCGATCCCAAATACGCCCGGGTGGTGGGCGTGAAGCTCGACGATCTTCTGGTGTCCCAGCCGGACAGCGGCGAGGACGCGCTCAACATCACTGAGACCCTCATACGCTCCAATTCGATCGACCTGATCGTGCTCGACTCGGTCGCCGCGCTCATCTCCAAGCAGGAGCTCGACGGCCAGATGGGCGACCAGCAGATGGGAAGCCAGGCGAGGCTCATGTCCCAGGCGATGCGGCGCCTGACCGCGGTCGTCAGCAAGACGAAGTGCGTGTGCATCTTCACGAACCAGATCCGCGAGAAGATCGGCGTGATGTTCGGCAACCCGGAGACGACGCCCGGCGGCCGCGCGCTGAAATTCTTCTCGTCGATCCGCATCGACATCCGCCGCAAGGACCAGATCAAGACCCCCGAGGGCAAGGTGATCGGCAACCGCACGAAGATAAAGATCGTGAAGAACAAGGTGGCGCCGCCGTTCACCGAGTGCGAATTCGACATCATGTACGACGAGGGGATCTCGAGGACGGGCTCGCTGCTCGACCTGGGGCTGGAGCACAAGATCCTGGAGAAGAAGGGGGCCTGGATCACCTATCAGGGCGAGCTCGTGGGCCAGGGCCGCGATGCCGCCAAGCAGGCGATCAAGGAGAAGCCGGAGCTGGGCGAGAAGATCGCCAAGGCCATCCTGGAGAAGGTCAATGTGACCGGCGGCACCGTCGTCACCGGCGAGCAGCCGGAGGCCTGATTGGACCCGGACAGGTCTTTGGTGGGTTTGCTTGCTTCCTGCGGGCTGTCGGTGGGGGAGATGGCCGGCTGAAGAAGTGAGGGGGGGGCGATCCCCTCAAAAGATGTTGCGCCTGCCCTGCCGCGGAGGGCTGGAGTCATCGCAGAAAGCTGCGGAGCGCGGGTCTTCCGCGATGGTTCCCTGTACGGCGGTCAGATTGAGGTCCCAAGGGTGGTGCCATTCCTGTTTCGATGCGCAGCAGCCGAACCACGGACGATGCCCCCTCCGGGTAGGGCGCCTTGGCGCTCCATCGGCTTGAGGGGATCGCCCCGTCCGAACTTCGTTCACCGAAACCAGCCCCAGTCAGAACAGAAAGTACCGCTGGGCCATGGGGAGGACCCGGGCGGGTTCGCAGGTGAGGTGGACGCCGTCGGCCCTTACGGTGTAGGTCTCGGGGTCGACCTCAATCCTCGGCAGCGCGTCGTTGAGCACCATGTCGCGCTTGCCCAGGCCCCGCGTGGCGCGGACGGCCTCGAGGTGCCTGGAGAGTTTCAGGCCCGAGAGGACCCCGGAGGAGAGCGCCGCCCCGCTCACGAAGGTGACGCTGGTCGATCCGATCGCCCTGCCGAAGGCCCCGAACTGCGGGCGGTAGAGCGTGGGCTGCGGCGTCGGAATCGAGGCGTTGGGGTCTCCCATGTTCGCGCAGGCGATGAATCCGCCCTTCAGCACCAGCTCGGGCTTGACCCCGAAGAACGCCGGCTTGAACACCACCAGGTCGGCCAGCTTCCCCACGGCGACGGACCCGACGATGTGCGAGATTCCGTGCGCCACGGCCGGGTTGATCGTGTACTTCGCCAGGTAGCGCAGCGCCCTGAAATTGTCGGCCGCGGGGTGTGCCGCATCCCCCAGCCTGCCGAACTGGACCCTCATCTTGTGCGCAGTCTGCCACGTGCGGATGATCACCTCCCCCACCCTGCCCATCGCCTGGCTGTCGCTGGACATCATTGAGATCGCGCCGAGATCGTGCAGGCGGTCCTCGGCGGCGATGGTCTCCGGGCGGATGCGCGACTCGGCGAAGGCGACATCCTCGGGAATCCTCGAGTCGAGGTGGTGGCAGACCATGAGCATGTCGAGGTGCTCGTCGATGGTGTTCACCGTATAGGGGCGCGTGGGATTGGTGGACGACGGCAGCACGTTGGGCTCGCCGCAGACGCGGATGATGTCGGGCGCATGGCCCCCGCCGGCCCCCTCGGAATGAAAGGTGTGGATCGTGCGGCCCCTGAAGGCCTTCAGGCTCGCCTCGACGAAGCCCGCTTCGTTGAGAGTGTCCGTGTGGATGGCCACCTGCACGTCGAGCTCGTCGGCGACCCCGAGGCAGGTGTCGATGGCCGCGGGGGTCGTCCCCCAGTCCTCGTGGAGCTTGAGCCCGATCGCGCCGGCCAGGACCTGCTCACGCAGCGGCCCGGGCGTCGAGCAGTTGCCCTTGCCGAGGAACCCTAGGTTCATCGGGAAGGCCTCCGCCGCCTCAAGCATGCGATGGAGATTCCATGCCCCGGGGGTGCAGGTGGTCGCGAAGGTGCCGGTCGCCGGACCCGTGCCGCCCCCGATCATCGTTGTGACACCCGAGGCCAGGGCCTCGTCGATCTGCTGCGGGCAGATGAAGTGGATGTGGGTATCTATCCCCCCGGCCGTCACGATGCAGTGCTCGGCGGAGATCACCTCGGTGCAGGCTCCGACAATCATCGGATTCCTCCGCCCGGTGGAGGGGTCCGGGAAAGCCGAACCGATGCCGTTCTGGATCCCCGGGTTGCCGGCATGCCCGATGCCTGCGATCCGGCCGTGCTTCACGCCGATGTCAGCCTTCACCACGCCGAGGATAGGGTCGAGCACGAGGGCATTCGTCAGGACGAGATCCAGCGACTCTGCGTCCGAGGCCACGGACGACTGCCCCATGCCGTCGCGGATCACCTTGCCGCCGCCGAACTTGATCTCGTTACCGTAGCCTCCCCCCTCGGCAATCAGGTCGCGCTCCACCTGGACGAAAAGCTCCGTGTCGGCCAGGCGGACCTGGTCTCCGACGGTGGGCCCGAACATTTCCGAGTACTGGCGCCGGGAGAGATGGAGTGCCATGGGTTAAAGCCTCCCGTTGACGAGGCCGTTGAGCCCGAAGACCTCGCGGCTTCCGGCGAGCGCCACCAGCTCCACCTTCCGTGTGTCGCCGGCCTCGAAGCGCACGGCGGTGCCGGCCGGGATGTTCAGGCGGAATCCGCGGGCCGCCGACCGGTCGAACCGCAGCGCCTCGTTAACCTCGAAGAAATGGAAATGGGATCCCACCTGTACGGGGCGGTCCCCCGTGTTGGAGACCTCGAGCCCCTTCGTCTCCAGGCCGCCGTTCGCCGGCAGCGGCGCGGCTCCGGCAGGATGCACGATCTCGCCTGGCACCATTGCGCTCATCGGATCGGATTGTGCACGGTCACCAGCTTGGTGCCGTCGGGAAAAGTCGCCTCCACCTGGACCTCGTGGAGCATCTCGGGGACCCCCTCCATGACGTCGTCGGCCCTGAGTATGGTCGTGCCGAAGCTCATCAGCTCCGCCACCGACTTCCCGTCGCGCGCCCCCTCGATGATCTCGTGGGTGATCAGCGCCACGGCCTCGGGATGGTTCAGCCGGAGCCCCCGGGCGCGCCGGCGCCGGGAGAGGTCGGCGGCGACCACCACCAGGAGCTTCTCGCGTTCGCGCGGCGTAAGGTGCATTTCAAACCTGCAGGTGCTGCCGGACGATTTCGTCCGTCAGTTCGGCGACTCCGCCGGAATAGGTGATCGCACCCCGGTCCATGGCATAGAAACGGTCTGCCACGTCGCGGCAAAAATCAACGAATTGTTCAACAAGGAGGATCGCCAGTCCCCCCTCCCTCTTCAGCCCCTGGAGCATCGCCCCAATCTCCTCGATGATCGAGGGCTGGATGCCTTCGGTCGGCTCGTCCAGGAGGAGGAGCCTGGGCCTGGTCAGCAGGGCGCGGGCGATGGCCAGCTGCTGCTGCTGTCCGCCGCTCAGGACGCCGCCCTTGCGGGCCACCATCGATTTGAGCACGGGGAAGAGCGTGTAGACCCTCTCAAGGTCGGCCTGCGCCTCGGCGCGGCTTCGGGCGTGCATGAGCAGTCCGATCCTGAGATTCTCGCCGACCGTCAGGTGCGGGAAGATGTCCCGGCCCTGCGGCACGTAGCCAAGCCCGGCCCGGGCACGGTCGGCCGTTCCGACGCCCTGCAGGGACTTCCCCTCGAAACTCAGCTCCCCGGCGCGCACGGTCCGCCGGCCCATGATGGCCCGGAGCGTCGTCGTCTTGCCCACGCCGTTTCGGCCCATCAGGCAGACGACCTCGCCCGGAGCCACGTCGAGCGTGACCCCGCGGAGTATCCGCGAGCCTCCGATGTCCGCCTCCACGGCCCCGAGATGCAGCAGCGGCGCGCTCATTTGCCGCCCTTTCCGCGGCCCAGGTAGACCTCCCTGACCCTGGGGTTGGACTGAACCTCCTCGAAACTCCCCTCGCAAAGCAGGCTCCCCTGGTGCAGCACCGTGACTTTTCGGTTCTGCGCGATCTGCCGCACGAAGGTCATGTCGTGCTCGACCACGATCAGGCTGTGCTTGCCGGCCAGCGAAATCAGGAGCTCGCCGGTGCGGTGGGTCTCCTCGTCGGTCATGCCCGCCGCCGGCTCGTCCACCAGGAGGAGCTGGGGGTCCTGGGCCAGGAGCATGCCGATCTCGAGCCACTGCTTTTCGCCGTGCGCGAGCTGCGCGGCCCGCCAGCCGCGCTTTGCGTCGAGGCGGATGAGCTTGAGCAGGTCGGCAATGCGGTCCTCCTCGGTCGACGACCAACGGTGGAAGATGGAGTGGAAGACGCTCCGCGAGCCGGCGAGCGAGAGGGCGATGTTTTCCCAGACCGAATGCTCCCCATAGACGCTGGGTGTCTGGAACTTGCGGCCGACGCCCAGGCGGTTGATCTCGTATTCATTCAGCGCCGTGAGGTCCGTGCGCCCGAATTCGATCTTCCCGCGGTCCGGCTTCGCCCTGCCGGTGATCAGGTCGAAGAAGGTCGATTTGCCGGCCCCGTTGGGCCCGATGACCGTGCGCAGCTCACCTTCAAACAGGTAGAAGGTCAGGTCCGAGATGGCCTTGAACCCGTCGTAGGTCTTGGTGACGTCCTCGACGCCCAGGATGAGCTGGCTCATGGCGGATCGGTTACGGGTTGGGGTGCGGCGGCAGCGCCGGCCTTGGCGGGATCGGATTTGCCGCCACCCTCGGGGCCGGGAGTACGACCGCGCCATCTGCGCCAGACCGGGGCAAGCCTTGAGGGAATGCTCACCACTCCGCCCGGGAGAAAGAGCACGACCAGGATGAAAAGGGTGCCGAGGATGATCAGCCAGAGGTCCGGGAAGGCCTCGGTGGCCCAGCTCTTCAGGGCGTTCACGCCGATGGCCCCGACAATGGGGCCGATGAGCGTCCCCCTCCCCCCCACAGCCACCCAGACAACCGCCTCGAGCGACTTGTCGGTGGCCATCTCGCTCGGGTTGATGCCGCCGACCTGCGGCACGTACAATATTCCCCCAATCGCCGCGATCACGGCGGCAAGGACAAACATGAAGAGCTTGTAGTGGGCGGCTGCATAGCCGCTGAAAAGCACCCGGTTCTCGCCGTCGCGGATGGCCTGCTGGACAAGGCCGAACTTGGTCCGGCTGAGCCAGCGGCAGCCGAGGTAGACGAGCAGCAGGACGACCGCGGTGGCGATGTAGAGACCCCGCTGGGTGGAGGCGCGGCGCAGGTCAAAGCCGAGGAGGAACTTGAAGTCCGTGAAGCCGTTGTTGCCCCCCATCAGAAGGGAATTGCGGAAGAAGAGCAGGGAGGCGGCATAGGTCAGCGCCTGGGTGAGGATCGAGAAATACACCCCGCGGATGCGGGACCGGAACCCCAGGTAGCCGAACACGAGCGCAAGCCCCCCGGGCAGCAGGAATGACATCAGCAGGGCAAACGGGAAGCTCGAGAACGGACGCCAGAAAGGCGGCAGGTAGTCCCAGCCAAGGAAGACCAGGAAGTCCGGAATCGGCTTATGGTACTGACCCAGGTCGCCGATCATGCGCATCAGGTGCATGCCCATCATGTATCCGCCGAGGCTGAAAAAGAGGGCCTGCGTGAGGCTGAGCAGCCCCGTGTAACCCCACAGGATGTCCACGCTTATGGCCAGTATGGCGTAGCTGAGGTACTTGCCGTAGAGATTGATCGCGAAGTCGCTGACGTGGAGCGCGCTCCCGGCCGGCACCAGCCCGTTCAGGACCGGAAGCACGACAATCGCGACAAACGCCGCCAGCACGGTGATCCAGGCCTCGAGTTTCTTGGATGAGCCAGGCATGGCGTCAGTCGAGGCTGCGGGACTTGGTGGTGAACAGCCCACCCGGCTTCCATTGCAGGAAGAAGATGATGGCGACGAGGACCGTGATCTTGCCCACCACCGGCGACTCCAGGAGCTGCTGGAGCACCTGGTCCACGGTGCCGATGCCGAGCGAGGCGCACACGGTGCCCACGATGCTCCCCACGCCCCCGACGACGACCACCATGAAGCTGTCGACGATGTAGTTCTGGCCGAGCGAGGGGCCGACATTGCCGATCTGCGACAGAAACGCCCCGGCGAGGCCGGCGAGGCCTGAGCCGAATGCGAAGGTGAACATGTTCACTCGATCGGTGCGCACACCCATGCAGGCCGCCATGTCCCGGTTCTGCATGACCGACCGGATCAGCAGGCCGAGGGGGGTGCGCGTCAGCAGAAGCCAGGTGCCGAGGACGATGACGATGGCGAACCCGATGACGAAGACCCTGTTGTAGCCAAAGCTCACGTCGTCGATGCTGAAGTGCCCCAGAAGCCAGGAGGGGGAGTCGACCTGGACGTTGTTCGCGCCAAACACCATCCGGAAACACTGCTGCATGAAGAGCGAAACACCCCAGGTCGCGAGCAGCGACTCGAGCGGCCTGCGGTAGAGAAAACGGATGACAGTGCGTTCAAGCGCAAGGCCGGCCAGGGCCCCCGCGACGAAGCTCAGCGGAATGGCGAAGAGGAAGTAGCTCTGGTAGAACCAGCCCCCCGCGTTGAGCCCGGGCAGGTTGAGCCCGAAACCGACCTGCCTGCCGAAAAAACTGAAGGGAAGCGTGATCGCGAAGCGAAAGCCGCTGCCGAAGAGGTTCTGCACGACGTAGCAGGTGTAGGCCCCCACGGCGATCATCTCCCCGTGGGCCATATTGATGATGCCCATCAGGCCGAAGGTGATCGCCAGGCCCAGCGCGACCACGAGCAGGACGGAACCGAGGCTGGCGCCCCGGAAGATGGTCCCGAAGAAGTTCACCCTTTCGATGTGCCGCTGAAGTTCCAGAAGCGCCGCCGCCGCCGCCTGGGCCACCAGGGGCTGGGTGGCGGGGTTGTCGGCCATCGCCTTGAGGCGGTCGAGGCTGCCCATCGACTTGAGCTGGGTGAGCCGATGTATCGCCTGGATCTTCACCTGGGGGTCGGTCTCCCCGAGCTCAAGCAAGGCGATCGACTCGTCGATCGCCTTGCGCACATCCGCGACCGGCTCCCTGGGGCGCCTCGCCTCCAGGATGGCAATGTATTTCAGCTTTTGGGAATTGCCCAGCTTGACGACGGCCGCCCTCCGCGCGTCCGGGTCGGGATCGGCGAGGGTGAGCGCGTCGAGCGCCTGCTGGATCGTGCTCCGCAGCCTCATGTCGGTGTCCGCCGTGTCGAGGGTGTTGGGATCGAAGCGCAACTCGCCGCCGCGGGCATCGGTCACGATGTGCCCGTCGTCGATGCGGACGGCCCGCGCCTTGCCCTGGGCGTCAAGCTGGTCCTCGAGCAGCACGGGCACGGAGGAGGAGGCCGTCGGGTGGTAGAGATAGACGCCATCGCGCGTCCAGGCGGCGAGCACGTCGTGCGCGAGCTTCGAGCCGGATTCCGAGAC
>Ga0302320_10004771_pt1 | contig 30627 bp, 29 predicted proteins | sample Bog_T0_3_FD_202130 | JGI IMG/M metagenome (GOLD analysis project Ga0302320, IMG submission 202130) | Peat permafrost microbial communities from Stordalen Mire near Abisko, Sweden - Bog_T0_3 | ecosystem: Environmental > Terrestrial > Soil > Wetlands > Peat | place: Sweden: Abisko, Stordalen Mire... | reverse complement strand
CCGCAAGAAACACGATGTCCGCAAGCCATGCCCCGAACGCCGGAGAAATCTTGCCCTGCTTCGCGAATGAGACGCCCACCAGGGATATGGCGTAGTACGTGAAGACCAGCGCCACCGTCAGTACGAAGCCGCTGGACTTACCGCCCTTCTTCGACGAAAGTCCCAGCGGAATTCCCACCAGCGCCAACACCAGACATGCGAAAGGCAAGGCGAGGCGGCGATGAAACTCGATCCAGTACAGGCGCGCCGTTAAGGGGTCGGCACTGGTCATCGCCAGCTCGCGCAACTGCATCGTCCCCATCTGCCCCAGCGGCTCGGGTTCCTGCTTGCTCTCTGCGGCCGGCACGTCGATGGGAACGTCGTTTTCCAGAAATGTCGAAATCTGATACTGGCTGTTCGACTCGGCGCTTGCTTCATGTGTGGCCCCATCGGTGAGATGGAGATGAAGCGTGCGCTCACCCTCGCTTACCAGCACACCCTCACGCGCTAAAGTAATTCGCGGTGCAGACGGATTCGAAATGTCCGCGATGAACACGCCCTTCCAGATCGCCGCATTCTGCGCACCTTTCACATCCTGCACATAAAGCACGAGCTTAGGAAAACCTTCATAGAAAACTCGCGGCTGGACTTCAAACGAGGCCTGCGCCGTCTTCAAGTGATCCTCGAGATGAGCGAGTGTGGCTTGGGCTCGCGGGGCTGCGTACGCGCTGTTGAAGCAGGCCAGCAGCCAGGCCGATACGGCAAAAATCGCGACGATCTTGAGAAAATTCCAGACGCCCACGCCGCTGGCCCGCATGGCGGTGATTTCGCTATCGGCCGCGAGCCGGCTCAGGCCGATCAGAATGCCTACCAGAACTCCCATAGGAATGGTGTAGGTCAGGGCGAGAGGAAGCGTGAGCAGAAAAATTTCAATGGCGCCGGGCAAGGGCGCACTGTTGCGCACCACTAATTCGAGCAGCGTGCCGAGATCGCGGGTGAAGAGAATGAAGGTGAACACCGCAATACCCAGCAGGGCGTGCGAGGTCACTTCGCGCAAGATATAGCGGGTAAGAATCCGCATGTGGAATTTAGAGCGAGTCTAGCACGCGGGGGATGCAAAACTCTGGCCCGTCAAGGGCGCAAAGTCGCGATCAACAACTCCGTGTCGTCGGAGATTATGGCATCCACGCCCCAGTCTGCAAAAGATTGCATGTCCGCGGCGCGATTGACCGTCCAAACGCCGAGCTTTCGTCCCGCGGCATGAACCGAAGAGACCAGCTCGTTGGAGACGAGGGCACGTTCGAGCATCAGCCACTCGCAGGAAACCTCCGGATACTTCTTCAGTTCGCTCTGCTTTTCGCAAATCAGGCCGCAGGCCAGATCAGGCAACGCGGCTTTTGTTTTCTGCACCACTTCGGGCAGGAACGAAGTCACGACAATGCCCAGGGCGTCCCCGCGTTTCGCCAGAAGATTCACCACCGAATCTTCCAAGCCTTCAACCTTAAGTTCAATATCCAAGAAAACTGAAGCGGGATAACGATCGAGAACCTCTTCCAACGTGGGCAATTCCGCGAGGTCGGGTCGCGAACTCTTTGCGATGTTGCGGCCTTGCCAATGTGCGTCATGACAGACGACTGCCACGCGATCCTTAGTTAGCCGTACATCGAACTCAAATCCGTCGCAACCGTGCTGCAAGGCCCGATCGAAGGACGCGAGAGTATTCTCCGGAATGTCTTTGGTCGCGCGCGCTCCGCGGTGGCCCAAGAGCAGAGGCATCAGCGCCCGCGCTTTCCAACCGGACGCGGCCAGCGCGCAATCACCGTTGTAGAAATCCCGCCCCGTGGCCGGAAATCGCCTTTGACCTCCGCCCAAACCGGACGCGCCCACTGCACGACATCCTCCAGGACGCGGTTGACAATGTTCTCCTGGAAGATTCCTAGATTGCGATACGACTGCAAGTACTCCTTCAACGACTTCAGCTCGAGACACTTCTTATCCGGCATGTAGCGAATTACCAGGACGCCAAAATCCGGCAGCCCGGTCTTGGGACAAACCGAAGTAAACTCAGGATCGTCCACCACAATTTCATAGCCGGGAAACTGATTCGGCCAGGTCTCGATTTCCGGGAAATCGAAATCCAGGCCAGCCTCGGCGTGTTGGTCGGTGTAGCTTTTGCTCTTCATAGCTGGGTAACGAAGATCGGTAACTTCAATTGTACCCAGTTTCGAGGGCAGCACGCGGGCCTCACTTTTCTGCGCCCAAGCGCACTAGGCGGCATCTAAACTAGCAATTACGGGCGTTGTACCTTGAGTTCTCTAAGGTGCTACAGTTTAGTCGTCCCGCGCGAAATCATGGCAATTTCAAGTAATAATGGGTCCTCGGCTCCGCCGAGGCGATGGCCGATGGTCGTAGGCATCATTGCGGCTTTGGTCGTATTGCTCGCCTCGTTCATGCCAAAGGGCGCGCCCGTACCGATTCGCGCGGCTCAAGCCCAACGAGAAACCATTCGCAGCGTGATATCGACGAACGGCCGTATCGAGCCCGCGCAGAATTTTGAAGCGCACGCTCCCGTCGGAACCACGGTCAAACGCCTCTTGGTGAAAGAGGGCGACCAGGTAAAGAAGGGGCAGCTTCTGGTCCAGCTCGACGACGCCCAGGCGCTCAGTCAGGCGGCGCAGGCGCTGGCACAAGTGCGGTCAGCGCAGGCCGACCTCAGCGCCATCGCGAGCGGCGGCAATCAAGAAGAAGTGCTCAACCTGGAATCGCAGTTAGTCAAAGCCAAATCAGGCCGCGATTTGGCGCAGCGCAATCTGGATGCTCTCATTCAATTACAGCAGACCGGAGCCGCGTCGCCGGGTGAAATCAGTAACGCGCAGAATCAGCTTGCCAAAACCCAGGCCGACTTGGCATTCCTGGAGCAGAAGAAGAAAGACCGCTATTCCAAACCTGAGGTCGCTCGGGCGTACGCTCAGGAGTCGGAAGCGCAGGCCGCTTATGACGCGGCCGAAGGTACGCTTGCCGAGCTCAATATTCGCGCTCCATTCAGTGGCACGGTATACGCTATGCCCTTGCATCTCGGTACTTATGTCAATCCCGGCGATCTGGTTCTGCAAGAGGCCGACTTGTCAAAAGTTCTGGTGCGTGCCTTCGTCGATGAACCCGACGTGGGCCGCCTGGCGGCAGGGCAGCCTATTGAAGTGACTTGGGACGCGGTCCCTGATCGCATATGGAATGGCACCGTCACCGTGATTCCGGCGGAAGTCAAGTTGCATGGTACGCGCAACGTCGGCGAGACCACTTGCCTGGTTGATAACCATGATCACAAGCTTCTGCCTAACGTCAATGTTGGCATTACCATAGTGACGAGCGAGCACAAGGATGTACTCACTCTTCCGCGCGAAGCCCTGCGTCAGGATGAACATGGCAACTACGTGCTTCAGGTCGTCGACCAGGAATTGCATCGCCGGGATGTGACTACATCGATTTCCAACTTGACGAAAGTAGAAGTCACCGGCGGACTCGGCACCGATGCTTACGTCGCACTGACCTCGCTCAACTCGAAGCCTTTACTCAATGGTTCGAGAGTGAAGGTGGTCCCGTAACGCATGCGTTTCCTTCATTCACTCATCGTGGTAGTTTGCTCACTCAGCAGTCTTGCTCTGGGGAAAGATTCTCCGGATGGCTTGCTGACGCAAGGCCACGCCGATGAGGCGATCGCGCTGCTCAACCAGCAACCCAATCTGGGCCCAGCGGGCGAAAAAGATTTTCTACTCTGCCGCGCTCACTTCGACGTGCAGGATTGGAATAAGGCTGTATCGGCCTGCCAGAAGGCGGTTTCCGCAGACCCTGGCAACACCCGATATCACCTGTGGCTGGGACGGGCTTACGGGGAAAAGGCCGACAAATCGGAGTTCCTTGCCGCCGCGAGTTTGGCCAAGAAGGTTCACGAAGAGTTCGAGACCGCCATTCAACTGGATCCCCAAAACCTCGACGCCCGCATGGATCTCGCCGAGTTCTACATCGAAGCTCCGGCCATCGTTGGCGGAGGCAAGTCGAAAGCAGAAGCACAGTTGCAGGCAATTCAGGCACTGGACCCAGTTCGCGCTTATCAGGTGAAAGCAATGCTTGCTGAGAAAGACAAGAATTACTCGGCGGCAGAACAGGACTACAGAGCCGCCGTGAATGCCAGTCACAACAAAGGTCTGGCGTGGTTGAATCTGGGATTCTTCTACAAGCGGCTCAAGCAATGGGAGGCTATGGAAACTGCGCTCCAGCACGCCGTAGCCGCGCCGCCGGATCATCCCGAAGTTAAGATGGAAGCGGCGGAAACTCTAGTCCGCGTCGATCGGGATATTCCCACCGCGGAAAAATGGCTGCGGGAGTATCTTTCCAGCGACATGGTCGAATCCGCGCCTGCGTTCAAAGCCTACTACTGGTTAGGCGAAGCGAAGGAAAAGGAAGGCGATACGGCGGCCGCAGCCCAAAGCTATCGCACCGCTCTCACTTTGGCCAGCAACTACTCCCCAGCGCAGGATGCTCTTCATCGGCTCATTCGTTGAAGATCAGGCGGCCACTGGTTTAAAACAAGAGACTCCATGAGATTTTTTCGCTACGGCTTGTGGCTGATTCTCCTGTGCGGCGCAGCCGCCACGACACCGGCGTTCGCCGCCGATCCCTTGCCACTCAAACAAGCCGTCCAACTTGCACTCCGCCACAGCTCCGTGATCTCCGCCTCGGAGGCCGACGAACAGCGCGCGTTCGCCGCTTTGCAGGAAGGCCGCGATCAATATATCCCTCAAGCAACGATCGGATCGGGTCTGGGCAAAACATATGGCTACCCGCTAAGTCTGGAAGGCTCGGCTCCTTCCATAGCCAATCTCAACGCATCCTCTGCACTTCTGAACCCGGCACTCCAGCAGTACATTCACGCGGAGAAAAGCGAATATCAAGCCAGCCAGTTACAAGGAAAAGACAAGCGCAACCAGGTCATTCAGGAAGTGGTATTGAGCTATATCGAACTGGCGCGCTGGCAGTCATTTTTAGACCACTTGCAACAGGAGACTTCCGACGCAGCGAAGAGTGAGCAAATTGAAAACGAACGCATCAAGGCCGGGGTGGACAACGCACAACTGCAAACCCAAACCCAGCTCAACACGGCGCGAGTCCAACTACGCGCAGCGCAGACGCAGGGAGCCATCGATATCCTACGTCACCGTCTGTCCGATCTTACGGGTGTACCTGCATCCGACATCACCGCAGACCCTGACTCTGTTCCCGCCCTGCCGCGAGTACCGGAAGATTCCGTAACTCGGGCCCTGCAATTCAATCCAACAATACAGGCTGCAGAAAGTCACTCTCTCGCAGAAGTCTTTAGAGCCAAAGCGGAACATCGCGGACTCTGGCCTACGATCGATTTCGCGGCGCAGTACGCCTTGCTGGCAAGCTTCAACAACTATGAAAACTATTTCCGGGCGGGAAGCTTCCAGCAACATAACGCGACGGTCGGGATCGCCATGAGATTTCCTTTCCTCAACTTCTCGCAAATGGCAAAAGCCAGGGAAGCTGACGCCGAAGCGATTCGCGCACGGTCCGAAGTGACGACCGCGAAGTCGCAAATCTCTGAGGAAACGCTGCGCTTGCAACACTTGGTGGAGCAAACTATCGCCGCGCAGCACGTCGCGGATCTCGAATACAAAGTCGCCCAGTCGAATTTTCAGGCGGTTACGATTCGCACCAACGACGGCTCGACGACGATTCATGATCTCGACGATGCCCGTGCTCAGTTCAACGAACGCTTCTACGCCCTGCAAGACGTGAACTTTCAGGTGCAAAAAGCGAAGCTCGAACTCATGCGCGCTACTGACGACCTAGCCGCTTGGGCCGGGGTTGGAAAGTAAGATCTCGAATGAATTGGACCCTGAATCCCCTCATTCTCGCCACTGCCTGCGTCAAACCATCCATTCAATGCAACCAAATTGCGAAACCCCAATCGTTCCACTAACTTGAACAGATATACCACCCGAACCTATTTGTACATCGAAGCGCTAAATCACGATGTGCGCGATGGTAAACTGTAGCTACCCGAGAAACTATGCCATTAAAAACACTGTTCCTGAATCCCCCGTCTTTTGAGAACTTCGATGGCGGAGCCGCTTCGCGCTGGCCTGCCACCCGTGAAATCGAATCTTACTGGTATCCCGTCTGGCTGGCTTATCCCGCCGGAATGTTGGAGGGGTCGCGTCTGCTCGATGCGCCCTCGCACCACGTCTCCGCGGATGAAACCATTAACATCGCCCGCGATTACGAGTTCCTCGTACTATTCACCAGCGCGCCCGGATTCCCCGGTGACGTTCGTCTGGCGGCTAAGATTAAGTCGGTCAATCCTGGAATAAAGATCGCTTTCGTCGGTCCGCATGTAACCACCCTGCCCGAGCGCTCTTTGAAGGACTGCCCGGCCATCGATTTCATCGTTCGAAAAGAGTTCGATTACGCCGTCGTGGACTTCGCCAACGGCAAGCCGCTCAGCGAAATTCTGAGCGTGTCTTACATGAAGGATGGAGTCGTCGTGCATAATCCCGACGGCCCGCAACTTCAGGACCTCGATTCCCTGCCCCATGTCACCGAAGTCTACAAGCGCGATCTCGATATCACGCGCTACAACGTGCCGTTTTTGCAATACCCTTACATCGCTCTTTACAGCACGCGCGGCTGCCCGGCGCAATGCACCTTCTGCCTCTGGCCGCAAACTCTAAGCGGACACGCCTGGCGCAAGCGCTCCACCGATGACGTCGCCGCAGAAATGGCTAAAGCCAAACAGCTTTTCCCTGAAGTGCGCGAATTTTTCTTCGACGACGATACGTTCAACATCCAGAAGGCTCGCACCGTCGAACTCTGCGCCAAGTTGAAACCGCTCGGACTCACTTGGTCCTGCACCTCGCGCGTCACCACCGACTTCGAGACGCTCAAAGCCATGAAAGAAGCGGGCTGCCGACTCTTGATCGTTGGCTATGAATCCGGCGACGCCCAGATTCTCAAGAACATCAAGAAAGGCGCAACCGTCGAACGCGCCCGCCAGTTCACCAAAGACTGCCACAAGCTCGGTCTGGTCATTCATGGCGACTTCATTCTCGGTCTGCCCGGCGAGACTCGCGAAACCATCGCCAATACCATCGCGTTCGCCAAAGAGCTCGACGTAGAAACCATTCAGGTTTCCATGGCGCACGCCTACCCTGGCACCGAACTCTACGACTACGCGATGAAGAATGGATTCATCAACGCCGGCACCGAAATGGTCGACGATGGCGGACACCAGATGGTCCAAATTCAATACCCCGGCCTGCCCGCCGACGAAGTCATGGAAGCCGTGCATCGCTTCTACGACGAATATTACTTCCGGCCCAAAGCCATCTTCCGCATCTTGAGCAAAGCCGCCTTCAACAGCGTCGACCGCAAGCGTCTTTATAAAGAAGCGAAAAGCTTCCTCAAGCTACGCGCCACGCGAAACAAGTGGGTAAAAGCCCAACGCGCCGATGCCGCCACCAATGCCGAGGCTGAGCCAGCTAAGGCCTGAGAGATCTAAGCGTCTCTCATCTTCGCGCGTTCCTTGATCTAAGATGGGGAACGAAACGTTGGCTCAGGAGCGCAATCGACCCGATTGCGCTTCATAATAGATCCGACACACCAAGCTGACAAACGTACTGCGCATCGGAGATAATTCCGAGCGGAGGCGAACCCTTGAAATTTTTCCTTTCTGTTTATGATCGTCCTGTGAAGCGTCGGCTTGTGTCAGCTCGGTCTGCGAATCTAGTTCCGTTATCGTTGCTTGCCGCGATACTCTTTCTTCCTCTATTGCTGCAAGCCCAATCCAAGCCCACGCTGGCCGACGCCGAAACGTTCATAAAACAGGCTGAAACTCGCCTGAGCGAGCTTTCGGTCAAGGCCAATCGCGCCAGTTGGGTGCAGGAAAATTTCATTACCGACGACACCGAGGCGATCTCCTCCGACGCGCAGGATGAAATCACTGCCGTGACCACTGAGTTGGTCGAGCAGTCCAAACGCTTCGACGGCGTGAAGATGCCAGCCGATTTGTCGCGGAAGTTCCTGCTGCTGCGGCTGTCGCTGACTGCGCCCGCGCCGAAAGATCCGGTGCTCCGCAAAGAAATGACTCAGATTGCCACGTCGCTCGACGCCGATTATGGCAAGGGCAAATACTGTCGCTCGTCAGGCGAATGCCTCGACATCACGTCCATCGAGAACATCATGGCGAACAGCCGCGATCCTAAAGAACTGCTCGACGTGTGGGAAGGCTGGCATAAGATCGGTCCGCCCATGCGCGACCGCTACGCTCGCTTCGTCGAACTGTCGAATCAGGGCGCCCGTGAGATGGGATTCAAAGACACCGGCGCGCTCTGGCGCTCGAATTACGACATGCCTCCCGACGCCTTTAGCGCCGATCTTGAACGCCTCTGGAATCAGGTTCGTCCGCTGTATATTTCTCTGCACACCTACGTTCGCGCCCGCCTCTCGCAGCATTACGGCCCCGAACTCGTTCCGCCCACGGGCCCGATTCCCGCTGACCTGCTGGGCAATCCCTGGGCGCAGGAGTGGGGCAACATTTTCCCGCTGCTCGGCCTGCCCGCCAACAGCCGCGGCTACGATCTCACTGAACTGCTCAAGGCCAAGAATCTCGACGCCAAAGGCATGGTGAAATACGGCGAAGGATTCTTCAAGTCCATGGGCTTCGCTCCCTTGCCCGATACTTTCTGGCAGCGGTCGTTGTTTACTAAACCCCAGGACCGTGATGTTGTCTGCCATGCCAGCGCCTGGGATATCGACAACCAGGACGACCTGCGCGTGAAAATGTGCATTCAAATTCGTGGCGAGGATTTCGTTACCATTCACCACGAACTGGGCCACAATTTTTATCAGCGCGCCTACAAGAATCAGCCTTTCTTCTTCGAAGGCGGCGCCAACGACGGCTTCCATGAGGCCATCGGTGACTCCATCGCGCTGGCCATCACACCGGAATATCTGAAAGAAGTCGGCCTACTCGACAAAATTCCGCCGCCCGAGGCTGACATTCCTCTGCTCCTGCAACAGGCGCTCGATCGGGTTGCGTTTCTTCCTTTTGGATTGATGATCGATCAGTGGCGCTGGAAGGTTTTCTCCGGCGAAATCACGCCCGCAAACTACAACCAGGCATGGTGGGATCTGCGCTTGAAGTATCAAGGCATCGCGCCTCCGGTGGCGCGCAGCGAAGCCGATTTCGATCCCGGAGCGAAGTATCACGTCGCCGCGAACGTTCCTTATACAAGATATTTCCTCGCGCACATTCTTGAGTTCCAGTTCTACCGCTCCCTGTGCCGCGCCGCCGGATACACTGGCCCACTCAACCGTTGCACCTTCTTCGGATCAAAAGAAGCTGGCGCAAAATTCAACAAGATGCTGGAAATGGGCCAAAGCAAACCCTGGCCAGACGCCCTCGAAGCAGGCACAGGCGAGCGCCAAATCGACGGCGGAGCCATCCTCGAATACTTCGCCCCGCTACAAAAATGGCTGGACGAACAGAATAAAGGACAGAAAAGCGGCTGGTAGGGGGCCCGAACAGCTCGCCTATACCCGGGAGTGATCGCCCCCTCCGGCGTTTTTCATCTGGCCGTAACCATGCGTTCTGCTTCGATCAATACCATCGTAGATGCGTCAGTTCAATCCCGCATTCGCTCGGAACATAGGAGAACCGATATGAATACTCTGCGCACACTCTCGATCGCCGTAATTTTGTTCTTGAGCGCAACTTGGGCGACTGCTGCCGAACGGTATATCAGCTTCAACCCCATCACGGGCAGTGTCCCTTATGCAGGCTTAATCGCCGATGCGAAAGGCAACCTGTATGGCTGCCTCGCCGACGGAGGAACCTATGGAAATGGCTCAGTGTTTGAAATCGAGCGTGCAACTGGAGCCACCAAGATACTTTATTCGTTTCCCGGCGGCGCGCCCGGAGCGTATCCCACCAGCTCGCTGCTCTTCGACAAGTTAGGCAATCTCTATGGCGAGGCGGAGAATGGCGGCGGCGCGGCCGATGCCGGCGTTATCTTCGAGCTCTCGCCCACCGCGAACGGCTGGACCGAAATGGTTCTGCATACCTTCGGTGACGACAGTTCCGACGGTGGCTATCCTCAGGCTGGTTTGATTTTCGACGCCAGCGGAAATCTCTACGGCACCACTCGCTACGGCGGTTCGACCGACTCCGGCACGATCTACGAGCTCAGTCCAACTTCGAATGGCTGGACAGAAACAGTCCTCTACAGCTTCACGGGCGGCGTGATTGGATCGAACGACGGCTGGCAGCCTGTAGCCAGCCTGATCTTCGATAAATCCGGCAATCTTTACGGTACGACCTTCGCCGGTGGAACCCTCAATGACGGGACTGTATTCGAGTTGAAGAAAACCGGGAACGGCTGGGCGGAAAGAGTTCTCTATAGCTTCACCGGCGGCACGGACGGACAATTCCCTTCAGCCGGGCTTACACTCGATAGTCACGGCACGCTCTATGGAGCGGCAGGCGCAGGTGGGGTTCAGAAGGGAGAGTGTTACCAGTTCGGGGGCTGTGGAGCCGTCTTCAGCCTAACGGCAAAAAGTGGCGGGGGCGTTGAGTTCACAGTACTGCACGAATTCCAGGGTACGGACGACGGTGGTTATCCGGAAGGCACCCTGATTATCGATCCGGCGGGCGATCTGATTGGAACGGCGTACATCGAGGGCTCTGGGAACTCCGGTGTGGTCTTCGCACTTCAGCCGGTTCAAGGCGGATGGAGCGAGACGGTATTGCATGCCTTCCAGCAAACCAATGACGGGGCAAACCCCGCGGCAGGAGTCATTACCGACCGCGACGGCAATCTTTTTGGCACCACAACCGGAGGCGGGAGCAGCGGTGCGGGCACCACCTATGTAATTACTCGGTAACAAATCCTAAGCAGAAGTCGTCGGCCTTCGACACGATCTACCGGAGTACAAACCCGGGTCAACTCGTGTTTTATACTTAATTCTCAACTCTTATGGCCGACATTCAAGTTAAGCTTCCCGACGGAAGCACCAAGTCAGTCCCCAGCGGAACCACTGCGCTCGATATCGCGAAGTCCATCAGCCCGCGGCTTGCGGATGCTGCGCTTGCTGCCAAGACGAACGGCGATTTGATCGATCTCGCTCGCCCGCTCGACAAGGATACCGACCTCAAGATTCTGACCGAAAAAGATCCTGAATCGCTGGGAGTGTTTCGTCATTCGTCCGCACATTTGCTGGCGGCCGCGGTACTCGAACTCTTTCCTGAAACCAAACTAGGACACGGTCCCGCCACTGAAACCGGATTCTTCTACGATTTTTATAGGCCTACCGCATTCACTCCGGACGATCTGGAAAAGATCGAAAAGAAAATGCAGGAACTGGTGCAACAGAATTTGCCCTACGCGCGAGAGTTTCTGCCTCGCGAAGAAGGACTCGAAGAGTTCAAGCGCGATGGCGACTTCATGAAGTGCCACTTCATCGAACAGTTCACCAAGCCGGACGAGTTGATCTCGATCTATCGCACCGGAAAGTTCACCGACTTTTGCCGTGGCCCGCATATTCCGTCGACTGGGAAAATCAAGGCGTTCAAGCTGTTCAACATCGCTGGCGCGTACTGGCTAGGTGATGAAAAGAATCCGCAGTTGCAGCGCATCTACGGGACCTCTTTTTTCTCCAAGAAAGATCTCGACGACTTCCTCAACAAGCAGGAAGAAGCCAAGAAGCGCGATCATCGCGTGCTCGGCCAACAGCTTGATCTGTTTTCAATTCAAGAGTTAGCCGGTCCGGGACTTATTTTCTGGCATCCCAAGGGCGGCATCATTCGCAAGGAAATGGAAGACTGGATGCGCGCCGAATACCTCAAGCGCGGCTATTCGCTGGTCTACACGCCGCACGTGGCGCGGCGGCAGTTGTGGCAGACTTCCGGCCATGAGGGCTATTACGCGCAGAATATGTTCGACATCATGGAGCTGGACGATGCGGAGTATCGCATCAAGCCCATGAACTGTCCGTTTCATATTTTGATTTACAAAGACTCGCTGAAGTCGTATCGCGATTTACCAGTACGCCTGGGCGAACTGGGAACGGTGTATCGCTACGAGCGCTCGGGCGTGATGCACGGCCTGCTGCGCGTTCGCGGTTTCACTCAAGATGACGCCCACATTTTCTGCACTCCAGATCAAATCGAAACCGAAATTCTGAATTGCGTCGAGTTCGCGATCGATGTGCTGAAGGATTTTGGCTTTGATAAATACGAAGTCGAGCTATCGACCTGGGATCCCAACGATCGCAAGAGTTTCGTGGGCAGCGAAGAACAGTGGACGATGGCCACCAGCTCGCTCGAAAAAGTCCTCAAGGAACGAAACATTCCTTATAAGACGATTCCCGGCGAAGCGGCGTTTTATGGCCCGAAGATCGACGTTAAGCTCGTCGATGCCATCGGACGCCTCTGGCAGCTCTCCACCGTACAATTCGACTTCAATCTGCCGCAGCGTTTTGCGCTGGAATACGTCGCCGAAGATGGATCGCGCAAGCAGCCTCTCATGGTCCATCGCGCGCTCTATGGATCGGTCGAGCGATTTTTCGGCGTGCTTATCGAGCACTACGCGGGCGCGTTTCCAGTATGGCTGTCGCCGGTACAGGCGGTAATGATTCCAATTGCCGAGCGCCACGTTGACTATGCGAATCAGGTGGCCGCCAAACTGAAAGCTGCTGGCGTTAGGGTCGACGTCGACGGACGCAACGAGAAGATGAATGCCAAGATTCGGGAACACTCCCTGCAAAAGGTGCCGTTCTTAGTGGTCGTCGGCGATAAGGAGTCCGAGGCGGGACGTGTAAACGTGCGTGTCCGAGGTAAAGAGAAGACTGAAGACACGGCTGCCGATGAGTTTGTGGAGCATGTCAAGAAGCTGATCGCTGAGAGAAAAGCTACGCTGTAGCTCTTTGGCCGGTAAGCTCAGTTCTTCTTAATCAAACTGGAGTGACTGGCCACGCAAAGCCATTTTCCGCCCTCGAAGATCCAGGTGTCGGTAAAGCGGCCCGTGTGCTCATAGGCTTGCGCGTTGTAAGTCCCTTTAGCGTGATAGACCCCGCTCACTACGGCGGTGTCACGATATAGATTGACCTTCACTTCCTGGATGGTCAAGATGTTGGGCTTAAATTTTGGGTCCCGGATATCTGACAGAAACTTGGTTCGGTCGCTGGTTTCTCCATCGTACTCCGTGTCAATGAACGTGTCCGCAATGAGGGCTTCCAGAGCGCCAGAATCGCGATTGACCTGGGCTTCATTCCACAAATGTTCCAGCACGAGCAGCTTGCTGGATTGCTGCTCAATACCGTCGGTGGAGGCATGGGCAGTTCCAAAGAAGCTGATCAGCGCGATGCATGACGCGACGGCGAGACGAATTCTGAGATTCGTGAGCATGAGACTTGTTGTGGATTGCTGTCAAGAAAATATCAGCTGATCAACCAGCAGCCCAGAAGATTGACGGATGGGCGATTACGACGGTCATCCCCGCAGGACGTAGCCTTCCGACGGTCCGCAGGTCAGGGGTTACTTAACAACTTGGTTAACCTCTTCCGATTCGCCGTAGGCAAACACTGCACCGCACTCGAAGCCAGCGCGAGATACACAGATCGCAATTGCTTCGCGCCGCGCAAGGCTCGCAAGTGCCTCTTTACCGTATCTGCGTCCCCGCGGACGATCGGCCCGGTGAAGGCGCCCTCCGGGCCAAGTTCGAAGTAATTGGCAATAGTCTGGTGGACGATGGGCGACATAAGGGCGCGAGCATTCTTGACGCCAGCCAATCCAGCTACGTCCTCTGCCGAGCGTAACAAACTAATTAGTAACGGCGAAGCGAACATTCCCCATGCATGGTAGGCAGACTTATTTTTCTTGGAAACGGCGAAGGCAATTCCGCCCAACGCCTTGACTACTCGTCGCGCTGTAAGGACGGCCGCTTTCTCGCCCTCCAAGCCGAAGGGCACGCCGGTGAACACCATTGACCTGCCGGCGAAGGTCATTAGAGGGTGGACGGACGCCACTGACGCTCCTGCTTCCCGCAACTTCTTAAGTTCATCGCTGCTTAATGCGCCGCTGGAATGAAAGGCAAACTTGCCGTTCCATTTCTTAGCTGCAATGCCTGCGATGTGCGCAATATCATTGTCCGGAACACAAAACCAAACGATCTCGGAGTGGAAGTCTGCCGCGTCCAGCTTCGCGCTCCGCGCTCCCACCTCATTGGCCAACTTCGCTGCCCTGCGCGCCGAATTTGGATCATTCCGCGAAACAATCAGCGCAATACTAAACCCGCTTGCCATGAGAGCGTGAGCCAAGGCTGACCCCAACCGTCCCGGACCAACGATGGTCACCGCGCCACCCTTATTCATCCCGCGCAGCATACCACACACTCTCCGACGAGGAGTCGTACATCGTTTATATTCGGGACATGCCGAAATCACGCTCCCCAAAGTCGAAGCCGCCCAAGCAAGAGCGGCTCATCTCCTCGAAAGTTGTTTACAAGGGACCCGTATTCTGGGTTGCCGACGACGATGTCCTGGAACCCAACGGAGTCCGCGCTCATCGGATCGTTGTGCATCACACCGGCTCGGTCGTGATCATGCCCGTACGCAAGGGCACGGCCGAACCTGAGATATTGCTCGAACATCAATATCGCCACGCCGCTAAGCGCTACCTCTGGGAACTTCCCGCCGGTCGCATTGATGCCGGAGAGAAACCTTTGCCTGCGGCAAAGCGCGAGCTCGCGGAAGAAACCGGATTCACTGCCCAGAGATGGAAACTCATCCTCACTTTCTTCGCCAGCCCCGGCTTCGTCGCGGAGACGATGTCGCTCTTTTTGGCGACCGGCCTGCGCGAAGGCGTCGCCACTCCCGAAGAGGACGAGAAGATCGACATCCGCTTCACCCCACTTTCCCGCGCCCTCACGATGATCAAGCGAGGCATCATCCAGGACGCCAAGACCATATCGGGCATTCTATGGCTTGCCCACGAGCACTCTGAAAGATAGGTGTAAGCAGCCGCAGTTTTCTTTACTCCTCGACTACTTACTGTATTGACAACACATCCCTTCCCGCCCAAAATGACATCAAATAAGCAAGGCACGTGCCTGCCGGAGGCAGGCAGGAAACAACGCGCCGTAAGGAGCCTCTGTGGATCGACTGAAAGGGAAAGTGAAGTGGTTCAACAACGCGAAGGGTTACGGCTTCATTGGCCGTGACGACGGCGGAGCTGATGTTTTCGTTCACTACAGTGCCATCGGCGCCGAGGGCTACAAGAGCTTGCAGGAGGGCGACGCGGTCGAGTTCGAAATTACTCAAGGAGCGAAAGGACCTCAAGCCGCAAACGTAACCAAGTCCGCCTAGGCCAAGGCCAAGTCATGTTGCGCAGCACCACTTCGCACCTCGCCTCCCAGGGGATGTAGCCAAGGAGAGCCTCGCCGCCGGAGCGGTTCGCAAAGCTCTGCCAAAGGTAAATAAGTCGAAGGATCCTACCCGCAAACCCTCGACCATTGTAGACTTACGTCCCAGGTCGGAGGCGGATATGAGGAGGTCTTTTCTATCGTTATTTGTTTTTCATTTTAAGCTGCGGGTTCGCGCTCGCGCAGGCGCAATACAAAGTGCTATGGAACTTTGGGGGTGCGGGCGATGGAATTTCGCCCAAGGGGACGCTCGTCGCCGATGCTGCTGGCAATCTTTACGGCACGACCCTTTACGGGGGCGCCGGAGGCAATTGCGCCAACTACTGCGGAACGGTCTACGAACTCAGTCCCTCGGCGAACGGCTGGACTGAGACCGTCCTTGTATACGTTTTGCTCTCAGGCGAACTGCACGGATGGAGCGGAGCCATGGGCAGGGCTTATTTTTGACCACTTAGGAAATCTATATGGCACCACAATCGAAGGGGGGACGGGGCTTCTCGGTACAGTCTTTGAGCTATCGCCGCCTGCCCAAACCGGCGGGGCTTGGACGCAGCAGACCCCATGGAGCGCTCTAATTGCGGACAAAGCCGGGAATCTTTACGGATTAGCCGGCGGGGGCGCCTACAACAAAGGCGTTGTCTTCGGAATCGCCCCCTAGTGCGATAGTCTATTTCGTCATGGAATTATCGGAAGAATCCCTTACGGCTGGCCTGCTGGATGCCCAGGCGAAGGCTAAAACTCTATTCTCGGAAGTCGAAGCGCGCGGCATTATCCGGCCCGGTTCAAAAGAGACAGAGATTAACGAAGATGTTTATGCCCTCGCCAAACAGATGTACGGGATTTCTCGTTACTGGCATAAGCGCATCGTGCGAGCGGGACGGAACACGCTGGCTCCCTATGATGAAAATCCGCCAGATTTAACCGTTGGTGACGATGACATCGTTTTTCTTGATCTCGGACCAGTGTTTGAAGAGTGGGAAGCCGACTTCGGGCGTACTTACGTGCTGGGGAACGATCCGCTGAAACACAAATTGCGCCGCGATATCAAAGACGCCTTCGCCCAAGGCAAAAGGTATTTTCATAAACACCCGGAAATTACGGCTGCTGAGCTATTCGCCTATGCTCAGCAATTGGCCATAGAAACTGGCTGGGAGTTCGGCGGCCCGATTGCCGGACATTTGATCGGTGTTTTCCCTCACGAAAGAATTCCGGACGACAAGGTCACACTCTACGTCCATCCTCAAAACCCCAATCGGATGCGCACGAGAGATGCGTCCGGACGCGAACGCCACTGGATACTGGAAATTCACTTTGTGGATCGGGGGCGGCAGATTGGCGGGTTCTACGAAGAACTCCTCACGATTGAGTGATTCGACGATGGCATCCGACCGGCCGGAGGTTCGGGGCGTCAGCCTCGACCCACAAACCCGTTGCGAACACTATCACGGCCCCACAGACATCATTGCGATCAAGATGAAGTGCTGTGGGCTGTATTACGCCTGCAAAGATTGCCACGATGCGTTGGCCGACCATCCAATCAGGATCTGGCCTCAGAGTGAATGGGCGGAGTCGGCAATCCTCTGCGGGGCCTGCGGTTCCGAGTTAACCATCCAGCAATACCTGGAGAGCAAATTCGTCTGCCCGATCTGTCAGGCGCAATTCAATCCTGGATGCAAGAACCACTATCACGATTACTTCCAGGTGCAAAGTATATGACTCTCTACACCCGCCACAAATCGGGGCGCCAGTCGCGAATCAGCTTCTTGATTTCCTTGCCGGACAATTTTTTCTCCAATGCTTGCTGAGCCAGCTCCGGCAACTCATCGTCGGAAGCGAATCGCAACGCGATCAACTGTTCCTCAGTCAGGCCGCGAATTAATTCTGTTGACGTCGGCGTGGTTGCCAGCCGCAGCCTCTCTTCGAGTCGAATGACGCGATCCTGCACGCGTAGCGCGTAGCCTCGCATTTTGCCCACAGCGACGAATGCCGCAACGGCAACTACGACGAGCCAGACTTCATGGAAGTGGGGACGGTGAAATGCATTTACCAGCGCCAAGACAATGCTGATACCGAACACTGGTATTAGGAAGTAGTGAAACACCGGATCCCACCGGGTGTGATTTGCGTGAGTTTGTTGAGGATTTTCGGGCATAGGCGGTAATGATAACCGACTCGAACCGCTCCGCATAAACTTTTAAAGAGGGCGGAAATTTTCCTGCCGTCAAATATAAGAGTGTTCTTTCTGATGAACTTTATATAAACTGTGGAACGCAACAGACAGTTCATGAGGTCCGATCTGTGATCGTGGGCGTTCCTAAAGAGATTCACCCGGGAGAACGGCGCGTAGCTCTCGTGCCAGCCGTCGTACCCAACCTGGCCAAGGCCGGCATGGAAGTGCTGTTCGAGACTTCCGCAGGCGTCGAGGCGGGCTATCCCGACTCTGCTTACATCGAGAAAGGCGCGAAGATTGCGCAGTCACGCGAGGCGGTGTTTTCTTCGTCGGACATCATCGTGCAGGTGCTGTGCCACGGAGCGAACGACGTCAACGGAAAAGATGACCTCCGTCGGCTGCGTCGCGGACAGCTGCTTTTCGGATTTCTGCGTCCGCTTGGAACCAAAGAAGTGGTTGAGCAGGTCGCCGCTTCCGGCGTGACTTCGTTCGCGGTAGAGCTGTTGCCTCGCACCACGCGTGCTCAGAGCATGGACGCGCTTTCGTCCATGGCTACCGTGAGCGGATATAAAGCAGTGCTGATGGCAGCCGATTCCCTCCCCCGGCTCTTGCCGATGATGACCACGGCGGCGGGGACCATTACTCCGGCACGCGTCTTCATCATTGGCGTCGGCGTGGCCGGATTACAGGCGATCGCCACCGCGCGGCGGCTGGGTGCAGTGGCGTCCGCCTATGACATGCGTCCCGCCGCGAAAGAACAGGTATTGAGTTTGGGCGGGCGTTTCGTCGAACTTCCCATCGAAGCCAAGAATGCCCAGGATGCCCGCGGCTACGGCAGCGCGCAGGATGAAGCATTCTATGCCAAGCAGCGCGAGCTGCTGGCCCGCGTGGTAGCCGAAAGCGACGTTGTCATCACGACGGCGGTGATTCCAGGCAAGAAGGCGCCGACGCTGGTCACAGCGGACATGGTTAAGGCGATGGCTCCGGGATCGGTCATCCTCGACCTCGCAGCCGAACGCGGCGGCAACTGCGAGCTTACGCAGGCTGGCAAGACCATCGTCACCAACGGCGTCACCATCATCGGCGAAATCAACCTGGCACGCACGGTTCCTTATCATGCCAGCCAAATGTACGCTCGCAACGTGACTTCTTTCTTGCTGAACCTGGTCAAAGACGGAAAAGTAAATCTGAACCTGCAGGACGAAATCATTCGCGACACGCTGCTCACCCAGAATGGCGAGATCGTGAACGCCCGCGTGAGAGAGTTTCTAGCACTGCCCGCGCTCGCCACCCAGCAAGGATAAAACTTATGAGCTTAACCTTGATCGACGCCTTGTTTATCTTCATGCTAGCCGGCTTCATCGGCTTTGAAGTCATCAAGCGCGTGTCACCGCTGTTACACACGCCACTGATGTCGCTGACCAACGCGCTGGATGCTATCGCAGTCGTCGGCGCGATTATTCTTACGGGCGAGCATAAGAGCCGTCTTTCCACGATTCTTGGCACCCTGGCGATCGTCGCCGCTACCAGTAATATCGTTGGCGGATTCATCATTACGGATCGCATGTTGCGCATGTTCAAGTCCAGCCGTCCCACAAAACCATGAACGTACTTTCCGGCTCGCAAACCGCAATCGAGATCATCTACCTCGTCGCTAGCGCGCTGTTCATTTTGTCGCTGCGCTGGATGAGTTCGCCGGCCACAGCCCGGCGCGGCGTCCTGGCGGGCGAAATCGGCATGGTGCTGGCCATCGCCGGAACCCTGCTGCACCACGGCATCGTCGATTACAAGTGGATCGCCATCGCGCTGGTTCTCGGCAGCGGCATCGGCATCCCGCTCGGCATGGTGCAAATGACGGCCGTCCCTCAGCGAACCGCGCTCAGCCACGCCTTCGGCGCCTTTTGCGTCACCCTGGTCGGAACGGCCGAGTTCTATCTGCGAAGCCCTAACGTCCCACCGTTCATGATGGCCGTGTTGTCGATGGAAATCATTCTCGGAGGATTAACGTTCACCGGCAGCTTGATGGCCGCAGGAAAGTTGCAGGAAGTGCTGCCGCAACGACCCATCACCTATAAAGGACAGAACATCGTCAACCTGTCTTTTCTTGCAATCGCCATCGGACTTGCGGTTTATCTTGTCTTACATCCTGAAGCGAAAGCGGTTTTCCCGTTCATCATTGGCATCCCGATGATCTTCGGCATCCTGATGATCATCCCCATCGGCGGCGCGGATATGCCCACGGTCATCTCGCTGCTGAATTCTTACGCTGGATTGTCTGCCGCAGCGATGGGGTTCGTCGTCGACAGCAAGCTTCTCATCATCGCGGGCGCACTCGACGGATCATCGGGGTTCATTCTGTCCGTCATCATGTCGAAGGCCATGAACCGGTCGTTCACCAACGTCATCTTCGGAGCCTTTGGTCAAGTTCAAGCCGCCGCAGCCGGAACCGCGGAAGAGAAACCAGTACGCAGTGCAACGCCCGAGGAAGCCGCCGGAATCCTCGCCGCCGCAAATAAAGTCGTTATCGTCCCCGGATACGGCATGGCGGTCGCGCAAGCCCAACACAAAGTCCGCGAGCTTTATGATTTGCTGACTAAGAAGGGCATCGACGTTCGATTCGCCATTCACCCCGTCGCGGGACGCATGCCGGGCCACATGAATGTGCTGCTGGCCGAAGCCGACGTGCCCTACGACCGCTTGATCGAAATGGACGACATCAACGGCGACTTCCCGCAGACCGATGTAGCGCTCATCATCGGAGCCAATGACGTCACCAATCCCGCCGCTCGCACCGATCAGTCCAGCCCAATCTTCGGCATGCCAATTCTGGACGTAGACAAAGCTCACACCGTAATGGTTATCAAGCGCGGCATGAGTCCCGGCTTCGCGGGTATCGACAATCCGCTTTACTACATGGATCGGACGCTCATGCTCTTCGGCGACGCCAAAGGTTTCGTCAGCAACATCGTCCGCGAGCTGAGCGGCGGCCACAGCTAGGACGTTTGCCATCCTACTGACAAGCCAAATAGAATCAGAAGGTCAAAGCAGGGCCTGTCTTGCGCTCTTCACGCATGAAAAAAGTCATTGCCATCTATCCCGGCTCGTTCGATCCTCCTACCAACGGACATCTCGACTTAGTGGCACGCGGCAGCAAGATTTTTGATGAGCTGGTGGTCGCGATCCTGCGCAATCCGGACAAGCAGCCACTGTTCAGTCTCTCCGAACGCCGCAATATGCTGGAGGAACTGACTCAGGGTTTCTCCAATGTGAGCGTCGATACCTTCGACGGGCTGACGGTGGAATACGCGCGCCGAGTGAATGCCAGCGCGGTGCTGCGCGGTATCCGCGCGCTCAGCGATTATGAATATGAACTCCAGATGGCGCTGATGAATCGCAAACTGGCGCCCGCGCTGGAAACGGTGTTCATGATGCCCGCCGAGCAGTATTCTTATCTAAGTTCCCGTTTAGTGCGCGAGGTTGCTCGCCTGGGCGGTTCCATCAAAGGGCTGGTGCCCGAAGTCGTGGAGCAACGCTTGCGGGAAAAATGGGAGCCTGCCGTAAAATTAGAACGAGCAGGAAAATCTACTACAGGAAAACGCAAATGACGCCGGTCACCGAAGCAGCGCCCGCACTCAAATTAACCGCACGCATCAACCGCATCGAACCCTCGGCAACCATGGCCGTGGTGGCCGAAGCCGATAAGCTGCGTCAGCAGGGCATCGATGTGGTCGATTTCGGCGCAGGCGAGCCGCACTTTCCCACGCCGCAGCATATTAAAGACGCGGCCATCGCAGCCATCAACGGCAACTTCACCAAGTACACGGCCGTCGGCGGGACCACAGAGCTGCGCGATGCCATCGTCGAACGCCATGCCGCGGATTTCAATTCCGCGTACAAGCGCGAAGAATCGATCGCCTCCGTCGGCGGAAAACATGCGCTCTTTAACGCGATCCAGGTGTTGGTCGATCACGGCGACGAAGTGATCCTTCCCGTGCCCTATTGGGTTTCCTTTAAAGACATAATTCGCTACGCGGGTGGAACCTGCGTACTGCTGGAGTCCGACGAATCGCAGAACTTTCGCGTTACGGCTTCGATGATCGAACGCTTGATCACTCCCCGCACAAAAGTCATCATTCTGAATTCACCATCGAATCCCTCGGGTGCAGTGATGGCTCCCGAAGATCTCGAGGAGGTTCTGCGACTGGCCGCGGAGCGCGGCATTTGGGTGCTGTCCGACGAGTGCTACGTTTATCTGAATTACACGGGCAGGCAATTCTCCGTCGGGTCGCTGCGCCAGTATCGCGACAACATGGTGATTCTGGGATCGCTTTCGAAAACCTACGCGATGACCGGATGGCGCTTAGGCTATGCACTAGCGCCCGCGCCTATCGTGAGCGCGATGCAAAAGCTGCAAAGCCAATCAACATCGAATCCCACATCGATCGTGCAGAAGGCTGCCGTGGCCGCGCTGCGCGGGCCGCAGCAGTGCGTCGAGGACATGCGCCTCGAATACATTCAGCTTCGCGATCATGTGGTGAAAGGGCTGCGCGCCATCCCCGGAATCACTTGTACGCTTCCCGAGGGTGCGTTCTACGCTTATCCGAACATCTCATCCTTCTTCGGCAAGAGCGGCATTAAGAGCGCGTCCGACCTTGCTGGACGCCTCTTGCGCGAAGCTCACGTTGCTACGGTTCCCGGTGAAGGCTTCGGTACGGGTCAGCACATTCGTGTGTCCTACGCGACTTCGACCAAAGAATTGGATCGCGGCCTGGAGCGCATGCGCAAGTTCCTGAGCGCTCTGTAACGCGGCGCTTGGCCACGCAATGAGCACACTCTATCCATTGCTGATGTCCCCAGCCTTCGATCCTCGGCCGTGGGGGACGACCAATCTCGCACCCATTTATCCCAATCATCGCTTCGAAGAGAAAATCGGTGAAGCCTGGCTGACGGGAGACGACTGCCGGGTGGCCAACGGGCCGCTGAAAGGCAAGTCGCTCTCCGAACTCAGCCAGCAATTCGGGCGCGAACTGGTCGGCGAATCGGCAGCCAACGAACATCGCTTTCCGCTCCTGCTGAAATTCCTCTTCCCCGCAGAAAAGCTTTCGGTGCAGGTCCACCCCGACGATAAAGCGGCGCAGCTTGTCGGAGAGCCTTGCGGCAAGACCGAGTGTTGGTATGTCGCTCAAGCAAAGCCCGGCGCAAAAATCGGCCTAGGATTGAAGCCTGGCGTCACGGTCGCGGAATTTTCCCAGTCGATTCACGACCAAAAAGCCGAGGATTTGCTCAACTGGGTCAACGTCTTTCAAGGCGAGATGATTTACGTTGCGGCCGGAACCGTGCATACATTGGGTCCGGGCTCCATCATTATGGAGACGCAGCAACAATCGGATACAACGTACCGTCTTTACGATTACGGACGGCCGCGCGAACTTCATCTGGAGCGAGGTCTGGCTGCGATCAAAGAACACACTGCGTCGGGGAAAGCCATACGCCCGGCGCCAATCAGTCTGAATGGCGATGGCAGACGCCGCTCGCCGCTTATCGCCGCGAAGTACTTTGATGTCGACTTGCTGGAGTTGAAAGCCCCCTTCGACTTTTCGACGGATGACGCGGGAAAGCGCTCGGTGCAAATCATGGTCGCGCTGGAAGGCCTTGGCGTGATCGAGGCTCCCGGCGCGGAATCGGTCACTCTAGCCAAAGGCGACGCGGTAGTCGTGCCCGCATGCTGCGAGAAGTTTTCCGTGCGCCCGCAATGGAGTCTCGAATTTCTGAAGGCATCCGTCCCCGGAATCGAGCGTCCGGAACCCGCCACGAGGATGTAAAAGCACCGTCACCGCATTCTTCAGCGTTTCCCTTTACAATCAAGCCTGCGAAAATCGTGGCGACAACAAAATCCAACTTCTATCCCGTAATCCTCGCCGGCGGGCGCGGTACGCGCTTCTGGCCGCTCAGTCGGCAGAAACGCGCCAAGCAACTGCTGGCGCTAGACGGCAAGAAGACGATGCTGCAACAAACCGTCGTCCGTCTGCTGCCGCTCGCGCCACGCCGCCACATTTGGATTATTGGCAACCATCATCTCCGTGCCGAGATCCTTCGCCAGACGCCCGGGTTACCGCCCGGACAAGTCTTGTCGGAACCAGTCGCACGAAACACGGCGCCAGCAATCGGTCTGGCCGCATTCATCCTGGAACGCAAGCATCCGAACGCTGTAATCGGCTTGTTCCCGTCCGATCATGTGATCGGAAACGACGACCGCTTTCGCGCTGTGATGCGACACGGCATCGAACTGGCGCAGTCGGGAGAGAACATCATCGTGCTCGGCGTCACGCCTACCCGGGCTGAAACCGGCTATGGATACATCGAATCCAACAAGCCCGACAAGGACGGCATCCTGCGCGTGAAGCGATTCACCGAGAAGCCCGACGAAGCTCACGCCGCCGCCTTCGTAGCTTCCGGAAACTACTACTGGAACAGCGGCATGTTTTTGTGGAGCGCGCGCACGCTCACCAACGCGCTGCGCGAGCACTTACCAGTGACAGCCGCAGTGCTCGAACAAATCGCCAGTAACTATGGCAAACCGAAATTCGCCGCCGCGTTTAAGAAACTGTATCCTAAGGCCGAAAACATCAGCATCGACTACGCCGTGCTGGAGCCCCGGTCAGCCAAAGGGCCGGTCGCTTCGAATATTTTCTGCCTCTCAGCGAACTTCGGCTGGAACGATCTCGGATCATGGACCGCCCTCCACGAACATCATTCCGCGAAACAAGCTCCTCCCGAAGGCAACCTCATCTCGAGCGCGGGCGTCTTTACACTGGACGCCACGGGCAATTACATTCATGCTCCCGGAAAATTTGTCGCCGCCGTGGGTGTCAGCGATTTGGTGATTGTCGAAACTAAAGATGCTCTTCTGATTACCACGCTTCAACGTGCTCAGGATGTGGGCAAGATCGTGAAACACCTGGATGAGAAAGAGCTTCACAAACTGATTTGAGCGCCGCTCCCATAAAATTCGGTACCGACGGCTGGCGCGCTCTTATCGCCGACGATTTCACCTTCGCCAATGTGCGCCGGGTCGCGGGCGGAATCGCCGCCTACGTGCTCGCGCATGAAGACCCGAAGCGCGGCGTCATCATCGGATACGATACCCGCTTCGCTTCCCTGTCCGCCGCTCGTGCCGCCGCAGAGGTCGTCGCCAAAGCGGGCATTCCGGTGAAGATCGCAAATGATTACACACCTACGCCCGCAATCTCGCTTGCGGTAAAGGCGAACGGAGCGGCCGGAGGAATCCCAATCACCTCCAGCCACAATCCATGGAATTGGAATGGCGTGAAATTCAAAGGCAGTTTCGGAGGATCGGCAACTCCGGCGATCATGAAGCACATCGAAACCGCCGTCGACGCCGGAGCCATGCCTACCGGAACGCGCGCTTCGATCGAGGAAGCCGACTTGCTCACGCCCTATCGCAAAGCGATCTGCGACTTTGCCGACATGGACATGATTGCGAAGGCGGAATTCAAGTTTGCCATTGACTCCATGCACGGCGCGGGTCGCGGTGTGTTAGCGAGAGTCTTTTCCGAACGCGGCATCAACCACGTCGCGATCCGCCAGGACGTGAATCCGCTTTTCCCGGGCATCAACCCCGAGCCCATCGAGCCGCATATCGCCTTGCTCCAAACCACCGTTGTTGAAAACGGCTGTCAAGCGGGGTTCGCCACCGACGGCGACGCCGATCGCATCGGTGCGGTGGCCGAAGACGGCAGCTTCGTCGATTCACACAAGATTTTCGCCGTTCTGCTGCGCTGGCTGCTGGAGCGCAAGAAATGGCCTGGGGATGTTGTCCGCGCTTTCAACACGACGCGCATGTTAGACCGCATTTGCGCTCGCTACGGTCGCAAACTCATCGAGTGCCCTATCGGATTCAAGTACATCGTCGATCTTATGCTGGAACGCGACATCCTCATCGGCGGCGAGGAGTCGGGCGGCATTGGTTACTCGCGCTTTCTGCCCGAGCGCGACGGCTTACTGAATTCCTTGCTGCTCGCCAATGTTATGGCCGAAGAGGGAAAACCGCTGGGAGTGCTGGTCTCCGACTTGCAGCGCGATTACGGCGCGCACTTCTACGAACGCCGCGACCTTCACGTGAGCGAGGAAAAGAAGCAAGCAGCCGTCAGTCGCGCCCGTGACGACGCCACGAAGCGCCTGGGAAAATACAATATCCTGCGCAAAGAACATCTCGACGGTACCAAGCTTTTCCTCGACGCTCCCACAAACGGCAACGGCGCGGAAGCCTGGATTCTGTTTCGCGCTTCTGGTACTGAACTCATGCTGCGAGTTTACTGCGAGGCGACCTCGCCTGAACTGGTCACCGAGATCCTCAACAGCGCGGAGAAATTTGTCAACGCTTGACCAAAGGTCATCCCCACTCGGCCACTCTACATCGCGTCTAGTTCCTAGTCCAAATGGCACTTTCGCACCTTAAAAGGCTCACTATGCTCGGTGGAATGCGTCATAATATAAGCAATGAACTGGACAGGCGCCCCTACCACCGTTCAGGCTGACACCCCCGCGGCCCTGCGCTATAACCGCATCCGCAGATGGCTGGGGATCGCCGACTTCGTTCTAGGCTTGGGCTTGCTCGTAGTGCTCCTAGCTACAGGCTGGACTAGCTCTCTGCGCGATCTCGCCTACCGCGCCGCCTTCCAAAACTACAATTTAGCCGTTTTTTACTACGTTGCTGGCTTGTTGCTGATCGGCAAAATATTGGGGTTTGGCCTTGATTATTACGGCTTCCACATCGAACATAAGTTCGAATTATCGAACCTAAAGGTTCGCGCATGGCTATGGGACGAGGCCAAAGGCTTCGTCCTAGGAGTGGTTCTCGCCGGACTGGCCGCCGAGTTGCTTTATTTCATCATCCGCCAGTCGCCAGAGTTGTGGTGGCTGGTCGCTTGGGCCGCATTCCTGGCCCTATTCGTATTGATGGCGCAACTGGCTCCGGTCATTCTGTTCCCCATCTTTTACAAGTTTGAGCCCCTGCAAGATGAAGACTTGAAAGCACGTCTGGTACGCCTCGGCGAGCGTTCCGGCACAAAAGTCCGCGGCGTCTATAAGTGGAAACTCTCGGAGAAAAGTAAGAAAGCCAATGCCGCGCTCACAGGGCTAGGCAGCACACGCCGCATCATCCTGGCCGACACGTTGCTGGACAATTATTCGTCCGAAGAAATTGAAGCAGTGTTGGCGCACGAACTCGGCCATCAAGTTCACAAACACATTTTGAAGAGCATCGCAGTCCAAGCGGTTCTAACGTTTATCGTCTTCTGGGCCGCCAACTGGACGCTACACTTCGCCGCCGACCGTTTCCATCTCTTCGAAAGCCTTTCGGACTTCGCCAATCTGCCTTTGCTGGCACTCGTTTCCACTATCTTTAGTTTCCTCGCTTTGCCCGCATTGAATGCCTATTCGCGTTACAACGAGCGTCAGGCGGATCGCTATGCCTTTCTATCGATTCCCAGTGTCGAGCCCTTCATCTCCGCGATGAATAAGCTCTCCGAGCAAAACCTCGCCGAACGCACTCCCTCGCGCGTTATTGAACTCTTGTTCCACTCGCATCCTTCAACCGCCCGCCGGATCGAAGCTGCGTCACAATGGACGAAATCGAATCCCCCAGCGAACGCCGCGACGGCAGTGGTGTAGTCGCGTAAGAACGCGAGTCGAATACGCGGAACAATTCGTTTTCATTGCACTACAACCTTGCCAGTCATCTTCGGATGAATCGAACAGAAATAGTTGTAAGTCCCCGGCTTGGTGAAGGTGTAGGAGAAAGTTTCATCCGTATCGCGCACTTTTGACTTGAACGCGTCGTCACTGCTCACGACCGTGTGCGGAATGTCATCGCGGTTTGTCCATGTGACGGTCGCCCCGACGGGTACGGTGAGCGTCTGCGGTCCGAAGCTGAAATTGTCGATTTTCACTTCAGCAACCGCGCTGGAAGCCTCATTTGTAGCCTGCAAACTCGGTGATGTCGCCAATAGAATTCCAACAACGATGAGACACGTCGCGAATCCTTCAATAGCCGTCTTCTTCATTTTCAACCTCCTTCTATGCCCTTCGTTTGCTTCTATGCCAGCGACGAATCGACGATCGCCAGCGAATGGGGGTGACGCAGATAATTAAGATCCGCAACTCCCAGTACGCTGCGCAGGCGTTCAGCCGGAACTTTCATTGGCCCCGGAGAAGCCGCCTGACCCGGCGCGGGTTGCGGAAATGCTGTCGACATCGCAGTATGAAACGTCACGTTGCCCTCGACTTTTTGCATTGTCTGATGAATGTGTCCATTCAACACCGTCACGGATCCGAACTTTTTCAAATAGCCGAGTGCCTGTTCGCTGTCATCCGTGCCCCATCCCCACTCGGGATAGACCGACCACAGCGGGATGTGCGCGAATACGACGATGGGCGTGCTGTGCTTGAGATGGGTGACGTCTCGATGCATCCATTCCAGTTGTTCGGCGCCCAGTGAACCGAGGCCGCCGGATTTCAGATTGATCACGTTCACCAGCCCGATGAAGTGAACGCCTTTGTGATCGAAGCTGTACCATCCCGCGCCCTGCGCATTCTTGCCGTAGCGCGCCAGGTACGAAGCACCGTTGTCGTCGAGTACATCGTGTTCGCCAGGGACAAAGAAGACATCCTTCGCGCTGGCGCCCTTCAACACCTGATCGACAGTATCGAACTGGTCTGGCTTCGAGAGATGACTGATGTCGCCGGTGTGCAGCAAGAATTCAGGCGCAGTTGCTAAGCCATTGATCTTGTCGACGGCGGCTTGCAGGGTTGCGACTACATCTGGATTAGCGGGCTTGTTGAATCCCATATGACTGTCGCTGATTTGCGCGAAGCTGAAGTTTCCAGGCTTGCCGCTATTGAGGTTCTTGCCAAAAACCTGCGATACCGGGACACCGCCACTCATCGTCCAAATCAATCCCGTGCCAGCCCACGCCATGCACTTCAGAAATCCGCGTCGATCGATGCCGTCATTGTTGAGGTCTTGCATTTCTTGATTGATCAAATCGTGCTTCTGGGGCGGCATTGTCTCCTCCTTGGACTTGTAGCGTTCTGGAGTCATAACTGGAATGCAGTAGTTTTATTCCCGACGATTATCCGGTTCCGTTGACGCCGCTGAGAAATCCGCCCAGGTGCCCGGTCAACGCGATGACGATGACTCCTGCGAACTCGAGCGGGAGACGGTAAACGGGTAAAGCCTTGTTTGATCGTCGGGTACGAGAGTGTAGCCAGAGTATTATCCAGATCAACGCACTGGATGCACACGCCAAAACCAGGTGCATGCGGAGAATGCCCTTCACCTTTTGTCCTTCCAATTGAAACTGCCAGGCGAGACTGCCGGTAACGAGCGCGGGAAGGGTTGAAATCGACGCTCCCAGCACGTTGTAGTAGGCGGCATCTGCGAGGCCGCGGCGATTGGTCCAGTGGGCGATTAGGTCGAATGTCACGGCCGCAATGAAAAGCGCTATCGGAAAATGGATCAGCACCACGTGTTGCGCGTGCTTGGCCAGGAGTGCAGCCTTTAGATCGAATGGATTTCTCATGTCGTATGTGCCTTCGTCTATGACCGAGTGCGCAAGACGGATAACGATTCGAACTCGGATTTATTCCCAGAAACTTATTGTGGTTATCTGGGAATAAAACCGCCGCTCGCTGGTTTACTCTGGTGGGCGTGTCGAGAGTGGATCAATCCGGTTCGTTTGAAGCACTGGCCATGCCGCTGTTCGACCAACTCTACAACTTCGCGCACTGGCTGACGCAGAACCGTGAGGAGGCCGAAGACTTAGTGCAGGAGACTTATGCCAAAGCGTTGCGCGGATTCTCATCATTCCAACTAGGCACGAATTTTCGCGCCTGGATGTACCGCATTCTGCGCAACACGTTCCTAACCTCGCGCACCGGATTGAAGGCGACGGTGACCGTGCCTCTCGATGCCGAGGACGGAGGACCAGAACTAGCCATCGACAATCAGACGCCGGAAACTGTCTTCATCGACCGGTCGAATCGCCAAACGTTGGAAAGTGCGATGGAGAATTTGCCCATCCTCTTCCGCGAGATCCTTTTACTCTGCGAGGTCGAAGAAATGTCCTATCAGGAAATTGCGGAAACGCTTTCCATCCCTATCGGCACAGTGATGTCGCGCCTCTCCCGTGCGCGGAGACACTTGCGCCTTCTTCTGCGGCAAAGGTTGCAAGAAGCATGATTATGGCTTGCGAATCGTGGCAGAAACAACTCGACACCTACCTCGACGGAGAACTGTCGGCGGACGAGATGAAGGCTTTCGACGCGCACGTGCGCACTTGTTCTTCCTGTGCGGCGGATGCGCTGGCTCGTGTCCAGATGAAGCGAAGCCTCCAAGTTGCCGGAAAACGATTCGCTCCCAGCATAGATTTTCGCAGGCGCATTCAGAAGAGTATCGCCGCGAAACCACAACGAAGTTTCCGGCTCGCTTGGACCTTCGCAACCGCATCGGCGGCTCTCGTGGTCGCCATATTGACCCTCACGTTCCTCATGGCGCGATCAAGCAAAGCACACATTTACAGCGAGATCGCCGACCTTCATGTGGCGACGCTGGCCAGTTCTTCCCCGGTCGACGTCGTATCCACCGATCGGCATACCGTGAAACCGTGGTTCCAGGGAAAAATCCCTTTCGCGTTCAACTTGCCCGAAGTGCAAAACACCGAGTTTACGCTCGTCGGCGGACGCATGACTTATCTCGATCAAACTCCGGGCGCACAACTCCTCTATGACGTACGAAAGCACCACATTTCTGTCTTCATATTTCAAGAACGATCAGTGCTGGTGAACTGGGGTGCGAATTCTCTCGCACCGAAGAATTCTCCGTTCAATGTCGAAACCTGGAGTCAAGGCGGTCTGCGTTACTTTGCTATCAGCGATACAAACCCGGCTGACATTGACGCC